>Ga0136621_1000107_pt1 | contig 29019 bp, 33 predicted proteins | sample AntDryUQ445A2306_FD_104673 | JGI IMG/M metagenome (GOLD analysis project Ga0136621, IMG submission 104673) | Polar desert sand microbial communities from Dry Valleys, Antarctica - metaG UQ445A (23.06) | ecosystem: Environmental > Terrestrial > Soil > Desert | place: Antarctica: Dry Valley...
ATCGTCGTCAACAAGCTCCGCGGCACCTTCACGGCAGTCGCCGTCAAGGCGCCCGGCTTCGGCGATCGCCGCAAGCGGATGCTTGAGGATATCGCCATCGTCTCCGGCGGTGAGGTCATCACGGAGGAGCTCGGCCTCAAGCTCGAGAACACGAAGGTGTCTCAGCTCGGCCGCGCCCGTAAAGTCGTCGTCGACAAGGACACGACGACGATCATCGACGGCGCCGGCGAGTCCGAGGCGATCAAGGGACGCATCAAGCAGCTCAAGTCGGAGATCGAGAACACCGACTCGGACTTCGACCGCGAGAAGCTGCAGGAGCGTCTCGCCAAGCTCTCGGGCGGTGTCGCCGTCGTCAAGGTCGGCGCAGCCACCGAGGTCGAGATCAAGGAGAAGAAGCATCGCGTCGAGGACGCGCTCAAGGCCACCCGCGCCGCCCTCGAAGAGGGCATCGGGGCGGGAGGCGGCGTCGCTCTCCTGAACGCCGCTGACGCCGTGAAGAAGCTCGTCGACACGCTCGAGGGCGAGGAGAAGACGGGAGCGCAGATCATCATCCGCGCGCTCGAGGAGCCGCTTCGCCAGCTCGCGTACAACGCGGGCCTCGAGGGCTCCGTCGTCGTCGACAAGGTCCGCAGCTCGAAGAAGGGCGAGGGCCTGAACGTCGAGACCGGCGAGATCGAGGATCTCATCAAGGCCGGGATCATCGATCCGACCATGGTCACGCGCTCGGCGCTGCAGAATGCCGCCTCGATCGGGAAAAACATCCTCACGACGGAAGCCATCGTCGCGGAGATGCCTGAAAAGGGTTCGGCCATGCCTGCCGGCATGCCCGGCGGCGGCGGGATGGACTTCTAGAACGTCCCGCTCTCACCCCGAGAGTAGAACGAAGGGCCGGCATCGCCGGCCCTTCGTCTTTCCGGGAGCGCTCGACGCTACGATCGGAGCGTGGAGCATGCTGTGCACGACCGGGGCAGCTGGCCGACGGACGCGCCGATCGACCGAGGCGAGCACGAGCTCGCTGACTGGGAGCTCCTGACGGATGCGATCGTCGCGGTTCTGAGTGAGCGTGAGGTCATGAGCGACGACGAGCTTAGGCGCGGCATCGAGAGCATAGAGCCGGACGAGTACGAGCGCGCGTCGTACTACGAGCGTTGGCTCTACTCGGTCGAGACCGTGCTAGTGGAGAAGCGCGTTCTCGCTCCCGGCGAGCTCGACCGCAGGCTCCGCGCGTGAGCTACCGCGTCGGCCAGCGGGTCCGCGTAGCCGCACGGCCGCACGACGGTCATCATCGAACGCCTGAGTACATCAAGGGCAGGACCGGCCACGTGGAACGCATCCACGCGTCGTTTCCGAACCCGGAGACGCGTGCGTACGGTCACGATGGGCTCCCGGAGCAGCCGCTGTACCTGGTCGGCTTCGCGCGCGGCGACGTCTGGCCCGGTGACAGAGGTCGCGACGCGGACCGGATCTACGTCGATCTCTTCGAGCACTGGCTGGAGGAAGCCGAGTGACCGACCACGGCCACGATCATCCACACGACCAGGATCATCCACACGGCCCAATCGGCTCCGACGAGCCGCCGCCCGCCGCGCGTGCCCGAGCGCTCGAGGAGCTGCTCGTCGAGAAGGGCGTGGTCGACCGCGACGACGTTCGTCGCGGAATCGACTGGCTCGTCTCCCGCTCTCCTGCCGACGGCGCGCGGCTCGTCGCCCACGCCTGGGTCGACCCCGCGTTCAAGGAGCGCCTGCTCGCCGACGCGCGTGCGGCAGCGCTCGAGGTCGGCCTCGACCCCGGTCCGTCTCCGGTGGTCGTCGCCCTCGAGAACACCGACGCGGTCCACCACGTTGTCGTGTGCACGCTCTGCTCCTGCTATCCGAAGGCGCTCCTGGGCCCGCCGCCGGACTGGTACAAGAGCCTTCCGTACCGCTCGCGCGCCGTCTCCGATCCGCGCGGCGTCCTCAGTGAGTTCGGACTCACGCTCGACGACGACATCGAGGTGCGCGTGGTCGACTCAACCGCCGACGTCCGCTATCTCGTGATCCCGCGCCGCCCTACGGGCACCGAGGGGATGAGCGAGGAGGAGCTTGCGACGTTCGTGACCCGCGACTCGATGATCGGCGTCGCCCAGCCCGCAGCGCCAGCCGCTGTCGCCTCGTAGCCCAAAGAGAAACGGCCGCTGGGACGGCCGTTTCAAGGGGAAGAACTAGGGAGGATGGGTTGGTGTTCAGGTTTTCGTCGATCCTGGCTCTGGACTCCTCCCCCTTCTGGGGGAAATTTGTTGCGAACCGCCAGGGACTGTCACCAGCCGGTGACAGTCCCTGCGTTGTTCTTAGAACCCGTACCGCTCTTCCTCGAACGGATCCGCGTCGTTGTGGTACCCATAGCGCTCCCAGAAGCCCGGCCGGTCGTTCGAGGTGAGTTCGATTCCCCTCAGCCACTTCGCGCTCTTCCAGAAATACTTCCCGGGAATGACCAGGCGTAGCGGCCAGCCGTGCTCAGGCGTGAGCGGCGCTCCGTCGGCATGGGTCGCGATGAGTGCCAGCCGGTCGCGCAGCGAAGCGATCGGGACGTTCGCCGTGTATCCCTGCTCGGAGTGGGCGACGACGAAGTGCGCGGACTGCTTCGGCAGGACGAGCTCCTCGAGCGCGCTCCAGTGGATCCCCTCGAAGGTCACGTCGAACCTGCTCCAGCGCGTGACGCAGTGGATGTCTTCCGTGATCGTGATCCGGGAAAGCTGGTTGAGCTCGTCCCAGCTCAGGCTGATCGGATTCTCGACCTCGCCTCTCACGAAGAAGTCCCAGGTCGCGAGGTCGGTGTCCGGAATCCCTCCCGCGTGCAGTACCGGCCACTTCTCGGTCAGATACTGGCCAGGAGGCAGTCTCGCGGGGTCGTACCCTGCCGCGATCACCTTCCGCTCTGCCCGACCCCTGAACACGTTCTTACACTATTAGCTGCGCGGAAGACCCCTGAAGCGGCCGCTTCGCGGCTGGATCGTGTCGATACCCTCAAAGCGATGACACTCACAGCGTTACGCGTCGCCCGCCGCCCACGCGACTTCGTGGCCGTACGCGGTCCCGACGCTGCGCCCTACCTGCAGGCCATGGTTTCGAACGATGTCGAGGCACTAGGACCGGGCGAGGCGTGCGAGGCGCTCTTCCTGACGCCGAAGGCCCGAGTCATCGCGCCGATGACGGTTCTCCGGCGCGCCGCGGACGACTTCCTGCTCCTGACCGAGCCGGGGCTCGGGGAGCGACTCCGAGCCGGTCTCACGCGCATGCGCTTTGCGGCGAAGTGCGAGATCACGACCGAAGAGCATGTCTCGGCGGTCGTCTTCGCCGACAGCGAGGGGATCCCGACCGCGGACTACGGAACTCCGGCGGTCGAGGTGCTGGACGCCGGCCTCGAGCCGACCGTGGGCGACGAGGAGCTCGAGCTCCTGCGCATCCGAGCCGGCACGCCCGGCTTCGGCCACGAGATCGACGACCGCGTGCTTCCAGCGGAAGCCGGCCTCGACGTGCGGGCTGTGAACTTCGAAAAGGGCTGCTACCCGGGGCAGGAGCCGATCGCGCGTCAGCACTATCGGGGCCGGATCAATCGCTCGCTCCGCGTGCTCGCGGTCGAGGGCAAGGAGCTTCCGGAGTACGACGCGGAGCTGACCTACGAGGGCAAGGTGGTCGGGCGGGTGACGAGCGCAGCCCACGATGGCGACGGCGTCGTCGCGCTCGCCTATGTGCGCGTCGAGGTCCCACCTGGCGAGGTCCTCGATCTCCAGGGTCGCTCGGTGACCCAGCTAGACTTGCTCTCCCCGCGCCCGTAGCTCAGGGGATAGAGCGCTGCCCTGCGGAGGCAGAGGTCGCAAGTTCGAATCTTGCCGGGCGCATCTTGGCGTGGGGAACGCCCTGGTTCCCACGAGCCCGCTCCTTCCGCGAAGCGAACTCGGCTCCTGAGCGTGCGGGTAGGACGAGGACGTAGCGTGCCGAACCAGTCAGAAGTGGCGACTCCTCCCGAAGGGCTCACGCTGAAGCACGATCGCGACCTGGTCGACCGCGAGCGTCGCCCGGTCGTTCGCCGCGTGCTCGTCGGGCTACTGGCTGCAATCCTCGTCCTCGGGCTCTTCAACCTGTTCGGCCAGCAAGTCGACGTCAGCTCCGCGGAGAGCTCGGGCGCCCGTCTCGAGATCTCGGCGCCGACGAAGGTTCGCGGTGGGATCTTCTTTCAGGCTCGCTTTCGCATCCGGGCGGTCGAGGAGATCGCAAAAGCGACGATCGTGCTCGACTCCGACTGGCTCGAGGACATCACCCTGAACACCGTGGAGCCGTCTCCCATAGGAGAGGCGAGTCAGGACGGTCGCATCGCGCTCGATCTCGGCCGCATTCCTGCGGGCGACGAGCACCGGCTCTACCTGCAGTTCCAGGTCAACCCGACCGCGCTAGGAAGGCGCTCCCAAGATGTCGAGCTCTACGACGGCGAGCGCTTGCTTCTCTCCGCCGAGCGCGACGCCATCGTCTGGCCCTAGCCTCGAGCAATGGACATCGTCCTCCGCGCAACCCTCGCGTTCTTCTTCGTCCTCTTCGTGACGCGTATCGTCGGCCGGCGTGAGCTCGCCTCGCTGCAGCCCTTCGACCTGATCCTCCTCGTCATGATCGGCGACCTCGTCCAGCAGGGCGTCACGCAGAACGACTTCTCGGTGACGGGGCTCGTGCTCGCGGGCGGGACGATCGCAGTGCTCACGGTGGTCGTCTCCTACGGGAGCTTCAAGGTCCCGTTCCTGCGGCCGGTCATCGACGGCGAGCCGGTGATCGTCGTCCAGGACGGCGAGCCGATCGACCGGAACCTGGCGCGAAACAGGATCACGCTCGGCGAGCTTCTGGCGGCCGCGAGACAGGAAGGGATCGGTTCGCTCGACCGCGTCGAATGGGCCGTCCTCGAGACGAGCGGTCGCATCAGCTTCATCGAGCGACCGTAGCTCGACGCGGCGCCTACTCCGCCGCCCGGATCCTCGCCACGATCTCTCCCGCCAGCTCGTTCGGGAGCGGGATGGTGAGGTTGTACTGCTCGACCTTCCACTTGGCGTCCCGAACCTGCAGGACTCCCGTGCCGCGGCAGGCGCCGTACGACTCGTTCTCGAGCCGCTCGTCGAACCATGCTGTTCGGCCGTCGGCGGCGATAGCGACCGATCTCTGCGACGGCGCGTACGTCCAGCCGATCCCACGCGAGAAGTACGAGTGGATGAACGCGCGGTAGCTCTCGCCGGCCCAGCGCTCGCCCCCGTCCGTGCCCAGGAAGACCGCATCCGGCGAAAGGAGCGCCAGGTATCCGGCCTCGTCAGCGCTCGAGGCAGCGGCATGGAAGCTGTCCAGCACATTCTCGATGCGTCCGATCTCGGTATCGGCCATCACGACGCCGTCGACCGATAGCCCATTGCAGCCGGCCCGGCCAGCCGGGCGCTCATCACCGACTCGGCTGCTTCGGCCGCCTGCGAGTGGCCGGTCACCGCGGCGAGGAAGTCTTCGCGATCGAGCGCATACAGCACGACTGGCGTGCGCGCAGTCACCGTCGCGGTCCGCGGAATGTCGCGTATCAGCGCGATCTCACCGAAGTAGCCGCCGGCTTCGAGCTCGGAGAGAACGGCGCCGTTCTGGGAGACCTCGACCTCGCCCTCGGCGACGATGTAGAAGCGATCGCCGGAGTCGCCTTCGCGGACGATCATCGTGCCTGCCTCCAGGCGCAGCGGGACGAGACGCCCTGCCAGGTGCTCGAGCGATCCTCCCGGGAGCGGGGCGAAGATCGGAACCGAGGCGAGAATCCTGAGCTCGTCCGCGCCCGGAGCGTGCGCAGCAGCGTCGATCTTGGCGACCTTCGCGCCGAACAGGACGACGAGGACGGGCAGGAACGCGCCCGCCACGATGAGCGCCGTCTTGATCCCGAGCCACGCGACGAGCACGGGTACGAGCGCGGCGCCGATGCCGATCGAGGAAAGCCAGAGCATCTGGATGACGCCGAAGACCCGCGCCATCACCTCATCGGGGACGGCGCGCTGGACGAGCGTCAAGCCGGACACGTCCACGAGCGAGCTTCCGATCCCGAGCACGGCCAGTACGACGACCGCGGTCAGGACATTGGGCCAGATGCCGATCGCGATCAGCGGCAGTCCCATGAGGGCGATACCGGCCATGAACGGCGTGCTCAGTCGCTGGGCTCCTGCCAGCGAAAGCGCTCCGACCGCCCCGATGAACGCTCCGACGCCGATGGCCGAGTTGAGGTAGCCGACGCCGCCCTCACCGAGGTCGAGCAGCTCGATCGCGGACACGACGATGAACACCTGTACCGCGCCGGCGATGGCGGTTTGCGCAGTGAGGAGCACCATCATCACGCGGAGCGCCGGGTGTCGCCCGAGCGTCGTGAAGCCCGCGAATGCCTCGGAGAGAATGGTTCCCGGTTCGATCTCGCGCTTGGGCGTAGGTACATGCTCGAACCTGATCAGAAGGAGAAAGAGTGTTGAAGCGACGATCATCAGCGCCGTCAGCCCGAAGACGAGTCCGGTGCTGGCGAGGCCGAGGAGGATGCCGGCGATCGCAGGGCCGACGAAGATGGCGATGCTCTCGATCCCGCTTGCCACCGCGTTTGCCGCCGTCAGCTCCGCCGGCGTCTGAGCGAGCGTCGGGGTCAGGGCCGCCTGAGACGAGCGAAACGGAGTCGTCGCGATCGTCGCCGCGATCGAGAGCGCGTACACGACGGTCGAGGACGCATCGAGGAACACAGCACCGGCCGCAGATCCGACCAGCACGATGCGTGTGGCATTGGTGATGAGTAGAACGCGGTCCCTCCGGTAGCGGTCGCCGAGGAGGCCGGCAAAGGGGGAGATCAGCGCGGCCGGGATGAGTCGCACGAGGAAGACGAGACCGACCGCTTTCTCTCCTCCCTGGTTGTACGCATAGACCGAGACGGCGATGAGGAACGCATAGTGTCCGACGATGGAGGCCGTCCACGCGAGCTCGAGCCAGCGCAGATTCGCGTTCCGCGCGACCGCGCCGAACGCCGCTCCGGTGTCCCGAAGGCGATTGCCGATACCGCGCACCGCGGCAGCATCTCATCCCGCCTTGCACTTTTGAAGTCACGTAGGGAAGATTCCGGCCGTCTCCCGTGTCTTGTTGATCAGAACCGCGCATACTGCGCCGAAAAGGAGGAGCATCGAATGTCGGACGAGGCGAATCGCCCAGAGGACGAGGTCGAGGCCCACGGCCCAGTAGCAGAGGGTCCGGTTGCCGAAGGCCCCGTCGCGGAAGGTCCAGTTGCCGAGCGGAACGACGACGTCGAGCCGGACTTCGAGGCTCACGGGCCAGTGGCAGAGGGTCCGGTCGCTGAGGGTCCCGTCGCCGAAGGACCGGTCGCGGAGTAACGAGAGCGGCTAATCAGATTTGAGGCCCGGGCGAGCCGTGTGGCGCCCGGGCCTCTCTGTGGTCCGACGAGAAAGCGGGTGACTGTCGCCGCCGAGTGACAGTCACCGGGCTCTTCGTCTACTCGCCGAGCGTGTCCGCTAGCTCGCCGAGAAGCCTCAGGCCCGCTTCGCGCCGCTCGTCCTCGAGCTTGTCGACCGAAGCCGCGAGCCGCGCCACGACCTGAAGCTCACCGGAGTCCGCGTCCAGTAGCCGGCTGGCCTTCCGCGCCTTCTGCAGCAGGTCGACGGCGATCGAGGCCTGATGTGCGAAGAGTCCCAGGAGCTCCATCTCCTGCAGGCTGAACAACGACGCACCTGGACGGTCGAGCACCTCGAGGACCCCGAGCGACTGCTCGTCGTGCAGGAGCGGCGCCGCCATCAGGCCACTCGGGACGTAGCCCGTATCCTCGGCGACGTCGGTGGCGAAGCGCGGATCTTCTCGCACGTCCTCGATGACGAGGGGAGTCCGCGTCGCGAGCACCCAGCCGGCGATGCCCTTGCCGGCGGGGAAGCGCATTCCCAGGAGCTCCTCTTCCCCCTCTCCGACCACCGCTTCGAAGACCAGCTCCTCGGTCTCCTCGTCGAGCAGCAGGATCGAGGACGCCTTCGCGCCGAAGATCGAGCGCGCCACCTCGACAATTGCGACCAGGAGCCCACGGAACGCCTCTTCGGAGCCGATTACCCCTGCCGCGACAGCGGCCTGCAGCTCGGTCTTCTCGGTCATCGTCCACCTCCCACGTTGGTCGCCGTCAGGTAGAGAACGCTCTTCAGCTGGAATGGCGTCAGCTCGGGATGCTTGGCGAGGATCAGCGCGCAGATCGCGGTCATGTGCGGCGTCGCGAAGCTGTTCCCGGAGACCGTGAGCGCCCGCCCGCCGAGCCAGGGGACCTCCACGTTCACCCCTCGCCCGAAGAACTCGACCGGGGGGGTCGGGTTGTAGAAGAATGCGAGCGGCTCCGGCTCCTCGTGGCTGCCCACCGATATGACCGACGAGAATCGCCAGGGGTAGCTCTCGACCGGCATGTTGTGCGCCGACGCGACAAGCACCGACCGCCGGAAGTACGCGCTGTCCGCGAGCTCGTGCAGAACACCTGCGAACGGCTTCTTGGTCGTCGAGAGGCTCATGTTGATCACGTCGAACTCCTGATCGATCGCGTAACGGAGTCCAGCGAGGAGGATGCCGCCGCTTCCGGTGAAGCTCGACCCGAGCACGCGCACGCTCGAGAGGCTGCATCCCGGGGCAAGCGCGCGGACGATGCCTGCGCAGGCGGTTCCATGTCCCGAGACGTCTCCCTCCGTGTCCTCCTCGGCGATCGCCTCGTCGTTCTCGCCGACGGAGATCGTCACCGAGCTGTCGAGCCCGCCGACGAGCGGATGGCTCGCCTCGACCCCCGAGTCGAGGATGCAGACACGCGCGCCCTCTCCGGTCGAGCCTCCCCACGCCCACTCGCGAGTTACGCGGTCGGGCCACTCGGAGGGAAGTGAGATGCGCTCGACCGCGTCCTTCGGGAGGCTCCAGGCGGGAAGCGCAGCCCGGCTCGCGTCCCACCCATGCCCCGCCACGTCGGTCACGGGGAGGATCGTAAGCGCTTACGTATCGGCGAGGTGTCTGCGCAGCTCGTCGACCACGCGGAGGTTCGGCTCGTACCCGGCCTGAGCCAGGGCATCCTCGAGGTCGGCGATGAGCGCTGCGCGGAACGCGAGGTCGGCCTCGGCTCGCGCGACGATCTCATCGAGTGAGCGGCGAGCTTCGGGCAGCTCCTGCGCGGCACGCACCCAACCCCGAGGCGCGGGGCGCAGGATGCGCAGGCGCTGGCCAAGAAACTCTTCGTCGTAGATCCCGCTCATCTATTCCCTAGACCGCTAAGAGGGCTCATTTCTTCCCTCGAGCTCCTCACGCAACTTTCGGAGACAGCGCGCGATTCGGCTAGCGATCGTCCCGGCAGGCAGGTCGAGCTCGGCGGAGATGGTTCGGTAGCTCTGATCCTGCGCGAAGAAGCGATCGAGAATGTCTTGACAGGCGTCTCCGAGGGTCGTCACCGCCTGGCGTACGGCGAACGCCTCCTCGATCTCGGCGAAGTCGTCCCCCGATTCCTCGAAGTCCTGCTCCGCCGCCGGCTGCTCTCTGCTGTTACGTGCGATCGAGTCGAGGCAGAGGCGGCGCGTGAGCTGGGCGATCCAGGGCCGTACAGCAGCGTCGTCGCGCAGCTTGCCGAGCTGGGTGTAGACGCGGGTGAAGACGTCCTGGAAGACGTCCTCGGCGTCCTCTTCCTTGAGGCGGAACCCCTTGACGCAGATGGCGTACACGTAGCGAGAGAACCGCTCGACGAGGACGTTCCAGGCCTCGGGATCTCCGGTACGACAGCGCTGTACGAGCGCGGCGTCGGTCAGCGTGTCCAGCGAGCTCATCGGCACGCGCTCACCGGATCGACGTCAGGAGCCGGTCGGCCGCGTCGGCTGCCGCCTGCTCGCTCGCCCGCGCCTGGACGAGCCGCTCGTCTCCTTCACGGACACCGAGGTTCACCTCCACGAGGTGCGCCGCGGCTCGCGCGCCTCCCGCCGCGAGTGCTGCTGCGGCAGCCGCATCCGCGCGGTAGGCGCCGTCGCACCGCTCGCCCGCGACGGCGGCGAGCGCCGCCGCGTCCGCTCCGAGCGCGGCGATCTCGAGCGGAACGATTGCCGCGCGCTCGAGCTTTCGCTCGAGAAGGTGGTCACGAGCCCCGTCATTGCTGCCACCGACGCCCGCGCTGCGAAGCGCGCCCAGGGCGTCTTCCCAGGCTTCGGCATCCGCGTGCGCGAGCGGAGCGGCGCGAGCTTGGAGCGCAAGCGCCTGCGCCGCGACTCCCCCCGATTCTTCCCACTCCTGCGAGCAACGCGCGACCATGGCCACGAGTCCTGCGGCGAACGCCACCGTGAGCGCCGCGGCCGAGCCGCCCCCAGGGGCCTCCGCTCCGGCGGAGAGCCGGTCCAGGAACGTTCCCAGCCGCAGATCGAGGTAGTTCTCGGTGTCCAGAGCAGGACGAGTCTACGGCGGTGGGCGCGGCCTTCCTAGACTGCCCGTTCGTGCCGCTCTATCTGACCGAGGCCGATGTCACCTCCCTGCTCGAGCCTGCTGACGCGGTGGAGGCGATCGAGGAGTGCTTCCGGCGTATGGCGCGCGGCGCCGTGGACAACGCGCCGCGGCGCCGGCTGCGGCTGGAGGAAGGATCGCTCGCCGACATGGCGGCGTCCGATCGGGAGCTGGGAGTCGCCGGTGGAAAGCTCTACACGGCTTCGCCGGCGGGAGCGACGTTCGTGGTCTGCCTCTTCGACGCGGCGAAGTCCGAGCTGGTTGCCGTGCTAGAGGCCGACCAGCTGGGTCGGCTACGCACAGGGGCGGCGAGTGGGGTTGCCGCGCGTCATTTGGCGCGCGAGGGCGCCACGACGCTCGGTGTGCTCGGGTGCGGTAATCAGGCAGAGACTCAGGTGGCGTGTATCCGCGCGGCACTGCCGTCGATCGAGCACGTCGTCGCGTATTGCCGAACGCCCGAGCGGCTGGACTCTTTCTGTGCGCGGCTCGGCGCCGACGCGGGCGAGAGTCACCGCGACGCGGGCGCGCAGGACATCGTCGTCACCATGACCAACTCGCCGGACCCGGTCCTGCGTGGCGAGTGGCTCATCTCGGGCGCGCTCGTGATCGCGGCCGGCGCAAACGTCGCCAACCGACGTGAGCTCGACAACGCCGTCCTCGAGCGCGCGTCGTTCGTCTGCTGCGACTTGCTCGAAACTGCGCGGCTCGAGTCAGGGGACCTGATCGAGCCCATCCAGGCAGGAGTGCTCGATTGGCTCGAGGTGCACGAGCTGCACAAGGTCGTCTCGGGCGAGGTCGCCGGTCGCCAGTCCGACTCGGATGTCGTGATCTTCAAGTCGAACGGGATAGCGGCCTGGGACGTTGCGCTGGGCGCGGAGGCTGTGCGCCGTGCCACGCAACAGGGCGTCGGGACGATGTTGTAGGGCCGGCAGGCCCCAGGGTCCCTACGGAGAAGTTACCGTCGCCTTCGCGGCCTCGATCTTCTCGCCCGAGATCGCGCCGACGATCTCCGGGCGATCGAGGAGGCGCCTCTGCTGCTCCGGTGTGAGCCGGTTCTGGACGTACTTGTCGGAGAGGATCTCGTCGAGCGAGCGGCCACGTTCATGCTCGCGGATCACGTAGCGGGCGACATGCTCCTCGGCGGAGTTCCGCTGGAAGAGGAAGGAGAAGAGATTCTTGAAGATCGGCACCAGACGCGATTGTATCCCGGGTACATGAAACGGAGCTCCCGTGAGGGTCGGTATGCCGAGCGCGCGCTCGTCGGAGTGGACGACGCCGGCCGCGAGGAGCGGATCGTGCTTTGGATCGAACGTCGGGCCGAGGGCGTCTGGGCGGTGGCGCGCGCCGTCAACCCGCAGCTCCGCGAGTCCGGCGAGACGCGCCCCGAAGACCTGATCTTCGAGGGCTACGAGCTCGCGGACGCGCTCGAGCGCGCGAACGAGGCGCTCGAGGACGACGTCGTGGTGCTCGAGGGCGACGGACGCGAGGCTGACGCAAAGCCCTTCACGCGGAAGGAAGTCCTTCCGCTGCTGGAACGCTGGTTCTTCAACCGCTAGCCGACGCCACGGTGCTAGCGTCCCGCGCTTCGTGCGCATCCGCGTCGGCCACAGCCCCGATCCCGACGATGCATTCATGTTCTGGGCGCTCGCAAGCGGGCGAGTCGAGACTCGGGGCCACGAGTTCGAGCAGGTGCTCGCCGACATCGAGACGCTGAACCAGTGGGCGCGGGCCGCCCGGCTCGAGGTGACGGCGCTCTCGCTGGCCGCGTATCCGTTCGTCCAAGAGGACTACGCGCTGCTTCCGCACGGGGCGAGCATCGGCTCCGGATACGGACCGATCGTTGTGTCATGCAATGCGCTTTCTCGCGAGGAGCTTGCGGAGCTCGAGATCGTCGTTCCGGGGACGATGACGACGTCGTTCCTCGCGCTGCGCCTGGTTCTTGGGGACTTTCGCCATCGAGAGCTTCCGTTCGACGAGATTCCCGAAGAGGTCGCGTCCGGTCGCGCGGATGCGGGTCTCCTCATCCACGAAGGACAGCTCACGTTCAAGAACCACGGCCTCGTGAAGGTGCTCGATCTCGGTGAGTGGTGGCTCCTCGAAACCGGGTTGCCCCTCCCGCTCGGTGTGAATGCCGCCCGGCGCGACCTCGGACCGGAAGTGCTCTCGGAAGTCTCCGACGTGCTGCGGGAGGCAATTCGGTGTGGGCTGGACAACAGGACCGAGGCGCTCGAGTATGCGCTGCAGTTCGGGCGCGGGATCGACGCCCACGTCGCGGACCGGTTCGTGGCCATGTACGTGAACGAGCTGACCCAGGACTACGGGGACGAGGGCCGCAAGGCGGTGACCGAACTGCTGCGCCGCGGCGAGGAGCTGGGGGCATTCCCCGAAGCGGTCAAGATCGACTTCATCCGCTAGCGTCACGCGCATGAGCAGGGCCGTGGTTCTCTCCGCCGTCAGAACGCCCGTCGGCCGGTATGGCGGGGCGCTCGCGCACGTTCGCTCCGACGATCTCGCCGCGATCGCGATCGAGGCCGCGGTCGCGCGGGCGGGCATCGACCCCTCCTCGATCGACGACGTCTACTTCGGATGTGCCAACCAGGCAGGCGAGGACAACCGCAACGTCGCGCGCATGGCCGTCTTGCTCGCCGGCCTCCCGGATTCCGTCGCAGGGGTCACCGTCAACCGGCTCTGCGCGTCTGGCCTATCGGCCGTTGTCTCCGCTTCCCACGCCGTCATCGTGGGCGACGCGGAGGTCGTGGTCGCGGGCGGGGTCGAGTCGATGAGCCGCGCTCCGCTCGTCATGGCGAAGCCGGAGAAGCCCTTCCCGCGTGGCAACCAGACTGTCTGGGACACGACGCTCGGGTGGCGCTTCCCCAACCCCCGCCACGAGGAGCTGTTTCCGCTCGAGTCGATGGGCGAGACGGGGGAAAACGTCGCCGAGCGCTGGAGCGTCTCGCGTGAGGACCAGGACGCGTTCGCGCTCTGCTCACAGGAGCGCTGGGCGGCGGCGCATCGGGCCGGCCGCTTCGAGAGTGAGATCGTCCCCGTCGGCGATGTCGGCGTTGACGAGCATCCACGGCCCGAGACGACCGCACAGGCGCTGGCCGGGCTGAAGGCAGCATTTCGTCAGGGCGGGACGATTACGGCAGGGAACGCCGCGGGTCTCAACGACGGAGCGGCCGCGCTGGTGATCGCGAGCGAAGAGAAGGCCAGGGAGCTCGGGATCGAACCGCTCGGCGTCTTTGTCGCGAGTGCCGTCGCCGGAGTCGATCCGCGCGTGATGGGGGTCGGTCCGGTCCCTGCTGTGCGCAAGCTCCTCGACCGCCTCGGGATCGAGCCCGATCAGCTCGATCTCGTGGAATTGAACGAGGCGTTCGCGTCGCAGAGCATCGTCGTCATCCGCGAGCTCGGGTTAGATCCCGAGAAGGTGAACGTGAACGGCGGCGCCATCGCCATGGGGCATCCGCTGGGGATGAGCGGTGCGCGGCTCGTCGTGTCCCTCCTGCACGAGCTCGGGCGGCGGGACGGTCGATACGGGCTGGCCACGCTCTGCGTGGGCGTCGGCCAGGGTGTGGCCGCGTTGTTCGAGCGCTAAGCGGCGTCGTGTCCGCCAGCTCGCGCTCGGGTTGCATCAACCCCGAGACGGCGTCGACTCCCGCCTCGTCGGGGACGGGGTAGATTCCGAAGATGGCATTCGCGACCGACCGCGAGTACGGGCTCTTCATCGGCGGGGAGCTGACCGAGCCCGCTTCAGGCGAGGTGCGCGAGCTCGCCGAGCCGGCGACCGGCTCGCCGCTCGCCCGCGCTGCAATGGCCGGTGAGGCGGACGTCGATCGCGCGGTCGAGGCTGCGCGCGTCGCTCTCGACGGGGATTGGGGCAAGACTCCCGGCACCGAGCGAGCCCGGCTCCTGCACGCGCTTGCCGACGCGATTGCGGCCAACCGCGCCGAGCTTGCGGAGCTCGAGTCGCGCAATGTGGGCAAGGCGATCTCCTCGGTCAAGGCAGAGCTCCACCAGGCCGTCGAGAACTTCCGCTACTACGCCTCCGCGATCGGGACGATCGGGGGGCGCGCAAACCTGATCGGCGGATCGCTCCTCTTCTACTCGCTGAAGGAGCCCGTGGGGGTCGTGGGACAGATCGTCCCCTGGAACTACCCGTTGATGATGTCGACCTGGAAGCTCGCCCCTGCGCTCGCCGCCGGCTGCTCCGTCGTGCTGAAGCCCGACCCGCAGACGCCGTTGACGGCGATTCGCCTGGCCGAGCTCGCGACCGAGGTCGGCTTTCCGGCAGGTGCCGTCAACGTCGTACCCGGCGACGGCCCGACGACGGGCGCGTACCTCGTTCGCCATCCCGGCGTCGACAAGATCGCGTTTACCGGCTCGACGAAGACGGGAGGCGAGATCATGCGTCTCGCGTCCGACCCGGTGAAGCGGATCATGCTCGAGCTCGGCGGGAAGAGCCCGAACCTGATCTTCGCCGACGCCGACCTCGCGAGCGCGATCCCGAGCTCCGCGTGGGCGATCTACTACTCGGCGGGCCAGAGCTGCGAGGCGCGCTCCCGGCTGCTCGTGGAGAAGTCGATCTACGACGAGGTCGTGTCGAAGCTGGCCGAGCTCGCGAGGTCGATCCGTGTCGGCGATCCGCTCGACAAGGAGACCCAGATGGGCTCGCTCATCTCCACCGGCCATCGCGAGCGCGTACACGGATTCGTCGAGCGTGGAACCAGTGAAGGCGCCGAAGTGATGGCGGGTGGCGCCGTTCCCGAGGGTGCGGGTGCGTTCTATCCGCCGACCGTAGTGGCAGCGTCGAACGACCTCGAGATCGCGCAGGAGGAGGTCTTCGGCCCAGTGGTGACCGTCACCGCGTTCGAGGACGAGAAGGACGCGATCCGGATCGCCAACGACGTGCGCTACGGCTTGATGGCGACCGTCTGGACGGGCGATCCCGCCCGCGGGCACCGGGTCGCGGCCCGGATCAAGTCGGGAACCGTCGGGATCAACATGCCGTACACGGCTTTCCCTGGAATACCCTTCGGGGGCTACAAGCAGTCCGGCTTCGGCCGCGAGCTCGGGCTCGAGTCGCTCGAGCTCTATCTGGAGACGAAGAGCGTGGTCGTCTCCACGGGCTCGCGCCCGATCAACCCGTTCGGGTTGTAGAGGTGAGGACAGGCGTGCTCGGGACGATCGGCTCGACGCCGGTCGTCCGAGTCGAACGGCTCGTCGAGCCGGGCATGGCCGAGGTCTGGGTCAAGCTCGAGTCGGTAAACCCGACCGGCTCCTACAAGGATCGCATGGCGCTCGCGATGATCGAAAGCGCCGAGCGGGACGGTCGGTTGCAGCCGGGACAGACGGTCGTCGAGTACACGGGCGGGAGCACCGGGTCGTCGCTGGCGTATGTCTGCGCGCTCAAGGGCTATCCGCTGCGCATCGTGACCTCGGATGCGTTCGCGCACGAGAAGGTTCTGACCATGCGGGCGTTCGGGGCGGAGGTCGAGATCGTGCCGAGCCCAGAGGGGATCACGCCTGATCTTGTTCCGCGAATGATCGAGCGCTCGAAGGAGATCGCCGAGGAGGTCGACGGTTTCGCGACCGACCAGTTCCGGAATCACGACATGCTCGACGGCTACGCCAGCCTCGGGCGCGAGGTGCTCGAGCAGCTAGACGGTCACATCGATGCCTTCTGCACGTACGTCGGCACCTCCGGATGCTTCGTCGGTGTGACCCGCGAGCTGCGGAAGGCGCTTCCCGAGCTCCACCGGGTTGCGATCGAGCCGGCGGAGTCGCCCGTGCTCTCGGGCGGTGAAGCTGGCACGCACCGCATCGAAGGAGGTGGTTCGGGCTTCTGGCCGCCGCTCCTCGAACGCGACGATTTCGACGAGGTGCGGGCGGTGTCCACGGCTGACGCGTTCGCAATGGCACGCCGGGCCGCGAAGGAGGAGGGTCTCTGGTCGGGCCCATCGACTGGCGCGAACCTCGAGGTCGCACTCGACCTCGCGCGGGAGCTCGGGCCCGGCAAGCGCGTCGCGACGCCGCTCGTCGACTCCGGCCTCAAGTACCTGGGCGGAGATCTCTACTCCTGAGATGGGCTACCGGTGGGCTGTCCTTGCGGCCGGGACAGTCGCGCAGGCGAGCTTCTCCGCGATCACCATCGGGATCTCGGTGCTCGCGCCTGTGTTGCGTGACGAGTACGGGTTGTCACTCGCCGAGATCGGCCTTCTCCTGGCCGCCTCCTGGGTCGGCGCCACGGTGACCCTCCTTCCGTGGGGACTCGCAGCCGACCGCTACGGCGAACGAGTCGTGCTCGCGATCGGGCTCGCCGGGTGTGCTGCCTGCTTTGTGGGCGCCGCCTACGCGCCGGACTTCGAGACACTGATCGCACTGCTTGCGGTGTCGGGGGCGGCCGGGGCGAGCGTCACCTCGGCGAGCGGTCGCGCGGTCATGCACTGGTTCGGGCCCGAGGAGCGCGGGCTTGCGCTCGGAATCCGCCAGACGGCGATTCCGATCGGCGGCCTTGTCGCGGCGCTGGTCATCCCGTCGCTCGCCGACGCGGGCGGCTCCGAGTATGCATTCCTCTTTCTCGCCGCATTCTGTGCGGCAGGCGTAGTGGCGGGCCTGCTCGTGGTTCGCGGCCGGGAGATCCCGGACGGGATCGAGCCGGACACAGTCGCACGGACGCTACGCGACGGACGCCTGTGGCGGCTCTGCCTCGGAAGCGGGATCTATCTCTATGCCCAGGTGGCAATCATCGGCTTCGGAGTGCTCTTCCTGGTCGACGAGCATCGACTGTCCGAGCACTCCGCCGCACTCGTCATCGCTTCCTCGCAGGTGCTCGCGGTCGGGTTTCGCATCGCAGCCGGCCGGTGGTCGGACGTCGTTCACGCGCGGGTCGGGCCGCTTCGCGTCGTGGGTCTCGCGGTCTCTGCGAGCCTCGTCGCGACGTCCGTGCTCGCGAACGGGCCTGTGGGGCTGCTCGTTCCCGCCCTCGCGCTTGCTGGTGGTCTTTCGATGGGGTGGAACGGCCTCTCGTTCGTCGCGGCGGCGGAGATGGCGGGGCCTGGAAAGAGCGGCGCCGCGATCGGCTTCCAGCAGTCGATCCTCTCCGGGATCGGGGTGGCCGCGCCGGTGCTCTTCGCGGCGACGGTGTCGACGGCGAGCTGGACGGTGGCATTTGCGCTCGCCGCGCTCTTTCCGCTCGTAGGCTGGTGGGCGCTGCGCCCTTTGAGAGACGGCTGAGGGCAGGGCACGCCTGGCCGCTACTAGGCTCCGGGTGTGAGCATTCTCGATCGACTCGAGCAGCTGTACGCGATCGGCGGCGGACCGGGCGCCAACCGGCCATACGGGAGCCCTGAGGAGGACGCTGCACATGCGCTCGTCGCGGGCTGGATGCGCAAGGCCGGGCTCGAGGTCGACGTCGATGCGCACGGCAACCTCTGCGGGCGCTCCGGTAGACGCGTGGACATCTGGGTCGGATCCCATCTCGACTCGGTGCCACATGGGGGTCGGTTCGACGGTCCGCTCGGCGTGGTCGGAGGGCTCGAGGCGGTGGAGCTGGCCGGTCGTGGCGCTGTCGTCGCCTTCCGCGGAGAGGAGGTCGGATGCATCGGAAGCCGCGCTCTTTGTGCGGGCGGCACGGCGCTTCCGGCCGGGTTCCTCGAGCTTCACATCGAGCAGGGCCCTGTTCTCGAGCGGGCGGGTGCTGCGCTCGGCGTCGTAACGAGCATCGTCGGCTATGCGCGTGGCGAGCTCGTCTTCGAGGGTCGCGCGGGGCATGCCGGGACGACACCGATGGATGGACGCGACGACGCGCTCGTCGCCGCGGCGGAGGCGATTCTCCGCATTCGGGAAGCTGCACGGGCGATCGAGGGCGCGGTCGCCACCGTCGGCCGGCTGACTGTCGAGCCGGGTGGGAGCAACGTCATTCCGGAGCGTGTTCGGATCTCCGTCGACGCGCGAGCGCCCGATGCGAGGCGACTCGACGAGCTGATCGCCGCGATCGGCTTCGAGCCGGTGCACAGAACGCCGCCCGCGGCGATGGCGGAAGAACCCAAGCGAGTGCTGTTGGACGAGCTCGAGAGCCGCGGCCTACCGGCGGTCGAGCTGCCGTCGGGCGCAGGCCACGACGCGGGAATCCTCGCGGCGGCGGGCGTGCCGAGCGCGATGCTCTTCGTGCGGAGCTTGAAGGGAGGTGTCAGTCACAGTCCGGAGGAGCTCTCCTCTGAAGAGGACATAGCGCTCGCTGTAGACGTTCTCACCGCGAGCCTCGTGCGGCTCGCGGGCGAGGCAAGCCCTGCGATGTCTAGTTGAGAGTCGCTTTCGTACTGAGAGTTGTCGCCGCTGGAATGTTGCTGTCCGCGGCTGTCTTGCTGATCGTGATCGGCGTAGCAACGGAGTGGGACTGCAGCACTGGAGGCCCGCACAGCTGGCTGGCAGCGGGAGGTGGGCTGTTATCGGCATGCGCCCTGCTCGTGCTGTTGTGGTCACGCAAGCATCGCTGGTGGTTCGCCGTGAGCGGTGGCCTGCTCGTCTTTCTGCCTATCGCCGCGTACTACACGCTGCTTGCGAGTGGCACGTGCGCCAACTAGCTCGCGCTCAAGATGAAACGCACTGCTCGAGCCTCGGCCTTACTGTTCTCTGAAGACGATCTCCTGGGCGCCCTCCCAGAGCATTCGGCGGCCGAGCTCGCGCAGATTCTCGTTCCCCTCGACGATCGTCGCGAAGTGGTTCCCCGCGAGCGCGCCGGCCTTGCTCGCAAACGCGACGTAGCCGTAGGCGAGCAGGAGCTCGGTCTCGCTCACGCCACCGGGGTAGAAGATCAGCTCGCCCGGGCTCGGGTAGCGCGTTGCGTTCTCCGGGCCGATGCCGACGTCGAGGTCGCCCATCGGGATCCACCCGCCTTCGCCGGACCAGCGGACGTGGATGATCCTCGAGTCGAGCGGCAGCATTCGCCGGAATGCAACGATCGTTTCCGGCGCGGCCTCGTTCTCGAACCTTGCGGTGAAGGCGAACCCTCCGGCGGTGATGTCGAGCATTCGGGCGACTCTAGCGCTGGGCGAGCCAACCACCCAGCAGCTCTCGTTCGTCCTCGGTCATTCCTGTGGCGTTCCCCGGCGGCATCGCACGGGTCTGCACCGCTTGCCGCTCGATGTCGTCGGCGCGGACGGTGATCTCGGCCTCGGTCTCGAGGCGGACGCCGAGGGGCGCCGATGCGCCCGAGTGGCAGGCGGCGCACCGCTCTTCGATCACCGCCTGCACCTGCGCGAACGGCACCGGGCCGGCCTGCGTCGAAGCGACCTCGTCGGGTTGCAACCAGAGCGCGATCGCCACGACGGCCGCGGCGGCAAGGACGAGGATCCACCATGCGCGGCGCCCCGTGTGCCAGAGATTGAAGAAGTGCCGGACTCCTGCCGTCACGACGACGATGAGGACGAGCACGAGCCACGCCTCGTCCGCGCCGAACGTGAACGCGAAGTGCCCGGCCAGCATGGTGAAGAGCACGGGCAGCGTGAGGTAGTTGTTGTGCACGGACCGGCGCTTCGCGTCGAGGAGCGGCGCGGGGTCCGGCTCGCGGCGCTCGGCCATCGCGGCGACCAGCTTCCGATGCGCGGGGATGATCACGAAGAGGACGTTCGCGGCCATGATCGTCCCGAGCATCGCGCCGACCTGGAGGTAGGCGGCGCGAGCCGCGAAAAGCTCGCCCGCTCCCCACGCGGCGACCGCGATCGTCGCTGCGCCGACGATCGCCAGCGCGAGCTGGCTCCGCTGCCCGACCGTTCGGCAGAGCACGTCGTAGACGATCCAGATGAGCGCGAGCCCGCCGACCGAGAGCGCGATCGCCGTCCAGTCGGACAGGTCGGCAACCGTCGGATCGACCAGCCGGACGCCCGCGTCGAAGTAGTAGAGGACGACCATGAGCGCGAAACCCGAGAGCCAGGTCGTGTACGCCTCCCACTTGAACCAGTGCAACGGCTCCGGCAGCTCGGCGGGAGCGAGGCGGTACTTCTGGGAGTGGTAGAGGCCGCCGCCGTGCACGCCCCAGAACTCGCCCGCGATGCCTTTGTCCGCGCCTTCGGCTCGCTTCGGCGGCCGCAACGCGAGGTCGAGCCGGACGAAGTAGAACGAGGCGCCGATCCAGGCGATCCCCGCGGTGACGTGCAGCATCCGCAGGAGGACGTCGAGGATGTCCTTCAGGTACGGGTCCACCGGTTCCTCGCGATCGCGACGAGCTCCCGCAGGCCAGTGTCGAGCTCGTCGTCCCGGGTGTTGCCGATACGCTCGTCGAGCACCTTCAGGATCTCCCGCTTCGGACGGCCCGCCACGAACACGACGAAGCGGAAGCCGAACTTCTCCTCGTAGACCTGGTTCAGATATGCGAGCTCGGAGAGCACCGCCGGATCGGCGTCCGCCCCCTGCTCGGCGGCCGACCGCGTGGACAGTCCTCTCGCCCCGATCGCCGGGTGGGCCCTCAGCGCCTCGATCTTCTCTGCCTCGCTCAGCGTCGCGATGACGTCGTCAGCGCTTTCCAGCGGACTCTCGGTCTCCGCGAGAAGCGCGACGAGACGCGTTCTGCCCTCGAACAGCTCGGCGAGCTCGTCGGCGGTCAGCTGCCGCGGTAGGTCACGCATCCGTACGGCGACACGAGGAGGGGGATGTGGTGGTGGCCCTCGGCGAGCTCGACCTGGAGCTCGACACGCGTGAAGAATGCAGAAGGCGGATGGAAGACGAGCGAGTACGAGCCAGGCTCGAGGTTGTCGACGAGCGAGGCGATCCGGCCGTCATCGTCGGTCCACTCGGACGCGAGGCACTCTTCGCCGCTGCCCGCCCGAACGAGCTGGACGTTTACGCCTATCGCCGGCTTGCCGGCGGCGGTGTCGAGCACATGCGTGGAAATGGAGACCATCGAGGTCAGGATCTCATGTCGGTCAGCGGAGTGCCCAGCGGCGGAAGCCGCCCTCGGAATCGATGACCTGACCGGTTATCCAGGAGGCGTCGTCGCTGCAGAGCCAGGCGACGAGGCGCGCAGCGTCGTCGGGTAGACCCCAGCGTCCGAGTGGCATGGCGGGCGAGGGATCGACCTCCTTGATCGCCCAGCCGGTGTCGGTCGGGCCCGGATTGATCGTGTTGACGGTGATCCCACGGTCGATCAGCTCCTCGGAGAGCGTCATCGTCGCCTGGTGAATGGTGCCCTTTGAAACGGCGTACGGGACCTCGCTCCGCATCGGCGCAAGGTGCTGACCCGAGGTGAACAGGACGACGCGACCGCCGACGCGTCCGTCGTGCTGGTCGGCGAATTCCTTGACGAGCAGAAGAGACGCGCGCACGTTCACGTGGAGGTGAGCGTCTATCTCCTCCGCCGTCAGCTTGGAAAGGGAGACGTGCACGCTGCGAGTGTGGTTGACGACGAGGATGTCCACATGGCCGAAGGCCTTGCATGCTTCGCCCATGACCCGTGCAGGCTGTTCCGGTCGGGCGAAGTCGGCGTCGACGTGCTCGACGCGGGCTTCTCCCTTCCCCAGCTCCGCGAGCATCGTGGTTAGCTCGTCCGGACTCGAGAACTCGTCGTCGCTCACCCACGAGTGGACGAAGACCGCGGCTCCCGCGCTCGATAATCGCCGAGCGGTTGCGAAGCCGATGCCGCTGCGGCGGCTGACGCCCGTTACCACCGCGGTGCGACCCTCGAGCGAGCGAGTCATGAGCTCGTGAATCTCTGCGCCTGCGCACGCTGTTCGCGCGCGATCTCTTCCTCGTCCGCCCGCATGAGCGCACCACCGCGTACGACGTCCTCGCCGCCGACGACAAGTCGGTCGACGCGATGCGGTGCCGAAAGGACCAGGCCTGCGACGGGATCGTCGGCTCCTGCAAGCTCGAGGCCGTCCGTTCGCCAGATGGCAAGGTCGGCGCACTTGCCCGGCTCGAGCGAGCCGATGTCGTCTCGGCTCAGTACGGAAGCGCCGCCCCGCGTCCCGAGGCGGAGCGCCTCCCGCGCGGTCATCGCCGCCGGCCCGCCGCGACCGCGCGCGACGAGCAGCGCTTGCTTCACCTCGAGGAACAGGTCGCTGCGCTCGTTCGACGCCGAGCCGTCGACACCGAGTCCGACACGAGCCCCTTCGTCCAGGAGCTCCCGGACGGGTGCAACACCTGCGCCGAGCCGCAGGTTCGACGTCGGGCAGTGGGCCACTCCCGTACCGGTGGCCCCGAAGTCGGCGATGTCGTCGGTCGAGAGGTGGACGCAATGCGCGCACCACACGTCCGAGCCGAGCCAGCCGAGGTCGGTCAGGTACTCGACAGGCGTGCAGCCGTAGATTTCCATGCAGTAGGCGCCCTCCTCCATCGTCTCCGCCAGGTGCGTATGCAGGGGTAGGCCGAGGCGGCGCGCGAGGGTCGCTGACTCCTGCATCAGCCTGCGCGTGACCGAGAACGGGGAGCACGGCGCGACCGCGATCTGCACGCGCGCTCCGGGACCTGGCTCGTGCAGCGCGCCGACGAGTCGCTCGGTATCCGCGAGGACGGCGTCGAGCCCCTCCACGAGCTCGTCGGGGGGAAGACCTCCGTCGGAGGCGCCGAGGTCCATTGAGCCGCGGGAGGCGACGATGCGCACTCCCAGCTCGCGCGCGGCCCGTACCTCCGCTTCGATCAGGCCCTCCCGCCCGCGCGGGAAGACGTAGTGGTGGTCGAAGACGGTGGTGCAACCGGAGAGCGCGAGCTCGGCCAGGCCGGCGCGGGCGGCGGCGTATTCGGCTTCCGCGTCGATCCTGGCCCACACCGGGTAGAGCTCCCGCAGCCAGGTGAAGAGATCCGCCTGCTGCGCCCGAGCGCGTGTCAGCGTCTGGTACAGGTGGTGGTGCGTGTTGACCAGGCCGGGAGTGACGACGGCGCTACCGAGCTCCTCCCGCACATCGGCCTCCGGCTCCGGGCCCTCGCCGACCACCGTCACGAAACCGTCCTCCACCAGGACCCAGCCGGAGGGGTGCTCGGTGCCCGTCTCGTCGCACGTGACGATCCAGCCGTTCGCGTAGAGCGTCTTCATGCCTCGAGCGACACGAGCTCGAAGCGGTCGACGTCGACGAGCCCGCGGTCGGTGATCTTCAGATGCGGGATCACCGACAGTGCGAGGAAAGACAGCGTGAGGAAGGGCGTGGCGCCGGTCCAGCCGAGCTCGTGCGCCGCCTCGTTGCACGCACGACTCTGAGCGATCACCTCCGGAAGCCGAGCCTCCGAGAGCAGCCCCGCGATCGGGAGCGGGCACTCGGCCAGGACGGTCCCGCCCTCGACGGCCACGATCCCGCCGCCGATCTTTGCGAGTCGTTCCGCGGCGAAGATCATGTCGTCGTCGTCCATGCCGACGACCACGAGGTTGTGCGCGTCGTGCGCGACCGTGGAGGCGAGGGCTCCCCGCTCGAGCCCCGATCCCGAGAGGAAGCCGACTCCGACGCGTCCGGTCGCCAGGTGGCGCTCGACGACGGCGATCTTCGCGAGATCGCGACCCGGATCCGAGACCGCGTGGCCGTCCTCGACCGCCGGCTCCCTGATGAGCGACTCGGTCACGACCTGGTCCTCGATGAGCCCGATCGCGCGCACGTCTCCGCCCTGCGACGGGATCGCAAGGTCCGAGAGCTTCAGTGGCTTGATGCGGACCGACTGCCTGACCCAGTCGGGGACGTCGACCTGGGGAACCTCCTCGACTCGGCGACCGCGCTTGAGCACGAGCTCGGGGGAGAAGCCTTCGAGATCGGGAAGGACGAGCAGGTCCGCGTGGTAACCAGGTGCGATCGCCCCGTGCCGTCCGAGTCCGTGCCAGAGAGCCGGATGAAACGACGCCATGAGCAGGGCATCCTCCGGCGCGATCCCGGCAGCGACTGCCTTTCGCACCATTCCGTTGATGTGCCCGTCGTCGGCGATGTCGTCGGGATCGCGGTCGTCGGTGCAAAAAGCGATGCGGCCGGGGCCGTACTCGTGGACGAGCGGGAGCAAGTCGAGCAGGTTCCGCGCCATCGACGCCTCGCGAATCAGGAGCCACATCCCGGCCCGGAGCCGCTCGCGCCCCTCCTCGACGGTCAACGCCTCGTGGTCGGATGCGATCCCGGACGCCGCGTATGCCTGCAGCTTCTTTCCGGCCACGCCCGGAGCGTGCCCGTCCACATGAGCCGCGCCCTCGAGCGCGAGCTTCGCGAGCTCCGCCGGTGCGCCGCCGATGACCCCAGGGAAGTTCATCATCTCGGCCAGCCCGAGCACGCGCCGCCGCCGCATCAGCGATTCCAGGTCTCCGGGGCCGAGCGGCCTGCGCGGAGACTCGAACCCAGAGGCGGGCACGCACGACGGCGCCATGAAGAACACGTCGAGCTGGAGCCCTGACGACGCGTCGAGCAGCCAGTGGATGCCGTCCACCCCGAGGACGTTCGCGATCTCGTGTGGGTCTGCGACGACGGCTGTCGTACCGAGCGGCAGCACGAGCCGCGCGAACTCGTCGACCATCAGCTTCACCGACTCGAGGTGCATGTGCGCATCGATGAATCCCGGGACAATCCACTTGCCCGACGCGTCCAACATCTCGCGTCCGTCGTACTCGCCGAGCCCGGCGACGAAGCCGTCGGCGATCGCCACGTCTACCTCGAGCCACTCCTTCGTGAAGACGCAGAAGACATGCCCGCCGCGGACGACGAGATCCGCGGGCTCGTCCCCCCGGGCCACCGCCAGCCGGCGCTTGAGCGTCTCCATCGGGGCAAGCGTAATACCGCCTGCTGCGCGACTCACTCCGATCGGTCGACTCTGTCATAGTCGCCGGGTCACGCGACCCGGGCGACAGGAGGAGAGAGATGAGAACGAAGTACGTGTTGGGCGGGCTCGTACTCGCACTCGCGGCGACGGGGCTCGTCCTCGCGACCGCTGTGTCCGCAAAGCCGGAGCAGAAGGCGCTCAAAGTGGCTTGGATCTACCCCGGACCGCACAACGACGGCGGCTGGGCGCAGTCGCACGACGACGGGCGCCTGTACGTCGAGAAGGCTCTCGGTTCCAAAGTGGAGACCACCTACAAGGAAAACATCTTCTCCAACGCTCAGATCCCGCAGGTGGTCGCCGGCCTCGTCCGCGAGGGCTACACGATGATTTTCGGGTGCTCGTTCGGCAATTTCGAGAACGGCGTCAACGGCCGGCTCTACCAGAAGTATCCGGACGTTCTCTTCGAGCAGGCCACCGGGCTGCAGGTCAAGAAGAACCAGTCCGAGTACTTCGGCGCCGGCGAGGACACGATCTACCTCTCGGGCATGGCCGCCGGCGCTGCCAGCAAGAAAGGTCTGATCGGCTACATCGTGCCGTTCGGCATCCCCGAGGTCGTGCGTCACATCAACGCCTTCGCGCTCGGCGCGCAGGCGACGCACCCGGGCGCGAGGGTGAAGCTGATCTGGACGAACGCATGGTTCTCCCCGCCCAAGGAGACGGCGGCGGCCCAGAACCTGATCGCAGCGGGCGTGGACGTGCTCGGCCAGAACGTCGACAGCCCGGCCGCGGGCGTCTACGCCGAGAAGAAGGGCATTCCGTGGGTCGGGTACGACTCGAACGCCCGGAAGTCCGCGCCGACGCAGTGGCTGACGGCTGCCACCTACAACTGGGGGCCGTACTACCTGCGGCGGGTGAAAGCGGCTATCAACGGCACCTGGAAGCCCGGCTTCTACTACGGCACGATCAAGGACGGCTTCACCGGTCTTGCTCCCTACGGCCCGAAGGTGAAGGCGAAGACGAAGGCGCAGATCGCGGCGAAGCGGAAGGCGATCGTCTCGGGCAAGTTCAACGTGTTTCAAGGTCCGCTCCATGACCAGAAGGGCAAGCTGATGGTTCCGGCGGGCAAGCGGCTCAAGGTCCTGCCGGACCTGTACGCGATGCAGTGGCTCGTCAAGGGCGTGATCGGAAACGTCTCCAAGGTCTCGCCGCCGGGCTAGATGACGGGGGAGCCGACCCCCGTCCGTGAATCGCAGGAGAGAAGCGCCGGGTCAGCCGGCGCTTCTCCGGTCCCCGCCGTGCGCATGGTCGGTATCACCAAGCGCTTTCCCGGGGTCCTGGCGAACGACGACGTCAGCCTCGAGGTCGCCGCGGGTGAGGTGCACGCGCTGCTCGGAGAGAACGGTGCCGGCAAGACGACCCTGTCCAACATCCTGACGGGGCTCTACCGGCCGGACGAGGGTCACATCGAGCTCTACGGGGAGCCGGTGCACCTGCATTCGCCCCGTGACGCGCTCGACGCCGGGATCTGCATGGTGCATCAGCACTTCCGTCTCGTGGAGCCCTTCAGCGTGGCCGAGAACGTGATGCTCGGCGACCACCGGTCCGAGGGCCGGCGCTTCTTCGTCCACCGGCCCACCATCGAGCGGCGTGTCGCGGAGCTCGGGGAGCGATACGGCCTCGGTGTCCATCCGCGGTCCCGTATCTGGCAGCTCTCGGTCGGCGAGCAGCAGCGGGTGGAGATCCTCAAGGCCCTGTATCGCGAGGCGCGGATCCTGATCATGGACGAGCCGACCGCGGTGCTCACGCCGCAGGAGGCCGCTGCGCTGTTCTCGACGCTACGCGCGATGGCGCGCGAGGGAAAGACGGTGATCTTCATCTCCCACAAGCTCCACGAGGTGATGGCCGTCGCCGATCGCGTCACAGTCCTGCGAGGGGGGCGCAAGGTCGAGACGGTCGACGCAGCCGACGCCACGACACGCTCCCTGGCGGCGCTGATGGTCGGCCGCGAGGTGGACCTCGCCCGTAGGCAGGAGCGCGAGCGGAAGCCGAGCGGCGAGATCGTCCTCGAGCTCGAAGCCGTGTCGGCGCACGGTGACCGTGGAGGTGAGGCGCTCACAGGCGTCAGCTTCCGTCTGCGCTCGGGGGAGATAGTCGCCGTCGCCGGCGTCGCCGGAAACGGGCAGCGCGAGCTGGCCGAGACGATCTCCGGTATGCGCATGCCGTCCGCAGGGACGATCCGAGTCCGCGAGCGCGCTTTGCGCTTGGGCGATCCGCGAGATGCGATTCGTGCCGGGATAGCGCACATACCCGAGGACCGGCTCGGGACGGGTCTCGCGCCGACTCTGAGCATCGCTCGGAACGCGTCGCTGAAGACATACCGGTCGCCACCGATCGCAAGGGGGCCGTTTCTCGTCTTGAGGCGCATGAGTGAGCTCGCTGTCGCGCTGATCCGCCGCTACGACGTGAAGGCGCCGGGGCCCGAGACACCGGCGCGGAACCTGTCGGGCGGCAACCTGCAAAAGCTCATGCTCGGGCGCGAGTTCCAGGGGGAGCCGCGGGTGTTGATCGCGGCCCAGCCGACTCGGGGCCTCGATGTAGGGGCGATCGAGACCGTGCACGCGTACCTGCGTGAGGCTGCGGAAAAAGGTCTCGCTGTGCTGTTGATCAGCGAGGATCTCGACGAGATCCTCGCGCTCGCGGATCGCGTTGCTGTCATGTACGAGGGCGCGATCGTGGGGGAGATCGACGGAGGTGTCGCGACGGTCGAGGAGATCGGCTTCCTGATGGCGGGCGGGCAAGGCTCGTGATCCGGCTCGAGCGCCGGCTGGAGCAGCCGTGGTGGCTGTCCGTGGTCGTTCCGGTCGGCTCGCTCGCTGTCGCGTTCGCGGTCATGGCCGTCGTCCTCGCCGTGACCGGCCATAACCCGGGCGGCACGTACAAGAAGATGCTCGAGGCGGGCTTTACGGGTAACGGCGCTCTGTCCGCGACGCTCATCTCGGCCACTCCGATCCTGTTCACGGGGCTGGCCGCGGCTGCTGCTTTCCGCATGCAGCTCTTCAACATCGGCGCGGAGGGGCAGCTTTACCTGGGTGCGGTCGGCGGCTCGTGGGTCGCGCTCCAGCTGGGTGATCACGACGCAGGCTCGACGCCTCTGTTCGTGCTCTCGATGTGTGTCGCGGCCGGAGTCATGGGGGCGCTGTGGGCGCTGATCCCCGCCGTGCTGCGTGCGTTCGCCAACACGAACGAGATCATCACGTCGCTGATGCTCAACTACGTGGCGGGCTACCTAATCACGTATCTGATCTTCGACAGCGCCTCCTACTGGCGCGATGTCTCGACGCTCCAGGCACGAGCGTTTCCCCAGGGAAAGCCGGTGCCGTCGGCCGCGGAGTGGTCGACGTTCGGGTCGAGTCTCGTCGTCCCGCTCGGCTTGCTCGTCGGGTTGGCCGTCGCGGCGGCGCTGTGGGTGCTCTATTCACGCACGCGCTTCGGCTTCGAGGTGAGCGTGATCGCGGATTCGCCGCGCGCGGCGCGCTACTCCGGCATGCGGACTCGCCGCAAGATCCTCGCGGTGATGGCGATCTCGGGCGGGATCGCCGGGCTCGGCGGCGCCAGCCAGATCGGAGACTTCACGTACACCCTCGACCCGACCGGGCTCCAGGGAGCCGCATTCGGCTACACCGGGATCGTCGTCGCCGCGCTTGCCCGCTACAACCCGTTCGCCGTCTGCCTCATGGCCGTGCTCCTCGGCGGGCTCCAGAACGCCGGCTTCACGCTGCAGGGGGTCGACTTCCCGTCCGGC
>Ga0136621_1000110_pt1 | contig 28909 bp, 35 predicted proteins | sample AntDryUQ445A2306_FD_104673 | JGI IMG/M metagenome (GOLD analysis project Ga0136621, IMG submission 104673) | Polar desert sand microbial communities from Dry Valleys, Antarctica - metaG UQ445A (23.06) | ecosystem: Environmental > Terrestrial > Soil > Desert | place: Antarctica: Dry Valley...
CCACCGTCCCATAAAAATAGATGCTGAAAAAATCGGCATCAAAAATACGTCGTACCTGTTGCATTCCCGTCCAACTAGAGTGTTTAGGAGCAATCCATGGCTACCAAAGCCGTCAATGCTGTAAAAAAACCGCCAACCAAGTCCGAAATTCTCAATCACATCGCCGAAGACACGGGTATCAGCCGCAAACAGGCTGGTGCCGTACTCGATTCGTTGCAGAACCTCATAGAGAAAAGTTTGAAAGCGCGCGGCGCGGGGCTTTTCAATCTGCCGGGCCTGATGAAGATCAAGGTCGTCAAGAAACTGGCCACCAAGGCGCGCAAGGGCACCAACCCTTTCACGGGCGAAGAAACCGTCTTCAAAGCCAAGCCGGCGCGTAAGGCCGTCAAGATTCAGCCGCTCAAAGGCCTCAAAGATATGGTCTGACGGGTAGCGGTCCAAAGTGCTAGGTTGACCGAGGGGATCAACGACAGCACCGACGCGGCCGGTGATAGCTTAGTTATTGCCGGCCGGTTCCACTGTCCGCAGCTTGGCGCGGATAAAATCCTTGTGGGGCACGTACAGCAGATCAGCGATTTTCCGGATCTGGGCTTCCTCGTATTTGTCGAGCTCGCTATCCGCGTACGCAACCTGCCACATATCCTCGATAATCCGGCGTTTCTGCGCGGCGGAAAAATGTTCGTTGATCAGGCGTACGAACGGATGCAGCGATATCGCCTCCCTCTCCTGCTCCAGCGCGGCATCGACCAGCTCTTTCGTCTCGTCGTCACTAAAGCCGAAGCGCCGTTTGAGCGCCTCGGCGATTGCCTTGAGCTCCGCATCTCGCAGGCTGAAATCGGCGCGACCTACCTCGAGCAGCAAGGCGGCTGCCGCTATGTGCAAGGTGTGCGCCGAAGGCTCGCTTACGTCGCCGCCTGTGTTGAGTAGCGATTTGAGGGCATTGAGCATGGGCAGCAAGGAAATTTTTTTCGGCTAAAGCGCGATCAGGGCCAGGACTCGGGGTCAACTATAGGGCATTACGTATGAACCGTCCTCGAACCGGCTGAACAGCCTTTTGATCAACGGGTGATCGACGGGGTTCGCATCCGGCTCCGCTTCGAGATGACGCTCGGCCACATAGGTTTGCATATTCTGACCGTCAACCAGTACGCGATACCAGGGTTTGTTCCTGGGCGGCCGCGAACGCGCGACCTGCTCGTACCACTCCCCGGACCCAGCGAACATCGCATCGACATCGTAAATCACGCCACGATACTCGAACATTGTGTGGTGCACGACCTGCCCGATCGAAAAAGCTGCTGTATCCATCCTGCTCCCTTGAAGCGTTGTTCGGGGTTTTGCATCAATGACGTGCGCCGCGCCGACTCGAATCGGACGCCGTACATGTATCGATTGGAAGCCTCCGCGCCGGCCAAGTTCAACTTGGCAGCAGCCTGAGCCGATTTGTCCGGGTGACCGCATGAACCGCCTACTGCCTTTCGGGCTCGCAAAATCGTGATTCCTTTCATGCGATTGTTTCCCTGGCGACGCGGCGCACGTTACTGTTCCAGATCAGCAGCAATGCCAGCGCGATCAGCGCCACTTGCGCCAGCAGGCTTTGCAGATTGGGGTAAATTCCGAGAATCTCGATACGCGGGAATGGTACGACGCTAATGGGCAGCTTGCCGGCCTCCTGGAGGGCCGCCACCCCGTTGCCGGCGAGAATTGCGGCCAGGACAAACATGAACACGCCGGTGGCGGCAAAGAACTGGCGCAGCGGCAGCCGCACGCTGTAATGCAGGATAAGCCAGGCCACGATCGCCAGGGTGACTGCCGCAGTACCCATGCCGGCTAGCGCCATACCATGCCCCGCGGCGTCGGTCTGCGCCCATAGCGCCTGATAGAACAATACCGTCTCGAAAACCTCACGGTATACGGCAATGAACGACAGCCCCGCGAGACCCCACAAGGTGCTCCGACCGAGCGCCTTCTGCACGCTGCCACGGATAAACTGTCGCCACTGCCGCGCGTGTGTCTTGTCGTGCATCCAGAAGCCCAAGTAAAACAGCACGCTGGCGGCCAGCAGCGCGGCGATGCCTTCGGTGAGCTCGCGTCCCGCGCCGCTGATATTGATCAGGTACGCCGACACCAGCCAGGTTACGACGCCCAGCGCCAGTGCTACGACCCAGCCCGCGTGCAGATAGGGCAGCCCGTCGCGACGCTCGGTCTTGACCAGAAACGCCATCAGCGCCGCGACGATGAGCAAGGCTTCCAGACCTTCCCGCAGCAGAATGATAGCCGCAGCCGCGAATGCGGCTCCGCCCGTCACGTTCGTCGCTCGCAGTTGCTCGCCTGCCTCGTCGAGCAGGCTGTATAGGCTTTCGACCTGCTGACGCACGACATTAACGGGTACATGCTGACCCGTAACTCACTCGCGACCGTATGCAGGCCACTCTCGACCAGTTCGAAACCCTCCAGATATGCCGTGACCGCGGCTTGATAAGCCGCACCCGCGTCGCCGTCACGATACAGCAAGAAGCTTCTGGCGAGTTGCCGGCGCGCGAACATCAGCGGGCTGGCGCCGCTTGCGAACAAGACATCCGGTTGCGCGCGCAGATAGGCCATGACGGCGGGCGCGTTTTTACCGTGCTGTTGTCGCGCCTGCGCCGGTGTGGTCGTCGTCATGGTTTCCAGATCAGCCAGCGCGGATTGCTGCCGGCCCGTGCGCCAACTTTGTTCGCCGTGCTCGACCGCGGCGGCCGTCGCGCCGAAACGACTCACGTAGAACGCGAGGCTCCAGCGCTCATGTTCGCCAAGACCCTCAAACCACGCATCTCGGTGCCATCGACGCCCAAGGAGATGGTGTTATAAAGACCATACAGCGTGCGCTGACGGTAGCGCGCGGCATCGCGAAAATTGGTCGGCGACGGGTCCAGCCCCGCGGCAATCGCACCATCACCCCGGCCGCTGGCGCCGTGACACCCCGCACAGGACTGCGTATAAAGACTACTTGCCAGCTCAAAATCGGGTGGGTTTTGCGGGACGGTCGTGACCCCATACTCGCGTACGACCGCCGAGCGCATGGACGACGTAACGGCGGTGATTGCACGCGCCGGCGCGCGTGCTTCTATCAAACGTGCAAGATGCTTCGCCTGCGCACGCAACCGCGGCTTGACCTGCGATGCGGGAAGCGTTGCTGTCTGCGCGACGATGCCCCCCGAGAGATCCTGCATCTCGCGGTATTCCGCGGCATTGACGACTTGCCCGTTAGCCACTGCTTGTCCGTAATCGACGCCGACGTAATCCTGCATCTGTATCAGGCTTTGCACGGAGGCATCGGCAATCGCCAGTCCCGGCACCATGAACAGAAGCAGTGCGATGGCATTTTTCATAGCAAATTTTTCATACCATGGACAGTCCGCGTTTCGAGTAGAGCGAAGTATAATCATTATCATTTGTAATTCGAAGGGCCGGCGGCGCCCAATTGCGCTTGCGGCCACAAAAAGTACGGCGACGGTTTAAGTTCACGATGTGTCTGATCGTATTCTCGTATCGCGGACACAGCGACTATCGGCTGATCCTGGCCGCCAACCGCGACGAATTTTACGCTCGCCCTACCGCCGGACTGGGGCCGTGGGACGATGCGCCCGACATCATCGCGGGGCGCGACGAGCTTGGCGGCGGCACCTGGCTCGGGATTACCCACGACGGCCGCTTTGCCGCGATCACCAATTACCGCGATCCGTGCACGGCCCGCGAGGGCGCGCCGTCGCGGGGCGGGCTGGTGGCCGATTACCTGCGCGGCCGTGAGACGCCCGGCGTGTACATGGAGAATCTGCGCGAACGCGCCGGCCAGTATCAGGGCTTCAGTCTGCTGGCAGGCGATCAACGTGAATTTTATTATTTTTGCAATATCGACAAGGCGGTGCGTAAGCTGGGAACAGGCACTTATGGCGTGAGCAATCATCTGCTGGACACACCCTGGCCCAAGGTCCGGCGCGCAAAACATGCGCTTAACAAACTGGTCCGTGCGGACACCATCACTTCCGCGGAACTGCTCGATTTGTTGACGGACACCGCACCTGCCGACGACGCAGAACTGCCCAACACCGGGGTTGGCCTGCGCCTGGAACGCGAGCTATCCCCGATCTTCATCAATGGCGAGACCTATGGCACACGCGCTTCCACGGCGCTTACGATCGCTTGGGACGGACACGTCAGCATTACCGAGCGAGCGCATCCGGGTGGCGAAATCCGCTCGCGACAATGGCGGTTGAGCGGAGATTGATTACACAGCGGCGAGTCGAGTTGGTAGACTACCCGTCGTCAACACGGGCCGACGATATGGACAAACTCGCGGACATCAAGGTGAGCGTGGCACCGGCGCCGCAATTCACGTCGGAGACCAAGTGCGGCTTTTGCACCAATTCAAAGTGCTGTACGTATATCACGCAGCAGATCGAGGCGCCGCGCTCAAAACTCGATTTCGAGCATCTGTTGTGGCAGGTTAGCCACGCCAACATCAGTATCTACAAGGACGAAGACGGCTGGTTTCTGCTGGTCGATTCGCGCTGCGCCCATTTACAGACGGACGGACGCTGCGGCATTTATGACGTTCGGCCCAAGATCTGCCGCGAACATTCCAACGATTTTTGCGAGTACGACGAGCCCGCCGAGGACAGCTTCGAGCTGTACTTTACGGATTACGCATCGTTGCTGACGTATTGTAAAAAGCGCTTCAGTCGCTGGTCGCGCGGATGACTTTTGCAACGCGCGCTGCGGCCAGTTCTCTCGACGCGCCCTGCTACACGATCCAAGGAAAAGAGGAACGTAAATCGAAATGAATGACAAAATCGCAAACCTGCAAGACCTGTTGACCACGGCCCGCCGGCTGGCCGCGGACGCCGGCGACAAGATCATGGAGATCTACAATCAGGACTTCCATGTACAGGACAAGGAAGACAAATCGCCGCTGACCGCCGCCGATCTGGCCGCGCACCGCATTATCAAAAACGGTTTAAAAGCGGCGACCCCGCAATATCCGGTATTGTCCGAGGAGTCCAAACAGTTGCCGTTCGAAACCCGCGCGACCTGGCCCACGTACTGGCTGATCGATCCGCTGGACGGTACGCGCGAATTTATCAAGCGCAATGGCGAGTTCACCGTCAACATCGCGTTGATCCACGATCACGATGCGGTGCTGGGTGTGGTGGCGGCCCCGGCCAAGAATTTAAGCTATTACGCAGCCCGCGGGCACGGCGCGTTCAAGGCCGCAGATGGCGCGCAAGGCAAGGCAATCGCGACGCGCAAACCCACACCCAAACGGCCCACCGTGGCCGGCAGCCGTTCGCACGCCGGCGATTCGCTGGCTGCGTTCGTGGATAAACTTGGCGACCACGAACTCATCAGCATGGGCAGCGCGCTGAAATCCTGCCTGGTCGCCGAGGGCGTGGTGGATATCTACCCCCGCTTCGGGCCGACCTCCGAATGGGATACCGCGGCCGCGCAATCCGTGGTCGAGGAAGCCGGCGGCGTGCTCAACGGTCTCGATATGAAGAAGCTCCGCTACAACACCAAGGACTCGCTGCTCAACCCGCATTTCGTGGTGATAGGCGACCCGCAGTACCACTGGGAGAGGTATTTTTAAGCTATCGCGACCGAACGGATAACGCGCCGGTTTAAAGCAGCACCAGCGTCGCAAGCCCCAAGAACGCGAAAAAACCCATCACGTCGGTAACAGTGGTCACGACCACGGGGGCCGCGAGCGCGGGATCGATGCCGAAGCGGCGCAAGAGCAACGGGATGCCGACGCCGGCCATGGCGGCGCACAGCAGATTGATGATCATCGCGGTGGCGATCAGCGCCCCTATCCTCCAGTCTCGGAACCAGGCCACGGCGACCGCGCCGACCAGCAGGGCGAAGATAACGCCATTGCACGCGCCGACCGCGAGTTCCTTGGCGGCCAGAAATCGCGCGTTGCGTTTGCTTATCTGTCCCTGCGCCAGACCGCGGATCACCAGGGCCAATATCTGATTGCCGGCGATGCCCCCCATGCTGGCGACGATCGGCATCAGCACCGCAAGTGCCACGACTTTTTCAATGGTGCCCTGAAACTGCCCGACCACGGACGCGGCCAGAAACGCGGTGATCAGATTGACTCCCAGCCACAGGGCGCGTCTGCGCACCGAGGGAATTATCGGTGCGAAGATGTCCTCTTCCTCGGTCAGGCCGGCCATGCTCATGACCGAATGCTCGGCCTCTTCGCGGATGACGTCGACCACATCGTCGATGGTGATGCGCCCCACCAGCTTGCCCTGCTCGTCGACGACCGGCGCCGACACCAGATCGCGATCCTCGAATATCTTCGCCACGTGCGCGGCCGATGTCTGCGCGGAGATGCCCTCCACGCTATAGTTCATGACCTCGGCGACGGTCATGGCGGGATCGCGGGTGACGACGGTGGAAAGCGGCAGGATGCCAAGGTAACGATCGTAGCGGTTGACCACGATCAGGCTGTCGATCAACTCCGGCAGGTCACTCTTCATGCGCAGATAACGCAGCACCACATCCAGGGAGACGTTCGCGCGCACGGTCACCGTATCGGTATTCATGAGGCCGCCGGCGGTGTCCTCTGCATAGGACAGCACCGCTTCCAGACGCTGCCGGTATTGCTGATCCATGCCGGCCAGCGCCTGGCGAGCGACCGCATCGGGCAGATCCTGCAACAGATCGGCGAGGTCATCGACATCCAGACCTTCCGTGGCGGACAGCAACGCCTCGTGATCCATGGCGTCGATCAGACCGGCGCGCACCTCGTCGCCGACGTGCAGCAGCACCTCGCCATGATCGTCCTGATCGACCATTTCCCACACGATGCGGCGCTGCGAAGGCGGCAACGATTCCAGCAGATGTGCGATTTCGGCCGGATGCAGCGCGGAGACGATGCCGCGGGCCTGCTTGAGCGTACCCGCGCGCAAGGCCTCGGCCAAAGCCTCCAGATGATCGTCCGCCTGGCTGTCTGGCGCTGGTTCCGCCATCTTTAAGTTCCTGTCAGGTGCTGGATTGCGCGGCGTGCAGTGTAGCAGGCGAAACCGCCAAGTCGAGAGCGAAGCTTGGCGACGGCGCGACGGCGAGCTAGACACTCGCGGTCGCGAACGAACCGCGCTTTTGGCGCGTGAGCCGGGCTGCGTTGGGGTAAGCTATATAGGGAGGGTAAAGCCCGCGGCTTGTGCGGGCATATCCACCGCGGTGGGTGCGCCGGCGCGGAGCGTTGAAGCTCCGCGCCGGCTCATGACCGGACAGGGTTCGCCGTCCGACGGCGAACGGGCAGGCAGGGACAGCCTGCCCTGGGCTTCCAGCGTTGTCGGGAACACAACGCGCCGGAAGTCCGGGCGGGGGTTTCTAGAAATCGCTAGAGTTTTGCCACGGGTGGCTACGCGATCCTTGGATTCGGCGAGATGCGTCCGCGTATCGAGGCACGGGGCAGGCTTAATCCACCCTACAAAGCCTCATTCACCTGAAAAAAATGCAGAGGCGTTTACTTTTTTGCTTGCTATTCTTCCTCGCCGAAGCGCCTGTTGATCAGCGCTTCGAGCTGCTGCACGGCTTCGTTTTCGTCGTTGCCCTCGACGAGCAGGGTTACGATGCTGCCCTTGCCCGCGGCCAGCATCATGACGCCCATGATGCTCTTGCCGTTGATCTTTCGCGAGCCTTTCGCGAGCTCGACCTCGCTTTCGAAATTCGACGCCAGATTGACGAATTTGGCGGCCGCCCGCGCGTGCATGCCGAGCTTGTTGATGATGGTGAGTTCCTTAACGATCATGTCGCTCTTCCTCGCGCTCGCAAAACAGGATGCCGTCGTGCCCCCCGCTCAGCGCCTTGTTGACCATTTCATAAAGATTAAGACTCGGATAATTCAGCACGCGCACCAGCATCGGCAGATTGATACCGGCGACGACCTGCACCTGCGGATGATCCAGCAGCCGGTTGGCAATGTTGCTTGGTGTGGAGCCGAACATGTCGGTCAGCACCAGCACGCCCTCGCCGCAGTTCAGATTTTCGCAGAGCTCGCGCGCCTCGCGCAGCGCGCTCTCGGGGTCGGTCCTTTGCGACACCGCCAGATGTGCGGTTTGCAGCGGGCAGAACCCCAGAACCGAGGTCGCCGTTTGGAGCAGCTGTTGGCCGACGCCGCCGTGCGTGATAATGAGCAAACCTACCGTCATGTTGGTACCAAAACCTTGTGCGCCTTCACTGATGAATCACTGGATAATACGACGAGCGTGCTAATCCGGAGGCGCACACGTTATGCGTCAGTCCAGCTCCCGATGGCGCACCGTGATATTTTCAAAGCGCGACTGCTTGAAATGATCGGCCAGGCGTTCGACCAGATATACCGACCGGTGACGCCCGCCCGTGCAGCCTATCGATACACTCAGATAACTGCGATTGTCCGCCTCGAAGCGCGGCACCCAGCGCACCAGAAAATCCCGCAGCGCGAGAAACATATCTTCCGTATCGGCGTGCACGCACAGAAACTCGACGATTTTCGCATCGCGCCCCGTCAGCGGACGCAACTCCGGCTGCCAGTGCGGATTGGGCAGACAGCGTACGTCGAACACAAAGTCGGAGTCGGTGGGCACACCGTGCTTGTAACCAAACGACTGGAACAGCAGTGACAACGCGGAATTGGCGCTGGTACGGACCCGTTCGCTGACCAGCGCGCGCAACTGATGCACATTCATGCGCGTGGTGTCGATCTTAAGGTCGGCGCGCGAGGCGATCGCCTCCAGCAGCGAGCGCTCCAGATGTATCGCCTCCACCAGCGGCATGCCCTTGCGCGTGAGCGGGTGCCTGCGCCGCGTCTCGCTGAAACGCGAGATGAGTACCTCGATGGCAGCCTGCAAAAAAATCACTTCCACGTCCAGGCCGCTGAACTTGATGTTATCCACAATCTCGGGAAAGCGCGCGAGATCATCGACGCCGCTGCGCGCATCGATGCCGACCGCGGCCTTGTCGTAGAGCTTCGGACCGGGACTCGCAAGCTGCTCGACAAACGCGGGCAGGAGGCCCATATGTAGATTATCGATGCAGTAGAAATCTTCGTCTTCCAGGGTATGGAGCGCCACCGTTTTGCCCGAACCGGATAGCCCGCTGACGATTAGCAGTTTCATCAAGACCTTGTTAGTTATTCGGTGCCGCGCCGTCGCAACGGTCCGCCGCGGCCGTCAAATCAGCGATCAGGTCATCAGCCGCCGTTGCCGGGCGGCCAGATCTTCGCCTGCATTATACCCGTTGAGCCGTAACAGGTGGTTGCGCACGGCCGCTTCGACCAGTACCGCCAGGTTGCGGCCCGGCGCCACCGGCAGCGAAAATACTGGAATATCCAGTCCAAGCACGTTGCGCGTCTGCTGTTGGTCACGCAACCGATCCACGAACGCCGCGTCACCTTGCCGCAGATGCTTAAGCTCGATGATCAAACGCAGGTATTTGCCTTTCTTGATAATACTGTCGCCGTACATGGCGCGGATATTCAACACGCCCAGGCCCCGCACCTCCAGAAAATCCTGAATGATCGAAGGGCAGTTGCCATTGAGGATATCTGGTGCAATCCGCGCGAATTCCGGCGCATCGTCGGCCACCAGCCTGTGACCACGGGAGATTAATTCCAGCGCCAGTTCGCTCTTGCCCACACCGCTGTCGCCGGTCAGCAGCACGCCGATACTCAAGACTTCGAGAAACACGCCGTGCAACGTGATGCGGTCCGCCAGCTTGTGCGTGAAGTAATAGCGCAGATCGTTGATCAGGTCGTTGCTGGGTATCGCCGACTGCAACAGCGGCACGTTGAACCGGTCCGCGAGCTGCACAAACTCGTCCGGCGGCGCGCACTCGTCGGCGAGCAGGATCACCACCGGGTCGTTCTCGAACAATTGCTCGCTGGCGTCCTGACGCCAGTTTTTGCGCAGGTTCGCGAGATAGTTGAGTTCCGTTTTGCCGAGCACCTGCGCCTGATTGGCGTGGATGAGATTGAAGTGTCCGATGAGTCCGGGGTTGCCGCGCTGGGCGAATTCTCGTTCGCCGCCCCCCGCGCCGGCCAGCCACTTCAGGCGCAGCCGCGCCAGCAGGTCATCGTAAAGGGTCTGGACAGTCAGCGATTCGGTCATGGCAGTTTACCCGGACATGACGACAGCGCCCGGCCAGCATTCACGCCGCTTGAGCGGCGACCTCACGCTTGAGCAACGCCACCGTTTCCGTGCGCGTTGCGCATGCGCGCAAATCGTCGCATACGTGTTTGCACGCGCGTTAGACATCGATCAGGCGAAGGCGCCATTCTAAGACAGATCATTTCCGGACATGTTGCGATGCGACCCTTCCACCCGGTGATGATCTTTCAGTTTCTCTTTGTGTTTGACGATCTGGCGATCGAGTTTGTTGACCAGCCCGTCGATCGCCGCGTACATGTCTTCCTTGATATCGTCGGCAAACAGGCGGTTGCCGCTCAGCATCATCGCCGCTTCCGCCCGGTGGCGCAGTTTCTCGACCGTCAGTATGACGTGGACGTCGATGACGTGGTCAAAATGCCGTTCCAGACGTTCGAATTTATCGGCGACATACTCGCGCAGCGCGCCGGTGATGTCCACGTGATGCCCGGTGAGATTGATCTGCATATAAACCCCCTGTCGTTGGTAGAAATCTTGTTGTTGGCAAAACCCTGTCGTTGGTAAAACCCTATCGTTGATAAAACGTGGAAGGCGAGCGATCTCATCGCGCGGCGCGTCCCGCGGCCAGGACGTGATCAGGCCATGCGTTTGCGTTCATTAGAAGGTGGAATGGACATGGCCTCACGGTATTTCGCCACGGTGCGCCGCGCCACATTGATCCCTTTCAGCACCAGCATGGCGGCGATTTTGCTGTCGCTTAAAGGTTTGGTGGCGTGCTCCTGCGCGATTAAAGCCTTGATCATGGCGCGGATGGCGGTGGCCGAACATACACCGCCGTCGGCGGTCCCGACGTGGCTGGAGAAAAAATACTTGAACTCGAAGATGCCCCGCGGCGTGTGCATGTATTTGTGCGTGGTCACCCGGGAGATGGTCGATTCGTGCATCTCCAGTTGCTCGGCGATGTCTTTCAGCACCAGCGGCTTCATGGCCTCCGCACCATATTCGAGAAACCCGCGCTGGTGCGCCACGATGGCCATCGCCACCTTGAGCAGCGTTTCGTTGCGGCTCTGCAGACTCTTGATAAACCAGCGCGCCTCCTGCAACTGGTTGCGCATATAGGTGTTGTCGGCGCTGTTGTCGGCGCGTTTTACCAAACCCGCGTACAGCGAGTTGATGCGTATGCGCGGCGCGGTGTTAGCATTAAGCTCCACTCTCCACGTACCCTGCGCGCGGAACACGCTCACGTCCGGCACGATGTATTCCGGCGCGCGGCTGCTGATCTGCGACCCGGGGCGCGGGTTGAGCGTCTGGATCAGCGCCGCGACCTCTTGCAATTCGGCCTCGGTGAGCTTCATGCGCCGCGACAACTGCTTGAAATTGCGCGCACCCAGCAGATCCAGGTGCTCGGCCACGAGCTCCCGCGCCTCCTTGAGCCACGGTATCTCGCGCGCAAGCTGTTGCAACTGGATGCCGAGACATTCCGATACACTGCGCGCGCCGGAGCCGACGGGGTCGAAACGCTGCACCAGATGCAACACGGCCTCTACTTCGTCCAGATCGATGTCCGCACCCAGCGCGAGATTGGCGTGAATCGACTCCAAGGATTCGCCCAGATAGCCGTCGTCGCCGATGGCGTCGATCACCGCCATCGCGATCGCCCGGTCGGTGTCACTCATCTGGGTCAGCCGCATCTGCCACAGCAGGTGATCGCGCAACGATTCCTGCGCGCCGCTCTGGTTCTCGAAGATATCCCGGCCATCGTCGGACGCGCCGTTATAGGGGCTGGAGGTCTCGTAGCTGTCCTCCCAACCGCTGTCCACCGGTAATTCGTCCGGCGTTTCGGCGGGCGCCGGAATGCTGTCGTCATTACTCGCCACGGCTGTTTCGGCCTCGGACGCGGGCGTTTCCCCGTTCAGCGGATTGCTGTCGTCTTCGGATTCGCCGTCATCGTCCACGGTTTCCAGCATGGGGTTGTTCTCGAAATTCTGCTGAATCTCCGCCTGCAGTTCCAGGGTGGATAACTGCAACAGGCGGATGGCCTGCTGCAGTTGCGGCGTCATGGTCAGTTGCTGACCGAGGCGCAGCTGGATGGAAGGTTTCAACATCGACACTCTCAATCTCGATCGGCAGTTATTGCCGACGGTATGTCTGACGGCAGGTCGCGCCCAACGCGGCCTGACATGACCGCATTGCGGATTTCAGCATAATCATGGCTTGAAGTATAAGGCACTGCCGGACTTTCTTCCCCTATTGAGACGAGGACAATCTTTCAGCGCGCCGCCCAACGCGATTTCTCGACGGCCGCCCATCGGCGCAGCCACGGAATCAAAGGCGGAAATGCTCGCCAAGATATATTTCGCGCACGCGGGCATCGGCCAGAATGCTCTGCGGCGCGCCCTCGGCGATGACCCTGCCTTCGCCCAGAATATAGGCCCGGGCGCAGATCCCCAAGGTCTCGCGTACGTTGTGATCGGTCACTAACACGCCGATCCCGCGTTCCGTCAGGTGCCCGATGATACGCTGGATATCCATCACCGCAATCGGGTCCACACCAGCGAAGGGTTCATCCAACAGCATAAAGGCCGGCTCCATCGCCAGCGCGCGGGCGATTTCCACGCGCCGCCGCTCGCCGCCCGACAGGCTGATACCCAAAGTCCCGGCGATATGAGCGATCTGCAATTCGTCGAGCAGCCGCTCCTGATGCCGCGCGCGCTCCCGGCTTGTCAGGCCGCGACGCGCCTGCAGCACGGCCATGATGTTGTCCGCCACGTTAAGCTTGCGGAAGACCGACGCTTCCTGCGGGAGATAGCCCAATCCCGCGCGCGCGCGCGCGTGCATGGGCGCGCGGGTGAGATCGCGTTCATCCAGCGTGATCGCTCCGCGATCGCAGCGCGCCAGGCCAACGATCATGTAAAAACAGGTGGTCTTGCCGGCGCCGTTGGGACCCAGCAGACCCACCACTTCGCCGCTTGCCACGTGCAACGACACGCCGTCTACGACCTGCCGGCCCTTGTAGTTCTTGGCGAGATCGCGCGCGCGCAGTTCGCTCATCGCGTAGCGGGCGAGTCATCGCCGTCGTCCGCATCCTCGGGCACCAGGGTCATTTTCACGCGCCCGGTATGTTTAGGATCGTCCGCGTCCACCACGCGCCGCCGGATGTCATAAACGATACGTTCGGCCGCAAAATCGTTCTTCGCTCGGCGCAAAAACGCGTCACCGAGCAATGTGATGCGATGCTTGTGCGGCTCGTATTCCATGCGCAAGGCCTCGGCCCATAATACGTCCTCTCCGGGTCCGCTCTCCCCGGGCTCGTCCTCCCCAGGTTTGTCTTTGTTGGGCGCATTGCCGCCGGAGACGGTCTGACGAAAAGTGCTCTTGTCGCCTTGCGCGATAATTTTTTGCAGGCGCCTGCCCGGCGCGATGACCGTTACCGTGGCCGCGTTGAGCACCATGCCGCCCTGGGTGACGCGCACATCGCCGCGATAAATGCCGATGCCGGTCACCTCGTTAAGTTCGGCGCGATCCGCCTCGATCTCCAGCGGCAGCTCGGAATCGTTCTGCTGAGCGAGGCTCAACGGCGGCATCGCCAGCATCAGCATGAACGCCAGACGGACGGCGTTACGGCACATATCGCCCCCGCACCCGCGATCTCAAATGCAGCGTACCGGCGGCCAGATCGAGCCGCATGCCCACGCCTTCCAGCCGCTGCGCGCCACTGATGGCTCTTACCGGCGCCCCGGTGCGCGCGAGTTCGGGGTCGGGAAACACGGTGACGTCGCGCGTTATAACGTCAAGCCGGGCGCGCCTGCCGTACGGCGGCCGCTCGATGTCGACGGCGCCAGGCAGCCAGATGCGCTCACCCATGGCCGTCACCCGCGCGCGCTCGGCGCGCAGTTCCACCGGCGGACCGTCGTCACGGAAAAACCAGACATCCGGCGAGGTGAGGACCGATCTGTCGTCAAGCGGGAAGTGCACCATGCGCGGCGCCTCGATACGGTATTTCGGCGCGCCGTCCACGCCCATCATGGTGAGCAGTACGTCGGTAAAGGCGAAATCGGGCACACGCGGTGCGGCGGCTGCCGGCACGCGCCGCAGATCCTCCTGCAGGTCGCGCAGCCAGTCGCTCACGCCCACCGTAATTCCGATCAACGCGAGCAGCAGCAACAGGCGCAGCATCATGTCAGGTAATGTTTCATAGCAGTATCCAGCTTGCCTTGCGCCTCGAGGATCAACTCGCACACTTCGCGCACCGCGCCGTGGCCGCCCGCGCTGGGCGTGATCCAGTGCGCGTAACGCGCGACCAGCGGATGCGCGTCCCGCACGGCAATGGCAAGGCCCACGCGCCGCAACACGGGGATATCGACCACATCGTCGCCCACGTAGGCGCTCTGTGCCGCCGCGATATGCAAACCATCCAATAACTTTTCGAACGCGGGCAGCTTGTCAGCTTTTCCCTGTACGACGTGTTCTATCCCTAAGTCCGCCATGCGCCGAGTGACGATTTTCGACTCGCGGCCGGTGATGATGGCGATGACGACGCCATAATGTTGCAGCATGCGCAGACCGTGGCCGTCCTTCACGTTGAACGCCTTGTATTCCTGACCCTCGTCGCCGAACACCAGCGCGCCGTCGGTGAGCACGCCGTCCACGTCGAACACCGCCAGTTTGATGTTCGCGGCACGCCGCATGACGTCGTCGTCCATACCTACATTTCTCTGGCTAAAGCACGCCCGCACGCAGCAGATCGTGCATGTTCAGCGCACCCACCAGGACGCCGCGCTCGTCCACCACCGGCAGCGAGTTGATCTTGTGATCCTGCATGGTCTTCAGTAACTCGGCCGCGAGTTGTCCGGGCCGCGCGGTTCTGGCGCCAATCGTCATGACTTCGCCGATGCGTGTCGCGTGAATATCGATCGCGCGGTCCAGGGTCCGGCGCAGATCGCCGTCCGTGTAAATACCGATGACGCGCATTTGTGCGTCGACCACGGCGGTCATACCCAAACCCTTGCACGTGATCTCGATCAGCGCGTCGGCGAGCAACGTGGACGCCGTTACCGCCGGCACCCGCTCGCCGGTCTGCATGATGTCACCCACGTGCAGCAGCAGGCGCCGGCCGAGCCGTCCGGCAGGGTGCGAGCGGGCGAAGTCGTCGGCACTGAAGCCGCGTGCCTGCAACAGGGCGATAGCGAGCGCATCACCCATGACCAGCAGCGCGGTGGTGCTGGACGTGGGCGCCAGACCTAGGGGACACGCTTCTTTTTCGACGCTTACGTCGAGATTGACCGTCGCCTCGCGCGCCAGACTGGATTCGGGATTGCCGGTCAGCGCGATCAGTGGCGCGCCCAGTCGTTTGATAAGCGGCAATAACAGCAGCAACTCGTCGGTCTCGCCGGAACTGGACAGGGCGACGACTACATCTTTCGCCGTAATCATGCCCAGATCGCCGTGGCTCGCCTCGCCGGGATGCACGTAAAACGCCGGGCTGCCGGTGCTGGCGAAGGTAGCCGCGAGCTTGCCGCCGATGTGTCCCGATTTGCCCATGCCCATGACTACGATCCGGCCGTCGCACGCCAGTAGATACTCGCAGGCGCGGATGAACTTGATGTCGATGCGAGCGCCAAGTGCTGCGATCGCGGCGGCCTCGGTCTCGATTACCGCCAGCGCCAGCGCGCGGATTTGTTGTGTATCGATAGGCATGATGATGTTGACGTTGCCGCGGAGTGCGCCAGTAATCGTTCCGCTGACCCAAGGCGAGTCGAGACAAATGAAGCACACCGCCGGAGTATACCGCACGCGCCACCGATGATAAGACCAAGTCTATGCATGGCGCAGCCCGGTTTACCATGCACCCGTGGTTGCCCCCGCCAAGTTCGAAGGGCTATGATTCCAAAAAAACGCAAAACACTGGATACGACTTACGCCGTCGGTTCACAATAATTCAGCCGTTCACAATCATTGAAGGGGCCGGCGGGGAGGGCCATCTGTGAACACATTCATAAAGTACCGGCTGCGCCTGTTTGTCACGGGGCACACGCCTGCCTCGCTGAGCGCGCAGAAAAATCTTCGCAAGCTTTGCGAGGGTGAATTACGAGGCTGGTGCGAGTTTGAGGTGGTGGACGTGCTCAAGCAACCGGAATTGGCCGAGGAGGCCCGGATCATCGCCACGCCCACTCTGGTCAAACTGACGCCGGAGCCACAGCGCAAGGTCATCGGCGACCTGAGCAATCACGACCAGTTGCTGCACGTCCTGGATATGCACCTTCCGGCGTCGGAACCAGCCGGCCACTAATCGAACATTGAAATGGCCCGGCTTAAAGCGGCCCATAACACTTCGAGACAGTTCTTATGAATGCTCAAACGCTTGAAATCGAGAAACTGCCTACGGGTATAGGCGGCTTTGACTACATCTCGTATGGCGGCTTGCCAAAGCGCCGCACCACCCTGATTGCCGGCACCTCGGGCTCCGGCAAGACCCTGCTGGCGTTACAGTTCCTGCATAACGGTATCGAGCGGTTTCACGAAGGCGCGGTACTGGTCACCTTGCAAGAGCAGCCGGAAGACCTTTTCGCCAACGTGCGCAGCCTGGGTTGGGATCTGGCAAGCCACGTGGCGCAAGGCCGCCTGGAGGTGGTCGACGCCTGCGGCGAGACCCAGGAATACGCGCAGGTCAGCGGTGAATATGATTTGGGCGCGCTGACCGCGCGCATCGAGCACGCCGTCGGCAAGGTACGGGCAACGCGTCTGATCCTCGGCGGCGCCGGCGCGTTGTTTTCACTGTTCCGCGATCCGCACTTCGTGCGCCGCGCGTTGCGACGGGTGGTGATGGCGCTGCGGCAACTGGAAGTCACCGCGCTGATAGTCGTGGAACGCACCGACGATGACAAGATGGCGCGCTACGAGGTGGAGGAGTTCGTAGCCGACAACGTCGTCATCCTGCGCAACCGTCTGGATAATGAGCGGCGGCGACGCACCGCGGAGGTGCTGAAATTCCGCGGCAGCTTTCATCAGAAGGGTGAATTTTCCTTCACCATCGATCCCGTGGACGGCATCGATATCTCCCCGATCTCAAGCCTCGCGAGCAGCGCGGAAGCCGCCACTACGCGCATCAGCCTGGGCGTCCCGGAACTTGACCAGATGTGTGGCGGCGGCGTATATCGTGACAACATCGTGCTGGTGAGTGGTGCGACGGGTACCGGCAAGACCTTGATGGTTACCGAGTTTATCGACTCTGGTATCCAGGCGGGAGAGCGCTCGCTACTGTTCAGTTTCGAAGAAGACCGCGAACAACTCGTGCGTAACGCGTCGAATTGGGGAGTCGACCTCGGGGCCGCCGAGGCAGGCGGACTCCTGAAGATATTCAGCGAATACCCGGAACGGCGCGGAATGGAGGATCATCTCATCCACATGCGGCGCGCGATACAGGACTTCAAACCGGAGCGGGTCGCAATCGACAGTATCTCGTCCATGGAGCAGTCCGCCAACGCCCGCTCGTTCCGTGAGTTCATACTGGGCGTAATCAGCTATCTGAAGGTCAAGCGCATCGCGGGGATGCTGATCCACAGCAGCACCGAAGTCATCGGGAACCCGCCCCTCAATGACGCCTACGCCTCGACCATAGCGGATGTCATCGTGGCGCTGCGGTATGTTGAGGAGGGCGGCGCCGTGCGGCGCGCGCTGACCGTGCTCAAGATGCGTGGCTCGCAGCATGACAAGAGAATCCGCGAGTACGACATTGACGGCGACGGCATGCACATCAAGGAACTGCACGGCGGCGAGAAAGGCATTGGCAGCGGCGCGGCCCCATCCGCGCCGCAAAGCGACGCCGCGCTGGGCGCAAGCGCGCAGAAGCGCGAGTAACCGATGGACGAGTCGTCCGCTTTGTCGCTCGGCCTGCTGCTGATCGCGGAGACACCCGCGGATGCGGACTGGCTGCGCCAGCACATCGCCGACTGGCCATCGTCGCGGCCGCTCCTCGAACATGTGGCCGACACGCAAAGCGCGTGCGCGCGGCTCGCGGCGAACGATGTCGATGTAGTGATACTGGTGCTGCACGACGCCTCGCCGACCGATCTTGAGGTACGTCTCAAACCGGTAGCGCGCCTGCGCAAAGCCAACGCCGGGATCACGGTGCTGGTACTGACCGATTTCGAACCCGATGAACACGCCGCCGCGCGGATACTCCAGTCTGCCAACGACTATCTCGTCAAGCATCAACTCTCGCCATGGTCGCTGACGCGATCGATTCGCGTGGCGGGCAAATATCACGGTTTGCAGCGGCAGTTACTCGATGTCCTGGGCGCGAGCCCCGATGGCATGATCGTCGTCGATGAGGATGGCCGCGTGCTTTACGTCAATCAGGCCGGCGCCCGGATGTTCGGGCGCGTACCTTCCGATCTGCAAGGCGAGCTGTTTGGCTATCCCGTCGCCGGCGCCGACCGCACCGAGCTCGATATCGGCACCGAACACACCGCCGAGATGCGCGTGGTAGACGTGGAATGGTCGGGAGATCGCGCGCACCGATCACGCTGCGCGACGTGACGGAGCGCAAACATCAGGAGCAGCGGCTGACCTACATGGCCGGGCACGACTCGCTCACCGGACTGATGACCCGAGACCGATTCTGCGAGGAATTGACAGCGGCGGTAGCTCGCGCGCAACGCAAACACTCAAGGCTCGCGGTGCTGTTTATGGACCTTGACGGTTTCAAGGCCGTTAACGATACCTACGGCCACGAGCAGGGCGATGCGCTGCTCACGGCGTTTGCGCGGCGCCTGTCCTTCGCCTGCCGGACGGGTGAATTCGTGGGCCGGCTGGGTGGCGACGAGTTCACCCTGATGGCCGAAGACCTCACCGCGGGTGACGAAATGCTTATGGCGCAACGTATTCTGAAAGTGCTCTCCAGGCCGTTCGATCTGGCCGGCGCTTCTTTTAAGGTTCCTGTCAGCATCGGTATCGCCGTCTATCCAGAAGGCGGGAGCACGGCCGACGAACTGCTCGCTTCGGCGGATTCCGCCATGTATGTCGCCAAGCAGTCCGGTGGCAACGCGTACCGTGAGTATGCCCGCGAAATCGATGACACTCGGGCGCTGCGCCACCGGCCGGTGTAACGTTTTGTGCGCCGTCCCGCAGGCCTGGTATCAGAAATCAGGCGTCAGGGCTGATCCTGCCCGTACGCATCTTTGGGTCAGGCGCAAAATTTCGTTTGCGGCGCATTAACGTATATCATCCACGCTTTTCTTTTTCTCTCAAGCCTTCCACTCACAATCCTATTTTTTGCTGGAGTCGATCATCGAGCAGCAACCCACCCCGCAAGAGCCGCTGGTGGCTGTGCGCAACCTGCATTTCGCGCGCGGCGACCGGCCGATCTTCAATGATCTGAGCCTTGACATTCCGCACGGCAAGATCACCGCGTTGATGGGTCCCAGCGGCACCGGCAAGACCACCTTGCTGAGGCTGATCGGCGGGCAACTCAAGCCATCGCGCGGCACCGTGCACGTGGACGGACAGAACGTGCACAAATTGCGCCGCGGCGCGTTATACGAATTGCGCAAGCGCATGGGCATGCTGTTTCAGACCGGCGCGCTGCTGACCGACCTCAACGTGTTCGAAAACGTCGCCTACCCGCTGCGCGAACACACGAAACTGTCCGAAGAACTGGTGCGCGATCTGGTGCTGATAAAGCTCGAAGCGGTGGGCTTGCGCGGCGCGCGCGGGATGATGCCGAGCGAACTTTCGGGCGGTATGGCGCGGAGGGTGGCGCTGGCCCGCGCGGTGGTGCTGGACCCGATGATGATCATGTACGATGAACCATTCACGGGTCTGGACCCGATCACCAAGGGCACCATCGTGACACTCATTAAACAGCTTAGCCAGACTTTGGGGCTCACCAGCGTGGTCGTGTCCCATGACGTGGAGGAGACCTTGGGCATAGCGGATTATATTTACGTCATCGCGGAAGGGCGGGTCATCGAGGCCGGCGATGCCCGCGCGTTGACCGACAGCACATCGGACTGGGTGCAGCAGTTCCTGCATGGCCGGCCCGATGGTCCCATGCCGTTTCACTATCCGGCGCGGGACTACGCGCAAGAACTGCTGGACGGACGCTGATACGCCATGGACACTCCTGTGCAAACAATCGGCCGCCCGATTTAAACACGACATGCTGGACACGATCGCAAGTCTAGGCCGCTGGGGCTTGAACGTATTCGAGCGGCTCGGTCGCGGGCATATTTTTCTGCTACGCGTGCTGGCCAGTCTGGGCAGTGTGGTGGTACGCCCCGGCCTGGTGGTGCGGGAACTGTATTCGGTCGGCGTGCTGTCGTTCCTTATTATTCTCGTCTCCGGCCTGTTCGTGGGCATGGTGCTTGGGCTGCAGGGTTACGTCACCTTGTCGACTTTCGGTGCGGAGAACTCGTTGGGCGTGGTAGTGGCGCTGTCGCTGGTGCGGGAACTGGGACCCGTAGTCACGGCATTGCTTTTCGCGGGCCGCGCGGGCTCGGCGCTGACGGCCGAGATCGGTCTCATGAAAGCGACCGAACAGTTGTCCGCGATGGAAATGATGGCCGTGGATCCGATCAGAAGAGTCGTGGCGCCGCGCTTCCTGGCGAGCATCATCGCGATGCCGTTGCTGGCCGCCATCTTCAGCGCGATCGGCGTTTACGGCGGGATGTTCGTAGGGGTCGGTCTGCTGGGTGTCGATCCGGGTTCGTACTGGTCGCAGATGCAGGCCGCGGTGGACCTTAACGCAGATATCGTAAACGGAGTGATCAAGAGCGTTGCGTTCGGCTTCGTCGCCGCATGGATCGCCGTTTTCGAGGGTTACGACGCCGTGCCCACTTCCGAGGGCGTCAGCCGCGCCACCACGCGCACCGTAGTTCACACCGCGCTGGCGGTGCTGGGGCTGGATTTCATCCTGACCGCGCTGATGTTCGGCGATCCGGCATGATGCTGGCCCTCGCGCGCCTGCGCACGTCGATACCACAGACCGCCATGGATATATGATGATGAAGCGTTCGCTTGAAGTTCTGGTTGGAGTATTCGTGGCGGCGGGCTTAGCCGCCCTGCTGACTTTAGCCATGCAGGTCAGCAATCTCAGCAGTCTGGACACCGGCAGCGGTTATCAGGTTACCGCCTTTTTCGAAAACATCGGCGGCCTGAAGGCGGGCGCGCCCGTGACGATCTCCGGTGTGACGGTCGGGCGCGTCGCCAGCATACGTTATAATGCGGATCGTTATATGGCCGAGATCACCATGGACATTGCCCCGCAACACGATTATCTCCCCTTCGATACGAGCGCCAGCATTTACACGGCGGGGCTGCTGGGCGAACAGTACATAGCGCTGGAGCCGGGCGGCTCGCTAGAAAACCTGAAGGATGGCGATAACATCGAATTCACGCAGTCGGCGCTGGTGCTCGAAGAGATCATCGGCGATCTGATGGTGAAGATGACCACCAACTGAATGAAACCCCAATATGAATGAAACCAATGGGCGCGCGACGCATCTCAGCCTCGCGAGTGGCCGCTCGGCCGCCACCGACCCTCGTTCACTCAACCACAGTTTACCCAATATGAGAGCAAGCACAACCATGCACACCCACGGCTCCGCAATAACCCTGTTGCTGACCAGTTTTCTGGCGCTGGCCGTCACGGTTAGCGCACCATTGTCCGCGGCGACAAAGGAACCGGACGAGATCGTCCAGGAAACCTCCGACCATGTCCTGGAGCTCATTAATAACAGGGGGGAAGAGCTGGAGAATGACCCCGAGGCGCGCATGCGGCTGATCGACGAAATCATCCTTCCCATCATCGACTTCCCGGTGTTTTCGCAGCTCGTGCTGGCCACGGACTGGAGGACCGCCACCCCGGAACAACGCACGCAGTTCATGGGCGCGTTCAAGAGCATGATGGCGCGCACCTATACCAAATCGCTGTCTGACTACGCCGGTACACGGTTCAACGTGCTGCCCGCGCGCGGCGAGCAACGCGAGGATTATCGTACTGTAAACACCGAGATCCGTACGGGTCAGGGCCTGTCACCGCTCAGGGTCGATTACAGCTTCCGGTTCAACGAAGGTCAATGGAAAGTTTACGATCTGGTCATCGATGGTCTGAGTCTGGTCAAGAACTTCCGCTCAAGCTTCGGCAACGAAATCAATCGCAACGGTCTGGACGCGCTGATAACGCGCCTCAAGCGCGGCGGCGAGGGACTGACGCCGCAAGGCGCGGCGCCGTGATCACCGCCTCTCTCGTCGCGCAAGGCAACGGACGCTTTGCTGTCGAGGGCGACTTGAGCTTCACCACGGCGCCGGGGCTATGGGCGCAGTCTAACGAAGCATTCGCACTCGCCGGTGATCGGGTAATCGCCATCGATCTTGACAAGGCGGGGCGCGCGGACAGCGCCGGGCTGGCGTTGCTGGTGGCGTGGACGCGCTGGGCGCGGGAGCGATCGCGGTCGATACGCTTCTTGAACGCACCATCACAGGTCGCCTCGCTCGCTGGCGCCAACAAACTCGGCGAACTGCTGGGGTTGCAAGGCCCCGGATCCGGCACCAGTCACGCGGGAGCACACACGGCACAACCCGGTTAAGGCTTAAAGCAACACCCGAGCGACGGTTACGTGGAAAAACTGCTGATCATCGGCGGCCATCCGTTACGCGGCGAAGTCCGCATTTCGGGCGCCAAGAACGCCGTCCTGCCGATTCTCGCCGCAACCCTGCTCGCCGAAGACACCATGCGCATCGGCAACGTGCCGCATCTGCACGACGTGACCACCACCATGGAACTGCTGGGGCGCATGGGCGTGTCGTTGGTGCTGGACGAGCGCATGCTAATCGAGGTCGACGCCTCCAGTATCCAAACCTTCGTGGCACCCTATGAACTCGTCAAGACCATGCGCGCTTCGATCCTGGTGCTGGGACCGTTGCTGGCGCGCTACGGTCGCGCCGAGGTGTCACTGCCGGGCGGCTGCGCGATCGGCTCGCGTCCGGTGGACCTGCATCTGCGCGGACTGACCGCAATGGGCGCCGAAATAGAAGTTGCAGGTGGTTACATCAAGGCCCGCGCGTCCCGGCTCAAGGGCGCGAAGCTGGTCATGGATGGCGTTACGGTCACCGGCACGGAAAATTTGATGATGGCCGCCACCCTCGCGCGGGGCACCAGCGTTATCGAAAACGCGGCTCGCGAACCGGAGGTGGTCGATCTCGGGAACTGCCTCAATGCCATGGGCGCGCGGGTCAGTGGTGCCGGCACCGACACGGTCATCATTGAGGGCGTCGAGTCGCTGCGCGGCTGCGAATACAACGTGCTGGCGGATCGCATCGAGACCGGCACCTTTCTGGTCGCGGCGGCCATCACCGGCGGCGCCGTGCGCCTGAAACAGACCGCGCCCGGCATTCTTGACGCGGTCCTGCGCAAGCTTGAGGAAGCCGGCGCCGAAATCCACACGGGCCCCGACTGGATCGAACTCGACATGCACGGCGAGCGGCCGCGCGCGCTGGACATACGCACCGCGCCCTACCCCGAGTTCCCGACCGACATGCAGGCGCAGTTCACGGCACTCAACGTGATCGCGCGGGGCGGCGGAACCGTAACCGAGACCGTGTTCGAAAACCGCTTCATGCATGTGCAGGAAATGCAGCGCATGGGCGCGAACATCCGCGTGGAAGGCAACACCGCCATCACATGCGGCGTCTCAAGTCTTACCGCAGCACCGGTTATGGCGACCGACCTGCGCGCGTCGGCCAGTCTGATTCTCGCCGGTCTGGTCGCGCAAGGAGAGACCGTGGTGGACTGCATCTACCACATCGACCGTGGCTACGAGTGCATCGAGGAAAAACTCGCCGCGCTGGGGGCGAATATTCGCCGAGTGCCGGCGTGAGCGATACGTTTGAGCGCATCTAGCGGCTGGTCAGCGCCGGGGCAATCCGAATCTCAGAGCATGGTTACGACGAACTGTCGGCAGATAGTATCTTGGTGCGCGATGTCATCGAAAGCGTTGCGCACGGGACAGTCGTAGAAGATTATCCCCGGTATCCAAAGGGTTCCTGCGTACTCGTATTGCAGACCGATCACGAAGGCAGACCGATCCATGTGGTATGGGGGATCCCGAAGGACCACGCTGAGCCGGCCGTTGTCGTTACCGCATACCGGCCCGATCCCATACTTTGGCGGGAAGGCTTCACCAGGAGGTGCAAGTGAACAAACATAGTCGCGTCAAGCTAGTCCACGAAGGTCAGTATCTTGCGGAAGTCAAGGTCGAACTGCTTGTGACGGACGCCGACTGGGCGCCTTATTTATCGGTCGCGGACGCGTACAGGCTCGATGATGTACGGGAGGCATTGAGAAAAGGGGCTATTTCGACGGCCGCCCGGTATGGCCGCATCTTCAGTCTTACGCCAGTCGCCGTATGACCTGTGCTCCGGCCTTTGGATTACACGTATTGACTAAGAATCTTCACCTCCGATTTTTCTAGAACGCAGTGGCTTGAAAGCGATTCAGCATACCGTCAGGAACAATCCATCGAAACGTGATATCTGACCCGTTAACCATCGCACTGCCCAAGGGCAGAGTCAGCGAGGAATGTCTGCCGTTGCTGGCGGCGGCGGGTATTGTGCCGCTCGATGACCCGCGCACGAGTCGCAAGCTGATCCTGGAGACGAACGTCAACGGGCTTAAATTAATCATCCTGCGCGCCGCCGACGTGCCGACCTATGTACAATACGGCGCCGCCGAGCTGGGTGTGACGGGCAAAGACGTGTTGATGGAGCACGGCGGCGACGGCATCTACGAACCGCTGGACTTGGGGATTGCCCGCTGCCGCATGGTGGTCGCGGGGCGCGAGCACGCACCGCCGGTGGAGGGCCGCCTGCGAGTGGCTACCAAATACGTTAACTGCACGCGGCGTTATTACGCGCAACAGGGCATGCAGGTGGAGATCATCAAGCTGTACGGGTCCATGGAACTGGCGCCGCTGGTGGGCCTGGCTGATCGCATCGTCGATCTGGTGGACACAGGCAATACGCTCAAGGCCAACGGTTTGACACCACTGGAACACATCGCCGACATCAGCTCGCGCTTGATTGTTAACAAGGCGGCCATGAAAATGAAGCATGCGCGGGTGAAGCATTTCATCGAGTTGCTGCGCGCGGCGCGCGAAACCGGTCGCCAGGTGACCGATATTTAAGTAACTTACGGACCGCACCATGAAATACCAGACCGACGACCTGCGCATCCGGGGCTTGAGCGAGCTCGCCACACCGCTGCAGATCCACGGCGAATACCCCATCTCGGAGCAGGCAGCAAAGACTGTGTTCGAGACGCGCGAGCAGATTCATCGCATCCTGCACGGCCAGGACGATCGGCTGCTGGCCGTGGTCGGCCCGTGCTCGATTCACGACCCGCAAGCCGCGCTCGACTATGCAAGGCGCCTGCTGCCCGTGCGTGAGGCCCTCGTGCGGGACGTGCTGGTGGTGATGCGCGTCTATTTCGAAAAACCGCGGACCACCGTGGGCTGGAAGGGCCTGATCAACGACCCGAAGCTCGACGGTAGCTTCAAAATCAACACGGGCTTACGGCTCGCACGCGAGCTGCTGCTGAACCTGAACGACATGGGCATGCCGGCGGGCACCGAATATCTGGACGTGATCAGCCCGCAATACGTGGCCGATCTCATCAGCTGGGGCGCGATCGGCGCGCGCACCACCGAAAGTCAGGTGCACCGCGAGCTCGCCTCGGGGCTGTCCTGCCCGGTCGGCTTCAAGAATGGCACCGACGGCAGCGTACAAGTAGCCGTGGACGCCATCCGTTCGGCCTCGCAGCCGCATCGTTTCCTGTCCATGACCAAGGAAGGACGCTCGGCGATCTTCTCCACCGCCGGCAATCGAGACTGCCACGTTATTCTACGCGGGGGTGCCAGCACCAACTACGATGCGGACAGCATCAACGAAGCCGGTGAACTGCTGGCGAAAAGCGGCCTGCAGCCGCGTCTGATGGTGGATTGCAGCCACGCCAACAGCCGCAAACTGCATCAGAATCAGATAGAAGTCGGTCAGACCTTAAGCGAGCAAGTCGCCGGCGGCGGCGACCGCATCATCGGCGTCATGATCGAGAGTCATCTGGTGGCCGGCCGGCAGAATGTCGGCGAAGGCAAACCGCTGATCTACGGGCAAAGCATTACGGATGCCTGTCTCGGCTGGGAGGATACGCAACCGCTGCTTGCGCATTTCGCCGAGGCCATCCAGGCTCGGCGAAGCCGCCTGCGCGCCAGCGCCTGATACCACCGTGCCCGACATCAGTCGTCTCGATTCCGCGCAGGCTGATTTTAAAGCGCGCTTCACCGCGCTGCTGACAACAGGCCCGGGCGCCGAGCGCGAGGTGTGGGATCAAGTACGGGCGATCGTGGACGACGTGCGCGACCGCGGCGATGCGGCGCTGCTGGAATACACCCGCCGCTTCGATCAATACGAGGTCGCCCACGCGCGGAATCTGGAGATTCCGCATGCGCGTCTGCAAGGCGCGCTGGACGCGCTGCCTTCCGCGCCGCGTCAGGCGCTGGAAACCGCTGCCAGGCGCCTGACGGTCTACGCCGAACACCAGAAGCTCGCGCCTTTCGAATACACCGAAGACGACGGCACGCGGCTGGGTCAGCAGGTCACGCCGCTGGATCGGGTTGGGCTTTACGTGCCGGGGGGCAAGGCGGCGTATCCCTCCACCCTGCTGATGAACGCCATTCCGGCACGCGTCGCCGGCGTAAAAGAACTGATTATGACTGTGCCAACCCCTAAAGGCGTGGTGAGTGACATGGTGCTGGCCATCGCGGCCTTCATGCGGGTGGATCGCGTATTCACGGTGGGCGGCGCGCAAGCCGTAGCAGCACTTGCTTACGGCACCGAGACAATTCCTGCTGTAGACAAAATTGTCGGCCCCGGCAACACGTATGTCGCGACCGCCAAGCGGCTGGTGTTCGGCGCGGTGGGCATCGACATGATCGCGGGACCGACCGAGATCATGGTGGTCTGCGATGGACAGGTGGATCCCGACTGGACCGCCATGGACCTGTTCTCGCAGGCCGAACACGAGGAATTCGCCGGTGCGGTGCTGCTGTGCCCGGACAGCGATTATCTGGAGAAGGTCGCGCGTGCCATGGATAAGTTACTGCCGACCATGCCGCGCGCCGACATCATCCGCGCCGCGCTGCGCAACCGCGGTGCGCTGATTCACGTGCGCGATCTGGAAGAAGCCGCCGCATGGGTCAACTTCGCCGCGCCCGAACACTTGCAACTGGCGGTCGCCGACCCCGAAACGCTGGCGAAAAAAATTCGCCATGCCGGCGCGATATTCTTAGGCAATCACAGCCCCGAAGCACTGGGCGACTACTGCGCGGGCCCCAACCACGTGCTCCCCACCGGTCGCACGGCGCGCTTCTCGTCGCCCCTTGGCGTGTACGACTTCCAGAAGCGCAGCAGCGTGATCCATTGTTCGCCGCGCGGCGCGGCGACACTGGCGCCCGTCGCCGCGATCCTGGCGCGCGAGGAAGGGCTGGTCGCGCACGCGGAGTCCGCCGAGTATCGCGGCAGGAACTGATGGGGCGTGTACGCACACGGACTTTCAATCTGAACCGTTGACGTGACCTCACTCAAAGAACTCGTGACTTACACTGATCGGTTGCTCGACATCGGCGCGTTCAAGGATTACTGCCCCAATGGCCTGCAGGTCGAAGGCGGCGCAGAGGTCGAGCACCTGGTCAGCGGCGTCACCGCAAGCCGACGGCTTATCGAGGCCGCCATCGATCGTGGCGCGCAGGCGCTGCTGGTGCATCACGGCTTCTTCTGGCGTGGCGAAAACCCGTGTATTACGGGCATCAAACGCGAACGCCTGCGACGCCTTCTTGGCGCGGACTTAAGCCTGCTCGCCTATCATCTGCCGCTGGACGCGCATCCCGAACTCGGCAACAACGCGCAGCTTGGGCGGCTGCTGGGGCTGAACATCGAGGGCGCGCTCGATCATAATGCGCTGCCCGCGCTCGGACTACTGGGCCGTTTCAGCGAACCTACCAGCGTGGATGCGCTGCGTCGCCGGCTGTGCGCCGTGCTGGATCGCGAACCGCTGTACATCGCGGGCGGGCCCGCCTATATCGAGACCGTCGGCTGGTGCACGGGTGCGGCGCAGGGCTTCATCGAGCAGGCGGCGGCGCGTGGGCTGCACGCCTACATCAGCGGCGAGATCTCCGAACAGACCGTGCACATCGCGCGCGAGGCCGGCATTCATTATTTCGCAGCGGGTCACCACGCGACCGAACGCTGCGGGCCCAAGGCGCTGGGCGAACACCTGGCGCAGCAGTTCGGGCTGCGGAACGAATTCATCGATATCGATAACCCGGCATGAGTCTCGCCGCATGGCCCGAGGCGCGTGACCGGTCCGGATATAGCGTTTGCCTCGCTTAACGCGGCGCGGCGCGTACGATCGACATCGGCGAGCTGAAGTCGAGCTTGACGTAAAACCCTACTTGAGCGACCCTACGCGGCCTAGCAGCCGCCTTAGATGCGGCGCTTTTTGTGCCCGGGTGCGCCTCAGAATCGATCCGCGGCAGCATTGCCTCGCGACGTCCACTAAAGATTTGTAACTTCGAACCGGAGACTTGAGAAATGCCTGAGAAAGGCGTGAACCTCAGACGACGCCGCTTTCTGACCGCTGCGACCGGAACCGTGGGCGGTGTGGGCCTGGCGGCCGTGGCGTGGCCGTTTCTGACATCCATGCAACCCAGCGCGCGCGCGCG
>Ga0136621_1000111_pt1 | contig 28823 bp, 20 predicted proteins | sample AntDryUQ445A2306_FD_104673 | JGI IMG/M metagenome (GOLD analysis project Ga0136621, IMG submission 104673) | Polar desert sand microbial communities from Dry Valleys, Antarctica - metaG UQ445A (23.06) | ecosystem: Environmental > Terrestrial > Soil > Desert | place: Antarctica: Dry Valley...
GAGGTGCGTTCCAGCGAGCCCGCCGAGATCTTCCGGGTGACCCAGGCGATGGCCGACGCGCTGGCCGCGACGATCGCGGCCACGCCGGAGCAGTGGTACAGCTTCAAGCCGAACTGGCCGGCGACCGTCGAGGAGCAGGCGGCACTGGAGGCCCGGGCTGACGCCATCCTGGCCGGACCGGCCGACGCCGGGCCCGCTGCGTCGCCCGCTCGCGACGCCCCGTCGCTCGCGTGATGGTGGGCGGCGGCGCGAAGCCCGGGGAGCCAAACCGAGCGACGATCGTGCAGCGAGTGCGCGCCCGCCTGGTCGCGGTGCTCGCCTGGCTCGCATCGGCGCTGCCGGAAGGTCTCGCGATCCGCCTGGCCGACCTGGGCGGTGCGCTGTGGTACCGCGCCACGCCCCAGCGTGCGGCGCTCGCGAGGCGGCAGCTCCTGCGCGTGTGCCGGCACCTGGCCGAGCGGGGCGAGGGGTCCACCCGGGTGCGCGCCGCCGCGACCACCGATCGGGCGCTCGAAGGGCTCGTCCGGGCGGCCTACCGCCACGCCGCGCGGTACTACCTCGAGGTGATGCGCACGTCCCGCTTCTCGATGCGGGTCATCCGCGAGCGGGTGCTGATCGAGACCCCCGAAGTGGTCGACGAAGCTTTCTCGACGGATCGCCCGGTGATCTTCGTGGCGGCCCACTTCGGGGCGCTCGAGCTGCCCGGGCTGTATCTCGTTCAGCGGACCGGCCGCCCGGTGGTGGGGCCGATGGAAACGATCGACGACCCGGCGCTGCAGTCCTGGTTCGTCCGCAGCCGCGGGCGGGTGGGCCTCCGGATCGTGGGCCTGCGCGAGGCGCGCCGCGAGCTCCTGGGGGCGCTCCGGCGGGGCGAATCCGTGGGGCTCGTCGGCGACCGCGATCTCACCGGCGGTGGGCTCGAGGTGTCGCTGTTCGGCCATCCGGCGCGGCTGCCGCTGGGGCCGGCGCTGCTGGCCATCGAATCCGGCGCGCCCTTGTACATGGCCGCCGTACGGCGCGCCGGCCCGGGCCGCTACCGGGCCCGGGTCGAGCGCATCGAGGTCCCGCCCACGGGCTCGCGGCGCGAGCGTGCCAACGCGACGGTCGCCCTGCTCGCGACGGCCTTCGAGTCGGTGATCGCGGAGGCGCCCGAGCAGTGGTGGGCGGTCTTCTTCCCCATCTGGGACGACCTCGCGACGGACCCGGTGCAGCACCCCGCGTCCCCGGAGGTCGCGGCATGACCGTGCGCCGCGGCCAGGCCGATCTGCACATCCACACGCTGGCCTCGGACGGCACATCGGGCGTCCGCGAGATCCTCGACTTCGTCGAGTCGCGAACGGACCTTGACGTCATCGCGATCACCGACCACGAACGGATCGACGCGGCGGTCGCCGCGCGGTCGATGGCCCGCGACCGCGGGCTGCGGGTCGAGGTAGTGGTCGGGGAGGAGGTCACCACGCTCGGGGGTCACCTGCTGGCGCTGTACATCGAGCGGCGGGTCCGACCGCTGCGCTCGCTGCGCTGGACGATCGCGGCGATCCACGAGCAGGGCGGGCTGGCGATCCCGGCCCATCCCCTGGTGCCGTATCCACTCTGCGCCCAGGGCTTCGTCCTGCGGCGGCTGCTCAACGACCCGGATCCGTCGGTCCACCCGGACGGCCTGGAGGCCTTCAACCCGACGACCCTGGGGCGGCCGTGGCACTCCCGGGTCGTGCGCTTCGCTGACGAGCTCGGGCTCGCCCGGGTCGGCAACAGCGATGCGCACGAGGCGAGCGCGGTCGGCACAGGCTGGACGTCCTACCCGGGCCACACGGCCGCCGATCTGCGGCGCGCTATCGAGGAGCGGGAGACGCAGCACCACGGCACCTTCCACGGCGGCGGCTCGCAGCTCCGGACGTTCGGCCGCCAGGTGCGCAAGTACGGCCGCGATGCGCGGGCGACCGTGCGCGGGCGCATCCTTCGCGACGGGACGGGTCGCGATCTCGGCTATCCGGCGCCCCAGCCGGTCACGGCACGCGAGGAGGCGGAGCGGTGAAGATCGGGCTCGTCTCGCCGTACGTCTACCCGCTGCCCGGCGGCGTAACCCAGCACGTCCGGTACCTGTACGAGAACCTGATCCTGCGCGGGCATGACGTACGGATCATCACGAGCTCGCACGGGCTGCAGAGCTCCAGCTACGGGGACGTCATCCGGATCGGCAAGGGCTTCAGCGTGCCGACCAACGGCTCGGTCGGGACGTTGACCGTGTCGCCCCGCTTCCTGAGCCAGGTCGGTGACCTGCTCGAACGGGAGCGGTTCGACGTCCTGCACTTCCATGAGCCGTTCGTGCCTTTCCTCTCGCCGATCGTGCTCCGCCTCTCGACCAGCGTGAACATCGCCACCTTCCACGCATACGGCGGCTGGTCGCCGGCCTACGAGTTCGGACGGCGGTTCATGGGCGGCTACGCCAAGCGACTGCACGGCCGGATCGCAGTCAGCGCGGCCGCCCGCCACTTCATCGACCGCTACTTCCCGGGCGACTACAAGGTGATCCCCAACGGCGTGGACGTCGCCCGGTTCCGGCGCGCGGTGCCGATGGCCCGCTGGCAGGACGGCACGCGCAACGTGCTCTTCGTGGGGCGCCACGAGCCGCGCAAGGGGCTGCTGGACCTGCTCAAGGCGTACCGGATCCTGCGCAAGACGGGCTGCCAGTGCCGGCTGCTCGTGGTCGGCTCGGGCCCCCAGGAGCGTGAGGCGCGGCGCTACGTTCTCACCCGCGGGCTCGGCGGCGTCGAGTTCCTGGGCCGGGTCAACGACCACGAGAAGGCCCAGCTGTTCAAGACCGCCGACGTTTACGTCTCCCCGGCGACCGGCGGCGAGTCGTTCGGGATCGTGCTGCTCGAGGCGATGGCAGCGGGCACGCCCATCGTGTGCAGCGACATCCACGGCTACAAGGGCGTCGTGCGCCGGGGCCGTGAGGGACTCCTCGTTCCGCCCCGCAAGCCGAAGGAGCTCGCCGTCGCGATCGGTTTGCTGCTCTCCGACGACGAGCTGCGCACCCGGATGGCGGAGAGCGGCCCGGCCCGAGCCGAGGAGTTCAGCTGGCCGCGCGTGACCGCCAAGGTGGACGAGTACTACGGCTTCGTGATCCGCCGCCTCGCAGCGCAGGGCCAGCTCCCCGAGGGCTTCGCGGCAGCCATCCCGCCGTCGCCGCGCTCGCCGGTCACGACGGGGCAGCGCGGTCAGGGCTGACTAGCCCCCGCTGGCCTCGAGCGCCGGTCCCGCGCCGAGCCGGTCCCGCGCCGAGCCGGGCACGCTCCGGTCCTGAGCGGTGATCCTCAACCACGGTGAGCGGTTCGGAGATGAATGAGCGCGGCCGCACACCCAGACTGCAGACTGGGCATCGGTTCGCGCTCAGCTGTGTCGAAACCGCTCAATCACAGTGAAGGCGCGGGCTCGAACGGTGCGGGCTGGGCGCTCGGTGACCAAGAGCGCGATCGGCCGATGCCTCCGAGACTGAGATCTGGGTCTGGGTCTGGGCGAAGCTCTCGTTCGTAACAACGTGTCTGGGGATCATCGCTAGCCGCCGCTGGTCCCCAGCGCCGGCCCCGAACCCGCCTCCTCGGCGGCGGCCGCCTCAGCCATGCCGCGCTCGGCAAGCGCCATCCGCCACGACCACGCGCTCCAGGCAATGACCACGCAAGTCACCGTCAGCGCGAGGAACAGCAGCGCCGGCCCGGTCGCGATGAGCGGCGGCCCGGCGACGTTGCGGTTCACCGTGCTCACCGGGAACTGGAACGGGTAGAGGTACGTGGGCAGGAAGCCCTGGTAGGTGTTGACCACCTGGGACGGCAGCGGCAGCGCGCTGAGGTTCGGGTACCAGACCACGGAGAACGCGACTATCGCGGCCAGCGTGCCGGCCACGAACCGCCGCGCGTCCCGTGCCGATGCCACGACGAGCGCCATACCCAGGAGTGGCACGAGGACCACGACGGCGATAGGCTCGACCGAGACGCCGCGCATCGTGAGCAGGGGAACCTCGGCGAAGGCGATCGTCGCGACCAGCAGCAGGAGCGCGGTGGCGCCTGACGTGACCAGCACGCCGACCCAGCCTTCGAGCAGGCCCCCCAGCGGACCGCGACGCCGGCTCAGCCATCCGCCGTCGCCCGGTCGGTCCAGAGCCAGGATCTGGCGGATCACGACGATCGCGGCGAGGACCACGACCGTGCCGACGGCCAGGCTCCTCGCGCTCAGCACGAACTCCGGGATCAGCGTGGGGCAGGCCTGCGAGCCCGGGTTCGCGTCGAGGACACGGACGTACCCGCACAGCGGCCGGTGGACGAGCCACATCAGCGCCGGAAGCACGACCGCGGTCGCCGCCGCGAGTCGCGCGACGAGCCACGTCCGGCGCGACGCGCCGTGCCACAGCTCGGCCAGGAAGTAGGCCACGGCGAGGACCACGAACGGCAGCGCCGTGTAGTAGTGGTACTGGAAGGCCGCCCGGTCGATCCGCGCCCAGGCGATCCACTGGCAGGCGAAGCCGATCGCGATCAACGCCAGCGGCAGGCTCCGGCGCCGGAACGACTGCACCGCGCAGAAGACCAGCGCCGGGATCCCGAGCCACCACAGGAGCTGGTTGCCCGCGTCGTAGATGGCGCCCGAGGTCCCACCCGCGTACGACTGCTGGTAGAACCAGACCGGCTTGAGATCGAGCGGCCATGCCCACCACGGCGACGATGCCGCGTGACCGCTCGAGAGCCCGTTGTGATAGCTGTACATCTGCCCGGTCAGCTCGAGCAGGGTCTGGCCCGTCGCCCCGGCCGGCCAGCCCTCCACGATCCGGTGGTTCTCGACCCACGCCCACGGCACGTACGACAGGACGTAGACCGCGATCGGGATCGCGAGGAGCGACACGACCATCCACGCGACGGGCAGGCCGAGCGCCCAACCGGGCCGTAGCCACCCGGCGGGCGGCTCGGCGGCGGGTTCCAGCCAGCGCGAGGGGCTGTCGGGCTCCGGCGGCGGCGCGAGCGGCCCAACGCCCCGCCAGGCGGCGACCCGGAGCACGGCGTAGACCGCGAGCGAGGCGACGACGAGCGCGAACCCGAGGTGGAGCGGCGTCACCGCGACCGGACCCAGCGCGTACGACCGGTCGAGGCGGCCGGCGGCCAGCGCGACGAGCGCGATGAGGACGCCGGACGCCGCCGGTGCGCCGACCGCGAAGCGGACCTCGTCGTCAGACCATGCGACGGGGTGGACGACGATCACGACCGCGGCAATCAGCGTCAGCGCGGCCATGATCAGCATGAACGTCAGGTTGCCCTGCAGCACGAAGCCGAGGATCTGCCAGCCGGCGGTCGCCGGCGTGTCGGGCGGGACGCTCATCCCCAGGTAGCCCAGCACGGTCGTCACCGCGATGAGCCCGGCGAGGAGCACGAGGCGGCCCAGCGCGCTCCGCGCCAGAATCAGGATCCCGAGCGCGCCGATCGAGTACGCGGCGACCCACTTGGACGCGAGCGCGAGTCCCAGCAGGACCCCGATCGCGGGCATCGTCACCCAGAACGCCCCTCGCCACCGCCAGCGGCCGGTCCACAGCGCCGCGAACAGCGTGTAGGCCGCGACGATGAACAGCGCGACATAGGCGTCGTTCATCCCGATCCGCGACTGGACGAAGAGCATCCCGTCGAGGACGGACAGGACCCCTACCAGGATCGCGACGGATCGGCGCTCGAACAGGATCCGCGCCAGGACGTAGAGGAGCGCCGCCATGAGCACGCCGGCCAGCACGCCGGGCACGCGCCACGCCCAGGCCTGGCTGCCCGCGTCGATGGTCGCTGCCGTTCCGGTTGGCGCGATCGCCAGCACGTCGGACCGGTCCGACGACGGGAAGAGGGGGTTGGTGTCGAGCACGAGCGCCGCGGGCACGAACGGGAGGGCGGTATCGGCGTACACGGCGTTGGCGTGCGGCTCGACCACGTAGACGGTCGCCACCTGGCCGGCCGGGCGGCCCGGGGGCGGCTCGCCCAGGATGTAGAGCTGCTGGGCCGCGTCGTTCCAGCGGACAGCCGATCCGGCCCCCGGAAGGCGGAATTCCTGGCCCGCGGTCACGTTGCCGCTCACCTCAGGATCGAGGTTCATGACCCGGAACGCCGGCCCGCCCGCGGGGTTCGTCGTCACGTACAGCTTCGGCTTGTCGATCCCCTGCACGTACGCCAGGCCCTGCGCGCCGCCTTCGAGCCGGAGCTCCTGCAGGATCTCGGCGTCGGCCCGGCTCACGAATGCCACGCCGTCGGCCGTCGCGACCGCGACGCGCGACACGCTCTGCACGGACAGGCCGGGCAGCCGCCCGGCCGTGATCGCCGCGTCGAGCGCTGTCCTGGCGCTGCCGGAGGCCTCGACACCCTCGATGACGACCCGCTCGCCGCCCGCCGTGAGCAGCGCCTCGTAGACGCTCGCGACGCGGCCGAGGAGCCCCGCGAGCTCGGACGCCACCGCCGCCGGATCCGACACCTCGGCCGGCCGTGCCACGAGCACCGGCACCTGGCCGGCATCGGCGAGCGCCTCGATGCCGTCCAGCTCGGCCCTGCCCAGCTCCGCGCCGGTGCTCGCTTCGAGCGACACAAGCGTGTCGCCCTCCAGCGCGGCGATCAGGCCCGAGCCGTCGCCCGTCACGTGAAGGACACGGGGAGCGGCATCGAGCCGTCCGAAGGCGGTCACCGCTCCGGCGCCGGCCTCGCGGTTCTCGGCGCGGGCTGTGTCGAGCGTCGCAAGGTCGACCACCGACAGCGCGCCGTCCGCCCCCGCGACGAAGATCCGCTGGCCGGTTGGGTCGAGCGCGAGGCGGGTCGCGCCCGGGATCGCGAACCTGGCCTCGAGGCTGCGCGTCCGCAGGTCGTAGACCCGGACCTCGTCGCCGGTCGCGACGTGCAACCTGTCGCCCAGCCGTGCGCCCGCTCCGCTCAGGTCATCACGGCGGGGCTCGACGACCGCATCCCGGACGGGCACCCCGAGCTCCGTGGACGCCTCGATCTCATCGGCGCCGAGCACGGCGAGCCCGCCCGCCATGGCGTACTTGGCGAGGTGCGGATGGGTCCACTCGTAGATGTCGTGGGAGAGCCCGTAGCGCCAGTGCTGCAGGAACTCCGTGGCCGTTCGGGCGTGGTAGACCTCGTCGAAGTGCATCCGGTACGGCTCGGGCAACCGCCACAGGCGCAGCCCCAGCGCAGCGACCACCAGGATGATCAGGATCCAGGCGTCGAGCCGCGCGAAGCGGCCGCCGCGCTCGTGGCGGAGCTGGGCCGAGCGGTCCGCCCGGACCGGCGCGTCACCCAGCCGGCCGCGCAGCCAGCCCAGGACGCCGGCCTCCGCGCGGCCCGGGCGCTCGCTCCACCGGGGCGGCCGATAAGGCGTCGCGGGTATGGCCGGCTGCCCCGCGGCCACCGAGCGCGCGGCACGAGATCCGGCCGCGACAGGCGCCGGGTCGGCCCTCGCGTACGCGGGCACCGCGACGCCGGGGTTCGGGGCAGCCGCCGGCACCACCTGCTCCGCGTCGTCATCGAGGTCGATGTCAGGTGCATCGGACGCGTAGACCTCGTCGCCCAGCCGCTCGAGCGCGCCGCCGCGAAGCTCCGTCGCGGCGAACGCCAGCCCGGCCAGGTGGACGGCCGCCACGATCGTGACCCACGTCTCGGTGCGCAGGCCCGGCCCGATCCCGAGCCAGTCGGCGATCCCCGGGTTGCCCGGGTAGAGGGTCGTGAGGACGACGTACAGGTTGGCGAAGGTCGCCAGCGACAGGAGGACGTACGCGATCCGCCAGCGCACCGACACCGCCGCAAGCAGCGCGCCGATGATGAAGAACGGGAAGAGGTAGCGTTCGTGGACGCGGGTGGGGACGACGAAGAAGACCAGCGCGAGGACCGCGAGGCCCACGAGCATCGTGCGCCGGTCGGGGCGCCGGGCGACGGCCAGGGTCACGGCGATGACGGCCGCGAGCATCAGCACGGTGCCGACGACGAGGGCCGGGACCGGGCCGAACATGTATGCCTGGGGGCAGCCGGCCACGCCCGGCCCCGACGGCACCACCACGTCGCACACCCACTGACCGCTGACCGCGATGCCCTGCCCGTCCAGCGACAGGAGCGCCCACGGGTTCCAGGCGTTGACGCTCAGGTACGGGTACGTGGCCGCAGCCGATCCCACCTGCACCACGAGGTCGACGATCGACAACCCGAACCCGGCCGAGAGGACCACGGCCGTGAGCAGCCCGGCGATGCCGGTCGAGAGGATCCGGATAGGCCCGCGGACCCGGCGCTCCCAGCCCAGCGTCGTCCCACCATGCGCCGGGCTGTCCGCCGACCCAGGCGCCCCTTCGTGGCCGTAGCCGCCCCTCGGCCACAGCGCCCGCCGGATCGTGACCGCCGCCACGAGCGGGACGAGGATGCCCAGCTGCGGCTTCACGATGGCCGCGACGACCGTGAGGATCGCCGCCCGCTCGGTCCGGTCGCGCCACAGCTCGCGCAGCGCGAGCAGGAGGAAGACCACGCCGACCGAGTCGACCTGGCCCCAGAGCACCGAGTCGAACCAGGTGATCGGGTTCACGACGACGATCGCGCCGCCGAGGAGCGCTGCTCGTCGTCCCGCCCCCAGCTCGCGTGCCATCGACCAGACCAGCCAGCCGAGCACCACGTCCGACACGATCGCCGGCAGCTTGATCAGGTCGCCGATATTGCCGGTCAGCTGCCCGAGTAGCCCGATCCCCCACAGGATGTACAGGTACCCGGGCGTGTAGTCGTGGAAGAAGTCACGCTCGTAGAAGCCGTACGGGCCCTCGGCCGCGAGGTTCCCGGCCCAGAAGCGGAAGGCCTGCAGATCGACCCCGAAGCCGGAGCCGGGCAGCACCTGTGTCAGAATGAGACGCGCCGCGAGACCGAGCGCGAGGACGATGAGGATCGCGCCGGCGGCGTCTCGCGTCCCGGCCGTCCGATTCGGCGTCTCAATTCCCCGACCGGGCTCGCCCGTCGCGGGACCACTCACCGAGGGGATCGGCCTCCTGCACGAGCGTTGAGGTGGAGCGCAGGGTAGCACAGGGTCACCCGCCGGACCGTCCGGCCGACCGTTCGCCGGGCCCGGACACGACCGCGTCGTCCTGGTGGGTGAGCATCGGCGGAGCGCTCGGGTTCGGACTGCTGGCCCTGTTCGCGTACTCGGTCGGGGACGACGGCACCGTCCGCTTCTACAACCATTTCGTGTGGCAGGCGCTCGCCTTCCTCGACGGCCGCGCGGCGATCGATTTCCCGGTCACGGGCTCGGGCGACCTGCCCGGCAACGACTTCTTCCAGGATGTCCTCCCGCTGCGCGACGCGGACGGCAACCTCACCGGGCGCGGCCTCATCCCGTTCCCGCCGCTGCCGGCGGTGCTGCTCATGCCGTTCGCGGCGATGTGGGGCCTGCGCACGGACGCCCAGGCTCTCGCCGGCGTCTACGGCGCGGTCGACGTGGTGCTCGCCTGGTGGGTGCTGGGCCGGCTGCCCGTGTCCATCGTGGCCAGGATCGCCGCGACGCTGTTCTTCGGGTTCGGAACGGTCTTCTTCTACGCCGCGGAGCTCGGCACGACGTGGTACTTCGCGCACGTCGTCGCGGTGGGCCTCGCGCTGCTCGCCGTGGGCATCGCGCTGGGTGCCGACCGCGACGCTGCGCAGGACGAGGACGACCTCGACGACGATCTGCCGCCCGGTTCGCGCTGGCGCGACCGTCTGCGGGCGCTCCCGGGTGCGCTCGACGGCCGCCAGGTGCTGGCTGGCGTGATCTACGGGCTCGCCTGCACGTCCCGGCTGCCGATCGCCTTCGCGGCCCCGTTCTTCGTCCTCGTCGGCGGCGGGCGCGGCTGGCTGGAACGCGGCGCCTCGGCCGCGCTCGGTGCTGCAATCCCGCTCGCGGGGCTCGTCGGATACAACGTGATCTCGACCGGACACCTGTTCCATCCGGCCTACGAGTACCTGTACCAGGCCGAGGCGTACGGCTATCCGACGCTCGGCTACAACGGGTCCTGGGGGATCGAGGATCCCCGGTACATCCCGGGCAATCTCGGGATCGCGCTGTTCTCGACGCCGGTTCTGGCGCCGGAGATCATTCCGGCGGGGCTGGGCGACCACACGCCGCTGTGCACCGAACCGGGCGCGACGCGCGGGCTCTTCGACGAGGCCTGCCCGATTACGCTGCCGCGCGACACGGGCATGAGCATCCTGCTCACGAGTCCGGCGTTCCTGCTGGTGGTTCCCGTCCTGCTCCGGCTGTACGGGCGATCTCGCCTCGTCACTGGTGCGGCCATCGCCGTGCTGCTCGTGTTCATGGTCAACCTGATGCACTTCAGCCAGGGCTGGGTCCAGTTCGGATACCGGTTCAGCAATGACTTTGTGGCGTTCGCGTTGCTCCTCGTCGTGCTCGGCGTGGAGCGGCTGCGTGGGCGGCCACTGATCGTCGGCGGTCTCATCGCCGCGTCGGTGGCGGTCAACCTGTGGGGCGCGATCTGGGGCGCCAAGCTGGGATGGTGAGCACGGACCCGCCCGCGCGCGCGGGTCTGGCGAGTCCCGTTGTGGCGCTCGCGGCCGTCTGGGTCGGGGTGGTCGCAGCGGTGCTGTGTCGTGCCGCCCTGCTTCCGGGCGTGGGGTACTGGGACACCGCCGAGTTCCAGACCGTCGGGCCCGTCCTGGGCACCGCCCATTCACCGGGCTACCCCGCCTACGTGCTGCTCGGTTGGCTCGGCTCGGTCGTGCTCCAGCCGCTGGGCGACCCGGCGTTCCGGATGAACCTGCTGTCGGCGCTCCTCGTGGGGCTCGCAGCGGGGCTGACGGTGCCGCTCGTCCGGCTCCTGACGGGCTCGCTGGCGCTGGGCGTCGCGGCCGGGTTGGGCATGAGCACGACGTCGATCGCCTGGCGGATCGGCACCCGCGCAGACCCCCATGCGCTCCACCTGGCGCTCGTCGCGCTGCTGCTCCTCGCGCTCGTCGCATGGCAGCGCGAGCGTGGCCGCGGCGGGGGGGACCGCTGGCTCGTGGCCGCGTCCGCGATCTTCGGGGTCTCGGTCGCCAACCATTCGCTGACCCTGCTGCTCGCGCCGGCTGTCGGGCTGTACGTGCTCGCCGTCGATCCCTGGGTCTGGCGCCGGATCCGGCTCGTGGCGACCTGCGCGCTGGCGCTCGGGACCGTGGCCGTGCTGCTCTATCTCGAGCTGCCGCTCAGGGCCGGGATCTTCCGCGCGCCGCTGGTGTATGGGACGCCCCAGACCTGGGAGGGGTTCGCGTACATCGTCACGGCCGAGCAGTTCCGGGGCAGCGTGGGCGATCCGCTGGCCAACCTGCCGGTCAAGCTCCGGACGCTGGTCGATCTGACCGCCGTCCAGCTGGGACCGCTCGCTGCGTTCCTTCCGCTTGCCTTCTTTGCCACGGTCCTGCGCGAGCCGCGCTACGCGCTGCTGAGCGGCGTGGGCGTGGCGGTGACGGTGTTCTTCAACGCGTCGTACGCGAACGCCGACATCGAACGCTACTACCTGGGACCCCTGCTGATCGCCTGGACCTGGCTGGTCATACTTGCGATCCAGGCCGCGACCGTCGTGGCGGCCTTGGCGCGCGGCATCGACGAGCGCCCGGCGGTGGGGACGGGCGGCCGGCGGACCAACGCAGTGCTGCTTGGTCGGATCGCGCCGGTCCTTTTCGCCGCGGCGCTGCTGCTGCCCGGCGCGCTGGCGCTGGACGCCCGGTTCCGGGCCGTCGATGCGAGCCGCGACCGGGGTGCCGCCGACTGGCTCGACGCGACGCTCGCCCGGCTCGAGCCCGACGCCGTCGTCGTCAGCTGGTGGAGCTACTCGACGCCGCTATGGTACGCGCAGCACGTGGAGGGCCGGATCCCCGGGGTCACCATCGTCGACGATCGCACCCGCCTGGACGAGGAGCTTGGAGAGGTCCCCGACGTGATCGCGCGATACCTCGGGCAGCGGCCCGTCTATCTGATCCGCTCCGACACGCGCGAGATGGAGCGGCTGGCCGAGACCTGGGAGCTCGAGCCCGGCCCGATCTCGAACTCACTCGTCCGCGTCGTGGGCCGTCGCGAGGCGAGCCGGTGAGAGCTGCCCCGCCTCGCGTGCCGCGTCTCAGCTGGTTCTTTCCGGCCCACAACGAGGAAGCCAACATCGAGCCGCTTGTGGCCGAGGCGAAGGAGGCGTTGCCCGGGCTCGCCGATGCCTGGGAGATCGTGATCGTCGACGACGGATCGCGCGACGGGACACCGGCGCTGGCCGACCGGCTGGCCGGCGCCGACCCCGACCGGGTCCGGGTCGTCCATCACGCCTCCAACCTGGGCTATGGTGCGGCGCTCCGATCCGGGTTCGCGGCCGCTCGGTATCCCGTCGTGGCATTCACCGACGGTGACCGCCAGTTCCGCGTGGCCGACCTGGCCCGGCTCACCGCGCGGCTCCTCGAGCCGGACGCGCCCGATGTCGTGGCCGGCTACCGGATCCGGCGCGCGGACCCGCTCCTCCGCACGGTCTACGCGCGCATCTACCGGCTCGCCAACCGGATCTTCTTCGGGCTGCGCGTCCGCGACGTGGACTGTGCGTGCAAGGTCTTCCGGCGCGAGGCGCTCGACGGGTTGCGGGTCGAATCGGGCGGGGCCTTCTTCTCGGCGGAGCTGCTGATCAAGCTGCGCGAGTCGAACCGCCGCGTGGTCGAGGTTGGGGTGCCCCACTACCCGCGGACCGCCGGCTCGCCGACCGGCGCCCGTCCGTCCGTCGTGTGGCGTGCGATGCGCGACTTCTGGTCGCTCCGCCTCAGGCTCTGGGCCGCGCCGCGGAAGGCACTCCGGCGCGGATCGCCCATCCTCGAGGAGGGTGGCGCCGGTTGAGCCGGTCTCCAGCCCATCAGTACGACGCGGTCCGATTCGGCGCGTGCCCAAGGTTCGCTGCCGCGGGACAGATTGACGGGGTACCGCGTCTACATAGTGTGGATGTTGTGATCACGCAGAAGCCTGCTCTAACGAAACAAGACTCGCCACCTGCTGTGACCGGCGTCGGGACTCGAACCGATAGCTTCGGTCCTCTGTACGAGGCTCACTTCCGCACGGTCTATCGCTACGTGCTCGTTCTTACGCGGTCCCACGAGGACACAGAGGAGATCTGCGGGGAGGCCTTCGAGCGAGCTTTCCGTGCCCACCGCAGGGCCGAGCTCCCTCCTTCCCCGGTGCCGTGGTTGCTCACTGTGGCTCGTCGGCTGGCGACTGACAGGTGGCGACGCGCAAAGCGCGCGGCCGAGCGCTTGGTCACGGGCTGGGTACCTGGCCAGGAGAGCAAGGGCGACCAGGAGCGCACGGAGTTCTGGCTTTGGTTCGAAGCTGTCTCCAAGGTGCTCAATGCCCGGCAGCGGGAAGTCCTTCTACTTCGCTACCAGAGGGACCTCAATGACGACGAGATAGCCAGGGTGATGAACCTCTCACCCTCGGGAGTCAGGTCACTAGCGGCGCGAGCTCTTGAGCGCCTCAGGGCACACCCGGAGATACTGCGATGACCGATGACGAGGCCATCCGTCGCCGATACGAGGCGAAGCTAGGCGGGATCGAGGCCGAGGTGAAGGGACCTCTGGTGTTTGTTCCTGCACGGTCGGGGGCCGGCAGGCGAACTCAGGCCGGCCCACTGCTGATCGCTGCCGTGGCTCTCATCGCCGCCGCGGCCATCCTGTCCCGGCCGTCCCCCGCACCTGACAGGGCACCCGTCGTGGCGGCTTCGCCCGAATCCTCCTCGACTCAGTCGTCCTCGCCGAGACCCTGTGCACCAGCCGCGCCTGCCAAGGAAGCCGCGGGTGCCGCTACGCAGGAAGCCGTCGCGTTTCGGACGCGGGTCGGTCTCGAGACAGACCCAGCTTGGATCGCCGGCGTCGAGGCCGATCCGGCCGCCGCCGAGAGTTTTGGCGTCCTCCTCCTTCCCTGTGAGGCCCGCGCGCTCGACGCCCGGCCGCGAGACGCCGAAGCCCTCGCTCCACTAGTGGCTCGCCACGCCGAGGAGTACCCCGCGGGGTACGGAGGCTCGTTTGTCGAGCCCGATGGGACGTTCGTGTTGTTGTACACGAGCGGTGCCAGCGAGCACGAGTCCGTCCTCCGGCGGGCAGTCCATCCGGAGGCGCGACTCGCGGTGAGGACGGCGAAGCACACACGACACGAACTCGAAGAACTGCGGGATCGGATCGCGGGCGACGAGGGCTGGTTCTCCGAAATTGGCGCCCGGCTGATCTCTGCGGATGTGAGCCAAGCCGATAACGCCGTCGTCCTGCTCGTCAGGAGCGATGACGGTCGCGTCAACCAGCTCATAGAAAGCAGGTATGGCGCCGGAGACCGGCTCGCGATTAGGAGTTACCCGACCGACATCGCTGCCCTGGGGCGTGGCAACATCAGCGGCCGTGCGGTCAGTGAAAGTGGCCAACCGGTGGCTGGCCTGCATCTAGTGCTCGTTCCCGAGATCCCGGGTGCGGGACCCGACACCGAGATAGCCCGATCGACAGGCCCGGACGGCAGCTTCCGCTTCGACGACATCCACGCCCTCGGCTACGAGGTCCAGCTGGTGCGCCTCGGGCTCGACAACGTCGTGGTGGCCTCGGCAAGGGTCGTCGTTCCCGCCGGTGACACGGCGACTGTCGTCATCGTCGTCCCAAACACCTAGCTGTGATTCCCACGGATGTTGTTAACAAGAGCCTGCATCGGGGTGAACTTGTGAGTATCGACCCCGATCGCCGCCATCGCCTGACCCCGGGCCGCGGTCCGCGTCCGATCCGGTCCAAGGAAGTGATCCTCAACCACAGTGAGCGGTTAGGGAATGAATGAGCGCGGCCGCACACCCAGACTGCAGACTGGGCATCGGTTCGCGCTCAGCTGTGGCGAATCCGCTCACTGACATTGAAGATGCGGCTCGAACGATGTGGGCTCGAACGACCGGCGAGCTACCCGGCCGGACCCTCGCGTCGTTCGCCGCCACCGCCGCCGCCCAGGTCGATGTCCAGCGAGTTGACGAAGTCGCGGAACACGTCGAGCCGGGGATCGACGATCTTCTCGCCAGTCGACTCGAGCGACCCGCCCGCCCCTCCTTCCTCGTCGTCGATGCCGCTGTCCGCGCCAAGACCGGCCTGATCGAGGACCGCCTCGGCCGCGAAGATGCGGACGCCGGACCGGACGGCGAGCGCGAGCGCGTCGGAGGGTCGCGAGTCGATCTCGAGGCTGCGTCCGTCGACCTCGAGATAGAGCCGCGCGTGGTACGTCTCCTCGGCCAGCGTCGAGATCACCACCCGGTCGATCCGCGCGCCGAGCTCCTCGAGCGTGGCCGCGAACAGGTCATGGGTGAGCGGTCGCTCGGCGGTGAGGCCCTGGAGCTTCATCGCGATCGCGCTCGCCTCCCAGGGCCCGATCCAGATCGGGAGGTACCGCTCGCGCTCGGTCTCCTTGAGGATCACCACGTGACGGCTGGAGAGCATGTGCACGCGCACGCTCTCGACCACCATCTCCACGAGCCCCTCGGCCATGGGCGGATTATCCCACGGTCGCAGGGCGCAGCGGCTCGGCCCCACGGCCGCGAACGAGCAGCCCGATGACGATGCCGGCGGCGAACCCGCCGATATGGGCGAAGAACGCGATCCCGCCATCCGCGCTGGCCGCCCCGAGCGACGTGACGCCATCGATCAGCTGCAGCACGAACCAGAACCCCAGCACGAGCAACGCCGGCACCTGGATCAGCTGATAGAAGAAGCCGAGGAACACCAGGGACAGGATCCGTGCCCGCGGAAAGAGCACCAGGTATGCCCCCAGCGATGCGGCGATCGCGCCCGAGGCGCCGATGAGCGGCACCTCGGAGGAGGGCGTGACGGCCACCTGGGCAGCAACGGCCAGCGCACCGCCCAGCAGGTAGAAGCCGAGGAACGCCGCCTGACCCAGCCGGTCCTCGATGTTGTTGCCGAAGATCCAGAGGTACAGCATGTTTCCCGCGAGGTGGAGCCAGCCGCCGTGCAGGAACATGCTGGTCAGGACCGCGAGCGACGGCTCCGACACGAACCGCCCCTCGGACAGCGCGGCCGTCAGCTCCGCGGGCACGACCCCGTGGTCCTGGAAGGCCGCGTCCAGCCCCGCGGGCCCGTCGCTGGCCAGCACACCAAGCTCCCAGGCGAATGCGACCGCACAGCCCGCGATGAGGGCCAGCGTGACGAGCGGCGTGCGGTGGGTGGGGTTGGTGTCGCGGAGCGGGATCACGGAGTGGCGGCGGCCGAGGGCTCGGCCGACGCGTCGGGTCCGGGCGAGACTCCCGGCTCGCCGGGCGTCTCGACTCCGGCCAGGCTGGAGGCGTGGACGACGTCGGCGGACACCCAGACGAGGAGCGGCGGGTCCTCGGCGGTCTCGACGACGTACATCGCGCGCATGTCCGCCCAGCCCTCGTTGCCGACAGGCAGCCGGTACTGCTCGATGAACGAGGCCTCGGACTTGTCGAACGCGAGGACCCGTGCGTTGGCCCGATCGTAGGCATAGATCGGGCCGGCGCGACGACCGCTGGCGGCGGCGATCAGCTGGTAGATCGGCGGGTCCCGGACGAGCTCGTCGCCCGGTGTCCCGGGCTCCCACCCGTCGGGCTGGCCGGCCGCGAAGCGCTCGATCGAGCCGGCATCCGCGAGGTAGAGATCCCCGTCGATGTGGATCGACGTAACGTCGCCCAGCGGACGCGGCGTGTTGAGCCAGGCGCTCGCCGTGGGGAAGCCGTCCTCGCCCGCTGCCGGCACGTAGGACAGGATCTGGTCTTCGGACGGGTCGACGACGTAGAGGTTGTAGGTCGCGGACCCCTCGCGCGGCAGGTATGTGCCGATCGCGGCGATGTCATTGCCCCAGCCCGCCGCGCCGTCGACGCTGATCCGGTTGAGGGCGCCCCTGCCGACCTCGTTAGCGGGGCGCCAGCGCCACAGCACGTTGTTTACGTCGAGGACCAGGAGGTCCTCGGCCGCGGCCGTCACGAACTTCGGCCGCCCGGCGGTCACGTCGCCGAGCTCGGTCCCGTCGCGCAGTACGAGCGACGCGCGCTGGGTGTCGACGTTGATCCGCCAGACCGCCTTGGTCGTCCTGTCGAGCACGTACGGTGCCCCGTCGGGCCCTTGGGCGACCCCCGCCAGGTCGATCCTGGGGTTGGCCTCGGGGTCGAAGGCGAACAGCACGACGTCATCGACGGTCGTGACCTCGTACAGCCGCTCCAGCCCCGCGAGCACCTGCGCGCGCAGGGGCGCGATCGTCGCGGCCGCGATGCCCGCGTCGCCGGCCCGGTCGAGGTCCTCGTAGGCCGCGGTGAGCAGCGTGAGCGCCTCCTCCGGCTCGTTGGCCACGAGGTCCAGTCCCGGTCCGAACACACGGGCGAGGTTGGCCCGCGCCGTATCGAGCGCGCGCTGGCCTGCGGAAACCGCCGAGGCGCCGGGCGGCGGCCGCTGGTCGCGCGGGACGAGGAAGACCGCCATGCCCAGCCCGAAGGCGACCGTGATGAACGCGAGCGCGGCCACCGCCGCGCGCCGCTGCGTCTCTCGCCGGGCGCTGAGCGGGCTCACCCGCCGGTGGGTCGCCCGGCGCACCGGCAGCAGGTCCTGGAAGCGAACGATCGCCCGCTCGAACGACGAGCCGGCCGCTTCGCGCACCTGGCTCGCCCCGGCCCCGAGCGCCGCGACCCCGTCGACCGGCGCGTCGACCAGCGGGATCCGCGAGCGTTCCGCCTGCGGCTCGGGCGACCGGCCGGCCACGAGATCGCGCGAACGAACCGGGGCCACGACCTCGGCCGCCTCGAAGGCCACGGCGGCATCGCTGCCGGTGCCGCCGGCGACGACGAAGCGGTGGTGCAGGTGGTCCATCGCCGACTGGGGGTGGAGCGTCACGAGCGCGTCCTTGAGCTCCTCGAACCCGAGGCGCTCGACCACGTTCGACGAGATCAGCAGCAGCTCGTCGCCCACCTGGATCTCGCCCTTCCACACGTCAAGCCGGACGATCCCCGCCGGCAGGCCGCGCTCGCGATGGGTATCCGGACGGGTCGACAGGCGGGCCTGGCGAACGAGGTAGGCCTCGGCCGGGCCCAGCGTCGCGACGTACAGCTCGGTGCCGCGGACGACTACGACCGCAACCCCGATCGGTCCCGCGGGCTCGTCCGCCGTGGCCAGCCCCAGCCGGTCGCCCTGGTGTCCCAGCCGCTTGTTCGCCAGCCCGACCGCCTTCTCGAGGCAGGCCCGCACCCCGGCCGACTCGTCGTAGTAGTACTCGTTGCGGATCGTCTCGGCGGTGAGTCGGGTGGCCTCGTGGGCGCGCTGCCCGGGCAGCCGCGACGTCACGAGCAGGTACAGGTGACCCTTCGAGCGGGCAACGGAGCCGACGCTCGGCTCGACCACGACGACCGTGTCCGGTGAGTCCGGCAGGCGGTCCTGCTCGGCGACCACTCCGAGCTTCATCTGGAGCCTGACGGCCATGGAGCCTCGCGATACGGAGGGGCTGGCTGGGCGGGAGCGGCGCGACGGTGGGGGCCGGGAACGGGTCCGGTCGCCGGTCGTTCGCTCGTCCCGGAGCTGGCTGGCAGGTGCCGCGATTATACGGCTGGCCCCTCATGCCGGACGCGGACCCGGATCTCGGTCGCGCGCAGGCCCCCGGGCGCAGCGCCGAATGCCTCGAGGAGCTCCGGGGCGCGCAGGCGGATCTCCTGGGCGACGATCGGCGCGTCGGCGTCGACGACCAGCGCGAAGCCGTCGACGCGGATCAGCCGGCAGGCGCCCGCGGCGGCCGGCACGCGCTCCGCGACGAGCGCGGACCAGGTGGTGATCGCGCGAGCCCTGCGCAGCTCCTCGTCGAGCCCCAGGCGGCGGGCGGCGTCCGGGATGAGGTCGCCGATCCGCTCCATCGGACGGCGCCGGCTCATGGCCGGGCCTGCGCGTCGGGGGAGCCATCGGGTCCGATCAGCCGGGCCCCCGACGGCACGACCTCGACGCGCCATGTCGTCGCCGCCGCCCGCAGCGCCGGGTCGAGGTCATCGAGCGTCGTCGTCGTCACGAAGGCCAGGGGCAGCTCGGCGATCCGGCGGACCAGGTGCGCCCGCCGCTCCGGATCGAGCTCGGAGAAGACGTCGTCCAGCAGCAGGAGCGGCGGGCGGCCGTCGTGCTCGGTCAGCAGGTCGAGCTCGGCCAGCTTGAAGGCGAGGATCGCGGTCCGCTGCTGGCCGCGCGACGCGAACCCGGCGAGATCGCGACCCGCCAGCTCGAACACGAGGTCGTCTCGGTGCGGACCCACGAGGGTGGTGCCGTTCCACACCTCCTTGTCCGAGGTCTCGCGGAGACGCCGCGCCAGCGCGTCCCGCGGCGCCTCGCCGGCGAGCGCCGGTGCGTTCGTGGCATACCTGACCGCCAGTCCGCCCGCGGCCGATTCCTCGGGGGCGATCTCGGCGTGCGCCGCCGAAAGCGGACCGGCGATCGCGTCGAGCAGCCGGAGACGTTCCGCCACGACTGCCGCGCCCGAGTCGAGGAGCGGCGCATCCCAGACCGCGAGCTCTGCCCGCGCGGCCTGCTCTTCGCGGATCGCCCGGAGCAGGCTGTTGCGCTGCTGGAGCGCGCGCCCATATGCCGCGAGGTCCTGCGCGTACGCCGGCGACCGCTGCGCAGCGAGCCGGTCGAGAGCCGTCCGGCGCAGCGAGGGCGAGCCCGCGACGAGGAGCATCTCCTCGGGCGCGAACATGACCGTCCGGAGCAGGCCACTGAGGGCGCTCGACCGGCGCGGCACGCCGTTGACCCGGATCCGCTTCCGGACACCGCCCAGGGCCGCCGCGCTCCCCGGTCGGACGAGCGCCACCTCGATCGAGTCGCGACCCACGCGGCCCTCGACGCGGCCGACGTCGGCGTCCCAGCGAACCAGCTCTGCGTCGGTGGTGGTGCGGTGCGAATGACCCCATGCCAGCAGCACGATCGCCTCGAGGAGGCTCGTCTTGCCGGCCGCGTTCGAACCCCAGACGATGTGCGGCCCCCGCCGGAAGGAGACGTCGAGCTCGACGTAGCCGCGCAGGTCGCGAACCGAGAGCTGCTCCAGGAGGGCGCCGGCGTGACCGACCTCGGGCGCGGCGTCGGCGGGCGGGAGCATCGCCGAGGTCATGCGAGCGGGCCGTTGGGCCTTCAGGAAGTGGTGCGGACCGGCATCACCACGTGGACATACTGGTCGTCCCCGACCGGCTTGAACACGCCCGGGCTGAGCGGCCCGTTGAGCTCCAGCGCGAACTGCTCGGCGTCGACGTTCGTGAGGACGTCGGCCAGGTACCGGGCGTTGAACGCGATCGTGGTGCCGTCTCCCTCGACCGCGGCCTCGACCTGGCCGACATGGTCGCCAACCTCGGCGTTCGCGCTGACCGTGACCCCCGACTCGCCGTTCGCCGAGATCTGGAGCTTCACGATGTTGGCCGACTCGTGGGCGATCAGCGCCGCCGGACGGACGGCTCGCAGCAGCTCCTCGCGGTCGAGCACCGCGCGGGTGGTGTGGCTCTGCGGCAGGACCTGCTGGTAGTTGGGGAACTGGCCGTCGATCAGCCGGCTCACGAGGTCGATCCCCTCGAGGTGGAAGAGGATCTGGTTGCGGGCCTGGGCGAGCACGACCTCGACGGGCGCGTCGACGTCGGCAAGGATGCGGACGAGCTCGTGCAGCGCGCGGGCGGGCACGACCACCGACGTCTCCGCGACCGCGTCGAGGATCGGGATCGTCTTCACCGCGATCCGGTAGTTGTCGGCTGCGGCGAGCGTGAGCGTCTGGCCCTCGAAGCGGGCGAGCACACCTGTGAGGATGGGCCGAGCCTCGTCGCTCGCCGCAGCGAACGCGGTCTCCTCGAGCGCCTGGCGGAGCACGTTCTGCGCGATCCGTGTGGTCGGCTGGTCACCGGCCGTCTGGATCGCCGGGAACTCGTCGGCGTCGATCCCCTTGAGGTGCGACTCGAACCGCCCGGAGCGCAAGTACAGCGTGTCACCTGGCTGGAGCTCGAGGTCGATCCGCTCGCCGCCGTGGAGCGCGTTGACGTAGTCCGTCAGCAGCCGCGCCGGGACGGTGGTCGCGCCGTCCTCGTCGATCTTGCCCGGCACCCAGTAGGTCACGCCGATCTCGAGGTTGGTGGCGGTCAGCTTGAGACCGGCGTCTTCGGTCTTGAGCAGGACGTTTGCCAGGACGGGCAGGGTCGAGCGCGTCGAAACCGCGCGGCTGACAACCGACAGCCCACGGGCCAGGTTCTCCTGCATGACCGAGAGTTTCACGTCGGATCGTTCTCCAGCTCAGGCGATGGCCCGGATCGGGAAGCAGCAGACCGGAGGAGTGCGGGTTACGTGCCGCGACACCATCGGCCCCGGGGGGTGTGTGTATCTTCCCTCTTTCTACGTACCTCGTCATCACCGTCATAACGGTGTGGACCCGGTGGACGGCCGTGCTGGATCGTGCGAGCGGACCCGGTGGACAGACGGGCGTCGGTGGTGGAGGGATCGCCTCTGCGTGGGGACCGGGCGGGGCCCCGTGGTGGACAGATCCGAAGGTGGTGACCAACGGGCCCGAATCAATCCCCCAACGCGTCCACGCCGCGAGGGCCGTTCGAGCCGCCAGGGTAATCCGCCGTCCACAGCGCAGCTGGCTTGTCCACCGAAGCGGGGGCGTTATCCACACCCGGCGGGCGCTCAGTCGGCGTAGATCATCTCGCGGACCGCGGCGATCTCCCGCCGCAGCTCGTCGTTGACGGCCGACTCGCGGGTGATCTTGTCGCAGGCGTGCAGGACGGTCGAGTGGTCGCGCCCGCCCAGCTCCGCTCCGATCCGGAGCAGCGAGACGTCCGTCTCCTCGCGCATCAGGAACATCGCGATCTGGCGCGGCATGACGATGGCCTTGTCGCGCTTCTGGCCCTTGAGGACATCCATCTGCACGCCGTAGTACTCGGACACGGCCTTGGCGATCCGCTCGGGCGTGACCAGCCGCTTCTTCGGGTTGTAGAGCACGTTCGAGAGCACGGCCTGGGCCAGCTCGATCGAGATGGGCATCGCCCCCATCGACGCATAGGCGACGATCCGATTCAGCGCGCCCTCGAGCTCGCGGATATTGCTGACGACCTTGCGGGCGATGAACTCGATCACGTCCGAGGTGAGCGGAACCGCGCCCTCCTCGGCCTTGGCCCGCAGGATCGCGATGCGCGTCTCGAGGTCCGGTGCGGTCAGATCCGCGATGAGCCCCCATTCGAACCGGCTGCGCAGCCGCTCCTCGAGGGTCAGGATCGCCTTGGGCGGCCGATCGGAGGACATCACGATCTGCTTGCCGTCCTCGTGGATGGCGTTGAACGTGTGGAAGAACTCTTCCTGCGTCCGCTCCTTGTCGGCGATGAACTGAATGTCGTCGATGAGCAACAGGTCGATCCGCCGGTACCGCCCCCGGAAGTCGTCGATCTTGCCCTGCTGGATCGAGGTGATGAACTCGTTGGTGAACTTCTCGCTGGTGGCGTAGACGACCCGCTTGCGCGGGAACTTGGCGATCACCTGGTTGCCGATGGCGTGCATCAGGTGGGTCTTGCCCAGCCCCACGCCGCCGTACAGGAAGAGCGGGTTGTAGGCGTGTCCCGGGCGCTCGGCCACCGACAGACTGGCCGCATGGGCGAGCCGGTTGGCCGATCCGACGATGAAGTTGGCGAACGTATAGCGCGGATTGATGTTGCTGGTGCCGCCCTCGCCACCCACCCTGGTCGGCTCCAGGCGGACCGCCGGCCCGGAGCCGTTGGGCGTCGCGGCATGGCGGTCCGATCCGTTGCCGGTGGCCTCGGCGACCGGGTTGATCGTGAACTCCACCTGCACGCTGTAGCCCACGATCCGGGCCAGGGTCTGAGAGATCAGCGATCGGTACCGGGTCTCGAGCCAATCCTTGGCGAACCCGTTGGGCACCGCGATCCGGAAGCGGTGGTCGTCGACGTCGACGAGAGCAGTGTCACGCAGCCACGTCTCGAAGTTGGCGGGCGAGAGCGACACCTGCAGCTCGCCGAGAGCGGCGCGCCAGACCTGCTTGGCGTCCATTCGATCGATGTCTGCCTGTCTCTTTTAACCGGGTTGGCGGGTTGCGCGGAGTGGGTTGCGCGGAGCCGTTGGAGCCGGGCAGAGAGAGCCTGGTACGAGCACGCTGACGACGCCGAATGCGGCAAGGCCGAGCCCGCCCGGGGCCCCCTCCCGTTGCTCCGAAGGGGTGGCCCGACAGCGTCCCGGCGCCGAGGGCCCGGAGAGGATAGCACCGCCTGTCGGGCCGTCGCAAGGCAATCGCGCGATACTCCAGGGGAGTATCGCATCGGGTGGCCGGGACGATGCGCGGGCTAGCACCGGGCGGGCCCGCGAGTTTGACACTCCGAGCGACCCGCCCCTATCATCCCCTGGACGACGAACGCGCCGACGCGCTCACGGGCGCCAGGCGCGTTTGCGTGCCTCCAGGGGTCGACCGTCGAGTCCCCGAGGCCCGGATGGAGAGGATCACGGACAGTCCCGATGGGCAAGCCCACGTATCAGCCGAAAAAGCGGCACCGCGCGAAGGAGCACGGCTTCCGCGCCCGGATGAGGACGACCGCGGGTCGTCGTCTCCTGGCGTCCCGGCGGGCACGCGGCCGAAGGCGCCTGACGGCCTGACCTCCGGCCGCGGCCCAAACCCGCCGCGGCTCGAGATGCTCTCCAACCCGCAGGACTTCGCGGCGATCCAGGAACGCGGGACCAGCCGGTCCCACCCGCTCCTCGTCGTCCGGTCGCTGCGGACGGAGCTCGGAACAACCAGGTTCGCGTTCGCCACCTCCCGCCGGCTGGGCGGGGCGGTGGTCCGCAACCGGGTCCGGCGCAGACTTCGCGAGGTGCTCAGGGTGATGGCCCCCTCGTTCCGGCCCGGCTGGGACGTCCTGATCATCGCCCGGCCCGCGCTCGTCGAAGCCGACCACGAGGTGTTGGTCGGGGCAGTGCACCGGCTTCTCGGCCGGAGCGGCGTGATCGGAGGACAGTCGACGACGTGAAGCGCATCGGGATCGGCCTGATCCGGCTGTACCGCGTCGTGTTCGCGTGGCTGCCCCCGTCCTGCCGCTACGAGCCCACCTGCTCGCGCTACGCCGAGCAGGCGATCGAGCGATACGGCCTCCTGCGCGGCAGCTGGATGGGCGCACGCCGGATCGCCCGCTGCCATCCATGGAGCGCGGGCGGCTATGACCCCGTCCGCTAGGCGCTGGGCGCTGGCCCGTGCCTGGGCCGGGCCGCTCCTGCTCCTCGTGCTCGCGCTGGTCGTGGCCGGGTGCTTCTCGGGCGGTGGCACGCAGGCTCCGTCAGGTGCCTCGCCGACCGGCCCCACCGGGACCCCCCAGCAGCCGCTCCTGCCGGCTCCCCCGGGCGCCGACCCGGTCAGCCTGCTCGCATTCCTCTTCACCCCGATCTTCCAGGCCATGTTCATCGTCCTGGCCGGGGTCTATGCCGCGCTGACCCCAGCGGTACCAGGGGCGATCGGCATCGCGATCGTGGTGCTGACGCTGGTCGTGCGGACGCTGCTGATCCCGCTCTTCCGGCGGCAGCTAGTGTCCCAGAAACGCATGCAGATGCTCGCCCCGGAGTTCGCGGAGATCCGGCGACGGTTCAAGGGCGACGGGATGAAGGCGCGGGTGGCCCAGCAGGAGCTCATGCGCGAGCGAGGCGTGAGCGCCGTGTCGGGCTGTCTGCCGCTCCTGCTGCAGCTGCCCCTCCTGTTCATCATCTACTCGGTCATCCAGAACGGCCTCACGAACTATGACCCCACGCCGATGCTGACGATCGCGGGGACCCAGCTCGTGCCCCTGACGTGCCCCGACGTCCCGCCGCCGCCCGGCGTCGTCCAGCCTTGCATCAACACGGTGGTCCCGTGGCTGTTCAACCTCGACATCAGCAAGCCCGAGACGACGGTCAGGATCGCCGGATTCGGGCTGAGCCTGATGGCGGTGGCGTCGGCGCTGCTCCAGCTCATCCAGAGCCGGATGATGCTGCCCCCGCCCAATCCCGCGAACGACGACCCCAGCGTCCGCCTGCAGCGCCAGATGATGCTGTTCCTGCCGCTGATCTCGGTCCTGTACGGCGGGATCCTGCCGGCCGGGCTGTTCATCTACTGGATCGTGGCCACCCTGTTCACGATCCTCCAGCAGTACCTGATCGTCGGTTGGGGCGGGATGTTTCCGCTGTTCGGGCGGACGCCGGCTTTTGCCAGGGATCACTCACCCCGGTTCCCGGTGGCGATGCCACCGCTGCCCGATCCCGCGACCCGACCGGCCGCCGCGCCGGTCATGCCCACCAAACGTGCGACTTCGGCCGACAAGACGATCCGCCCCCGCGAGCGGGGCCGCCAGGGCCGACGAGGGAGGCGACGCTGACATGAGTGTCTATCGAGAGTTCACAGGCAAGACCGTGGAAGAGGCGCTGCGGAACGCCCGCGAGGCGTTCGGTGCAGGTCTCGACGATCTCGACTTCGAGATTCTGACCCCGGGCACGCGTGGCGTGCTCGGCATGGGCGCCGAGCCGGCCCGGATAGTGGCCGCGTCCCGGGCGGAACTGGGCGGGGCGGCACCCAAGCGCGAGGCGGCTTCCTCGCAGCCCTTGCCACCCCCTCCGCCCCGCGAGGACCGGCCCCGCTTCGGCGACCGGGACCGCGGCCCGCGGCGCGACGAGGGGCCGCGCCGCGACGACCGCGGCGGCCCCGACCGAGGGCCCAGGCGTGACGACCGCCCGCGGTTCGCCGATCGTGACCGCGCGCCTCGACCCGACGAGACGGGCGGCGGCCCCGGACCGGACCGACCGCCCGAGGATCGCGCCAGCGTCGAGCGCCCGCGCGAAGACCGGCCCCGCGAGGACCGGCCCCGCGAGGAGCGCACCGCATTCGACCGCCCGCGTCCGGGAGGCGACCGCGGCCCACGCCGTGAGGGCCAGGATCGTGGTCCACGGCGCGACGATCGGGCGCCCCATCCGGCGCCGTCGGCGCTCAGCGCCAGCGAGGCCGCCGAGCTTGCCGCCGCGCGCGGATCGCTCGCCGCGGAGCGGGCCGACCTGGAGGCCGCCGACGCCTCGCCCGAGGCGCTGGCCGCCGGCCAGGAGATCCTCGAGCAGCTCATGCGCCACCTCGGTTTCGACGTCCGGGTCGAGCTCGAGACGGGCGACACGAGCCGGCTCAACGTCGTGGGACAGGGCGACGAGAAGGACGCGCTGGGGGCGCTGATCGGGCGCAAGGGCGAACGGCTCTCGGCCCTCCAGCATCTCGTGAACCTGATGCTCTCGCGCCGGATGGCCGGCTGGACGCGCGTCCTCGTCGACGTCGAGGACTACCGCGGCCGTCGCGAGCGGCAGCTGCGCGACCTCGCGCTCCGGGCCGCCTCACGCGTCGTCGAGACCGGCAAGATGCTCCAGCTGGAGCCGATGCCGGCCCTCGAGCGCCGCTGGGTGCACATCGCGCTGCGGGAGAACGCCGATGTGGCGACGCAGTCGATCGGCGAGGAGCCCAACCGGCGAATCGTGGTCCTGCCGCGCAACGCCTGAGCGGCCCGGCCGTCACCATCGGCCGGCGCGAAGCGTCAATGTGGCTGCCCCTAGGGCCTGTTCGCGCCCGCCCGGCGGGCTCGCTGCTAGGATGACGACCCTCCGATGACCAATCAGCTCGCACCCACGACGGCCATCCCGCGTCCTCGACGCCGGGTGGGCCTGCGGTTCGCGATCGCGTTCATGGCCGGGCTGCTCGCTGCGCTGGCCCTGGGTGCCGGTGCGCTCTACGGGTACGACCGCCAGTTCGACGGCCGGATCCTGCCGGGCGTCCGGGTGGGTGCTGTCGACGTCTCCGGGCTCTCGCCGGGAGCCGCCCGCGCTCGTCTGGAGGCGGGTCTGCGCGACCTGACAGCTGGCTCGCTCGTGCTGCGGGCGGGCGACCGTGAGGTTGTCGTTCCCTGGGCGGAGCTGGGCCGGCGCCTCGACATCGATGCCCTGGTCGCCGATGCGCTGGACGTCGGTCGCGCGGGCAATCCGGTCGAACGGGTGATCGGCGAGGCGAAGACGGCGCTGCGTGGGGTCACGATCGAGCCGCGGGTCCTGTTCGATCCGCAGGCCGTCGCCGACCGGATCGAGGCGGCCTCGCGCGCGCTCGACGCGGCCCCCGTGGACGCGTCGGTAACCGTGGATGCCAAGGCGATCACCGTCGTCGACGGCGTCGATGGTGCCGTCGCCGACCGGGCCACGCCGCTCGCCGAGGCGCTCTCGGGGCTCGGTCGCATCGACGCTCCAGGCCGGCTCGTGGTCGAGATCCCGGTCGCGGCCATCGAGCCCCGGATCACCACCGCCGAGGCGATGGCGGCCAAGGCGGCGGCGGAGCAGATCGCCCGCGACGTCGCCATCGTCGATGGCGACAAGACGTTCACCATCCGCGCGTCGACGATCAGGACCTGGCTGCGAGTGACGCCCACGGACGACGGAGGGCTGGCTCCCGTGCTCGACACGACCGGCATTCCGACCACCCTCGAGAAGATCGCCGAGGCGGTCCGCCAGACGCCGCGAAACGCCTCGTTCACGCTCGAGGGCGAGACCGTCACGGGGGTCACGCCGGGCCGCGACGGCCGCTCGCTCGACGTCGCGACGACCGCCGGCCAGCTGGCCGCCGCGCTCCGCGCTCGTGCAGCGGCCCCGGGCGAGGACAGCATCGCCGCGACCGTCACGGTCGTCGAGCCCTCGCTCTCGACCGCCGAGGCGGAGGCCGCGGCCCCCAGGTTCAAGCGGATCTCCCGCTGGACGACCCACTTCACGATCGGCGAGAAGAACGGCTTCGGGGTCAACATCTGGATCCCGGCCGATGACATCGACGGCTACGTGGTCGCGCCGGGCGAGTGGTTCGACTTCTGGGATGCGGTGGGCCCCGTCACCCGGGAGCGCGGCTATCAGACCGGCGCGGCGATCATCGACGGGCGGACCGAGCCGCAGGGCGCCCTCGCCGGCGGCATCTGCTCCACCTCGACAACGCTCTTCAACGCCGCCCTGGGAGCAGGCTTCGAGATGGGCAGCCGGCGCAACCACTACTACTACATCGACCGGTATCCGCTGGGCCTCGACGCGACCGTGTTCAAGAGCTCGTCCGGCTCGGTCCAGTCGATGTCCTGGCGGAACGACACGGAGTTCCCGGTGCTCATCCGCGGCTACCGCATCCGTGACGGCGGCCGGGGCTACGTCCGCTTCGACCTCTACAGCGTGCCCACCGGGCGCAACGTCGTCATCTCCGATGCGGTCGTGCGCAACGTCAGCCCGGCCGAGGACTCGGTCGAGTACACCGACGAGCTGCCGACGGGCGAGACCGAGCGGATCGAATACCCGGTCGACGGCAAGGACGTCTGGGTGGGCCGCACGGTTCGCGACGCGAACGGCACGGTCCTCCACGACGACACCTTCGTGTCGCACTACGCGGAGATCACCGGGATCGTCCAGATCGGGACCGGCTGATATAGCTTCGTGTGAGGTCGATGATGACGTCGACTTCCGCGGGGAGACCGGCGCCCGGCTATCCGGCAGATGACCGTTGCGCCTAGTGTCCGGCCCCCGACCTCCGGCCGTGAACGGTGATTGGGATCCGGCGGCGTTGACCGGTGATCGGATCCATCAGCTGACGTCGACCGGGAGGGCGGGCACCCCTGGGGTCCGGACGAAGGAGGCTGCCCAGTGGCGACGATCGGGATCGACATCGGCGGACGGAGCCACGCGGTGGCGCGCTGCCGTGACGGCACGAGCCGGGCCGACCGGGAGATGTTCCGGGTCAGCCAGAGC
>Ga0136621_1000112_pt1 | contig 28782 bp, 8 predicted proteins | sample AntDryUQ445A2306_FD_104673 | JGI IMG/M metagenome (GOLD analysis project Ga0136621, IMG submission 104673) | Polar desert sand microbial communities from Dry Valleys, Antarctica - metaG UQ445A (23.06) | ecosystem: Environmental > Terrestrial > Soil > Desert | place: Antarctica: Dry Valley...
GCCCATCGCGGCGATGATCCTGGCCGTCTGGGTCGCCTGCGCCGCCAGCGCGCGGACCTTGCGGGCGACCGTGTCCTCGTCCAGCACGAGGTCGACCGCCAGCTCCTCGGCAGGAGTGATGACTGGGTAGCCGGGCAGGTACACGCCCAGGCTGTCGTCGAGCGCCTTCCACCGATGCACCCGCCGCTGGGGGGTCGCGGCGTACCACAGCCGGGTTCCCGGCGCGGCGGTCTTCTCGAACGCCGCGGTGGTCCACGCCGACACCGCCTGGTGGTCCGGGTGCCCGGTGACGCCGTCCGGACCGAACGTCAGCACAGTGTCCGGGCGGACCCGGTCGATCACCGCGCAGAGCTCCTCGACCGCCTCGGGCGCATGGACCGCTGCGCAGCCCCCGTCCCGGTACGGAAGCCAGCGATGCTCGGTGACGCCGAAGAGCTCCAGGCACCGCGCCAGCTCAGCAGCGCGTTCGGTCGCCAGCCGATCCGGCGGCCAGGCGATCGGGTCGGGCGTGCCGAGCTCGCCGCGGGTCGCCGTCACGCACACCACCCGCTGCCCGTTGTCCCGGGCCAGCGCCATCAGACCACCGGACAGGTACGCCTCGTCGTCGGGATGGGCCCAGATCCCCAGGACGGTGCCCAGCTCGGCGATGCGGGAGACACAATTGATCATGACCAGGCCTTTCGTGTGAGTGGTGGGTGCGAGGTCAGCGCGGCGTGCTGCCGTCGCGCATCGTCGTGGTGCACCCGAGCATCGGGGCGCCCGCTCGCTGCGTTCTGTCGGGGCGCTGACATGGCCGTTCAGGAGTGCGACAGCGCCGCGGAAGCCGGGCAGCGCATCGTCGGCCGACCAGCGACCGCACGTTGCACCAGCGGTCGGCGTTGATCTGCGGACCCGGCCGGACGATGACGTCGAGCTTCGCCGACGCGGCGTCCATCGTGTCGAAGATGATGCGGGTGGGGATGTTGTCCATGACGACCAGCCGGTCGACGACGTCGCGGTGGTCCTTGGCGAAGCGCGTGGCGACCCGCGCCCCGCGGTCGTGGCCGACCAGCGCGATCAGCTCGTGGCCGAGAAGACACACCAGCTCGAGGACGTCGGTGGCCATCGTGTGCTTGTCGTAGCCGCTGTCGGGCTTCGCGGTGTCGCCGTAGCCGCGCAGGTCCGGGACGATCAGCGAGTAACGCTGCGCCAGCTCCGGGATCTGCTTGCGCCACGCGAACCAGGTCTCGGGGAACCCGTGCAGCAGTATCACCGGCGGGCCGTCCCCGGCCAGCGCGTAGTGCATCCGGATCCCGTTGACCTGCGCGGTGTGGTGCTCGACGGGCACGGCGGCCTCGACATCAACCATGTCCGGTACTTACCCGCTGTCGCGCCGGGCATTCCCCGGACAGGGCTATCCGCGACGATCAACCCCGCCAGGGCGAGGCGGTCCGGGAGTTCGACGCCCTCACCGACGAGCAGGTGGCGCGGCTGAAACCTTCCGCAGCTACCGGCGCACCACCAATCGCCCAGCACGCACAGTGGCGCGAGAGGACACTGCCCATCAGACCCGTCGGGGCGACAGGATTTGAACCTGCGACCCCCCGTCGGTCCTTAACGGCCGGCGGCTTAGCTTATGGGTGACGAATGGGGGGAGAGGGAGGCGCGTTTCACCTGCGGCAAGCCCCTTGGCCTGCCGGCAACAGGCTGCCGAGGAGTCGCAGGGACCCCGATAATGGACACACGGACACCGTGACACACCGATGATCGAGCAGCTGTGAGAACCGCGATGATCACCAGGCACGCCGTATCCGACCTACACTGAAAAGTCAGATCAGTCAGAGAGCGCGGCCGGTCAGCATCCAGCGGATCGGGTCCAGGCAGCGGAACGGCGTGATGCCTCGGTCGTGCAGGTATCGGCCGGCTGGCGCGTCCCCCAACGCGGAAAGCGCGAAGAACCGCTGGTCGATACCCTGCTGGATCTCCAGGCGCTCCATCGCCGTCACGAGCCAGCCCGCGCCGACCCAGTGCAGCAGGCTGCGGATCTCCTCGTGCAACAGCCGACCGTCGTGCTCGGGGTAGGGCCCGCGCCATCCCGGTTCCCTGGCGAACGCCGCGCCGGTGTTCTGCATTATCCGGCTCAGGTCGCCACCGTCGACGCTGCGCATCGCCTGCAGGACGTCGAACTTGGACATCGCGAGGGCGAGCCTGGGTCGCCGTCCTTCGATCAACCGGAGGATGTTGCTCAGCACGACGCGGGGCTTCTCCGGGTCCCAGACGTCGGGCAGGGGTACCAGCCCGATCAGCTGGTCGCGCACGTCGCGCAGGCTCAGCGGGTCGAACAGGAACAGCACTCCGTCCGCATTCTCGAGCACGCGGACGGTGTCCCGGTCGAGCGAGTCGGCCTCCAGGTCCTCCCCCGCGACGTCGCGGATTACCAGGTGGTGTCGGGCGCTGGATCGGTGAGCGAACTCAAGCACCAGCGGCTCACGCTGGTAGGCATCGGCCAGCTGTACCGACCCGGTCGGCACAAGCATCCCGCGCTGCGCGAAGAGCGGCTCCTCGTATACAGAGTGGTAGAGCTTCGCACTCGCGCGGGTGGCCGGTGCGACCTGGATCCCGACCAGCTCGCCGTACTGCTCCAGCTGCTTGACCAGCACCGCGATGTACAGGCTCTTGCCGGCGTTCCGCGCGCCCGCCATGACCACGCACGTCGACGGTGTCTCCCGCCACCCGAACGGAAGGACGAAGCGGCAGGACTTCACCGGGCACACCTCGACCGTCCCGCCGTGGCACTTCTCGCAGGTCACCGGCCCCGCCGGCCGCGGCCCGGTCTCGGGTCGCTCCGTCTTCTGGACCGGACCGGTGACGCCAGGCGGCGCGCCCTGTCCTGGGGCGCACTGGCCGGAGGTGCACATCCACGCCTGCACCGCGGGTAGTTCGGCGAAGCACCGAGGACACTTGACCATTGGGGATCTCCCTCACGGAGGTCGAGCTCACGGGAATGGGCGGTGCCCGGCTGCCCACGGAGCCACCAGCGACGACACGAACGTCTCCACCGCGGCGGCGGAGGAGGGTTGCAGGAGGAACTCCGCCGCTGACGTGGCGGGGGGTGGGGGCTCCAGCACGGTGTAGTGCACGCCGCTCGGGCAAGCCGGGAACGTGCCTCTGCGGCCGCTGACCAGGACATGGCGCGTGACGCCGTCGCCCGCGGTGGCCTCGGCCAACGCTTCGGCGTCGGGCGGCGCCGCGTCCGTGACCATGTACATCACGACGGGCGGGCCGGCGCCGACCGGGACCGGCAGCGGGGCGTGAGACGGGCGGAACCCGCACTCCAGTCCGGTCCGACCGATCTCGGCGAGCACGGCGTCGGACAGCCCGCGCGCGGGCAGTTCGGGCAGCCAGCAGGCCCGCCGCCCGAGCAGGCCAGCCCGTACCCGCCCGGGCCGACCGACCACGTACGAGAGACCGACGACGGCGTCCACCAGCGCCGCGACGCTGCCGTCGGACAGCGCAGGCCGCATCGACGCCGAGATGTCCACCGCGACCAGCAGGTCCGCGCGGTCGGTCCCGGCGATCTCGTCGCGGCCCAGCACGGCCCGGGCGCGGGAACGGACCCGCGCCGCGAACCTGTCGATGGGGCCGTCCGTTACCGCGTTGACCGCGGAGACGCTCAGCCACGGGCCGTCCGGCGCGAGAACCGCCAGCTCACGGGATGCGAGCCCGGAGACGTCCACGGTCTCGACCACGACCTCGTCGGGTTCCTCCCGACTACTGCGGGAAACCTCGGTCCGCAGCCGCAGGGTCACCGCGGTGCCGTCGGCGAACGCGCTCTCGCCCGAGTCTGGCAACACGCGCACGACCAGGCGCTGCGCGGGGGCGCGCAGGACGGTGAGCTCCGGGCTGCGGTGGATGACGGCCGAGTCGTCCGGGATGCCGTCGACCTCGATGCGCAGCCGAACCGGCCGCCCGGAGCCGGTCCGCCAGACGGACAGATGCAGGGTCCGGGACGGGATCCTGGCCCGGCCGTAGCGGTCCAGAATGGTGCTCGGCATCGATACTCCTCAGTGCCCGCCCCGCCCTGTGGCGGAGCCGATGGTGTCCGGGTCGTCCGGGCCGGTCGAGGTGACGTCGGCCCACCACGCGCGGCAGGCGGCGTCGGCCTGCTCGTCGCGGTCGACGAACAGCCGCCGCGCCAGGGACCGTTCGGGGACCCTCAGGTCGTGCCGGAAACGGCGCAGGCCCTCGTCCCGGTCGCTCTCGGCGAGGTTCCCGGCCCGATGCCGCAGCCACGCCGCCCGGTCCAGCGCCGACCAGGTCGCGGGGCCCGTCGCGACGATCGCGGCGAGCCGCCCCAGCCGGTTCCATTCCTCCGGGCGGTCCTCGGTGAGCGACCGGAGGCAGAGCCCGGCGTGCACGAGCGCCGCGCCCGGGACGTCCCGGCACCCGGCGAGCACATGGGCGCAGCGCCATGCGCCGTCCGCGCCCGCCGCCTGCGTGCGCAACGCCCGCTCGACGGATGGCGGGAGCTGCTCGTCGGCCGTCTCCGGGGCCCCTTTCCAGGACTGGTGCAGCATCTCCGCAGCGTGCGCGGCCAGCACCGCCCGCCAGATCGACGGCGCCACGTCGCCGGGGTCGACCGAGCCGAGGAGCCACCGGACGAGGGTCAGCAGGCGGACCCGCCCCGCCGACGTCGTGTCGATCAGGTCAGCGGCCCGGCGCAGCTCCGCGGCGGCCCGGAGCGGGTCGGAGGTCGGCTCCCCGTCCCCGTGCCCTCCACCGCTGTGGTCCACACCGTCCGGGTCGGCCCCCAGCACCGCGTCGACCAGGTCGTCGGTCTCCGCGCCGGGACGGGACGACAGCAGGGTCCGCCGGGCGAGGTCGCGCACGGGGGCAGAGCGCTCGTGGTTGAGCAGGACCGCAAGATGGCCGGGGCGGGCGGGTTCCGCACCGCGGAGCAGTTCGGCAGACCCCGCGGGGTCCTCTGCCGAGCCGAGCAGGTCCCACACCCGCACCAGCCAAGCCAGCGACCATGGATCCGGGTCGACGAGGGTGAGGCAGGCCGCCAGCTCGCGCTGCAGTGGCTGCGGTGACCTCGTGCGGGCGAGCTCAGCGGGACGCGGCAGCCGCACCGCGAGCACCGCGAGCACCGCGAGCGGGACCCGAGTGCCGACCCGCGACCGGTCCGGGTCGAGGTGGCGGGTGATCGTCTCGGTGAGGGCGTCGCGGGCACCGGGCCCCACCCGACCGTCCAGCACCGCCAGCAGGTCCTCCCGGTGGCCGGGAGCGAGCACCACCTGATCGGTCACCCACGTCCAGAGCTCGGACAGTCGCGTGGTGTCGTCCGGCCCGAGGTCGAGCCGGACGACCCGGAGGATGTCGGTCAGACGCACGACAACCGTGGCCAGGGCGACCCGCGCGGAGTCGTCCACCCCGTCGCGGGCGCGGCTGTGCAGCGAGCGCAGCAGGGCCACGGGATCGCTCCCGCACGGTAGGCGGGACCGGACGGGGATGGGACAGGAGGGCCGCGTCCGTCCCCGGGTCACCCGGACTCGACAGCCACTGCTCGTCGGCGAGGGCACGCAGCAGGTAGACGTCGCGCAGCACGGCGCGACGGGCATCGGTGGGGGAGGCCCGCAGTGCGGCCCAGGCGTCGCCGGCAGTGGGTTCGATGTCCCTTTCGGCCAGGGCGAGAACGTGCGCGTACAGCTCGGGATGGTGGGTGGGCAGGTCGTCGGGGGACCGCGTCTCGAGCACCGATCGGGCGACCGCGACCGCGTCGGGGAGCTCGTCGGGCCTGGTGGCCACGACCATCGCCATCGGCCACGCCGGGTCCAGGCCGGTGTCGCCGACCTCAGCGGCCACCCGGTCCAGCGCCACCAGCACCGCCTCGGCGCGGTCCGGCCGTGCCAACACCTCGTAGGCCATGACGGACCAGGCTGTCACCGCGACCGACGACCCGCTCCTGGTCACCCGCGGGCCCCGGCCGAGGTCCGTGCGGCGCACCGGCTCGCCGTCACCGAGCAGCACGAGGCCGTCGACCGGCCCGGCCCCGGCCACGTCGTCGTGCGGCGTGACCACCAGGTGCACCCCAGCGGGCCAGGAGGGCCGCTCGGCCAGCCGTTCCGAGGTCGACCAGTGGAACCGCCGCGCCGCGCCCGGTGACATCAGGTGGCTCAGGACGGCGATCCACGACAGCGCCGCCTCCTCGGTGCGCACGCCGAACACGACCTGGGGGCCGCCAGCCATCGCCGCGTAGACCGCGTCGAACAGCACGCAGAGCACACCGACGTCCGAGGCCGGTAGGCGGAACAGGAACGCCAGGACCTCCACACGTCCGGGATCGGGGTCCCACGGCGGCTCCGGGACCGCACCCAGGACGGTTCCGGCGACGCCGTCCCGGCCGAACGGGCGCAGCCAGTGGGGCGAGCGGAGCAGGTCGGACGGCCGGAGCGGGCGGGCTGCGCCGCCGTCGCGGGCCATCCGGTCGAGCAGTACGTGGACGAAGATGTTCCCCGGACGGCCGTGGGCGTCGGCCCCACAGGGAGCGGTGTGCCAGTAGCCGGCCGATCCGCCCGGGCCCGAGGTGTAGACCAGCCTGCGGGGCAGCGCGCGCACCTCGTCCGCGGCCAGGTACGGCGGCACCGTCGCCGCCGGGGAGAACCGGGTGGAGATCCGGCCGACGAGGAACTCCCGCTCGGCCGGATCGACGCCCCCGGTCGTGTCCTGTACCTGCCATCCCCCCGGGGCGCCCGCCCGGTCGACCGAGGCGTAGGTGAGCTGGGCGAACCGTGGCCGGCTCCCGGCGCCGGCGCTGTTCGCAGCGCTCACCGCTGCCCTCGCCACCGCGCCATCGGCACCAACCGCAGGTTCGCGACCGGGGGGTCGATCAGGGCGACGATCAAGCGCCGGTCATCGTCCACGTCGACGAACAGGCGGACGTACCCGTCAAGCCCACGCACGTCGGCGATCCAGGCCAGGTCCGGGTTGGCCGGGGAGAGCCCCGGGGGGACGAACCTCGGGGCGGGTGGCACCGCGCGGTCCCAGGCCGGACGGACGGGGAGCGCGTGTCCGTCGTAGATGTGCATGGGCAGCCGGTCCTGGTTGTGCACGAGGACGAACGCGGGCGGGCCGGTCAGCTCCATCTGCGACTTGATCCGCAGCGTCAGCCCGGTGAGCCGGCCCGCGATGGTCCGCTTGGCGGTCACCCCGTACCGCATCCCCAGCAGGCCGGGATAGTTCATGCTCACCGGCGTCGCGGCGACGAGACGGCCCTCGAACCGGGCGAACGCGACCAGGTGCACCGAGCAGCCCCGGCTGTCCAACGGGACGTCGGCCAGGTGCATCCCACCCGCCCGTTCGTACTGCCCGTGCAGGATCTCCTCGAAGGGGCCGGTCGTGGCCGTGGACGGGTCCTGGTCGATCACCCCGCGGAACATCCGCACCCCGGCCGCACCCTCCGGCCAGCCGAACGTGACCACCTGCTTGTGGGTGCGTTCAACGATCCGCGGGCTGGTGACGGCGCCGACCCGGGTGACGCAGTACGTCGGGCCGAGCCGGGCCCGGCCATCAAGCAGCGTGACCGGGGTGAACCAGGCCTGGTTCCAGCCCTGCGGCCACGGCACGCCGTGCATCGCGACGCGGCCCCCGTCCTCCGGCGCGACGAGGTGCAACAGGAGGGCCGACTCCGGCAGACCCGCCTGGCTCAGCGACTCCTCGGCCATCGCCTCCCGGTCCGCGCCTGCCTCCGGCGAGACCTGGGTCCGGTACACCGCCACCCGCCCCGCGGGCGGCGGGACCCAGCGGACGTCGACCTCCGCGACCGGGCCGGGCCGCAGATCCACCGACAGGCCGGGGACCGCGCTGAGCACGGCGGACACCGCGATGTCGCGGTCCACCGGCGCCGACATCAGCCGCACCCCGTCGACGGCCGCCACCGCGCTGAGCTGGTAGAGGTACCGGCGCCCGCGTTCCACCCCGGTGTCGTCGAAGCCGCTCGTGTTGGGTTGGTCGGCCAGGATCCGGAACCGCGGGTTACCCGCCTCGCGGGCGGCGAGCTCGATCGGTACGCGCAGCACCTGCACGAGCTCCGTGCCGGGCAACACCTCCCACCGACCGACGACCCGTCCCTCGTCCTGCCGGATCTCGACGCCGAGCACGGGCGCCACCACCGTCGCCGCGCCGTGCAGGACCGGCGGGTTCTGGGCGGCCTCCTCGCGGGTGGCTCCAGAGTGCGCCCACACCCGGACCTGCCGGATCGCGTGGGTGAACGCGCGGTCGTCGACGGCCCGGCACCGGTCGGTGACCGCGATCTGGTCGGCCGCGTCCGCGGAGTAGGGCTCGAACCCGTCCCCGGACCCCACCCGGTAGACGACGACCCCGTCCGGATTCGGCAGTTCCGGCCACGTCAGCACCACCCCGCCGGGGCCGTTGCGGGACTCCACGCGCTCGGTCGGACCCGCCGCCGCGCCGTAGTCGGGCGGCGCGAAGTCCCGGTCCTCGTCCGGGCCGAGACCGTCCACGGGGTCCGACTGCTCAGCCGGCTCGGGGTCCGACGGGGCGGCCGGCTCGGGGTCCGAAGGCGCGCCGCGTCCCGTCCCACCGAGGCCCGGCCCGTCGCCGTTGCGGTGCGTGTCGGGATGCGGCGCGTCCTCGCCGCCGAGCACCCTGTCGATCTCCCGGACGATGTCCTCGACCAGGGGCACAGCCTCGTCCACGAGCATCGCCCGGATCTCCTCGGAGGTGCGGGCCTGCGAGCGGGCGATCCACACGAGGTCGCTGTCGCGAACCGCGTCGATCCCCTGGCGCGCCGCCGCCTCGGCCTCCGCGCGCCAGCGCCGCAACGCCTCCAGGACGTCGCCGGTACCGTCCCCGTCCGCCGGATCGGACCGGCCCAGCGGGCTCGCGCGCAGCTCTCGGACGGGGTCGGACGCCCCCGCGGCGACCCGCCGGATCAGGAACTCGACCTGCGCGCGCCATGGCTCCAGCACGGTGCGGTCGACCTGCGGCGGCCAGCAGCGACCTGCAGCGCCGACATCGCGCAGGTCCGCGCGCGTCGGCAGCGGCGTCCGCCCCTCCGCCTCCAGCACACCCAGCCACCTCAGCAGCACCTCGGTGCGCCTGCCCTTCACGTCGTCCATGGCTGCCCGTCGCCCCTTCCCCCGTCGACTCATCGCGATCAGAACCTCGGCCCGTCGTCCGCGGCCGGTGGGCCGTCGGCTTCCGGGTGCTCGGGCGCCAGTTCCAGGTCCCAGGCCGGGAACGCGTCGCCGAACTGGACGAGCACGTCGGTCCGGCTGAGCCCGGTCCGGGAGCCCGACGGCGCGCCTCCCGCGACCCGCGCGCGCTCCTCGACCTGTGCCGACGCGGTGAAGTGCGCGGCGTCGAACCACTGGTCGGCCGAGCCGGCCGGGCGGTCCACCCCGGCCAGGAACTCCGCGAGCGCCGACGTGCCGTCCCGGCCGTCGGCGGGGCGGATCGAGGACAGCAGCGACTCCCCGACCTCTGCGCGGTGCGCCGAAAGGCTCGCCATCACCGACGACCACGCCCGGTGGCCGATCTCGGCCGTCGGGCCGTCGGCCTCGATCTGCCGGCTCCAGGCCCGCAGCGGAGGGTTGGCCGAGGCGCTGGATCGAGTGCCGAGCACGCTCTCCAGCCGGCTGGCGGCGCCGGCCGGCCCATGCACGCCCGCCGCGAACCGGCGCACGGCGACGTCCAGGTTGGACCGCCAGGGCCCGGACAGCCAGCCGGTGACGAACAGGTCGCCGCGCAGGATCGCCACCGCGCCGGGCAGCGCCGGCGGGTCGACGGTCGCGCGCCCGATCCGGACCGAGGGCGGCAGCTCGCGCAGCGTGGGGAGCCGGGCGTCCGATCCCCCGGTCGACCGCCCGAACGGCTCCCCGAGGACGGTCGCGACGGCTCTGCTCCACTGCAGGAAGTCGGCGTAGGCGTCCCGCAGCTGCCGGTAGTCGCGCAGCGCGCGGCGCAGGTTGGGCTGCTCGGCCTCCACCCGCTCGATCAGGGCCTGGCGGTGCTCCAGCTCCCGGAACAGCCGACGCTGCCCGATCCCGTACACCACCGGGGTCCCGACGACACCCACCAGCACGGCGCCGGCCAGGGTGAGCAGCGCACCGGCCGCCGGCCCGACGACGAACGCGATCGTCAGCAGGGTCACCAGCACGGCCGCGAGCGCGACCCCGGCGATGGCGAGGACGACGCGCGAGAGCACGAGCTGCCACCGCTGCTGGGTTCGGAACAGCTCGTCGGGATCGGCCGCGGCCCGCGCGACTGCGCCGAGGTGGCCGCGCAGCTCGCCGGCCACCTCCTGCAGGCGCGCGACGAGTGGACTCCCGACACACCAGACGTAGGTCGCCTTGTGGCGCTTCTCCCACTCGTCGAGTGCGCGGTAGGTGTCCTTGGCCGCCTTCGTGAGCGTCCCGTACTGCGCCATCCACATCAGCCGCCGGCGCAGCAGGTCGGTGCCCAGCACGTCCCCGGCCGCCAGCACCGGCACCCCCACCCGCGCGGCGACGCCCCCGTCCGCGATCACGAAGTCCTGCTCCGGCCCGGGCACGCAGTCCGCGGTCACCCGCAGCACCCCCCGGCCCGAGCCGGCCGGGGCCGGGGGCATGGCCTGACCGCCCCGGTCGCCGGCGTCGGCCAAGGTGAGCGCGCCCGCTGCGAAGTCGCGCCACAGCGCGGACAGGTCGGCGGGCCGGTCCGGAGGCGCCGCCCCCGTGGACAGCGGCGGCGCCGCGGCGTCGATCTCGTCGGCGATCTCGCCCACCTCGTCCCATCCCACCGGCCGCCCGTCCGGCCGGGCGTCCTGGACTATCCAGCTGTAGCTGCCCGGCAGCGCGGCGAACGTCGCCGCCTGGTCGCGGTGCGGGACCGCCTCCCGCAGGCGGGCGACGACCCCGGCGTACCACCGGCGCGGATCGTCGCGGAGCGCGGCGAGGAGGTAGGAGGGCAGCCAGCTCGCGGCCGCCCGCACCCCGACGCGGGATACCCGCTGGACCTCGGCCCCCGCGCGACGCCCGGGCAGCAGGCCGCCGTGCTGGGCCCACAGGTGGCCAGCCATCGTGGCACAGGCGACGCCGACGTCGCGGAGATACCCGGTGTACGCGCCGTGGCGCTCCCGAGGCAGCGGCAGCTCGGGCCGGGTGGCCAGCACCCGCGCCCGCAGCTCCGCCTCGACGTCGTCGGCCTCCACCCGCCGGTAGAAGGCCCTGGCCGCCCGGACGCTGCAGCCGGCCGGCACCGGCAGCGTGTCCAGGACGCACTCCGGCGCCCCGGTCCACAGCCCGCCGATCCCGGCGAGCGCCGGCGCGAACTCGCGCGCCGCGTCGGCCGGTGAGATCGTCGCGGGCAGGACCCAGCGGCCCGCCCCGGGCTGGGCCGACCGCTCGGGGGCGACGAACACGTTGTGCCAGCCCTCGTGCGCCACGTCGTCGTCCTGGGGCGAGCACGATCCGCCGCGGGTCAGCAGGTACCGGATCCGGGTCACCGGGGCGCCGCCGGCGTTCGCGGCCAGCAGCGCGGTCACCTCCTGCTCGAGCAGCCCGGAAATCGGCTCGGGGCAGGTGGTCAGCGGGACGAGCACACACAACCGGACCCGGTCGTGCCGCGCGTCCACGACGACGTCCTGCACGCTCGTCGGGTACCGGCGACCGCCGGCGACCCCGATCGCGGCGAACTCGTGGCATGCCGCGCCCGCGGCGGGCAGCCACAGGAACGGTTCCAGCAACCCGGCGCCGGACAGGTCGTGCAGGACGTCGAGGATCTCTCCGGCGCCCTCGTCCGGCGCCAGGAACACGGTCAGCGTGGCCATCTCAGAACGTGATCCCCTCGCCCGTTCCGCTGTCCGGGTCGCGTGGCGTCTCGCCAATGATCCGGATGATCTCGCCGGCCACCCGGTTCACGTCCGGCGCGAGGTCGTGGAACATCGGTGTGCGGGCGGCGTCGGCGCGCCGGGCCAGGCGCCCGGGCGCGTCACCGAGATACTTCCGGCTGGTGTCGCGGATGGTGGTCAGCCAGGTGACCGCGGCGTCGGCCCGCTCGTCCGGCGTGCTGGCCAGCTCCGCGCCGGACACCCGGGACCGCCCGCCGCCCGAGAGCTTGCCCTGCACCCAGCCCGCCAACAGCTCGCGTGCCGAAAGCACGTAGATGCCGCCGACCGGCTCCTGCGGCGTGGCGTCGTAGAGCCCGCGCAGCACCTGGTAGGGCCGCAGCGACGACATCACCGGCGGCTCGTGCGAGCGGGCGATCGCCAGCAGCACGGACTCCAGCACCGCGGGCAGCCAGTCGTACTGGACCAGGAACCGGCCGGGCGGGGTCAGCAGCGGGTGCGGGAAGTCCAGCCACTCGCCCGTGTCGCCTGCCTCGTCGTCCCAGATCTGCACCGGACGGCGGAACGGCGGGTCCGGCAGGGCGATCCGGCCGATCAACTGCCCGATGAGCCAGCCGCCGATCATCGCCCTGCGCTCGTCGTCGCCCATCGGCAATGCGGCATCCAGCGGCCGTGACCGGCGCCACCGCCAGAACGCCTCCCGGCCCATGTCGGCGGTCCGGGACCACTGCTCGGCCACGGGAACGAGGACGCCGTCGAACACCAGCGGCGAGTAGTTCGGGTAGGAACCGAAGACGTCGATCCGGGTCACCCCGTTGCTATCGCCGAGCGCGGCCTCCAGGTTCGACCGGCTGGAGTCGTCGATCATCGTGTTCGCCTTGACCACGTCCAGCAGCTCGTCGGCGATCAACAGTCCCGCGAACGGGACCTCGGAGAACTTGTACCGGTAAGTGATCTGCACACCCGAATGCACGGCCTGCAGCGCCGCCGGGTCGACGCTGATCAGCGGGCGGGCCAGGGACAGCGCCTCGGTGAACTTCTCCACGACGGTGCGCCGCCGGTCCGCCAGCTCGACCTCCGACTCGCCGCCCGTGGTACCGCGGACGTAGTCGCTGATCGACAGCCGGCAGAACGTGTCGAACGACTCGCCGCGCCGGGCCACGAACGCGCGGGCGCGGGCGAGCAGCTCGGCCGGGCGCAGGTGCAGGTCATAGCGGGCCCGGGAGGGCACCAGCGCGCGTCCGGTCCCGGGTTCGACCGCGAACACCGACGAACGCCACGGCGCGAGCACCTCCAGCGGGCTGCCGGGTGCCTGCTCGGCGTCGACGGTGGCCCAGACGCCCGACAGGATCCGGCCGACCACCTCGTCGCGGGCCTGCTCGAACGGGGCACCGCCGCCCCCGACCGCGCGACGAACGTGCGCGGTGTACTGGGCGGGGAAGTCCCTCGACGTGGTCAGCAGCACCTCGTTGTCGGCCTGGTCGAACCGGGCCGGCACGCGCTCGTCGGCGTCCGAGGGCCAGGCCGAGCACTCGTCGGTGGCCAGCCGGGCAAGCCCCAGGTCGCTGACCGGGGCACTGCGGGCGCGGGTGAGGATGCGCTGGGCCTCGGCCACCGCCTTCGTCAACGGCTCCAGCACATCGACGACCATGGCGTCGAGCAGGTCCCGGACGAGGCCCGCGACGGTCGAGTAGACCAAGGTGCGGACCTGCTCGTGGTAGCCCTGCAGCAGCTGGTCGACCAACGCGCCCCCGTTCTGCACGACACCGCGGGACATCGCATCGATCGCGTGGGCAGCGTCCTCGGGAATCGCGCTGACGTCAGCCGGCGCGTGGCGGCTGAGCTGGTCCGCACCGGGCACGACGGCAGTCCGCAGGTGCGTGCCGAGCCGGTCCAGCAGCGCCGCCGCGAAGCTCAGGCCGAGGCCGGCCGTCGCCTCCGCGACCTCCTGCTCGATCCGGCCCCGCAGTTCCTGATGCCACCGGTGCGCCAGCGCCGCCGCCTCGACGCCGGTCGCCTCGGTCAGGGGGCCGCGGCGCTGGGCCAGCTGGCTGCGCAGCACCGGCTCCCACTGCCGGGTCTGCTGCCCGGTGGGATCGGGGACGTAGTCGCGCACCTCGCGGTTCAGCACGCCTGCGGCCACGGACTCCACTCGAGACCGCGGGAAGGCCTGCTGGGTCAGCCAGGCCCCGACCTGGCGCTCGGTCGGCGCGTCCCGGCCAGGAGCGGGCAGGCCGATGCGGGCGCACGCACCCGGCCACTGGGAGTCCAGCAGGGCCGTGACCTGGTCGTCGGCCGACATGTCGTTGCCCGGCTGCAGGTGGCCGTCCAGCAGCCGGTGGACGCATCCTGCGGCCAGGCGCTGCGCGGCGTACTCGGCGTAGCGGTCCCGGCCCATGCTCAGGCCGGCGAAACCGTAGGAACCCCAGGCCAGCTGCCGCCACGAGCTTCCCCACCCGAGCTGGTTCCGGTCACCGTCCGGGGAGTTGTCGTTGGCCAGGTCGTAACCACGGAACTGCGCGGTGGCCGTGCCGCTCATGATCATGCCGGCCAAGCCGCGGCCTAGGCCGCGGCTTGGCCGGCATGATCATGAGCGGCACGGCCACCGCGCAGTTCCGTGGTTACGACCTGGCCAACGACAACTCCCCGGACGGTGACCGGAACCAGCTCGGGTGGGGAAGCTCGTGGCGGCAGCTGGCCTGGGGTTCCTACGGTTTCGCCGGCCTGAGCATGGGCCGGGACCGCTACGCCGAGTACGCCGCGCAGCGCCTGGCCGCAGGATGCGTCCACCGGCTGCTGGACGGCCACCTGCAGCCGGGCAACGACATGTCGGCCGACGACCAGGTCACGGCCCTGCTGGACTCCCAGTGGCCGGGTGCGTGCGCCCGCATCGGCCTGCCCGCTCCTGGCCGGGACGCGCCGACCGAGCGCCAGGTCGGGGCCTGGCTGACCCAGCAGGCCTTCCCGCGGTCTCGAGTGGAGTCCGTGGCCGCAGGCGTGCTGAACCGCGAGGTGCGCGACTACGTCCCCGATCCCACCGGGCAGCAGACCCGGCAGTGGGAGCCGGTGCTGCGCAGCCAGCTGGCCCAGCGCCGCGGCCCCCTGACCGAGGCGACCGGCGTCGAGGCGGCGGCGCTGGCGCACCGGTGGCATCAGGAACTGCGGGGCCGGATCGAGCAGGAGGTCGCGGAGGCGACGGCCGGCCTCGGCCTGAGCTTCGCGGCGGCGCTGCTGGACCGGCTCGGCACGCACCTGCGGACTGCCGTCGTGCCCGGTGCGGACCAGCTCAGCCGCCACGCGCCGGCTGACGTCAGCGCGATTCCCGAGGACGCTGCCCACGCGATCGATGCGATGTCCCGCGGTGTCGTGCAGAACGGGGGCGCGTTGGTCGACCAGCTGCTGCAGGGCTACCACGAGCAGGTCCGCACCTTGGTCTACTCGACCGTCGCGGGCCTCGTCCGGGACCTGCTCGACGCCATGGTCGTCGATGTGCTGGAGCCGTTGACGAAGGCGGTGGCCGAGGCCCAGCGCATCCTCACCCGCGCCCGCAGTGCCCCGGTCAGCGACCTGGGGCTTGCCCGGCTGGCCACCGACGAGTGCTCGGCCTGGCCCTCGGACGCCGACGAGCGCGTGCCGGCCCGGTTCGACCAGGCCGACAACGAGGTGCTGCTGACCACGTCGAGGGACTTCCCCGCCCAGTACACCGCGCACGTTCGTCGCGCGGTCGGGGGCGGCGGTGCCCCGTTCGAGCAGGCCCGCGACGAGGTGGTCGGCCGGATCCTGTCGGGCGTCTGGGCCACCGTCGACGCCGAGCAGGCACCCGGCAGCCCGCTGGAGGTGCTCGCGCCGTGGCGTTCGTCGGTGTTCGCGGTCGAACCCGGGACCGGACGCGCGCTGGTGCCCTCCCGGGCCCGCTATGACCTGCACCTGCGCCCGGCCGAGCTGCTCGCCCGCGCCCGCGCGTTCGTGGCCCGGCGCGGCGAGTCGTTCGACACGTTCTGCCGGCTGTCGATCAGCGACTACGTCCGCGGTACCACGGGCGGCGAGTCGGAGGTCGAGCTGGCGGACCGGCGGCGCACCGTCGTGGAGAAGTTCACCGAGGCGCTGTCCCTGGCCCGCCCGCTGATCAGCGTCGACCCGGCGGCGCTGCAGGCCGTGCATTCGGGTGTGCAGATCACTTACCGGTACAAGTTCTCCGAGGTCCCGTTCGCGGGACTGTTGATCGCCGACGAGCTGCTGGACGTGGTCAAGGCGAACACGATGATCGACGACTCCAGCCGGTCGAACCTGGAGGCCGCGCTCGGCGATAGCAACGGGGTGACCCGGATCGACGTCTTCGGTTCCTACCCGAACTACTCGCCGCTGGTGTTCGACGGCGTCCTCGTTCCCGTGGCCGAGCAGTGGTCCCGGACCGCCGACATGGGCCGGGAGGCGTTCTGGCGGTGGCGCCGGTCACGGCCGCTGGATGCCGCATTGCCGATGGGCGACGACGAGCGCAGGGCGATGATCGGCGGCTGGCTCATCGGGCAGTTGATCGGCCGGATCGCCCTGCCGGACCCGCCGTTCCGCCGTCCGGTGCAGATCTGGGACGACGAGGCAGGCGACACGGGCGAGTGGCTGGACTTCCCGCACCCGCTGCTGACCCCGCCCGGCCGGTTCCTGGTCCAGTACGACTGGCTGCCCGCGGTGCTGGAGTCCGTGCTGCTGGCGATCGCCCGCTCGCACGAGCCGCCGGTGATGTCGTCGCTGCGGCCCTACCAGGTGCTGCGCGGGCTCTACGACGCCACGCCGCAGGAGCCGGTCGGCGGCATCTACGTGCTTTCGGCACGCGAGCTGTTGGCGGGCTGGGTGCAGGGCAAGCTCTCGGGCGGCGGGCGGTCCCGGGTGTCCGGCGCGGAGCTGGCCAGCACGCCGGACGAGCGGGCCGACGCCGCGGTCACCTGGCTGACCACCATCCGCGACACCAGCCGGAAGTATCTCGGTGACGCGCCCGGGCGCCTGGCCCGGCGCGCCGACGCCGCCCGCACACCGATGTTCCACGACCTCGCGCCGGACGTGAACCGGGTGGCCGGCGAGATCATCCGGATCATTGGCGAGACGCCACGCGACCCGGACAGCGGAACGGGCGAGGGGATCACGTTCTGAGATGGCCACGCTGACCGTGTTCCTGGCGCCGGACGAGGGCGCCGGAGAGATCCTCGACGTCCTGCACGACCTGTCCGGCGCCGGGTTGCTGGAACCGTTCCTGTGGCTGCCCGCCGCGGGCGCGGCATGCCACGAGTTCGCCGCGATCGGGGTCGCCGGCGGTCGCCGGTACCCGACGAGCGTGCAGGACGTCGTCGTGGACGCGCGGCACGACCGGGTCCGGTTGTGTGTGCTCGTCCCGCTGACCACCTGCCCCGAGCCGATTTCCGGGCTGCTCGAGCAGGAGGTGACCGCGCTGCTGGCCGCGAACGCCGGCGGCGCCCCGGTGACCCGGATCCGGTACCTGCTGACCCGCGGCGGATCGTGCTCGCCCCAGGACGACGACGTGGCGCACGAGGGCTGGCACAACGTGTTCGTCGCCCCCGAGCGGTCGGCCCAGCCCGGGGCGGGCCGCTGGGTCCTGCCCGCGACGATCTCACCGGCCGACGCGGCGCGCGAGTTCGCGCCGGCGCTCGCCGGGATCGGCGGGCTGTGGACCGGGGCGCCGGAGTGCGTCCTGGACACGCTGCCGGTGCCGGCCGGCTGCAGCGTCCGGGCGGCCAGGGCCTTCTACCGGCGGGTGGAGGCCGACGACGTCGAGGCGGAGCTGCGGGCGCGGGTGCTGGCCACCCGGCCCGAGCTGCCGCTGCCTCGGGAGCGCCACGGCGCGTACACCGGGTATCTCCGCGACGTCGGCGTCGCCTGTGCCACGATGGCTGGCCACCTGTGGGCCCAGCACGGCGGCCTGCTGCCCGGGCGTCGCGCGGGGGCCGAGGTCCAGCGGGTATCCCGCGTCGGGGTGCGGGCGGCCGCGAGCTGGCTGCCCTCCTACCTCCTCGCCGCGCTCCGCGACGATCCGCGCCGGTGGTACGCCGGGGTCGTCGCCCGCCTGCGGGAGGCGGTCCCGCACCGCGACCAGGCGGCGACGTTCGCCGCGCTGCCGGGCAGCTACAGCTGGATAGTCCAGGACGCCCGGCCGGACGGGCGGCCGGTGGGATGGGACGAGGTGGGCGAGATCGCCGACGAGATCGACGCCGCGGCGCCGCCGCTGTCCACGGGGGCGGCGCCTCCGGACCGGCCCGCCGACCTGTCCGCGCTGTGGCGCGACTTCGCAGCGGGCGCGCTCACCTTGGCCGACGCCGGCGACCGGGGCGGTCAGGCCATGCCCCCGGCCCCGGCCGGCTCGGGCCGGGGGGTGCTGCGGGTGACCGCGGACTGCGTGCCCGGGCCGGAGCAGGACTTCGTGATCGCGGACGGGGGCGTCGCCGCGCGGGTGGGGGTGCCGGTGCTGGCGGCCGGGGACGTGCTGGGCACCGACCTGCTGCGCCGGCGGCTGATGTGGATGGCGCAGTACGGGACGCTCACGAAGGCGGCCAAGGACACCTACCGCGCACTCGACGAGTGGGAGAAGCGCCACAAGGCGACCTACGTCTGGTGTGTCGGGAGTCCACTCGTCGCGCGCCTGCAGGAGGTGGCCGGCGAGCTGCGCGGCCACCTCGGCGCAGTCGCGCGGGCCGCGGCCGATCCCGACGAGCTGTTCCGAACCCAGCAGCGGTGGCAGCTCGTGCTCTCGCGCGTCGTCCTCGCCATCGCCGGGGTCGCGCTCGCGGCCGTGCTGGTGACCCTGCTGACGATCGCGTTCGTCGTCGGGCCGGCGGCCGGTGCGCTGCTCACCCTGGCCGGCGCCGTGCTGGTGGGTGTCGTCGGGACCCCGGTGGTGTACGGGATCGGGCAGCGTCGGCTGTTCCGGGAGCTGGAGCACCGCCAGGCCCTGATCGAGCGGGTGGAGGCCGAGCAGCCCAACCTGCGCCGCGCGCTGCGCGACTACCGGCAGCTGCGGGACGCCTACGCCGACTTCCTGCAGTGGAGCAGAGCCGTCGCGACCGTCCTCGGGGAGCCGTTCGGGCGGTCGACCGGGGGATCGGACGCCCGGCTCCCCACGCTGCGCGAGCTGCCGCCCTCGGTCCGGATCGGGCGCGCGACCGTCGACCCGCCGGCGCTGCCCGGCGCGGTGGCGATCCTGCGCGGCGACCTGTTCGTCACCGGCTGGCTGTCCGGGCCCTGGCGGTCCAACCTGGACGTCGCCGTGCGCCGGTTCGCGGCGGGCGTGCATGGGCCGGCCGGCGCCGCCAGCCGGCTGGAGAGCGTGCTCGGCACTCGATCCAGCGCCTCGGCCAACCCTCCGCTGCGGGCCTGGAGCCGGCAGATCGAGGCCGACGGCCCGACGGCCGAGATCGGCCACCGGGCGTGGTCGTCGGTGATGGCGAGCCTTTCGGCGCACCGCGCAGAGGTCGGGGAGTCGCTGCTGTCCTCGATCCGCCCCGCCGACGGCCGGGACGGCACGTCGGCGCTCGCGGAGTTCCTGGCCGGGGTGGACCGCCCGGCCGGCTCGGCCGACCAGTGGTTCGACGCCGCGCACTTCACCGCGTCGGCACAGGTCGAGGAGCGCGCGCGGGTCGCGGGAGGCGCGCCGTCGGGCTCCCGGACCGGGCTCAGCCGGACCGACGTGCTCGTCCAGTTCGGCGACGCGTTCCCGGCCTGGGACCTGGAACTGGCGCCCGAGCACCCGGAAGCCGACGGCCCACCGGCCGCGGACGACGGGCCGAGGTTCTGATCGCGATGAGTCGACGGGGGAAGGGGCGACGGGCAGCCATGGACGACGTGAAGGGCAGGCGCACCGAGGTGCTGCTGAGGTGGCTGGGTGTGCTGGAGGCGGAGGGGCGGACGCCGCTGCCGACGCGCGCGGACCTGCGCGATGTCGGCGCTGCAGGTCGCTGCTGGCCGCCGCAGGTCGACCGCACCGTGCTGGAGCCATGGCGCGCGCAGGTCGAGTTCCTGATCCGGCGGGTCGCCGCGGGGGCGTCCGACCCCGTCCGAGAGCTGCGCGCGAGCCCGCTGGGCCGGTCCGATCCGGCGGACGGGGACGGTACCGGCGACGTCCTGGAGGCGTTGCGGCGCTGGCGCGCGGAGGCCGAGGCGGCGGCGCGCCAGGGGATCGACGCGGTTCGCGACAGCGACCTCGTGTGGATCGCCCGCTCGCAGGCCCGCACCTCCGAGGAGATCCGGGCGATGCTCGTGGACGAGGCTGTGCCCCTGGTCGAGGACATCGTCCGGGAGATCGACAGGGTGCTCGGCGGCGAGGACGCGCCGCATCCCGACACGCACCGCAACGGCGACGGGCCGGGCCTCGGTGGGACGGGACGCGGCGCGCCTTCGGACCCCGAGCCGGCCGCCCCGTCGGACCCCGAGCCGGCTGAGCAGTCGGACCCCGTGGACGGTCTCGGCCCGGACGAGGACCGGGACTTCGCGCCGCCCGACTACGGCGCGGCGGCGGGTCCGACCGAGCGCGTGGAGTCCCGCAACGGCCCCGGCGGGGTGGTGCTGACGTGGCCGGAACTGCCGAATCCGGACGGGGTCGTCGTCTACCGGGTGGGGTCCGGGGACGGGTTCGAGCCCTACTCCGCGGACGCGGCCGACCAGATCGCGGTCACCGACCGGTGCCGGGCCGTCGACGACCGCGCGTTCACCCACGCGATCCGGCAGGTCCGGGTGTGGGCGCACTCTGGAGCCACCCGCGAGGAGGCCGCCCAGAACCCGCCGGTCCTGCACGGCGCGGCGACGGTGGTGGCGCCCGTGCTCGGCGTCGAGATCCGGCAGGACGAGGGACGGGTCGTCGGTCGGTGGGAGGTGTTGCCCGGCACGGAGCTCGTGCAGGTGCTGCGCGTACCGATCGAGCTCGCCGCCCGCGAGGCGGGTAACCCGCGGTTCCGGATCCTGGCCGACCAACCCAACACGAGCGGCTTCGACGACACCGGGGTGGAACGCGGGCGCCGGTACCTCTACCAGCTCAGCGCGGTGGCGGCCGTCGACGGGGTGCGGCTGATGTCGGCGCCGGTGGACCGCGACATCGCGGTGTCCGCCGTGCTCAGCGCGGTCCCCGGCCTGTCGGTGGATCTGCGGCCCGGCCCGGTCGCGGAGGTCGACGTCCGCTGGGTCCCGCCGCCCGCGGGGCGGGTGGCGGTGTACCGGACCCAGGTCTCGCCGGAGGCAGGCGCGGACCGGGAGGCGATGGCCGAGGAGTCGCTGAGCCAGGCGGGTCTGCCGGAGTCGGCCCTCCTGTTGCACCTCGTCGCGCCGGAGGACGGGGGCCGCGTCGCGATGCACGGCGTGCCGTGGCCGCAGGGCTGGAACCAGGCCTGGTTCACCCCGGTCACGCTGCTTGATGGCCGGGCCCGGCTCGGCCCGACGTACTGCGTCACCCGGGTCGGCGCCGTCACCAGCCCGCGGATCGTTGAACGCACCCACAAGCAGGTGGTCACGTTCGGCTGGCCGGAGGGTGCGGCCGGGGTGCGGATGTTCCGCGGGGTGATCGACCAGGACCCGTCCACGGCCACGACCGGCCCCTTCGAGGAGATCCTGCACGGGCAGTACGAACGGGCGGGTGGGATGCACCTGGCCGACGTCCCGTTGGACAGCCGGGGCTGCTCGGTGCACCTGGTCGCGTTCGCCCGGTTCGAGGGCCGTCTCGTCGCCGCGACGCCGGTGAGCATGAACTATCCCGGCCTGCTGGGGATGCGGTACGGGGTGACCGCCAAGCGGACCATCGCGGGCCGGCTCACCGGGCTGACGCTGCGGATCAAGTCGCAGATGGAGCTGACCGGCCCGCCCGCGTTCGTCCTCGTGCACAACCAGGACCGGCTGCCCATGCACATCTACGACGGACACGCGCTCCCCGTCCGTCCGGCCTGGGACCGCGCGGTGCCACCCGCCCCGAGGTTCGTCCCCCCGGGGCTCTCCCCGGCCAACCCGGACCTGGCCTGGATCGCCGACGTGCGTGGGCTTGACGGGTACGTCCGCCTGTTCGTCGACGTGGACGATGACCGGCGCTTGATCGTCGCCCTGATCGACCCCCCGGTCGCGAACCTGCGGTTGGTGCCGATGGCGCGGTGGCGAGGGCAGCGGTGAGCGCTGCGAACAGCGCCGGCGCCGGGAGCCGGCCACGGTTCGCCCAGCTCACCTACGCCTCGGTCGACCGGGCGGGCGCCCCGGGGGGATGGCAGGTACAGGACACGACCGGGGGCGTCGATCCGGCCGAGCGGGAGTTCCTCGTCGGCCGGATCTCCACCCGGTTCTCCCCGGCGGCGACGGTGCCGCCGTACCTGGCCGCGGACGAGGTGCGCGCGCTGCCCCGCAGGCTGGTCTACACCTCGGGCCCGGGCGGATCGGCCGGCTACTGGCACACCGCTCCCTGTGGGGCCGACGCCCACGGCCGTCCGGGGAACATCTTCGTCCACGTACTGCTCGACCGGATGGCCCGCGACGGCGGCGCAGCCCGCCCGCTCCGGCCGTCCGACCTGCTCCGCTCGCCCCACTGGCTGCGCCCGTTCGGCCGGGACGGCGTCGCCGGAACCGTCCTGGGTGCGGTCCCGGAGCCGCCGTGGGACCCCGATCCCGGACGTGTGGAGGTCCTGGCGTTCCTGTTCCGCCTACCGGCCTCGGACGTCGGTGTGCTCTGCGTGCTGTTCGACGCGGTCTACGCGGCGATGGCTGGCGGCCCCCAGGTCGTGTTCGGCGTGCGCACCGAGGAGGCGGCGCTGTCGTGGATCGCCGTCCTGAGCCACCTGATGTCACCGGGCGCGGCGCGGCGGTTCCACTGGTCGACCTCGGAACGGCTGGCCGAGCGGCCCTCCTGGCCCGCTGGGGTGCACCTGGTGGTCACGCCGCACGACGACGTGGCCGGGGCCGGGCCGGTCGACGGCCTCGTGCTGCTCGGTGACGGCGAGCCGGTGCGCCGCACGGACCTCGGCCGGGGCCCGCGGGTGACCAGGAGCGGGTCGTCGGTCGCGGTGACAGCCTGGTCCGTCATGGCCTACGAGGTGTTGGCACGGCCGGACCGCGCCGAGGCGGTGCTGGTGGCGCTGGACCGGGTGGCCGCTGAGGTCGGCGACACCGGCCTGGACCCGGCGTGGCCGATGGCGATGGTCGTGGCCACCAGGCCCGACGAGCTCCCCGACGCGGTCGCGGTCGCCCGATCGGTGCTCGAGACGCGGTCCCCCGACGACCTGCCCACCCACCATCCCGAGCTGTACGCGCACGTTCTCGCCCTGGCCGAAAGGGACATCGAACCCACTGCCGGCGACGCCTGGGCCGCACTGCGGGCCTCCCCCACCGATGCCCGTCGCGCCGTGCTGCGCGACGTCTACCTGCTGCGTGCCCTCGCCGACGAGCAGTGGCTGTCGAGTCCGGGTGACCCGGGGACGGACGCGGCCCTCCTGTCCCATCCCCGTCCGGTCCCGCCTACCGTGCGGGAGCGATCCCGTGGCCCTGCTGCGCTCGCTGCACAGCCGCGCCCGCGACGGGGTGGACGACTCCGCGCGGGTCGCCCTGGCCACGGTTGTCGTGCGTCTGACCGACATCCTCCGGGTCGTCCGGCTCGACCTCGGGCCGGACGACACCACGCGACTGTCCGAGCTCTGGACGTGGGTGACCGATCAGGTGGTGCTCGCTCCCGGCCACCGGGAGGACCTGCTGGCGGTGCTGGACGGTCGGGTGGGGCCCGGTGCCCGCGACGCCCTCACCGAGACGATCACCCGCCACCTCGACCCGGACCGGTCGCGGGTCGGCACTCGGGTCCCGCTCGCGGTGCTCGCGGTGCTCGCGGTGCGGCTGCCGCGTCCCGCTGAGCTCGCCCGCACGAGGTCACCGCAGCCACTGCAGCGCGAGCTGGCGGCCTGCCTCACCCTCGTCGACCCGGATCCATGGTCGCTGGCTTGGCTGGTGCGGGTGTGGGACCTGCTCGGCTCGGCAGAGGACCCCGCGGGGTCTGCCGAACTGCTCCGCGGTGCGGAACCCGCCCGCCCCGGCCATCTTGCGGTCCTGCTCAACCACGAGCGCTCTGCCCCCGTGCGCGACCTCGCCCGGCGGACCCTGCTGTCGTCCCGTCCCGGCGCGGAGACCGACGACCTGGTCGACGCGGTGCTGGGGGCCGACCCGGACGGTGTGGACCACAGCGGTGGAGGGCACGGGGACGGGGAGCCGACCTCCGACCCGCTCCGGGCCGCCGCGGAGCTGCGCCGGGCCGCTGACCTGATCGACACGACGTCGGCGGGGCGGGTCCGCCTGCTGACCCTCGTCCGGTGGCTCCTCGGCTCGGTCGACCCCGGCGACGTGGCGCCGTCGATCTGGCGGGCGGTGCTGGCCGCGCACGCTGCGGAGATGCTGCACCAGTCCTGGAAAGGGGCCCCGGAGACGGCCGACGAGCAGCTCCCGCCATCCGTCGAGCGGGCGTTGCGCACGCAGGCGGCGGGCGCGGACGGCGCATGGCGCTGCGCCCATGTGCTCGCCGGGTGCCGGGACGTCCCGGGCGCGGCGCTCGTGCACGCCGGGCTCTGCCTCCGGTCGCTCACCGAGGACCGCCCGGAGGAATGGAACCGGCTGGGGCGGCTCGCCGCGATCGTCGCGACGGGCCCCGCGACCTGGTCGGCGCTGGACCGGGCGGCGTGGCTGCGGCATCGGGCCGGGAACCTCGCCGAGAGCGACCGGGACGAGGGCCTGCGCCGTTTCCGGCACGACCTGAGGGTCCCCGAACGGTCCCTGGCGCGGCGGCTGTTCGTCGACCGCGACGAGCAGGCCGACGCCGCCTGCCGCGCGTGGTGGGCCGACGTCACCTCGACCGGCCCGGACGACCCGGACACCATCGGCTCCGCCACAGGGCGGGGCGGGCACTGAGGAGTATCGATGCCGAGCACCATTCTGGACCGCTACGGCCGGGCCAGGATCCCGTCCCGGACCCTGCATCTGTCCGTCTGGCGGACCGGCTCCGGGCGGCCGGTTCGGCTGCGCATCGAGGTCGACGGCATCCCGGACGACTCGGCCGTCATCCACCGCAGCCCGGAGCTCACCGTCCTGCGCGCCCCCGCGCAGCGCCTGGTCGTGCGCGTGTTGCCAGACTCGGGCGAGAGCGCGTTCGCCGACGGCACCGCGGTGACCCTGCGGCTGCGGACCGAGGTTTCCCGCAGTAGTCGGGAGGAACCCGACGAGGTCGTGGTCGAGACCGTGGACGTCTCCGGGCTCGCATCCCGTGAGCTGGCGGTTCTCGCGCCGGACGGCCCGTGGCTGAGCGTCTCCGCGGTCAACGCGGTAACGGACGGCCCCATCGACAGGTTCGCGGCGCGGGTCCGTTCCCGCGCCCGGGCCGTGCTGGGCCGCGACGAGATCGCCGGGACCGACCGCGCGGACCTGCTGGTCGCGGTGGACATCTCGGCGTCGATGCGGCCTGCGCTGTCCGACGGCAGCGTCGCGGCGCTGGTGGACGCCGTCGTCGGTCTCTCGTACGTGGTCGGTCGGCCCGGGCGGGTACGGGCTGGCCTGCTCGGGCGGCGGGCCTGCTGGCTGCCCGAACTGCCCGCGCGCGGGCTGTCCGACGCCGTGCTCGCCGAGATCGGTCGGACCGGACTGGAGTGCGGGTTCCGCCCGTCTCACGCCCCGCTGCCGGTCCCGGTCGGCGCCGGCCCGCCCGTCGTGATGTACATGGTCACGGACGCGGCGCCGCCCGACGCCGAAGCGTTGGCCGAGGCCACCGCGGGCGACGGCGTCACGCGCCATGTCCTGGTCAGCGGCCGCAGAGGCACGTTCCCGGCTTGCCCGAGCGGCGTGCACTACACCGTGCTGGAGCCCCCACCCCCCGCCACGTCAGCGGCGGAGTTCCTCCTGCAACCCTCCTCCGCCGCCGCGGTGGAGACGTTCGTGTCGTCGCTGGTGGCTCCGTGGGCAGCCGGGCACCGCCCATTCCCGTGAGCTCGACCTCCGTGAGGGAGATCCCCAATGGTCAAGTGTCCTCGGTGCTTCGCCGAACTACCCGCGGTGCAGGCGTGGATGTGCACCTCCGGCCAGTGCGCCCCAGGACAGGGCGCGCCGCCTGGCGTCACCGGTCCGGTCCAGAAGACGGAGCGACCCGAGACCGGGCCGCGGCCGGCGGGGCCGGTGACCTGCGAGAAGTGCCACGGCGGGACGGTCGAGGTGTGCCCGGTGAAGTCCTGCCGCTTCGTCCTTCCGTTCGGGTGGCGGGAGACACCGTCGACGTGCGTGGTCATGGCGGGCGCGCGGAACGCCGGCAAGAGCCTGTACATCGCGGTGCTGGTCAAGCAGCTGGAGCAGTACGGCGAGCTGGTCGGGATCCAGGTCGCACCGGCCACCCGCGCGAGTGCGAAGCTCTACCACTCTGTATACGAGGAGCCGCTCTTCGCGCAGCGCGGGATGCTTGTGCCGACCGGGTCGGTACAGCTGGCCGATGCCTACCAGCGTGAGCCGCTGGTGCTTGAGTTCGCTCACCGATCCAGCGCCCGACACCACCTGGTAATCCGCGACGTCGCGGGGGAGGACCTGGAGGCCGACTCGCTCGACCGGGACACCGTCCGCGTGCTCGAGAATGCGGACGGAGTGCTGTTCCTGTTCGACCCGCTGAGCCTGCGCGACGTGCGCGACCAGCTGATCGGGCTGGTACCCCTGCCCGACGTCTGGGACCCGGAGAAGCCCCGCGTCGTGCTGAGCAACATCCTCCGGTTGATCGAAGGACGGCGACCCAGGCTCGCCCTCGCGATGTCCAAGTTCGACGTCCTGCAGGCGATGCGCAGCGTCGACGGTGGCGACCTGAGCCGGATAATGCAGAACACCGGCGCGGCGTTCGCCAGGGAACCGGGATGGCGCGGGCCCTACCCCGAGCACGACGGTCGGCTGTTGCACGAGGAGATCCGCAGCCTGCTGCACTGGGTCGGCGCGGGCTGGCTCGTGACGGCGATGGAGCGCCTGGAGATCCAGCAGGGTATCGACCAGCGGTTCTTCGCGCTTTCCGCGTTGGGGGACGCGCCAGCCGGCCGATACCTGCACGACCGAGGCATCACGCCGTTCCGCTGCCTGGACCCGATCCGCTGGATGCTGACCGGCCGCGCTCTCTGACTGATCTGACTTTTCAGTGTAGGTCGGATACGGCGTGCCTGGTGATCATCGCGGTTCTCACAGCTGCTCGATCATCGGTGTGTCACGGTGTCCGTGTGTCCATTATCGGGGTCCCTGCGACTCCTCGGCAGCCTGTTGCCGGCAGGCCAAGGGGCTTGCCGCAGGTGAAACGCGCCTCCCTCTCCCCCCATTCGTCACCCATAAGCTAAGCCGCCGGCCGTTAAGGACCGACGGGGGGTCGCAGGTTCAAATCCTGTCGCCCCGACGGGTCTGATGGGCAGTGTCCTCTCGCGCCACTGTGCGTGCTGGGCGATTGGTGGTGCGCCGGTAGCTGCGGAAGGTTTCAGCCGCGCCACCTGCTCGTCGGTGAGGGCGTCGAACTCCCGGACCGCCTCGCCCTGGCGGGGTTGATCGTCGCGGATAGCCCTGTCCGGGGAATGCCCGGCGCGACAGCGGGTAAGTACCGGACATGGTTGATGTCGAGGCCGCCGTGCCCGTCGAGCACCACACCGCGCAGGTCAACGGGATCCGGATGCACTACGCGCTGGCCGGGGACGGCCCGCCGGTGATACTGCTGCACGGGTTCCCCGAGACCTGGTTCGCGTGGCGCAAGCAGATCCCGGAGCTGGCGCAGCGTTACTCGCTGATCGTCCCGGACCTGCGCGGCTACGGCGACACCGCGAAGCCCGACAGCGGCTACGACAAGCACACGATGGCCACCGACGTCCTCGAGCTGGTGTGTCTTCTCGGCCACGAGCTGATCGCGCTGGTCGGCCACGACCGCGGGGCGCGGGTCGCCACGCGCTTCGCCAAGGACCACCGCGACGTCGTCGACCGGCTGGTCGTCATGGACAACATCCCCACCCGCATCATCTTCGACACGATGGACGCCGCGTCGGCGAAGCTCGACGTCATCGTCCGGCCGGGTCCGCAGATCAACGCCGACCGCTGGTGCAACGTGCGGTCGCTGGTCGGCCGACGATGCGCTGCCCGGCTTCCGCGGCGCTGTCGCACTCCTGAACGGCCATGTCAGCGCCCCGACAGAACGCAGCGAGCGGGCGCCCCGATGCTCGGGTGCACCACGACGATGCGCGACGGCAGCACGCCGCGCTGACCTCGCACCCACCACTCACACGAAAGGCCTGGTCATGATCAATTGTGTCTCCCGCATCGCCGAGCTGGGCACCGTCCTGGGGATCTGGGCCCATCCCGACGACGAGGCGTACCTGTCCGGTGGTCTGATGGCGCTGGCCCGGGACAACGGGCAGCGGGTGGTGTGCGTGACGGCGACCCGCGGCGAGCTCGGCACGCCCGACCCGATCGCCTGGCCGCCGGATCGGCTGGCGACCGAACGCGCTGCTGAGCTGGCGCGGTGCCTGGAGCTCTTCGGCGTCACCGAGCATCGCTGGCTTCCGTACCGGGACGGGGGCTGCGCAGCGGTCCATGCGCCCGAGGCGGTCGAGGAGCTCTGCGCGGTGATCGACCGGGTCCGCCCGGACACTGTGCTGACGTTCGGTCCGGACGGCGTCACCGGGCACCCGGACCACCAGGCGGTGTCGGCGTGGACCACCGCGGCGTTCGAGAAGACCGCCGCGCCGGGAACCCGGCTGTGGTACGCCGCGACCCCCCAGCGGCGGGTGCATCGGTGGAAGGCGCTCGACGACAGCCTGGGCGTGTACCTGCCCGGCTACCCAGTCATCACTCCTGCCGAGGAGCTGGCGGTCGACCTCGTGCTGGACGAGGACACGGTCGCCCGCAAGGTCCGCGCGCTGGCGGCGCAGGCGACCCAGACGGCCAGGATCATCGCCGCGATGGGC
>Ga0136621_1000114_pt1 | contig 27918 bp, 24 predicted proteins | sample AntDryUQ445A2306_FD_104673 | JGI IMG/M metagenome (GOLD analysis project Ga0136621, IMG submission 104673) | Polar desert sand microbial communities from Dry Valleys, Antarctica - metaG UQ445A (23.06) | ecosystem: Environmental > Terrestrial > Soil > Desert | place: Antarctica: Dry Valley...
CAATCCGCCTTAGACTGCCGCACAAGGTCAGCAAGCTGCTCCGATGTGGCGACGCCTTCCCGAAACTTCCGATGCGCGGCGGCTACAACTTTCGACTTACCCATGTTCGGCACTACTGACCCTGTCCGCCGCCTTTGCGGCTTGCGTGACTGACTCCCAATCGGGATCCTTCCAGTAGAGCCGAAACAGAAAGCTGGAGTCGAAGTACCTGCAAATGGTCGTAGTAGCGCGAGACGGCGGTGCTGAAAGTATCGTTGCCGTCCACACGCTTCCTGATGCTCTCGCGAACCGTGCGTAGCGAGTAATCGTCGTATCGCGCATCCGGCGCCCAGCAGATATCTATCCTCTGCGTAGAACACGAACAGCAGCCGGTATAACAGGATCAATGCCGCTCGCCGAACCTGCTCGAGATACTCCGCGTTCAGCGGCGCGGGCGCCGCGGCATCATGTTGGGCGAGCGCCGCCACCAGGCGCGGAAATATACGATCGAACACCGCCGCGCCGAGATCCTCGGAAACACGCGCCTCCCAGAGGCGGCTCTCGTCACGTGCGATGCGGTGAAAACTGCGGCGCTCGCCGGGCTGTGGAAGGAATACGTCGCGGCGGAACAGCAAATAAAACACACGCAGGTAATGCCGCGAGTCATTCCCACTTTCGGGGCTGAACGGATCGCTCTGCAAACCTAGCTGGCCGGCGAGCGCCGCAACGTCGAACTCGATGAATTCCTCGGATCGGGAGCGCGCCTGCTGATAATAAAGACGCCAGTGCCGACCGTTGGTAAGCATGCCCCATTGAATAGCTTTGTCGGAAGCGATCTCGGCCCGGGTCAGATAGCGCAGGATTTGATTTGAGGGCGCGCCCGGATCGAGCCGGTCTGTCTCCTCGCCGCGATCCAGAGGACGTTGCCAGCGCTTGGATTCGACGATTGCGAGACCGTGAAGATAGCGTCGGTCGTCCTGCTTTTCTTTTAGCGCCTTTTGCTTGGCCGTCTCGTCGGCGAACAACAGAATGTCAGGCACATCCCGCCGCCCCTTACCGGAGGTGGTCTGCTGCGGCAGATAATGCGTCCAGCCTAGCGCCGCCAGCAGCTTGAAGATAATCTCGCTCTCGGTTACTGCCTCGTTCGGCGTGGCATCGGCGGGAAAAGCCGCGAAAATACGAATCAGCTCACTTTTGAAACGCTCGATATCGGACTTATCGAGTCCGCGCCACGCATCGGTGCGACGAATGCCCTCCGACAGAAAATCCAGCGTGAACAGTTTACCTTGCATGGGCGTCTGCTTAAGCAACAGTCTTGATGATAGATCAGGGTGCGTGAGGAGTTAAGTCTGCGGCCGTCCCAGAAAAGTGTTGAACTGGAAAACGCCCTTCGAAACTTTCAATGAACTGTTGCACTAGGAACTTAAGACTATCCAGTTAATCTCCGGGATGATCTTCGCGCGTAGTCAATCCGCGCGTGTGAGCCGCGTGCCCGACACTATATCGTGCAAGGCCAGCTTTTCGCGGTTGAACAGGCACCACAAAAAGCCTCCGCCGAACAAAAGCCAGGAGATTGCCGCGCTCAAGAATCGCAATAGCGCCTGCGCCCAGGTGACCGTCCCGCCGTTTTTCTGTATCACGCGCAAGCGCCAGGTTCTCATGCCTAAGGTCTGACCGCCGTGTGTCCAGAACCAGCCAAAAAACAAAAAGCAGACGAGATAGATGTAGCCGACGTAAACTGGATAAAGCGCGTGCCGTGGCGTGAGATGAAAAGGCAAGAACACGAGTGACGCGAAAAACAATAACGCGAAAAGCAGCAGACTATCGTAAAAAATGGCGCCAAGGCGACGCGGTAAACCAACTGGACGGTGATTAGAAACTGATTTTTCAGGGGCCGTACGCATGGCGCTTTCCACAACCGCGGCGTTGTTGCGGCCCCCATGTCGCCCGGTTCCGCGCGCATTAAAATATGCGGATTAGCTAAAACCCGCTTACGTTTATATAATCAAGCCTCAAATCGTTCAGGAGCATCGGCATTATGGCACGAGGAATAAAAAAATCGACGACTCAGGGATCATCGGCAACCATTCAATCTGCGAGCGCTAAACAGCCCTTGCTCACTAAAAAGAAAGTCACAATAAAAAAAACGACGGCAGTCAAAACAAATAAACGCGGCGCTGTGCTGACGAAAGCAAAGGGCATGACGAAAGGCCTGAAGTCGAAGCAAAAGAAGGTAAATAACAGCGCCAACGTCGACCAAGAGATGAAACGTGATCTCCGCGAGCGCTCACGTGCGATGAAGACGGAACGCGATGCCGCCATCAAGGAGGGCAAGGATGCAGTGCGCCGCGAACGCGCCGGCAGCGCCACGGTTCGCAAGGAACTCAAGGAAGCGCTCAAACGCGAGCAGGCGCTGATCAAGCTGATCGACAGCCGCGACCAGGCACTGCGCAGTTTCAGTGAGAAATGGACAAAAGAAAGGATCGCGCAGATACAGTCACCGACCAAGAAGCGCCGCCGTAGGCGCTCGAATCTGTCGCCCGACTCCGCGGCGCAATAACGGCGAACCAAGAAATTGAAAACGGCCCAAAACTGGGCCGTTTTTTTCACTTTCTCGTCAACGCAACACCGGCGACAAGAAGATCAAAACGGTTGAATGAGTGTGGTGATGCGATGATTCGCGGCTCGTTTGGCTAATGACCATGCTCGCAATCCGTTCAAAAACGCGACGGCTGAGTTGCGCGTTTTTTTTAGGGGGACTGTTGTCGCTCGGGATCTCGTGGATCATGGCAGCGCCACGGTTCGCCACAGTGTTGCAGGTCGAGGGTGCGATCGGTCCCGCGACCGAGGATTATGTTGTGCGTGGCATTGATGACGCAGTATCGCGTAACGCTCAAATGGTCATTCTGCGCATCGACACACCCGGCGGGCTCGATCAATCGATGCGCGCGATAGTGCAGAAAATTCTGGCCGCGCCGTTACCCGTCGTGGCCTATGTCGCGCCGTCCGGCGCGCGTGCCGCGAGCGCCGGCACCTACATTCTGTACGCCGCGCACGTCGCCGCCATGGCGCCCGCGACGACCCTTGGGGCGGCAACCCCGGTACAGCTCGGTGGCGCCTCTTCGCTTTCGCAGCTTTCAGACGAACCAGCGGACGATCCGTTACGCGATGAAACCGATTCCGCCATGACGCGCAAGATGGTCAATGATGCGGCGGCGTATATTCGTGGTCTTGCGGTGACCCGTGGCCGCAACGCCGAGTGGGCGGTGCGCGCGGTGCGCGAGGCGGTAACGTTGACCGCGGGTGAGGCGCTGAGAAAAAAAGTTATCGAGATTGTCGCCGCGGGCATGCCCGATCTGTTGCGTCAACTCGATGGCCGCAAGGTAAACGTTGCCGGCTTTGAACGAACATTGTCCACCGATCGCCTGACAATCGAAGTGATGACGCCAGACTGGCGCAGCCAGTTGCTGACGATCATCGCCAATCCGAATGTTGCGTACATTCTGATGCTGGCCGGAATTTACGGACTCATATTCGAGCTCGCGAGCCCGGGCGCCGTTTTGCCGGGTGTGGTGGGCGCCGTGTGTTTGTTGCTCGCGCTCTACGCGTTTCAGGTGCTGCCGGTCAACTACACTGGTGCGGGGCTGATCGTGCTGGGTATCGTATTCATGGTGAGTGAGGCGTTCGCGCCCAGCTTCGGCGTACTTGGCTTCGGCGGCGTCGCGGCATTCGTCGCCGGTTCCGTCATGCTTATGGATGATGCAAGCCTTGGCGTCTCAACGCCGTTGATCGGCGGCACGGCGCTGGTCGCCGCGGGCTTTTTCCTGTGGATCATCACGCGACTGTTGAAGACGCACAACATCCGCCCCGTTACCGGCGCCGAGCAGATGATCGGCAGTATTGGGGTCGCACTGGAAGACTTCGAGACCCAGGGATGGGTGCGCGTGCACAGCGAGAGCTGGAATGCGCGCACGCACTCGCGCGCCCTGAAAGGACAAAAGGTGCGCGTGCTCGCCATGGACGGGTTGACTTTAACGGTCGAGCCTTTAACCGATAATCCTCCGGGAGACTGAATCATGCTGCCCTATTTAATTCCCGTGGCGCTGGTGCTGGCGCTGTTCGTTCTGTCCATCAAAATTTTGCGCGAATACGAACGCGGCGTGGTGTTTTTCCTGGGCCGTTTTCAGGGTGTAAAAGGACCGGGGCTGATTGTGATCATTCCGGGCATCCAGCAGATCATGCGGGTGGATTTGCGCATCATCACCATGGACGTGCCGCAGCAGGATGTCATCTCGCGCGACAACGTCACCGTCAGGGTCAACGCGGTGCTGTATTTTCGCGTGGTGGACGCCGAGCGCGCCATACTGCAGGTGGAGGATTATCAAAACGCGACCAGCCAGCTCGCACAGACCACCTTGCGTTCGGTGCTGGGACAGCATGATCTGGACGCGATGCTGGCCGAGCGAGATAAGCTGAATGCCGCCATTCAGCAGATTCTCGACGAGCGCACCGATTCCTGGGGCATCAAGGTTACCAATGTCGAGATCAAGCGCGTGGACCTCGACGAGAGCATGGTGCGTGCGATCGCGCGCCAGGCCGAAGCGGAACGCGACCGGCGCGCGAAGGTGATTCACGCCGACGGAGAATATCAGGCCGCGCAGAAACTGCTGGACGCCGCGAACATTCTTGCGCAGCAGCCACAGGCCCTGCAGCTCAGGTATATGCAGACGATCGCCAACATCACGACGGATAAAACCTCTACGATCGTGTTTCCGTTGCCGATGGAATTCCTGGACGCGTTGCGAAGTTTCGCCAACGACAGGAAATAGTTACGGGCCAGTCGTGTGCGGCATAACCAGCATGATCACGAACATACCACAATGACCGATACGGTCGGCGCGCACGACGACGATCTCATCGCGACATTCCTGGATGCGATCTGGATGCAGCATGGGTTGAGCGACAACACCTTGATCGCCTACCGTCACGATCTCCGTGGACTGGCCGGCTGGCTGGCACGCCAGGATGTGAGCCTGCTTGGAGCCGAGCCTGACCATCTGCAACATTTCCTGAGCTACAGGCTTCAGCAGCAGCGCGCCCAGCGTCGCTCCGTGGCGCGTGCGATATCGAGCATTCGGCGGTTCTATCGCTATCTGCTCGAACACAAGCGCATCGAGAAGGACCCCAGCGAGGCAATCGTGCCGCCGAAGCCAATGCGCCTGTTGCCGGACTCCTTGAGCGAAGCGGACGTCGAGGCGCTGCTCGCGGCGCCCTCAGTAACCACGAACAGAGGTTTGCGGGATCGGGCGATGCTGGAACTTTTATACGCCTGCGGTTTGCGCGTATCCGAATTGATCGGGCTTGAGTTGCATCAGACTAATCCGCGTCAGGGCGTGGTGCGGGTGTCGGGCAAGGGCGGCAAGGAGCGGCTGGTGCCGATCGGGGAGCAGGCCCTGATGTGGCTTGAACGTTATCTTGAGGAGGCGCGCGCTAATCTGTTGAAGGGCAAGGGAACTAGCGATGCACTGTTCGTCACCAATCGCGGCGCCGCCATGACCCGGCAGGCCTGCTGGTATCTGATCCGGCGCCACGCGCGCGCAGCGCGCATCGACAAGCATCTGTCGCCGCATACCTTACGGCACGCGTTCGCGACCCACCTGCTTAATCACGGCGCAGATCTGCGCGTAGTGCAACTGTTGCTGGGCCACAGCGATCTTTCAACCACGCAGATCTACACACAGGTTGCCCGCGCGCGCCTGAAGCTGTTGCATGCTGAGCATCATCCGCGTGGCTGAATGAGAACGTCAGGGCATGAATCTTTTGCCGGCGTGCATGTCGCATTGTTCACCACAATGAACGCGAGTGATCCCATGATAAAAAACTTTGCCGCCGCCCTGTGCCTCGTGACTGTGGCCGCGGGCAACACGATGGCAGCCGAAAACCCTGACGTGCTCGACACGCTGCGCGCCAGACTGGACGCGCTGGCGCCCGGGCTTGAGCCCGACAGCATCGAGCCTTCGCCGGTGGAGGGAATATATCAAGTGTCGTATGGGGCGCAGATTCTTTACATCAGCGCAGATGGCCGCTATCTGCTGCGTGGCAGCCTGGTCGATCTGGATAAGCGTGAAGACCTCACCGAAACCGCCAGTGCGAAGGTTAGATTGCGGATGCTCGACGCAGTCGACGAAGATCAGATGATCGTGTTTTCGCCCGCGCAGCCCAGACATACCATCAGTGTGTTTACCGATATCGATTGCGGTTATTGCCGCAAGCTGCACGCCGAGATCGATCAGTATCTCGCGCAGGGGATCAAAGTCCGTTATCTCGCGTTTCCGCGTGCCGGCGTGGCTTCCGCGTCGTACGACAAGGCGGTGGATGTCTGGTGCGCGCAAGATAAAAAAGCCGCCCTCACCAGCGCGAAGCTCGATCAGCAAGTGGCCGACAAGACTTGCGACAATACGGTCAAGGCCCAGTACGCACTGGGACAGGCGCTCGGCGTCTCAGGCACGCCGGCCATCGTTCTGGAGAACGGGGAGATGATTCCTGGTTACCAGCCGGCCCGACCGCTGGCCGCCATGCTTGACAAACTGGGCGGGACGGAGGCCGCGACCGCGGAATAGTAACGTTAGCGAAGTTCCGGAATGGGGCGTGCGGCCTTCGACCCGCCGTGACAGACTTCCGCGACGCATTTTTCGGATTTGCCAACCCACGTTGGCCGGCGGCTGAGCCCATCCCCACGCTCAATTCCCAACCCTAAGGTATCCGACGCGGGACATTCGTTTCCTCGTGCCTGCCTCTGGAACGTTGCCGGTTCGTTGCGTCTTCCAGGCGCCCATATTTGACCCTCGCGATCTTGACCTCGTAGCCCGATACGCCACGCCAAAATGCCAACGATCACATCACTCGGCGTATGGACGGCACTTTTTTTACGATCAACGGTTGACAGAGTGTGGTTTGGGACTATAATCCCAAAGTAAGTGATGAGCGGAACTTGAAACTTATTCGCCAGGGATTGCGAACTCATGCGATTTCAGGAACGCGCAGGCGTGACGGCGACAGGGAAAAGGAAAACGTCGCCAATATGGATTTTGTCTAAATGGACTAAGCTCAAGTGAGATGCACGGGCGAAGGAATCGCTTTTGCGAACTCGCTGAGCGTTCGCCACGGGTAACGGTACAAGGATCTTACGGAGAAGCGGCTAAGGACAGCGCCGGCGAAGGAGCGCTGACGAAGGATCGATACGAAAGGTTACCCGACCCGCCAGGAAGCGGGCCCCGGCAGACAGGATGTCAGCCGGGGCATGCGAAGGATGCGCGAAACGAATACGGAATTATCCCGGGATGTTAATTTGTTCTGGCTGGCAACCGGGATTGTTGATGGCTCTCCTCAGGGTGTGAACCCTGCTCAAGCAGCATACGGATATGCTGCTTTTTTATTGCCCATGATTTTATTCGGCGCGGGCTTATTCGCCCGGCACTTCGCTCGCTAGTGCAGCATGCTTACCATTCTGTTTCGATAGCGGCTGACCAGTTCGCCCCGTCCACCCAGAATCTCGAAGACGGACAATATGCCCTTGCGTCCGGCATCGTCGCCGAAACGTCGATCGCGACGCATGATCTCGAACAACTGCTCCAGCGCGGCTTCGTAATCTTCCGATATCACCTTGCGGGCGGCGAGCCGCTGGCGCGCCTGTAAATCAGCCGGATCGTTTAGCACCTGCTGCTCCAGTTCGCTCTCACTCCGATCGTGCACCGCGTTGCGGGCAAAATCCAGCCGTGCCTGCAAGGTTTTTACTTCGGATTCCAAAGCGACGCTGGCCGGCAGCGTGTTCAGAATCGCTTGTGCACGCTCCGTGTCGCCGATAAGCAAAAGCATTCTGGCCGTGGCGATGTGGATCGAGGTGTTGTCCGGCTCAAGCTTGGTGGCTTCCTCCAGCAGCTTCAGCGCCGCTGGCGTATCGCCTGCTTCGAAATGGGCCTCGGCACGCGCACGGATGCGGTCGGTCGGGCGCTCAATGTGTCTGCCGACAAACGCGCGTATGGCACCTTCCGGCAATACACCGGAAAACTCGTCGGCAACCTTTCCATGCCTGAACAGCTTTACCGTCGGCAGTGCGCGCACGCCATATTCGCGCGCCAGTTCCGGCTCTGCGTCGGTATCCACCTTGACCAGCGCCATGTCTTGCGCGAATTCCTCCGCCAGTTTCTCAAGTACCGGCGCCAGCATCCTGCATGGCGCGCACCACGACGCCCAGAAATCCACCAGTATGGGTTTGTTCGTTGAAGCTTCGATCACCCGCGCGGCAAATTGCGGCCGACCGACGTCGTAGTCAGGAGCGGTTCTCTCCATAATTCCATGCCTGTCAAAATTGAAACCTTACAACTCAATATAAGGCTGCGTTTACGCCACTTCAACGGCGTGTACGCGATCTGTTTACTTGCTGGCCATGGCGCGGTCCTTGGCGCGGCCGGCTAACCTGCAACTGGTCAGCGGGCGTCGCGCGCAACGGTACTTGAGCCTGTCCGGCAGCGTGGTGCTGCTGAGTTACGCCATCTACAAACAAGACCCCTTATTCATTGTCGGGCAGAGTACCGGCATGTTTATTATTTGCGCAACCTGGTTTTCCCCCGTCGCACGCGCCAGGAGAGCGCCGCCACGGAGATCAAATCTTGAACGACGCTTTCAGTTTTCGCCATGACGATCCATGCGCCGGGGACAGTGGACCACAAGTCCAGGCGCGCGCGCCGATGATGTGTGGCCGCTGCCGCCGCTGGTCGAGTGCATCCAGCGCTTCAGCAATGGCGACATCAGCAGCAACACAGCGCCGACCACCGCCGCTGCAATCGCGATATTCAGGAAAACTTCGCCATAAAGATCGATGGTGCGCGCGGGTGGGAGCGCCGCCGTGGCATCGGTCACAGGGGCGCTGGTGAGCGTGGCGATCAGCGCCGCAATGTAATGCGCGAAGGCCGACGACAGAAACCACACGCCCATCATCGCGCCGACCAGCCTGGCCGGTGCGAGGCGCGTGACCATGGCCAGACCGACCGGCGACAGCGACAGCTCGCCTGAGGTGATGAGCAGATAACCGATTAGCAGCCACAGCATCGACGTTTTGCCGTCGGCGCCGGCGAGGCCTGCGCCCAGCCCGAACAGGGCGAATCCTGCGGCCAGTTGCAGGATGCCATAAGCAAACTTGACGGGTGTGGAGGGCTCGCGCCCGTGGCGCGCCAGCTTTAACCACAATGCGGAAAATACCGGCGCCAGAAGAATGATGAACATCGGGTTGATCGCCTGAAACAACGATGCGGGCGCTTCCCAGCCGAACAAGGAGCGATCGATGTTGCGGTCGGTAAAGAGATTTATCGAGCTGCCGCCTTGCTCGAAAAATGACCAGAACACCACGCCGAACGCGGTAAGAGTCATGATTACCAGCAACCGTTCGCGCGCCACGCGAGGGCTTGAATAGACGATATAAACCAGCCACGCGAGCACCGCCGCTCCGGCCGCGATCAACACCCAGCCCGTCAGCCGATCGTTCAGCACCAGCAGCCCGAACACGGGCAGACTTAGCAAGACGCCTGCCCAGACGATGCTTCGCCGGGTCAATATACGCAGCACGGGGTTTCGTGCCGCCGGCGCGGGTGGCGGCAGGCCATAATTGGCGAAGCGCCGCCGCCCAAGCAGAAACACCGCGAGCCCGATCAGCATGCCGACACCAGCGAGGCCGAAACCATAATGCCAGCCGTAGGTTTGCCCGATAAATCCGCATAGCAGCGGTGCTAAGAACCCGCCGATGTTGATGCCCATGTAAAACAGGGTGAAACCGGCGTCCCGGCGCGGATCGTCAATCGCGTAAAGCTGGCCGACCAGGCTGGAAATGTTCGGCTTGAACAGGCCGCTGCCGGCGATCAGTAGTGCCAGCGCGGCGTAGAAAAAGAACATGTTGGGCACCGCCAGACAGAAGTGCCCCAGCGCCATCAGCAGGGCGCCCATGATAATCGCCTGCTGATGACCCAGCACGCGGTCGGCCAGCAGGCCGCCGATCACCGGCGTCGTGTAAACCAGCGCGCCGTAAGCGCCGTAGATCCCGTACGCGTGATCGTCGCTGAACGAAAGCTCTTTCGTCAGATAAAGCACCAGCAGCGCGCGCATGCCGTAGAAGCTGAAGCGCTCCCATAACTCGGCGAAAAACAGTACGTAGAGCCCGTGGGGATGTTTCATCGACATTGTATAAAACGTCGCTTCGGCAGAGGCGCGAGTTTGCGCGAGATTGATGTCAGGCGCAAAATGGCGAGCGTAAAAGCGGCTGAATCGGTGCTTTCCATCGATCACGGAACGCGACAGCAGGGAGATGCAATGAGGGGAAGTCAACATGACAGCGAGCGCTGATGAAGCCGCACGGCTGGCGGCTCTGGATCGCTATCATATTGTCGATACGGCGCCGGAGCCGGCGTTCGATGCGCTGACTCGCCTGGCCGCGTGTATCTGCACCGCGCCGATGGCCGCGCTGAGCCTGGTCGAAGGCGATCGCCAGTGGTTCAAGTCGAAGCTGGGTCTGCCCTTCGACGAGACGCCGCGTAGCATATCTTTTTGTGCGCACACCATCCTCCGACCCGCCCTGCTGGTTGTAGCAGACACCCTGAACGACGAGCGCTTCGCTGAAAATCCACTGGTGACCGACGGCCCGCAAATACGCGCCTATGCCGGCGCGCCGCTGGTGACACAACACGGCCAGAGGCTTGGCGCGCTGTCCGTTATGGATAACGTACCGCGAGCTCTCGACGGCGAGCAGCGCGCCCTGTTGCGCATCCTCGCTGACGAGGCGATGAGGCAGCTAGATCTGCGCCGCGCGGTGCATGATGCGTCACAACCCGTGCGCAATCGCCTTGAACTCATTCTCAATGCCGCGGGCGAGGGCATTTGCGGTCTCGATGAGACGGGCCGCGTCATTTTCATCAATCCCGCTGCGACACACATGCTGGGCTACGGCTCGGAGGCGTTGTCCGGCGAGAACTTTCACCTCCTGGTTCATCATTCCTGTGCCGATGGCAGTCCCTATCCCGGCGCGCGCTGCTCGTTGACTACGGTGCTGCGTCCGGGCCAGACTCGAAAGGCCGGCGACGACGTGTTCTGCCGCAAGGACGGTACGCCGTTGCCGGTCGGTTATGTCAGCACGCCAATGGTGGACGCGGACCAGCCAGCGGGCGCGGTGATCGCGTTCCACGATGTCACCGATGAGCGAAGGACTGAGCGCGCCCTGCGCGACAGCGTGCGCCGGCTGCGTTTGATCATCGATGCGGTGCCGTCATCGATCGCCTATGGCGATTCGTCGCAGCGCTACCGTTTCAATAATCGCGCATGCGAAACCAGGTTCGGGCTCGCGCGCAATGAAATTCGCGGCAGGCACGTGCGGGAAATGCTGGGCGATTCGGCGTTCGAGTCCGTCCGCAGGCACCAGGAAACAGTGCTGCGGGGACGTGAGGTGAGTTTCGAATCCCGCGCGGCGTCCAGAACCGGCGGGGACGCGCGTCACACCAGCACCAGTCTCATTCCTGACATCTCGGCGCAGGGCAGGGTCCAGGGGTACATCGCGCTGGTCAACGACATCACTGCGCGGGTGCGCGTGGAACAGGACCTGGAACGGTTTTTCAACGTGCCGCTGCACCTGATGTGCGTCGCGGGCACCGATGGTTACTTCAAGCGCCTGAACCCGGCTTTCGAGGCGCTGCTGGGTTATTCCGAGCAGGAACTGCTGATCAGACCATTTTTGCATTTTGTGCATCCGCGAGACCGCCACGCGACGATCGAAGAACTCGGGCGCATTAGCGCCGGCGCTGCCACAAAACAATTCGAAAACCGTTATCGCTGCAGGGACGGCTCGTATCGCTGGCTGTCCTGGGCCACCTTTCCGGTCGTGGACGAGGGGCTGGTGTACGCCATGGCGCTCGAGATCACCGATCGTAAACGTGCCACACTCAAGCGACGCGCGCGCACTCGCGATGCTGGCGACGGCGCTGGATTACGGGATTGCGATTGACCACGAGGCCCAAGTCTGGAGTTCAATCCCGCGGCAGAGGCCACGTTCGGCTATTCGCGCGCGGGCGAGCTGGACGAAAATCTGGCTGAAAGGATCAGTCCGCAGGATATGCGCGCACCGCACCGCCTGGGCGTGTCCGAAGGCGCTACGGCAATTCCAGATTCTCGACACCAACCCGAGCTGACCGGACACCTGCAAAATCGCCAGGCGTCGTTAGCGAACGCATCATCGACGGCCGATCCAGACTCACGCAAATGAACACAACGTACAACGCCGACGCTATCGAGGTTTTGTCCGGCCTGGACCCCGTGCGCAAACGTCCGGGCATGTATACGGACACATCGCGACCCAATCATCTCGCGCAGGAAGTGATCGACAACAGTGTGGACGAGGCCGTGGCAGGACACGCGCAGGCCATCGACGTCACGTTGTACAAGGATGGATCGCTCTCGGTAGCCGATGACGGGCGCGGCATGCCGGTGGACCTGCACCCGGAGAAGAAGCTGCCGGGTGTCGAAGTAATCCTCGGCACCTTGCACGCCGGCGGCAAGTTTTCGCAAAAGACCTACCGTTACTCCGGCGGGCTGCACGGCGTGGGCGTGTCGGTGGTCAACGCGCTGTCCAAGCATCTGGAGGTGTGGGTGCGCCGCGGGGGTCAGGAGTACAAGATGTCGTTCGCGGGCGGCGACAAGAAGACCGACCTGGAAGTCGTGGGCGAGGTCGGCAAACGTAACACCGGCACCACGTTGCGCTTCTGGCCGGACCCGAGATATTTCGACAGCGCCACTTTTTCGGTGCCGAAATTAAAGCACATCATGCACGCCAAGGCGGTGTTGTGCCCGGGGCTGAAGGTGAAATTCTTCGATGAGCCCGCGGGCGAGACCATCGAATGGCAATATGCCGCGGGGCTGATGGATTACCTGCTGGAGGCCATACAAGGGCAGGCACTGCTGCCGGAGGAACCCTTTACCGGCAGCATGGAAGGCAGTCAGGAGACCGTTGACTGGGCCGTAGGATGGATTCCCGAAGGCGTGGAAGGCGTACAGGAGAGCTACGTCAATCTGGTGCCCACGACGCAGGGCGGCACGCACGTCAACGGTCTGCGTGCGGGCTTAACCGAGGCGATAAGGGAGTTTTGCGACTTCCGCAATCTCCTGCCGCGCGGCGTGAAGATCGCGCCGGAAGACGTATGGGACAAGTTGAGCTTCGTGCTGTCGCTTAAGATGATGGAGCCGCAGTTCACCGGCCAGACCAAGGAACGGCTGTCTTCGCGCGAGAGCGCGGCGTTCGTATCCGGCGTGGTCAAGGACTCTTTCAGTCTGTGGCTTAACAGCCACGTCGCGATGGGCGAGCAGCTTGCACAGTTCGTCATCGCCAACGCCAATAAACGTCTCCGGGCCGACAAGAAGATCGTGCGCAAGCGCATCACTTCCGGCCCCGCGCTACCCGGCAAACTGGCCGATTGCGTGTCGCAGGACCTCGGACGCACCGAGCTGTTTCTGGTGGAAGGCGATTCCGCTGGCGGCTCGGCCAAGCAGGCGCGCGACCGCGATTTTCAGGCGATCATGCCCCTGCGAGGCAAAATTCTGAACACTTGGGAAGTCGAAGCCGATCAGGTGCTGGCCTCGGTCGAAGTCCACGACATCTCGGTGGCGGTGGGTGTGGAGCCGGGTTCGGACAAGCTCGACGGCTTGCGTTACGGCAAGGTCTGTATTCTCGCCGACGCCGATTCGGACGGTCTGCACATCGCCACGCTGCTGTGCGCGCTGTTTACGCGGCACTTCCGCCCGCTGGTGGAGGCGGGCCACGTGTATATCGCCATGCCGCCGCTTTATCGCATCGATGTGGGCAAGGAAGTGTATTACGCGCTGGACGAGGCCGAGCGTGACGGCGTGCTGGATCGCATCCAGGCCGAAAAGAAAAAAGGCAAAGTCGCGATTACTCGCTTCAAGGGTCTGGGAGAGATGAACCCGCTGCAACTGCGCGAATCAACCATGTCGCCCGACACACGCCGTCTGGTATGTTTGACCTTAAGTGTCGGCGACGACACCGCGCAACTGCTGGACATGCTGCTCGCCAAAAAGCGCGCCGCCGACCGCCGCGTCTGGCTGGAAGCCAAGGGCAATCTGGCGGAAGTGTGATACGCGCCGGCAGCGTCCGAACGCGCATTCGCGCCTGCTGGTAACAGATCCCCATCGTGATGGATTGCCGGCCCTACATCGTCAATACCACGCGGAAGCGCGCCAGGTTGGTAATCATCCGGTCGTAGGCGGCCTCGGCTTCCAGCAACGGATAAGTCTCGATATGGGCTTTCGTGCCGGACAGGACGCTGAAGTTGAGAGTGTCTTCCGAATCCCGCGGCGTGCCGCTTGGCCACCCTGCGACGGTGCGACGCTTCATGATCAACTGGAACGGACTCACCTCAACGGGATCCGGGGTCGCACCGACGATCAGCAATTTGCCATCGACCTTGAGGCCATCGATGACCGAAGCCATGGCCTTGGCGCTGGGTGCGGTTGCGAGTATCACCCGCGCGCCGCCCCGTTCCTGCAGGGCCTCTATCGGATCAACCGCTTCGGTGTCGATATATTCACTGGCGCCGAGGCCCAAAGCCAGCTCCTTCTTGTCATCGCCGCGCGATAACGCAATGGTGTGAAATCCCATGCTGGCCGCGTACTGAATGCCCAGGTGTCCCAGACCGCCGACCCCTTGCACCGCCACCAGGTCGCCTGCCCGTGCGCCGCTGTTGCGCAATGCGTTGTAAGTCGTGATCCCGGCACATAACAGCGGGGCCGCGTCCACCGACGACAGCGCCTCCGGAATGGCGGCCACCGCAGCCTCGGGCACGATCACGTATTCCGCGTAGCCGCCGTCATAGGTAATGCCGCAGATGTCCGCCTTTTCACAGGTGACGAAGTCGCCCCGCCGGCAGGGTTCGCAGTGAAAGCAGTGTCCGCCATGCCAGCCAACACCCACGCGCTGACCTTCAGACCACATCGACACACCGTCACCCAGCGCCGCCACGCGTCCCGCCACCTCGTGCCCCGGCACGCGCGGAAACTCAAGACCCGGAAATCCGCCTTCTTTCACGAATGCGTCGCTGTGACAGATTCCGCAGGCCTCAACCTTGATCAGCACCTGGCCAGCCGCAGGCTTGGGAATCTCTCGCTCCACGCGCTCGAAATCGCCGCCGGCTTTACTGATCTGCATGGCTTGCATTGTAGGCATTACAATCCTCCTCGCGTTGCGTTACCGATAATTGAAAAAAATTACGCCATGGCGCGTTACGCTTTAAGCGGTGCCGGGAACAAGGCAAGATGCACGCCGGTCGCAGCGTCTGGCTGGAAGCGATGGGCAATCTGGCGACGGTGTGATACGCGTTGCCAATGTACTGTGACAATATTTGTCCTCATATTCTATGCGCGTACAATATGTGCATTCTTAACAGACCTTAGAGTGCGCAATGAATGTGCCATGCTACGATGTCGAGGCACCTAAAAAGTCCGCCAACCTTAGCGTAAACAGTGATTTGCTACGTGCCGCACGAGCGCTTAAGATCAATTTGTCACAACTCCTCGAAGTCCGCCTGGCGGAGGTCGTCCGGCAGGCGCAAGCCGAAAGATGGTTGACGGAAAATCGCGCGGCGTTGGAACATTACAACGAGCGCATTCAGCGCGACGGTGCATTCAGTGACGCCCTGCGATCGTTCTGATGGCCCAGTTTGACGTTCATCGCAATCCCAATCCGAAGACCAATCGGACGGTTCCTTATCTGCTCGACGTGCAGACCGACTTCCTCGATATGCTTGCGACGCGCGTCGTCGCCCCTCATTGTCGCGGACAAGGCCACGGCAGCGCGTGGCCTAAACCCGGAGTTCGCGATCGGCGAGACTCGCGTGATCATGTCCACGCCCGAACTGGCATTCCGGTGCGAACTCTGGGGGACAAGGTGGCGACCTTGAAAGATCGGCGCGGTGAAATTGTGAGCGCTCTGGATTTGTTGTTCACTGGCGCCTAAAAGCGCGGGGCCGAGTCAGCGGGGTCGCTGCTAGTTGAAGCGGATCATACCTCGCGGCCCAGACGTGACCGCAGTTTCTGGTAGTAGCGCTCCTGTACTCGCAAGTCCACCCGTTCGCGCCGCCCCGCATTAAGCCGCATGATTAAATAATCCAGTCTGCGTGTTGCCTGCTGGCGTGCATTGCCGATGGTTGCCGCCGCGAGCAGGTCTTCCGCGAGCGCGATCTCGCGGCGCAATTCGACCTCCGGCGGCACGAAGCCGGCGTTTTTCAATAATCGGTACGCAGCGCGAAGTTCCTGCGGCACGTGGCTGTCATCGTCGAGTACCAGCGGCTTGCCCGAGCCCGGAAGATTATCCATCTCGCCGCGTTCAATGGCCTCGGCGATACGCTGTTCGGCAAGTTGGTCAAGCATAAACATGTAGGCGTAATGTCGGGTTATTCATGGCGCATCGGACCGTGCGTCGTCAAGCTGACGTTATAATGCGCGCGCCAGAAATTCCATAAAAATCTCAAGCGATGAGCGATAACCTGAAACTGGACTTCGAAGGCTTCGAGCGCTTGCCGCTTAAAGTCTTTACCGAGAAAGCGTACCTGGATTATTCCATGTACGTGATCCTCGACCGCGCCCTGCCGGCGATAGGCGACGGCTTGAAGCCCGTGCAGCGGCGCATCGTATATGCGATGTCGGAGCTGGGGCTGTCGGCGGCTGCAAAGCCGAAGAAATCCGCGCGGACAGTGGGGGATGTGATCGGCAAGTTCCATCCGCACGGCGATGCGGCCTGTTACGAGGCGATGGTGCTGATGGCGCAGCCGTTCGCCTATCGCTACCCGCTGGTCGACGGGCACGGCAACTGGGGTTCGCCGGACGATCCCAAGTCGTTTGCGGCCATGCGTTACACCGAATCGCGGCTGACGCCCTACGCGCGCAGTCTATTGCAGGAACTGGAGCAGGGCACGGTCGAATGGGCGCCCAACTTCGACGGTACGTTGCGGGAACCGACGCTGCTGCCCGCGCGCCTGCCTAACGTATTGCTCAACGGCGGCAGCGGGATCGCGGTGGGCATGTCCACCGACATCCCGCCGCACAACCTGCGCGAAGTCGTGGCCGCCTGCGTGCGGCTGCTGGAGCATCCGAAAACGACTCTGGAAGAGCTGTGTGAGCACATCAAGGGCCCGGATTACCCCACCGAGGCGGAGATAATCTCCACCCCGGATGAACTCATGCAACTTTATCGCGCCGGCAACGGCAGCGTGCGCATGCGCGCGCGCTTTGCTGAGGAAGACGGCGATATCGTCGTAACCGCGCTGCCGTTTCAGGTCTCGGGCGCCCGGGTGCTGGAGCAGATCGCCGGCCTTATGCAGGCCAAAAAGCTGCCTATGGTGGAAGACCTGCGCGACGAGTCTGACCACGAGCATCCGACACGGCTGGTGATCGTGCCGCGCAGCAACCGCGTGGACATGGAGGGCCTGATGTTGCATTTGTTCGTCACCACGGAGCTCGAGCGCACGTACCGCGTCAACGTGAACGTGATCGGGCTGAACGGCAGGCCGCAGGTCAGGGATCTGCTTTCACTGCTCACGGAGTGGCTGACTTTTCGTAAGCGGACCGCGCGCCGGCGGCTCGAATGGCGGCTGGACAAGGTCGAGCTGCGGCTGCATTTGCTGGAAGGGTTGCTGATCGCGTTTCTGAACATCGACGAGGTGATCGCCATCATCCGCCAGGAAGATCAGTCGAAACCCGCGTTGATCGCGCGCTTTGGTCTCACCGATGCACAGGCCGAAGCGATCCTGGAGTTAAGGCTCAGACACCTGGCGAAGCTCGAAGAGATAAAAATTCGCGGTGAACAGGACGAATTGCAACGCGAACGCGACGATTTACAGAAGACGCTGGGTTCCGAGCGCAGCCTGAGGGCGCTGATCCGCAACGAGTTACTGGCCGACGCCGAAAGTTATGGCGACGCCCGCCGCAGTCCGGTAGTGGCGCGCGAGGCGGCGCGCGCCATCGATCCCAATGTCATGCCGTCCGAAGCGGTGACGGTGGTGCTGTCGCGGCAAGGGTGGGTGCGTCTCGCCAAAGGGCACGACATCGATGTCCGCGCGCTGAACTACCGCGCGGGCGATGATTTTCTGTCCGCCGCGCAAGGGCGCAGCAATCAGCAGGCGATCTTTCTGGACTCCAGCGGACGCAGTTATGCGCTGCCCGCGCATACGTTGCCCTCCGCGCGCGGTCAGGGCGAACCGTTGAGTGGGCGACTGAATCCGCCGGTGGGCGCGGTGTTCGTCTGTGTAATGGTCGGTGCGCCGGAGGAGTGCTACTGGCTCGCCACCGACGGCGGCTATGGTTTCGTCTGTCGTCTGGAGGACATGATCTCGCGCAACAAGGCCGGCAAGGCGTTGTTGTCGGTGCCGGAAGGCGCGAGCGTGTTGCCGCCGCTTAAGGTGCGCAGAATCGAGTTAGAACGGATCGTCGCCGTCACGCGCGAGGGCTATATGCTGGTGACACCGCTTGCCGAACTGCCGGTGCTCAACCGGGGCAAGGGCAACCGTTTTATCGGCATCCCCGCGCCTAAATTCAAAACGCGTCAGGAATTCGTGGTGGCGGCAGCCCTTGTTCAGCCCGGCGAAAAGCTCGTTTTACACGCCGGAAAACAGACCAAGACCATGAAACCCGATGAACTGGAACGGCATGGGGGTGAACGTGGACGCCGCGGCATCAAGCTGCCGCGCGGCTATCAGAAGATCGACACAATTCACGTGGAACAGCAGACATAGACATCGAACAGGGCGGTAAATCCTGCGACCGCGTTCACTGCTTCGCGGCGTCATTGGAAGTCTGTGAGGCTTAATGTCCTTGAATTTTCGCGCGCCACCCTGATCTAAGCGCCAGATTTCACACGGAGATCAATCAGATCATGTTCAGTAGAATTGCGTTGTTTCTGCTCGCCAATTTTTCGGTGCTGGCGGTGCTCAGCGTGTCATCGCGGGTGCTGGGGCTGGACGCCTATCTCGCGAGCCAGGGTATGGGCATCAATGGCCTGCTGATCATGGCCGCCGTGTTTGGTTTCGCGGGGTCTTTCATCTCGCTCGCGATGTCGAAGTGGCTCGCCAAGAAGAGCATGGGCGTCAAGGTGATCGAGCAGCCGGCCGGCCGCACCGAAATCTGGCTGGTCGAGACCGTGCGCCGGCAGGCCAGCGAGGCGGGCATCGGCATGCCGGAAGTTGGTGTGTTCGATTCCCCGCAGCCGAACGCGTTCGCAACCGGCATGAGCAAAAACAGCGCGCTGGTAGCGGTCAGCAGCGGGCTGCTGCAAACCATGACCGAAGGCGAGGCGGAAGCGGTGCTGGGCCACGAGATCAGTCACGTCGCCAACGGCGACATGCTGACCATGGGCCTGCTGCAGGGTGTGCTCAATACGTTTGTGATTTTTTTTTCGCGCATCATCGGCACGCTGGTTGATCGCACGGTGTTTAAGGTCGAGCGCGACATCGGCCCCGGCTATTTCATCGGCAGCATCGTGGCCGAAATGCTGCTAGGCATTCTGGCGGCCATGATCGCGATGTGGTTTTCGCGTTACCGCGAATTTCACGCCGACGCCGGCGGCGCGCGTCTGGCCGGGCGCGACAAGATGATCGCGGCGCTGCGCCGCCTGCAAAGTATCAGCGAGCCGCGCGATCTGCCGGGCCAGCTCGCCGCGTTTGGCATCGTGGGCGGCATAGGCCAAGGCCTCAAAAAACTGATGATGAGTCATCCGCCGCTAGAACAGCGGATCAAAACGCTGGAGGGTGCGTCTTAGAAACAGACGCCGCGCCGCCATCGTTCTACGTCATGCGTGTACCGTGGATGCCCGCTCGCGCACGCGGTAGGGTGTGTTGAAAAACGGCTACCCTTGCTTCAACGACGAAAAATTATTCAAGCGACGAAAAATCGTAGTCCAGCGTATCGGTTGGGGCCCTCAGGAAATTGCCGTGCACGAAATTGATGCCGAAACCCCACATAATCGACAGCATCGCGGCGTCATCGACGCAGGGCACGATGCTGACCCGGGTCATCGCGTGTATACGCTCCAGGGCCTCGCGCAGCTTCTCCTGCCGCTGCGGATCGCGGGCCAGCCTGAACAGCAGATCGGCCCGCACCCTCAGAAAGTCGGCCGGCACCGTTTCCAGCAACTCAAAGGCATTGGGCTCGGCACTGAAATCATCCAGCGTAACGAGGGCCGCCATGTCGTGCAATTTTTGCACGAGCACCCGCGCCGGCTTGAAATGCGCGACCATCGTCTGTTCGCTGATGCCGATCACCAGCCGGCCCGGCGGCAGTTTATGGCTCTGCGTCAGCTTATCCAGCCACGCCGGTAAGCCCTCGTCGGTTATCGTCGCGGCGCTGAGTGTAATGAAAAAATGCACGTCACGACCGGTCTCACACGCCGCCCCAAGCCGCTCGACGGCGTTTTCCAGCATCCAGCGGTCCAGCTCGCCGGCAATGGCTAGCGGCTCCGTGCCGTTACGGGGTGGCTGGATCAAAGACAGCTCGCCCCCGGAAGCGTCAAGGGCGCGAAGTGTTACCTCGAAGCGTTCCCCGGACTCGCCGCGCAGGCTGACAATAGGCTGAAATACAAGCCGCACGCGCTGGTGGCGCAGTGCTTCGCGCACGCTTTGGGCAGGATCCTCATCGGCTTTCGCGGGCTGCGACGTACTCGCTTCCACGCGCGGCTGATCTGCTTTTTGCGGGCTGACTGTCGCGCTTTGCGCTTTAGTTTCGCCTTCGCGCGGCTCGTGAGCCGTGGTGACCGGCGCGGGCTCTCGCCGGGTGACCGCGACGGATTCTGGCGCGACTGACGCGTAACTCTCGCGGCGGATGACGACTTGGATACAGTTTTCGCCATCGATACGCGCGGCACTTAAAATCATGCGGGCGGTAAATGTTTCATCGTCCAGACGTTTGAGACCGATATCAGGACCCGGCTCGGTATCGTTCGCCTTGTCATGGGCGCGTAGCAGGCCCTTGAGCGCCTGTTGATGATCCTGCTCCACGAGATCCATGATGGGTGTGCCTTCGATATCCGCTAACCCCGAGTAGCCGAACAGTTCCAGATAAGATGGATTGGCGTAAACATGCATACCTTCGTGGACATAACCGATAGCGTCACGCGAGCTTTCCAGCAGCGCGCGGCAACGACGTTCGCTTTCCCGCAGCGACTCTTCGATCTGTTTCGATGCGTGCCACCGCTGCTGGGATTGCGCCGTGCGGATCACAACCAGCTTCAGGTGCTCAGGCTGATTTTTCAATACCAGGTCCACGGCGCCTTGCTGCATGACGGCCGGCACACTTGCATTGGGGCGCGCCGCGAGCGCGATGACCGGTACGTTTACTTCTTTCGCGCCGGTGATGGCCAATACCTGCTCGAGCTTGAGCGAACTGGCGTCAACGTCGCATAACACCACGGCCCGCGGATGCTCGTTCAGCGCCGCGCTCAGCGCCTGTGCGTCAGTTACGCGCTGCGACTTTACCGTAACGCCGCTTATTTTGACGGCGCCCGCCATCCGATCCGCCTCGGCGGCATCGTCCTCGATGAAAATCAGGCGCAGTGATTTGTCCATCAACCCTCCCCGCACAGCGTTATAAAGACAGACGTGTGATTACAGGGGCCCGGCTTGACCTGGCCGCTACCACGCGTTGTGCGGGTAGCCTGCGTGTGCAGCGGACAAATATTTTTGACTCGATTGCGATTATATCTTTCATCAGCTTATCCAACGCTTCGAATTATCCCCGGCGCGCTCCGTCACCAGGCGCGGCACCAGGTAGCCGGGCAGCGTGTCATTCAAATCGCCGATCAGTTCCAGCGCGCGTTCGGCGGATACATGGAAGTGCGCCGCGCCCTGTACCCGATCGAGCAGGTGCAGGTAATAGGGCAACACGCCGGCTTCGAACAGCGCCTCGCCGAGCCCGCGCAGCGTCTCGAGCGAATCGTTCACGCCGCGCAACAGCACGGATTGATTCAACAAAGTCACGTCCGCGGTCTTGAGGCGACCCAGCGCGCCGACGACCGTTGTGTCCAGTTCGTTCGCATGATTGACGTGTACCACCACGATCTTTTTGAGCCGTGTCTCGCCAAGCCATCCCAGCAGCATGTCGTCCACCCGCGCGGGCAGCACCACCGGCTGGCGGGTGTGAATGCGCAGTCGCTGGACGTGGTTAATCGCCTCGATGCGCGCGACCAGTTCGCTCAGGCGGCGATCGTTGAGCGACAACGGATCGCCGCCGCTCAAAATCACCTCGCGGATGCTTCGATCGGCCGCGATATAGTCCAACGCACGCCACGAATCGGCGGACGGGCGCGCATCGCTATACGGAAAATGCCGCCGGAAACAGTATCGGCAATGCACCGCGCAGGCGCCGGTCGCGATCAGCAATGCGCGGCCGCGATACTTGTGCAGCAGACCGGGAACGGGCATGGCGCCCAGGTCGCCCACCGGATCGGCGACGAAGCCCCGCGCATCTTCGCATTCGATGTCCAGGGGGAGAATCTGCCGCAGCAGCGGGTCGTTCGGATCGCCCGGTTTCATGCGCGCGACAAAGCTTAACGGTGCGCGTAGCGGGAACAGCCGGGCGGCGCGCCGGGCGGCGGGCAGCAGAGCCCTGTCGAGTCGCAGGCGTCGCAATAACTCGGCCGGATCGGAGATGGCCTCGCAGAGTTCCGTCTGCCAGGCGGGTGTGTGTTTTACCCTGGCGCTTCGCGTTATCATACGGCGCTTTGCGGTGGCGCCTGGGCCGCGTGCCCCAATGCCGACATAAAATCCGCTATCATAAAAATTCAAGGATACAAATGGCGAATTATAATACCAGCGAATTCAAAAGCGGCCTCAAGATTATGCTGGATGGGGATCCACACACCATCGTGGAGAATGAATTTGTAAAGCCCGGCAAGGGTCAGGCATTCAGCCGGGTCAGGGTGCGAAATCTTAAAACTAATCGCGTGCTGGATCGCACCTTCAAATCCGGCGATTCGGTGGAAGCGGCGGACGTGGTTGATACCGAAATGCAGTATCTATATACCGACGGCGAGTTCTGGCATTTCATGATGCCTGAGACTTTCGAGCAGCATGCGGCGTCGAAGGCTGTGGTGGGCGAATCAAGGTTATGGCTCAAGGAACAGGATAGTTGCCAGGTCACCTTGTACAACGGCGCGCCGCTCGCCATATCCCCGCAGAATTTCGTCGAACTGCGTATTGTAATGACCGATCCCGGCGTACGCGGCGACACGGCTTCCGGCGGCAGCAAGCCCGCCACCCTGGAGACCGGCGCCGTGGTCAAGGTGCCGCTGTTCATCGAGGAGGGCGAAGTGTTGAAGATCGACACCCGCACCGGCGATTACGTGTCGCGCGTAAAGGCGTGACAGGACGCCCGCAGCGTCTCGCGGATGCCGCATAACTGGCGCCCCACGGCGTCGCTGGAAACCATACGGCTACGGGCAGGGTTGCTCGCGCGCATACGGGCATTCTTCGCCGCTCGCGACGTGCTGGAAGTCGAGACCCCCGCGCTCTGCCAGGCCGCCGTTACCGATCCGCAACTCGCCAGCTTCCTGGTACCCGTGCCGGGTCACGATCGATACCTGCGCACCTCGCCTGAATTCGCCATGAAGCGTTTGCTGGCGGCAGGTTGCGGCGATATTTATGAGATCGCAAAAGTGTTCCGCGCCGACGAGTCCGGGCGTCATCATAACCCCGAATTCTCGTTGATCGAGTGGTACCGGCTGGACTTCGATCACCACGCGCTCATGGACGAAGTCGAGGCGCTGCTTGGCCATGCGCTTTGGGATATTCGCGCGTTAACACCGGCCAGGCGTCTCACTTACCGCGACGCATTCGCCGAATATGCGGGGCTGGACAGTGATACGGCGTCGATCGCGGCCTGCTGGGCCAGCCTGACCGTCCGTGGCGTCGAGACGTATGCCGAGCTGGATCGCCGGGGCTGCCTGGAGCTGCTCATGTCGCACGTGGTCGCCCCGTGTTGCTCGCGTGACGGCTTTACGTTTATCTACGATTTCCCTCACGATCAGGCCGCGCTGGCCCGAGTGCGGCCTGGTGCGCCGCCGGTGGCGTCACGCTTCGAGTTGCTGGCGTTCGGAGTCGAACTGGCTAACGGCTTTCACGAGCTGACCGATCCTGACGAGCAACGGGAACGTTTCGAGCGCGAGCTTGAGGCGCGCCGAGTGTCCGGCGCGCCGAGCGTACCCCTGGATGAGAACTTGCTGGCCGCGCTCGCGCAGGGTTTGCCCGCTTGCGCCGGTGTCGCTGTGGGGCTGGATCGCCTGGTCATGCTGTCGGCGAATTGTGATCACATCGCTCAGGCGATGGCGTTTTCCTGGGATACCGCGTGATCCGCACGGCGGGAGACGAACGCGGCGCGACCGATTGCCTCGCCCATCTTCACCGGCATGTCTACGCGCAGTCCGGCATCCCATGCCACCCTTCGGTCACCGAAGAGCACGATCGCGGTGGAACCCATATTGAAGCGGCCCATCTCTTCCCCGCGCTCAAGGCGCACGGCCGCGGCCGCATCTCGCGTGTAATCGATGCTTCGAACGCCCTTGCCGGCGGGCGGCGTGACCAGACCGGCCCACACCGTCTCGATGGCTGAAACATTGACCGCGCCGACCATCACCACCGCCATCGGCCCGGCTGCGGTGTCGAAAATCGCCGCCATGCGCTCGTTGCGCGCGAATAATCTTGGAATGACGCGGGTCGCATACTGAGACACGCTGAACAGGCGTCCGGGCACGTGCACCATTTCTCTGAGACGGCCGTCGATGGGCATGTGCACGCGGTGGTAATCGCGCGGCGACAAATAGATGGTGCAGAATTTTCCGTGCTTAAACGGCGCGGCGCGCCCGGCCGAGCCGCCCAGCAGCTCCAGCACAGAGAAGCTTTGGCCCTTGGCCTGAAATATCCGTCCCGTATCGATCTCGCCGAGCTGCGAGATCGCGCCATCCGCGGGACTGGCAATCGCCTCAGCGGCGCTTGGCAGAGGCCGAGCCCCGGGTTTCAGCGCGCGCGTGAAAAACGTATTGAAGGTCGCATAACGGCGTGGATCGGGTTCGGCCGCCTCGCTCATATCTACCTTGAACGCGCGGATGACCAACCGTATCACGGGATGTTTAAGCGGCGTGTCGAGCCGCGTCAATCGAAACGTGATGCGCGAAACCAGATGATGCGGAAGGGCGTGAAACAGCCAGCCCTTGATGCGTTCCCACCACCTTGCGTCCTGCATGCGCGGGCTCAACTGCGTTCGTAATAGCGGCGCAGCTTGTGAAAATCGCTGGCCATTGTCCGTGCCCGATGCGGCGCGCCAAACAGCGCTACCAGCCTGCCTTGCGGCCCGATAAGCAACACCGACGCGCTGTGATCGACCAGGTAGTTGTCTCCAGCGCCCGGCCTGGGAAGCGTCGTGTGTATTACGCCGAGCGAGCCTGTGAGTTTGCCCAGCGCGCGTTCGCTGCCGGTGACGCCGGTGAAGTCCGGATTGAAATATTTCACATAGTCCTTGAGTGTTGCGGGATTGTCGCGCCGTGGGTCCACGGATACGAACACCACTTGCGCGCCATCGGCGTCGCCTTGTTCGGCGGCCGCCTTTAGCGCCGCGTCCAAGGTGGAAAGCGTGGCCGGGCAGATGTCCGGACAATGCGTGTAGCCGAAAAACACGAAGCTCCAGCGGCCTTCCAATCGCGCGTTGTCGAACCGCTCGCCCTGTTCGTCGACCAGAGAAAATGCGGGCAAAGATCTAGCCTGCTTAAGCAACGCGGTCGCGGCTTCGAGTTGTGGCGGCTGCGGCGCGCCCAGACGCTCTGTCACCCAACCGGCGGCGACGCCGATACCCAGCGCCAGCAGCGCGATGCTGACGAACACGATAGACTTGCGCGCACCTGTAGAAGTCTGGTTCATCGCACGATTATTTCATATCCGCCCATCGATCCGCCATGTTCTTTGAAGACAGCACTATGACGAAGGCCGTTCCAGCAAAGTTGAAAACCGCGCGCGATTTTATCTTGTGGGGCGCGCGCAGCTTCGAAGCGGCCGGACTGGTGTTCGGTCATGGCACCGACACGGCGCTGGATGAAGCGGCCTGGCTGGTACTGCATGCGCTGGGTCTACCGCCGGATGCGAATGATGAGGCGATCGCCCGCGATCTCTCCGCTGGCGCGCAGCATGCGGTGCGCGATCTGCTCGAGCGGCGGATGGTGGAGCGCAAACCGGCTGCCTATCTGACGGGATCGGCGTGGTTCGCGGGCCTGGAATTCACTGTTGACGAGCGTGTGCTGGTGCCGCGTTCGCCCATCGCGGAGCTGGTGGAAGCACACTTCGCACCCTGGCTGGTTGCTGAAAAGATCAACCACGTGCTGGATATCGGCGCCGGTTCGGGCTGTATCGGCATCGCCTGCGCGTATGCATTTCCGCACGCTCGCGTGGACCTGACTGACGTTTCGACCAATGCCCTGGCCGTGGCGCGCGAGAATATTCGCCGTCACGTGCTTGAGGATCGCGTGCAGACCATCCACTCCGACGTGTTCGAAAACCTGGACGAGAAGCGCTTTGATCTCATCGTCAGCAATCCGCCGTACGTGGATGCACACGACATGGCCGCGCTGCCCGCGGAATACGCCCACGAACCGGTGCTGGGTCTTGCGGGCGGCGACGATGGGCTGGATGTGGTCAGGCAAATACTAGAACACGCCGCCGCGTTTCTGGCCCCGCAAGGGATACTGGTCGTGGAAGTGGGCGAGGGCGCCGAGCGATTAGCCGAAGCGATGCCGAACGTTCCGTTTCTGTGGCTGGAGTTCGAGCGGGGCGGGGACGGCGTGTTCCTGCTCACCGCCGAACAATGTCCGCGCGCCTGAGTATTGGCTGACACGCGCGGCGGCATTGCGCAGCCTTACCAGTTATCGTCTTTCCATTCGCGCAGCTTGCTGCGATCCATCTTCTCGCCGTATTTCTTCGCCTTGCGCTCCTGCAGTACGATGAAACGCAGCAGCGCCAGCACGAACAGGACAGCCAGCGCGATCACAATCCATATTTCGGTAGTCATTTCGGCCACACCCGTACTGTTATTGCATTGAGTATATGAGCAGTCCCAGAACCCAAAGGTTCGAAGACGCGCTCTCGCTTCCCGTTATTTTCAAATACAATGCGCCGCTATGGCTGGCAACACCTCAGGAAAACTGTTCTGTGTTACTTCCTTCGGCGAAAGTCACGGGCCCGCGATCGGCTGTGTGGTGGATGGTTGTCCGCCAGGCATGGCGCTCGACGAAGAAGATATACAGGCGGATCTGGAGCGGCGAAGGCCGGGCAAATCGCGTCATACCACGCAGCGTCGCGAGCCGGACCAGGTGCACATCCTCTCAGGCGTATTCGAGGGCAAAACCACAGGCACACCCATCGCGCTGGTGATCCACAACGTCGATCAGCGCTCTAGAGATTACTCGAAAATCAAGGACAGCCTGCGGCCGGGGCATGCCGATTACACCTATCTGAAAAAATATGGCTTGCGCGATTATCGCGGCGGCGGGCGGGCCTCCGCGCGCGAGACGGCCGTGCGCGTGGCGGCCGCGGCCATCGCGCGCAAGTATCTAAAGGAGCGCTACGCAATTGTCGTGCGAGGCTATCTGGCACAACTGGGACCGATAGGCATCGAGAATTTCGACTGGGATGAGGTCGAGAACAATCCATTCTTTTGCCCCGACGCGGACAAGGTCGCGCAACTGGAGATCTACATGGACGCGCTGCGCAAGGAAGGCGACTCCATTGGCGCGCGCATCAATGTGGTCACGCAAGGCGTGCCGCCGGGTCTGGGTGAGCCAACCTTCGACAAGCTCGATGCGGACATCGCGCG
>Ga0136621_1000115_pt1 | contig 27913 bp, 24 predicted proteins | sample AntDryUQ445A2306_FD_104673 | JGI IMG/M metagenome (GOLD analysis project Ga0136621, IMG submission 104673) | Polar desert sand microbial communities from Dry Valleys, Antarctica - metaG UQ445A (23.06) | ecosystem: Environmental > Terrestrial > Soil > Desert | place: Antarctica: Dry Valley...
AGGCTCTCCCCCGGGTCCGAGACCCCGGGCGTGCCGGCATCGGTCGCGAGCGCGAGGTCGAGACCGCCGCGCAGGTGCTCCAGCAGCTCCGCCTCGCGCCCGGGGCCGCTCCGCGCGTGATAGCTGACCGTCCGGACTCGGATGTCGTACCGGTCGAGGAGCCGGCGGGTCAGCCGCGTGTCCTCCGCCGCCACCAGCGGGACGGAGCGCAGGATCTCGAGCGCACGGTGGGTCACGTCCGAGAGGTTGCCGATCGGCGTTGCGACGACGTACAGGGTGCCGCCCGCCGGCTCCTGCGTCACCCCCGGGCCGCGCCCGGCCGCCGCCGCGGGTACAGGTAGTCCACCCCGGCGGTGCGCGGCCCGAGCTTTGCGATCGGCGGAGTCTGGCGCTTGAACTCGGCACCAGCCACCAGCCGGTCGACCCGCTCGACGACCGCCGGATCGAAGCCCATTGCCGTCAGCTCGTCGGTCGACCGGCGCTTGTCCACCCGCCAGTAGAGCAGCCGGTCGAGGTCGGGGTACCGGAAGCCCGCCTCCGCCTCGTCGGTCTGGCCGGGCCACAGGTCCGCGGACGGCGCCTTGCGGATGATCGCCTCGGGAACGCCGATGGCGGCCGCCACCTGGCGGACCTGCGACTTGTACAGGTCGCCGATCGGGTTGAACGCGCAGGCGCTGTCACCGAAGATCGTCGTGTAGCCGATCAACGTCTCGGTCTTGTTGCCCGTGCCCACGACAAGGCCGCCCCAGGTCACGGATCGGTCGTACAGCACGGCCATCCGCATCCGCGCGGCGAAGTTGCCGCGCCGCACCTGGCTCGCATCGCTGCCGTCGGGCGTGAAGAACCCGTCGACCATCGGGCTGATGTCGACCACCTCGCTCGAGCAGCCGAGCCGGGCCACGACCGTCTCGGCGTCCGCCCGGGACGCGGGCGACGAGCTCGCGTACGGCATGAGGACGCACAGCAGCCTGTCGGCGCCGATCGCCTCGGCCACGAGACAGGCGACCAGCGCCGAATCGATCCCGCCCGAGAGCCCCACGACGACCCGCTCGAACCCGGCCTGGCGGAGCTGGCCGCCGATGAACCCGGCGATGACCCGGCGGGCGACGCCGGTGTCGATCGCCAGCTCCGGCGGCAGCTCGAAGAGCGGCTCCCCGTCGGCGCTGTTGGGGATCACCGGCTCGGCGGTCACGGGCGGCTCCCCGGGCAGCGCATCAACGAGCCGCCCGAAACCCGATCGGCGCGCTCGGCGCGTCCTCCGGGGTGACGTCCAGCCCGGGCTCCGCGCCCGGCTCGGCGGTGGAGTCGTGGCCCATCCCGGCCCGCTCGGCGACGATCCTGGCCAGCTCGCGCAGCTGGAGCTCCGGCCGCTCGTCACGCAGGAGCGGCACCGCGATCCGCTCGCGCCGCACGTCACCGAGGTTGACGTCGACTGTGAACAGCCCCTCGTCGAACAGCGGCGCCCGGAAGAGCGTCTCGCCAGTGGGGCCCACGACCTCGGAACCGCCCCAGAACGAGATCGACTCGTCCACGCCCACCCGGTTGCAGAACACGACGAACGACGTCGTGAGCTGGGCGTACGCGCGCATCAGGGTCCACCACGAGCTCGCGGTGCCGAGGCCGACCTCGTTGGTTGCCGCCAGGTCGCGTCCTGGCGACGACGACACGTTGACCAGGATCTGCGCGCCGTCGAGGGCCAGGAGCTGGGGCACCGCGAGGTGCCAGAAGTCCTCGCACACCGCGAGGCCGATCCCCGCGCCCAGCCGGGACGGCACCGCCCGAAGCACGTCGCCCGCGGCGAAGAACCGGCGCTCGTCGAACATGCCGTAGGTGGGCAGGTGGACCTTCCGATGGACGTGGCGGACCTCGCCGTCCTCGATCAGCGCGGCCGAGATGAACAGCCGGTGGTCGCCCGATTCCTCGACGAACGAGACGACCGCGGACAGCCCGCGCGTGGCCCCGGCGAGCTTCGCGAGGCGCGCATCGTCGAGGCGCATCGCCACCTCGGCCGCGAGGTCCTGGAGCTGGTAGCCGGTGAGCCCCAGCTCCGGGAAGACCACGAGGCCGGCGCCCTCGCCACGCGCACGCTCGAGCAGCTCGTGGTGGGTCGCGAGGTTCGCGTCGAGCAGCCCCAGCCGGGGGGCGATCTGGACCAGGGCGATCCGGAGCGGCGTCACAGGGCGAGCATAGCGAGTCGCCCCGCGGCCGCCGCGCAGGCCGGCGGATGCGCTCGCGCGGTCCGAGTTCGCAGGTGACGTTCGCGGCCCGGCGGTGCTAGGCTTCCGGGCACCCGCAGCCGGCTATGGCCGCGATGCGGACAAGGGTGCCCGCGCAGGGCTCCGGGGGAGCCCGCCGGTCCGGCAGCGGGCTGTGTGAGGAGGAGTTAAGAAGCATGTCCCGTACACCGAAGTGGTGGCCGCTGCTCACGTTGCTCGCGGTGACCGCGATCGTCTTCGCGGCGTGCGCTAGCTCGGCCTCGCCGAGCCCGAGCTCGGCAACCCCGTCCGCGTCGGTCGGCGGCGCGTCGCCGTCGGCGGCCGGCTCGCCATCCGCCAGCGCAAGCAGCGCGCCGTTCGACGGCGCCGTCTATCCCGAGGACGGCAGCTCTGCCTGTGACGTCGACGACTACAAGGGCATCATGGGCAAGATCACGGCGACGGACCAGTACACGGTCCAGTTCGACCTGTGCTCGCCTGACGCGGCCTTCCTCTCGAAGATCGCGTTCACGTCGCTGGCCATCAGCGATGCCGACTTCCTCGAGGAGACCGGCGGTGGCGGCGACGCGCTCGTGCGCAACCCAAACGGCACGGGCCCGTACAAGCTCGGCAACTGGGCCCCGGAGCAGGAGATCGTCCTCGAGACGTACGAGGACTACTGGGGCGATCCGCCCCTGACCCCGACCGCGATCGTGCGCTGGAGCACCGAGTCCGCGCAGCGGCTCGTCGAGCTCGAGGCCGGCACGGTCGACGGCATCGACAACCCAGGCTCCGCTGACTTCGAGTCGATCGGGAACAACCCGGACCTGCAGCTCCACCCGCGCACGGCGCTCAACATCTTCTACATCGGCATGAACAACACGATTGCGCCGTTCGACAACGAAGCGGTCCGCCAGGCGTTCGCCAAGGGCATCAACCGCAAGCAGATCGTCGACAACTTCTACCCGTCCGGGTCGTCGGTTGCCGACTACTTCACGCCGTGCGAGATCCCCGGCGGCTGCGCCGGCGATGTGTGGTACGAGTTCGATGCGGCGGCCGCCAAGTCCGAGCTCGAAGCTGCCAACTTCGACTTCACGAAGACATATCCGATCCACCTGCGCGACGTCGTCCGGGGCTATCTGCCCGAGCCGAAGGTCGTGGCCCAGGAGATCCAACAGCAGCTCCAGCAGAACCTGGGCGTCACCACCGAGATCGACGTCCGCGACGAGAACACCTACCTGACCGAGGCGTCCGAGGGCAAGCTCCCGGGCCTCCACCTCCTCGGCTGGGGTGCCGACTACCCGGATGTCACGAACTTCCTGGACGTCCACTTCGGCATCGGCGCGAGCGCCCAGTTCGGGGACAAGTTCGAGGACATCAGCGGACCGCTCGAGGAAGGCGCCGCGACGGCCGATCCGGCCGCCCGCGAGACGCTTTACACGGAGGCCAACGACGCGATCCGCGAGCACGTGCCGATGATCCCGGTCGCGCACGGCGGCTCGGCCACCGCGTTCCGCGCCGACGTCGAGGGCGCCCACTCGTCGCCACTCGGCAACGAGGCGCTCTTCGCGATGAAGGCCGGCGACCGCAACCAGCTGGTCTGGCTCCAGAACGGCGAGCCGGGCAGCCTCTACTGCGCCGACGAGACCGATGGCGAGTCGCTCCGCGTCTGCGAGCAGATGATGGAGCCGCTCTACTCGTACAAGATCGCCGGCACGGAGCCGGAGCCGCTCCTCGCCGAGGAGTGCACGGCCAACGAGGACTCGACGCAGTGGACCTGCACGCTCCGCGAGGGCGTGACGTTCCACGACGGAGCGACGTTCGATGCCAACGACGTGGTCGTCTCGTACGCGGTCCAGTGGGACGCGGAGCACCCGCTCCACGTCGGTGTGGAGGGTCGCGGCCTCTTCGAGTACTGGACCTTTCTCTTCGCAGCCTTCCTGAACGAACCGCCGCCCGCGCCCTGACGGCCGACCGCACCTGACGTCGACGGGGCGCTTACCCTCCGGGGTAGCGCCCCGTCGCTTGTTCCAAGTCGTTCGCTGAGGCAGATGACCCGCTTCATCCTCCGGCGCATCCTGGTGAGCCTGCCGGTGCTCTTCGGCGTCCTGTTCGCGGTGTTCGCGATTGCCAGGGTGATCCCCGGCAGCCCGTGCACCCAAGCGCTCGGCGAGCGCACCAGCCCGGCTCGCTGCGCACAGTTCAACGCGGAGCATGGCCTCGACCAGCCGATCCCGGTCCAGTTCGCGACCTATCTGGGCGAGCTGGCGCAAGGCGATCTGGGGACGTCAGTCAAGTTCGGCCGGCCGGTCGGCCAGATCCTCCTGGAGCGCCTGCCGCTGACGGTCGAGCTGACGGTCCTTGCCCTGCTCCTGGCCATCGTCGTGGGGATCCCGCTCGGCGTCCTCTCGGCCGCGAAACGGAATTCCCCGATCGACGTGGGCACGATGATGATCGCGAACCTCGGCGTGTCCATCCCGATCTTCGTGCTGGGCCTCCTGCTGGCCTATCTCTTCGCGATCACCTTCAAGGACACGCCGATCGCCCTGCCCCCGTCCGGCCGGCTCAGCCCCGGGACCGAGGTCGTGCCGCTGGCGACCGTCTGGGGCCTCGAGTCGTTGTCCGGCCCGCCCCGCGCGCTCCTGGACTTCGTCTCCAACATGTACATCGTCAACGGGCTGGTGACGCTGAACTTCAGCCTGCTCGGCGACGCCGTCCGCCACCTGATCCTGCCTACCATCGCCTTGGGGACGATCCCGCTGGCGATCATCGCGCGGATCACCCGTTCGAGCCTCCTGGACGTGCTCGGGCAGGACTTCGTCCGGACGGCGCGGGCCAAGGGTCTGCGCGAACGCCGCGTCGTGCTCCGGCATGGTCTCGGCAACGCGCTCCTGCCGGTCGTGACGATCATCGGGCTGCAGCTGGGAGGGCTCCTCTCGGGCGCGGTGCTGACCGAGACGATCTTCCGGCTGGGCGGCGTCGGCAGCGCCATCTTCGAGGGCGTTCTCGGTCGGGACTACCAGATCGTGCAGGGCTTCGCCGTGCTCGTCGCCGTGATCTTCATCGTCGTGAATCTCATCGTCGACATCTCCTATGCCAAGCTCGACCCGAGAGTCAGGCTGAGCTGATGGCGGCCAGTGTCGAGCCGATCCCCGAGAAGCTGGCCGACCGGCTGACGGCGCCGCGCCGCTCCTCCCTCTGGCGCGACACCATGGGCAACATCCTGCGCCAGCGGAGCGCGGTGATCGGCCTCGCGATCCTGACCCTTCTCTTCCTGACGGCGATCTTCGCCGATGTCATCGGCACGCATCCGCCCAACACGAGCCTCCTCGGTACCGAACCCGGCATCGAGCGACGGGACGGATCGTGCATCCACGCCCTCGGGTGCCCCACCACGAAGCCGCAGCACCTGCTGGGCACCGACGGCAACTTCCGGGATGTCTTCAGCCGCGTCGTCGACGGCGCCCGGATCTCGCTCCGCGTCGGCTTCCTCACCGTCGGCTTCGCGATCATCCTCGGCAGCGTCATCGGCGCCGTCTCCGGCTACATGGGTGGCTTCGTCGACAACGTTCTCATGCGCCTCATGGACGTGCTCCTCGCGTTTCCCAGCCTCCTCCTTGCGATCGCGATCCTGACCGTTCTGGGGAAGGGATTGATCAACGCGCAACTGGCGATCGGCATCGTCGCGATCCCGATCTACGCCCGGGTCATGCGCGCCGCCGTGCTCGGCATCCGGGACCTTGACTACGTCACCGCGTCCCGGGCGCTCGGCGAGTCCGGGTTGGGTCTGCTGGTCCGGCGGATCGTCCCCAACTCCCTGACCCCGCTCATCGTGCAGGGGACGCTGGGGATCGGCGTGGCCGTCCTCGACGTCGCGGCGCTCTCGTTCCTGGGGCTGGGCGCCGAGCCTCCGATCGCCGAGTGGGGCTCGATGATCGGCGAGGAGCGCAACCAGCTGTTCACGGCGCCCCACCTGATCCTGGTGCCCGGGTTCGCGATCACGCTGACCGTGCTGGGCTTCAACCTCCTGGGCGACGGGCTGCGCGACGCGCTCGACCCTCGGCTGAACCGGTGACCGGGACGCTCGGGGCGCGGCTCGACGAGACCGTCATCGAGGAGATCCTGCCCGCAGGCGCCCGCAAGCCCAGGCGGCTCCGCGGGGCCCGCCCCCTGCTCGAGGTCAGGGGCCTGCGCACGACGTTCCACACCCGCGACGGGGTCGTGCGCGCGGTCGACGGCATCGACTTCCACGTCGATCGCGGCGAGATCATGGGCCTCGTCGGCGAGTCGGGCTGCGGCAAGAGCGTGACGAGCCTCTCGATCATGGGCCTCGTGGCGAAGCCCGGCCGGATCGAGGCCGGCGAGATCCTGTTCGACGGCCAGGACCTCCTCCAGCTGTCCGGCGACCAGATGCGCCGCCTCCGGGGCGACCGGATCTCGATGATCTTCCAGCAGCCGACGTCCTCGCTGAACCCGGTCTGGGACGTGGGAACGCAGGTCAGCGAGGTGCTCGGCCTGCACCGCGGCATGAAGAAGGGGCCCGCCTGGCGGCGAGCCGGCGAGCTGCTCAGGATGGTCGGCATCCCCGATCCAGACCGCCGCCTCAAGGCCTACCCGCACGAGATGTCGGGCGGGATGGCGCAGCGCGTGATGATCGCGATGGCCCTCGCCTGCGAGCCGGAGCTGCTGATCGCCGACGAACCCACGACCGCGCTCGACGTGACCATCCAGGCCCAGATCCTCGACCTGATGCGCAGCCTGCGCGACGAGACCGGCACGGCCATCGTGTTCATCACCCACGACCTTGGGGTCGTCGCCGAGATGTGCGACCGGGTGGCGGTCATGTACGCGGGCGAGATCGTCGAGCACACCGACGTCGCGACCCTGTTCGGCGATCCGCTCCACCCGTACACGCGGGGCCTGATCGGCTCGATCCCGGTGGTCGGCGACGTGAAGGAGGAGCTCGCGGTCATCCCGGGCTCCGTCCCGAACCTGATCGACCTCCCCGGCGGCTGTCGCTTCGCCCCGCGCTGCGCGGCCCGCGTTGCCGAGGACGTGGCCCTCGCGATGGAGGTCCACCCGACGCTCCGTCCGGTGGCCGGTGGTCACGAGGTCCGCTGCTGGCTCTACCACGACGCCGCCGGCGGGCTGATGTCGCGAGCCGCCCGCGCGGTCCGCGCGGGCGAGTCCGCCGCCACGGCGACCGGCGCCGCATCGGCCACGGCGCCCGGCGCCGACACCGGCGGCCTGGACGTCCTTCCCGGGTGAGCGCCCCTGCCGGCGCTGCCCCCGCGGCCCCGCGGCCGCAGCCGGACACGGCCCCGCTCGTCGAGGTCCGCAACCTGGTCAAGCACTTCCCGATCAGGGGCGGGGTCCTCCAGCGGACCGTCGCGGTCGTGCAGGCAGTCGACGACGTCAGCTTCGAGATCCGGCGCGGCGAGACGCTCGGCCTGGTCGGGGAGTCCGGCTGCGGCAAGACGACCGTTGGCCGCGCGCTGCTGCGGCTGATCGACCCGGATGCCGGCACGATCAACTTCGACGGCCGGGACATCACGACGCTCAAGGGTGCCGCCCTGCGTCCCTACCGGCGGCGGATGCAGATCATCTTCCAGGACCCGTACGGCTCGCTCGACCCGCGCACGCCGATCGGCGACTCGATCGGGGAAGGGCTGCGCATCCACCGTCTCGGCAGCGGCGCCGAGCGGCGGGCAAAGGTCGAGCGGATGATGGACATGGTGGGGCTCATGTCCTACCACGGCCGGCGCTACCCGCACGAGTTCAGCGGCGGGCAGCGCCAGCGGATCGGGATCGCCCGGGCGCTCGTCCTCGAGCCGGACCTGGTCGTGTGCGACGAGCCCGTCTCGGCGCTCGACGTCTCGATCCAGGCCCAGGTGCTCAACCTCCTCAAGTCGCTCCAGGGCGAGCTCGGCCTGACCTACGTCTTCATCGCCCACAACATGGGCGTCGTCGAGCACATCAGCGACCGCGTCGCGGTCATGTACCTGGGCAGGATGGTGGAGGTCGCGGAACGGCGCGAGCTGTTCCGAGCCCCCGAGCACCCGTACAGCCAGGCCCTGCTGTCCGCCATCCCGGTGCCGGACCCGGCGCTGCGACGGAGGCGGATCATCCTCAAGGGCGACGTGCCGAGCCCGGTCAACCCGCCGTCCGGCTGCCGGTTCAACCCGCGCTGCCAGCTCCGCGCGGAGCTCGGCGGTCCCGAGATCTGCGTGACCACCGAACCGCCGCTGGTCGACGTCCGCCCCGGCGTCGAGCACCAGGCAGCGTGCCACTTCAGGGGACCCGGCGGCGAGGAGCGGGTGCGTGACGCGCGGCTCCGGGCCGGCATGCCGGGGCGTGCCGCGTCGGCCGTGGCCCACCCAGCGCTCGTGCCCGGCGGCCCGGCCTAGACGGCGGCCGGGCGCGCGGGACGGAGCTCGGGACCGCGGAGCGAGCCGGTTCCCCTTCATCCCGGAGCTCGCCGGCGGCGGTTCGGGACCCGGGAGCGCTACTCCTTGGGCACCCCCGCGTCGGTCGTCTCGATGACCGCGGGTGCCTCGAGGTGCGTTGCAGCCGTGGCGTCGACGGTGGCCGGGTCCTCCGCGTTCTCCGACTTCAGCCAGGCCAGGGCGGAATCGGGCGTCCCGTGGCGGACCGGGCGGTCGTCGATGTGGGCCACCCCCACGTCCGTCTTGCGTGCCTCGTCGGCGTAATGACAGGCGGCCCTGTGCTCCCCCTCGAGCTCCGCGAGGGGCGGATCGATCGTCTTGCAGTTCTCGGGCTTCCCCAGGCGCTCGTACAGCCAGCAGCGAGTGTGGAACCGGCAGCCGGGGGGCGGGTTCACGGGGCTCGGCACGTCGCCTTTGAGGATGACCCGCTTGCGCTTGCGCTCGGCGGTCGGATCCGGCACGGGCACCGCGGACAGCAGGGCCCGGGTGTACGGGTGGCCGGGTGACGCGTAGAGCTGATCCGGCGGCCCGATCTCGACGACCTTCCCGAGGTACATCACCGCGACGCGGTCGCTGATGTGCTTGACGACCGACAGGTCGTGGGCGACGAACAGGTAGGTCAGGCCCAGCCGCTTCCGAAGATCCGTGAGCAGGTTGAGCACCTGCGCCTGGATGGACACGTCGAGGGCCGAGATCGGCTCGTCGCACACGATGAACTCGGGTTCGACCGCCAGGGCGCGGGCGACGCCGATCCGCTGGCGCTGGCCGCCGCTGAACTCGTGCGGGTAGCGCTGGACGTACTTCGGGTCCAGCCCCACGAGCGTCAGGAGCTCGGCAACGCGGTCCCGCTTCGCCTGACCGCGCGCTAGGTTGTGCGTCTCGATCGGCTCGCTGACGATCGATCCCACCGTCATCCGGGGATCGAGCGAGCCATACGGGTCCTGGAAGATGATCTGCATCTTCCGGCGCAGCTTGCGCAGCGCCTCGCCCCCGAGGCTGCCGAGGTCCGTGCCGTCGAAGTAGACGTGCCCGCTCGTCGGCTCACGGAGCCGGATCATCGCCCTGCCGATCGTGCTCTTGCCGCATCCGGACTCGCCCACGAGACCCAGCGTCTCGCCGCGGCGGACCTCGAACGTCACGCCGTCAACGGCCTTGACCGAGCCCGCGACCGTCTTGAAGATGCCCGACCGGATCGGAAAGTGGACCTTGAGGTCGTCGACCTCGACGATGTTCTTCTTGTCGTGCACGTACGCTGCTGCGGGACGCTCCAGGGTCGCGGTCACGAGATCCAACCGCCGGGCTCGGTGCCCCAGCAACGGGCCATGTGGGTATCGGTGCCGCGCGACGTCAACGACGGCTCCTTCTCGCGGCAGACGTCCCGGGCATAGATGCAGCGCGGGTTGAAGCGGCACGCCTCGGCCGGCCTGATGAGCAGCGGCGGCATGCCCTCGATCGTCCGCAGCCGGTCGCCCCGGACGTCGTCGATCCGCGGCAGCGAGTCGAGGAGGCCCCACGCGTACGGCATCTGCGGTCGCTCGAACAGCTCGTCGACCGTGCCCGTCTCGACGATCCGGCCCGCGTACATGACGTTGACCCGGTGGCACATGCCCGCAGCGATCCCCAGGTCGTGGGTGATCATCAGGACCGCCGTGTGGAACTCGCTGGAGAGCGTCTGGATGAGCTCCAGGATCTGGGCCTGGATGGTCACGTCCAGCGCCGTCGTGGGCTCGTCCGCAAGGATCAGCTTCGGGTCGCACGACAGCGCGATGGCGATCATCACGCGCTGGCGCATCCCGCCTGAGAACTGGAACGGGTAGTCGTTCAGGCGGTCCTTGGCCCGCGGGATGCCGACCTTGCTCAGCAGCTCGACGACCCGGTCGCGGGCTGCCTTCTGCGGGAGGCCCATGTGCTCACGGATGGATTCGGCTATCTGGTAGCCGATCGTGAGGGTCGGGTTGAGGCTGGTCAGCGGGTCCTGGAAGATGAACCCGATCTCCTTGCCCCGGAGCTTGCGGACCTCGTCGTCGTCGAGCTTCAGGATGTCGATCCCGTCGAACAGGATCTGTCCGGCAACGATCCGGCCCGGCGGATCGGGCACGAGGCGGGCGATCGACAGGGCGGTCACGCTCTTGCCGCAGCCGGACTCGCCGACGAGGCCCAGCGTCTCGCCATAGCCCACGTCGAAGGTCACGTCGTCGACGGCCTGCACGACGCCGTCCGGGGTGAAGAAGTGGGTCGACAGGCCGCGGACCTGGAGGAGGTGCTCCGCCTTGCGCTCCACGTTCCTCCGTCCCGGCTCCTCGGCGCTCATCCGGCGGGCCTCCTCTGGCGAGAGGTCGATCATGACCGGCCCGTCCGCGGAAGCGATCTCGGATCGGGGTGACGTCACCTACTGCTTGCCCTTGAGCTTGGGATCCAGCGCGTCGCGCAGGCCGTCGCCAAGGAACGTGAAGCCGATGAGGGCGAGGGCGATGAAGATCGCCGGGAAGAGCACCAGGTGCGGCTCGGAGCGGATGAACTTCTGGCCCTCTGCCACCAGCGTGCCCCACGACGCCCGCGGGGCCCGGACGCCGATGCCGATGTAGGCGAGGGTGGCCTCGGCCAGGATCGCGCCGGGGATCCCCAGCGTGACCGCGACGATGATGGGACCCATCCCGTTGGGCAGCAGGTGGCGGGTGACGATCCGGCTGTCCGACACCCCGATGGCCCGGGCGGCCTCCACGAACTCGGTCTCCTTGAGCGCCAGCAGCTGACCGCGTACGAGGCGCGTCACGGTCACCCACGAGGTGAGCCCGATGGCCACGAACACCAGGAGCAGCCCGTCGACGGCCTGCCCGAGGAGCGTGTCGCGGAAGGCGACCGAGAGCAGGATGATGAACAGCAGGTCCGGGAAGGCGTAGATGACGTCGGTCAGGCGCATCAGGAGGTTGTCCAGCCGGCCGCCGAACCAGCCGGCCAGGGCGCCGATCGGCACGCCGATGACCAGGATCACGAGCTGGACCACGAGGGCGACGGTGACGCTGATCCGGGCGCCGTCCAGCAGGCGGCTCAGGAGGTCGCGGCCCAGCTGGTCCGTGCCCAGCAGGTGCCCGGGCGACCCGGGCGGGAGCGGGCCGCCGCCTGCGGCGGCCACGGCCTTGAGATCCTGGTACTGGTACGGCCACGGGGCGATGATCGGGCCGAAGATGCCCGCCATCAACAGCAGGAACACGAGGACGAGGCCGAGGATGGCCAGCCGGTTCTTGCGCAGTCTGCCGAACGCGTCCCTCCACAAGCCGGTCGACGCCTTCGGCCTGGCGACCTGACCCGGCAGGGGGCGGCTGATGGTGGCCATTGCTGGTCCCGCCTCCTAGCTGTAGCGGATGCGCGGGTCGATGTACGCGTACAGCACGTCGACCACGACGTTGAGGAAGGCCACGGCGAACGCGTACAGCATCGTCATTGCCATGAGCAGGCTGTAGTCGCGGGTCGAGATGGAGCTGAGGTAGAACTGGCCCACGCCCGGGATGTTGAAGATCCGCTCGATGATGAACGAACCGGTGACCAGGAAGGCCAGCGTGGGCCCGAGGATGGTCACCACCGGGATGAGCGCGTTGCGGACCATGTGCCGGCTGACGACGGCGCCCCGCTGGAGCCCCTTGCTCTGGGCCGTCCTGATGTAGTCCTTGCGGGTCACCTCGAGCATCGATGCGCGGGTGTAGCGGGCGATGACCGCGATCGGGAAGCCCGCCAGCGCGAGCGTCGGCAGGACCCACGTCTCGGGTCCCTTCCAGCCGCCCGTGGGGAACCAGCGCAGTTGGACGCTGAAGACGATGACCAGCAGGATCGCCAGCACGAAGCTGGGCGTCGCGATCCCGATGATCGATACGCTCGTGGACAGGTAGTCCGGTGGCCGGTTGTGGCCCAGGGCGGCCACGATGCCGAGCGGGATGCCGATCACGACGGCGACCACGAAGGCCATGATGCCGAGCTGGAACGTGGTGCCGAAGCCGTCGGCGACGATGTCGTTGACCCGCCGGTCCTGGTATCGGTAGGACGGACCGAGGTCACCCTGGACGAATCCGCCGACCCAGTCGATGTACTGGACGTAAAGCGGCTGATCCAGGCCGTACTCGGCGTTGAGCCGCGCCTGGACTGCGGCGGGTAACCGCTTCTCCCGGTCCCACGGGCCACCGGGGACCGCGTGCATGAGGTAGAAGGTGATCACCGAGACGGCGAACAGGACCGGGATGATCCAGAGAATTCGCCGGGCGAGATAGGAGATCACGGCGCCTCGCCTTTCGAGCCTTCAGTGCGGGTCGGGTGGACGAGATCGATGGTGGGGCCGGCCGTGTGCCGGCCCCACCTGGATCGTCCGAAGGACGATCAGTGCTCGAGGATCTGGATGGTCTCGTAGAAGTGCTCGCCCGGGATCTGCGAGTCCATGGGCGTCGGCGTGAGGCCGCTCACATACGGCTTGATGAGCTGCGGGGTCACGCTCCAGCGCAGGAACAGGGAAGCGGCATCGTCGGCGAGGATCTTGCCCGCCTCCTCGTACAGGGCGGCCTGCGCCGCCTGGTCGGCCTCCGCCGCGGCCTGCGTGAGCAGGTCATCGAACGCCTCGTTGCAGTACTGCTGGTCGTTGTTGCCGCCGCCGCAGGTGAACAGACCGCCTAGCTGGTTGTTCGCGTGCGGGTAGTCGGCGCCCCAGCCGTTGCGGGCGAGGTCGTAGTCGCCGGCAGTGCGCTGGGTGAGGAAGACGCTGAAGTCGCTGCCGATCTGCTCGGTCTTGAGGCCGAACGCCTCCTCCCAGGCCTGCGCCAGGAAGGCGACCCGCGGCTCGTGGCCCGAGCCCGAGTTGTAGCCGAACTTGAGGGTCGGGATCTCGGCGGCGCTGGCGTAGCCGAGTTCCCCGAGCGCCTTGTCCATGCTGTCCTTGGCGGCGGCGAGATCGAACGGGTACGGGTCGTAGTCTGGGATGGCGCCCGGGATGCCCGGCATGACGAACGAGTTGGCGATGACGCCGAGGCCGGCGAACGTGGTGTCCTGGAAGCTCTTCTTGTCGATCGCCTGGGTGAGCGCGATCCGGAAGTTCTTGTTCGTGGTGGGGCACGCCTTGGCGTCCGCGCAGCGGGCGACGCCCTCGCCGTTGTTGTAGTTGTAGTACGTGATGCCCAGGCTGGTCTGCTCCGAATACTCGGCCTTCAGGACGTCATCGCCCTTGACGCGCTCGACGTCCTCGCCGGGAACCGGCATGATCATGTCGATCTCGCCGGTCTCGTAGGCCGCCATCGCCTGCGCAGGCTCCGGTGACATGGACATGTGGATCTCGGTCAGCGTGGGCTTGACGTCGCCGTACCAGTTGGGGTTCGGCGTCAGGATGATCTCGCTGTTGTGCTCCCACGTGTCGAGCATGAACGGGCCGGAGCTGACGTAGTTGGCCGCCTCGGTGGCGCCCTCGGACGTGATCCACTTCTCCTGGATTGGCACGCCGACCCACAGGGTCATGGCCGACAGGAAGTACGTGGCCGGGGTGGCCAGGGTCACGACGAAGGTCTTCTCATCGGGTGCCTCGACGCTGAAGGCGTCGAGGGCGGCAACGATGTCGGCATCCGAAGCCGCAGGCTCGGCGCCGGCCATATCGAGCAGCTCCGGGCCACCGGCGACTTCCTCCATGACGTAGCTGTACGGGGCCGCGGTGCGCGGGTCGATGAGCCGTTTCCAGCTGTACACCAGGTCAGCGGCGACGATCGGGTCGCCGTTGCTGTACTTGGCGTCACGAAGCTTGAACGTGAAGGTCTTGGCGTCGTCCGAGACCTCCCACGACTCGGCGAGCGCGGGCACGATCTCGAGGTCCTTGTCGATGTAGACGAGCGGCCGGTGCAGTGCGCGCAGGACGGTCAGCGAGTTGGAGTCCTGGGCCGCGTTGGGATCGAGCGTCGGCGGCTCGCCGGAGATGTCGATGTTGAGGATCTGCTCCGCGGCGAGGGCCCCTGAGGCTGGCGGAACGGAGGCGTCTCCCGAGGGGGACGCCGACATGTCGCCTGTGGCCGATGGCCCCGACGTTGCCGGCCCTGAGGCCGGTGGCGCTGACGTTGTCGTGGCACCGCCGCACGCCGCCACGATGATGGCAAGGCTGGCGAAGATGCCAATGAATCGCTTCTGCATTTTTCCTCCGAACGGGTGGGTTTCGCGATGTTTTCCGGTTGCTCCGTCCCGGGGACCGAGCTGATGCCCTGCGGCCTCGCTTCGGAATCGATCGAGCCTCCGAACTCGAATCGGGTCACGGGCGAACGCCAATGGCCGCGCGGTCCTGGTCCGTGCGCTCCGCGTACTATCAACAGGCTCCGATGGACTGTCAACATTGCCGCCCGGTTGAGCGTGGTTCACGTCCGCCGAGGGCGGCTCAGTCCGGGCAGGGCATCTGACGTCCGGTCATCGGCTTCCAGCGCAGGTTCGGCTGACGCGCGGCGGTGGCCTCGTCGAGCCGGCGGACCGGGGCGCTGCGAGGGGCGTCGTGGAGGGCCGCCGGGTCTGACTCGGCCTCGCGCGCGATCTCCAGCAGCGCATCGGCGAAGGCGTCGAGCGTCTCGACGGGCTCCGTCTCGGTGGGTTCGATCAGCATCCCCTCGTCGACGATGAGCGGGAAGTAGATGGTCGGGGGATGGAATCCGTGGTCGATCAGCCGCTTGGCGATGTCGAGCGTTCGCACGCCCGTGCGCTTCCTGATGGTCGACGCGGACGCCACGAACTCGTGCTTGCACGGCCGGTCGTACGGGATGTCGTACGCGCCACGCAGCCGGTGCTTGAGGTAGTTGGCGGCCAGCACCGCATCGTCGCTGACCTCGCGCAGGCCGCTGGCACCATGCGCGCGGATGTAGGCGTACGCGCGCACGAGCACGCCGGTGTTGCCCACGTAGCTGCGCAGCCGTCCGATCGAGGTGGCACGCTCGCCGGGACGCTCCAGGCGGAATGACCCATCGGCCTCGCGCAGCACCCGCGGCTCCGGGAGGTACGGGACGAGGCGCTCCCCCACCCCCACCGGGCCCGACCCGGGACCGCCGCCGCCGTGCGGCGTGCTGAATGTCTTGTGGACGTTGATGTGCATCACGTCGAAGCCGGCCTCACCGGGCTTGAACCGCCCCAGGATCGCGTTGAGGTTCGCGCCGTCCATGTACGCCAGTGCCCCAGCCTCGTGCACGGCGGTGAGCAGCTCGCCGATCCGCTTCTCGAACAGCCCCAGGGTGGAGGGATTGGTGATCATGACCGCGGCGGTCCGCGGCCCGAGCGCCGCCTCGAACGCCTCGAGATCCACCCCGCCGTCGGGTGCCGAGGGGATCGTGACCGTCCGCAGGCCGGCCATCGTCGCGGTCGCGGGGTTGGTGCCGTGCGACGAATCCGGGACGAGCACCTCCGTCCGCTCCGTGTCGCCGCGGTCCCGATGGTAGGCCCGGATCATGAGGATCCCGGCGAGCTCGCCCTGCGCGCCGGCGGCCGGCTGGAGCGTGACGGCGCGCATCCCGGCGATCTCGGCGAGCGACTGCTCCAGCTCCCACAGCAGCTCCAGCGTGCCCTGGGCCGCCTCGTCCGGCGCGAGCGGATGGAGCTGCGCGAAGCCGGGCAGCCGTGCGGCCCACTCGTTGAGCTTGGGATTGAACTTCATCGTGCACGAGCCGAGCGGGTAGAACCCCGTGTCGACGGCGTAGTTGAGCTGCGAGAGATTGACGTAGTGGCGCACGACCTCGGGCTCGTTGAGCTCGGGCAGGGCCGGCGGCTGTTCGCGCCGAGCCTCAGTTGGCAGCCGGTCGAGCGCATCGGCCGGCGGGTGCGGGATCTTGCCGTTGCCGCGGCCGGGCCGAGAGCGCTCGAACAGGTTGGGCCGCAACCGCGGGCCAACGACGCTCATCGGGCGGCTCCGGTCGGGGCTGGGCTCCGCACCTGGCCGTCCGCCCGTCCGTCGCCGGACAGCTCGGCGCCGAGGGCGGAGGCGAATGTGGCAATCTCGTCTGGCGTCGTTACCTCGGTGGCGCAGACCAGCAGGCCGTCGGCAAGCGCGGGCTCACCGGGCAGCACCTCGACCAGAGGCAGCCCGGCGAGGAAGCCGCGCTCCAGGAGGCGGCGGTGGACCCGCTTGGCGTCCGGGACCCGGACCGCGAACTCGTTGAGGTAGGGAGCGGCGTGGAGCCGCGCAACGCCGACCGCGGCCAGCGCCGTCTCGAGCTCACGTGCGCGCACCGCGCCCCACGCAGCCACGTCGCGCAGCCCGTGCGGCCCGATGGCGGCGAGCCAGACGGACGCAGCGAGCGCCAGCAGGGCCTGGTTCGTGCAGATGTTGCTGGCCGCCCTGTCCCGGCGGATGTCCTGCTCGCGCGCGCGAAGGGTCATCACGTAGGCGCGCCGCCCGTCGATGTCGGTCGTCAGGCCCACGAGCCGCCCGGGCAGCTGGCGTACCAGCGCCTCGGTCGTGGCCAGCAGCCCGAGGTAGGGTCCCCCGTATTGCGGCGGGATCCCCAGCGGCTGGCCCTCGCCAGCCGCAATGTCGGCGCCGTACGAGGCGGGCGGTGCGAGGACTGCGAGCGAGACAGGCTCGATAACGGCCGTGAACAACGCCCCGGCCGCGTGCGCGAGCTCGCCGATGCGAGCCATCGGTTCGAGCAGCCCCAGGAAGTTCGGCTGGGCCACGACCACGCCTGCGACCGGCGCGTCAGGCTGGGACAGCAGCCGCTCGAGCGCCTCGAGGTCCACCGTGCCCGCTGTCTCGCCCCCAACGGCCATGGGAATGACGTCGACCTCCAGGCGGCCGTGGAAGTAGGTGCGCAGTGTGGCCGCGTAATGCGGGTGCACGGCCGCCGAGACGAGCACTCTCGACCGGCGCGTCTGGCGGCACATCATCAGCGCCGCCTCGGCGGTCGCGGCCGCGCCGTCGTAGTGCGAGGCGGACACGACGCCCAGCCCGGTCAGCTCCGCGATGAGCGACTGGTACTCGTAGATGCTCTGGAGCGTGCCCTGCGAGATCTCCGGCTGGTATGGGGTATAGGCGGTGTACCACTCGCCACGGAGCAGGATCTGGTCGACGGCCGGCGGGCTCCAGTGGCGGTATACGCCCGCACCAAGGAACGACGCGAGATCCGTGCGGTTCCGGGCGGCGAGCGCCATAAGGCGCTGGGACAGCAGCAGCTCGGGCTCGGGGGGCGGGAGGCGGAGCGCCGACGCGCGGAGTGCCTCGGGGATGTCGTCGAACAGCCGGTCGACCGAATCGATCTCGAGCGCCCCGAGCATCCGCGCCCGGTCGTCCGCGGTATGCGGACCGTAGGCCACCCCTCAGTCCCCGGAGGTGAGGCGCTCGTACGCCGCCGCGTCGAGCAGCTCGTCGACCTGCGCGGGGTCCGACAGCCGGAGCCGGATCATCCAGCCCTCGCCGTATGGCTCGGCGTTGACGAGCTCCGGCCGGCCGGCGAGCTCCCCGTTCGCCTCGATGACCTCGCCGGACACGGGCGCGAACAGGTCGCTCACCGCCTTGACCGACTCGACGACCCCGAAGGTGCTGTGCTGCTCGACCGCGCTGCCGGCCTCCGGCAGCTCGACGAAGACCACGTCACCGAGCTCCCCCGCCGCGAACTCCGTGATCCCGACCGTCGCCTCCCCGCCCTCGACCCGGACCCACTCGTGGTCCTTGGTGTAGTGCAGATCTGCGGGTACCCCCATCGCGGCTGTCTCCTCGCGGCTGGCGGACAACTTGCCCGTGCGGGCGTCGAGCCTGATCGTGTGCCCGAGGGTCAGGTCGGGCGACGGTAGAACGGCATCGGAACGACCTCGGCGGCGACCCGCTGATCGCGGATCTCGACCTCGAGTATTTTTCCCGGTTCACCGTCGCCCGGCGCCACGTAGGCCATCGCGATGGGCGTGCCGAGCGTCGGGGAGTGGGTGCCGCTCGTGACGGCGCCGGTCTGCACGTCGCCCGCGAACACCGGGTGACCGTGACGGGCGATCCCCCGGCCGCGGATCGCCAGGCCCACGAGGCGCCGTGCCGGTCCGTCCCGGGCGACCCGCTCGAGCGCGGCCCGTCCGACGAAGTCGGCCGTCTTGTCGAGCTTGACGACGCGCCCCAGTCCGGCATCGAACGGTGTCGTGTTCTCGTCCAGCTCGTTGCCGTACAGCGGCATCCCCGCCTCGAGGCGAAGCGTGTCCCGGGCACCCAGCCCCACCGGGACGAGGCCCGCCTCCGCGCCGGCCTCGGTGAGCGCAGCCCACACCGGCTCCGCTCGCTCCCAGTCGACGAACAGCTCGAAGCCGTCCTCGCCCGTGTAGCCCGTCCTGGCGATCAGCGCCGGGATGTCCCCGAAACGACCGTCCGCGATCGCGTAATAGCGCAGCGACCCCAGGTCCACGTCGACCAGCGGCGCGAGGATGCCGGCGGCGGCGGGGCCCTGGACCGCGATCAGCGCGGTGGCGAGGGCCCGGTCGTCGAGGACCGCACGGAAGCGGGCCAGCCGCTCGGCGAGCCCATCGCTGACCCGCTGCGCGTTCGACGCGTTGGCCACTACCAGGAAGCGCTCCTCCGCGAGCCGGTACACGATCAGGTCATCGAGGATCCCGCCGTCCTGGGCGCTCATCATCGAGTAGTGGGCACGTCCCACCGCGAGCGAGGGCGGATCGGTCACCAGCGCGTGCGCCAGCGCGGTGCCGGCCTCGGGCCCCTCGACGAACAGCTCGCCCATGTGCGACAGATCGAAGAGGCCGGCTCGCTCCCGCACGGCCCGGTGCTCTTCGACGATCCCGCGGTACTGCACGGGCATCAGCCAGCCGCCGAAGCCGATGAGCCGCGCTCCCAGGCGGCGATGGACGTCGACGAGGGGCGTCTCGTGGAGCTGCACCTCCCCGGTCATGACGGCGCAGGCTCGACGGCGCCTGCACCGGGGACCCGCGCAGCGACAATGGATTCCCCGCCGCCGGCGAGCAGCGCCGCCGCCTCGGCGACGAGGGCGCGTTCGGTCTCGAACGTCAGGAGCCCGGGCGCATCGGCGAAGTCGACCCAGCGGACCTTCGCGAACTCGTGGTCGTGCCGGTCGAGGTCGCCGCCTGTCGGCGTCATGAGGAAGTAGTGGACGGTCTTGTGGATGCGGGCCCCGCGCTGCACGAAGATGTACTCGATCGAGGGCAGGGGTCCCGTGATCCGGACGTCGAGCCCGGTTTCCTCCGCGACCTCGCGCAGCGCGGTCGCCTCGCGGCTCTCTCCGTCGTGGGGCGTGCCCTTGGGCAGCGTCCAGGTCACCCCGTCGCGGTCGCGGCGGCGCATGCCGACGACCAGCTGTGGTGAGCCTGCCTCGTAACGGACGACGACTCCGCCGGCGGAGGTGGCGGTCGTGTCCCTCAGCCTTGCCACGGCGCCACGGCGGCGCCCGGGCGGCGCGACGCCCCGGCCGTGCCCACCCTGGCCCACTGCATCGCCGCGATCGGACGGGGCGGACCGGCGAGGCCGCGGCGGCTCTGGGCCGGCCGAAGGCTGCGTGATGCCGCACGGAGGGCCACGAGCGGCCCGCGGTCCAACGTCCGGAGCACGGTGGCGCGGCTTGGGGCAGGGCTGAACGAGCCCATCACGCCGAGACCCAGCCGCCGCTGGCGATGCCGGGCCGAGGGACGGACGAACCGCGCCGTCGGTCGGGCCGCGTACTTGGCGGCGATGCTGTGTTCCATGGGGCGCATGGTACCGCCTCAGGGGTCGCTTGCAAGGGACGATCGCAGCCCCTCGGCGGCCTCCGGTGCCAGCGCGCCCCGGGCCAGCGCGAGCTCGATCTCGCGGGACGCCGCGGCCCGGTAGAGGTCGAGCACGCCCGGCGCATGGGCGCGCAGCGCGGCGAGGTGCGCATCGAGCGTGCCGCGGTCGCCACGCGTGATCGGCCCCGTGAGCGCCTGGCGGATGCCCAGCGCCCGAGCGTTGGCCAGCGTCTGCTCCACGAGCGGACCGTAGATCGCCAGCGCCCCGGGCTCGTCGAGGCCGGCCACGCGACCCAGCTCGGCGATCGCGTCGAGGAGCGCCACGAAGCCCCCGGCCGCCAGCACGGCCGCGGCGTGGTACGCCGCCTTCGATCCGGGCGCGAGCCGGACGGGCTGAGCGCCGAGCGCCAGGGCCATGTCGGCGAGGAGCGACGCCAGCTCCTCGTCGCCCTCGATCGCGATTGTGGCGCCGTGCAGCGAGGCAACGGCCCGCTCGGTGTCGGCGAAGGCGACGAGCGGGTGAAACGCGCCGATCTGCGTGCCCGCGGCCATGGCCGGGGTCAGCACCTCGGCGCCCAGCGCGCCGCTGGTGTGCACCATCGCCTGCCCGCCGTACATGCGGAGGCCGGCCGCCAGCGGCGCGATCGCGTCGTCCGGGACGGCCAGGATGATGAGCTCGACCTCCTCGACGAGCGCGGACGCCTCGGCGAAGGCACGGGCTCCCGGGACCAGCCGTCCGAAACGCTCGCGGCGGGCCGGGTCGCGGCTGGCCACGGCCCGGACCGGCCAGCCGGCCCGGGTCAGGCCCATGGCGAGCGCCGTGCCCACGGCGCCGCCGCCGACGATGCCGATCACGGGCGGCTGGCCGGCCGCGCTGCGGAGGTGCGGGTGCGCGTGGCCGGCCGGATCGGCCCCCGGGGTCGGGTCGGCGTCGGCATCGCGCGCCGCATCGCGCGTATCGGGCGCCCGTCCCGGGAGCGGCGGATCGAGGTCGATCCCGGCCGCGCGAACGGCCGCCGCCGTCTTCGCATGGGCGTCGGCGTCGTGGCCGTCCCCGACCTCGGCGGGCTGCGGCTTCTCGCGATCCTCGCCCCACCACGGCCTCATGGCCGACCCTGCGGCGGGCGGAGCGTGGCGCGATACTCTTCCACTCGACGAGTCTACCGACAGCCTGCAGACGGAACGTGCCAGACTACGACCCCTTCGGCGCCCGGTCACCCCTAGGCCCGGACCTGCCCGATCACTATCGCCTCTCGGCCCTGGGCGATCGGGTGGATCTCGAGCGTGCCCCCGTGACCCTGAGGATCCTGCTCGAGAACGTCCTGCGCCACGCCGGGGGCGGCGTCGTGCGAGCCGAGGACGTCGAGACGCTCGCCTCGTGGCGGCCCGCCCACCCGGCGGAGGCGGAGGTCCCGTTCATGCCCTCGCGAGTGGTGTTGCAGGATTTCACGGGCGTCCCGGCCGTCGTTGACCTCGCGGCCATGCGCGACGCGATGGCGGACCTGGGCGGCGACCCGTCCCGCGTCAACCCGCTGGTGCCCGCGGACCTGGTGATCGACCACTCCGTCCAGGTCGACATGTTCGGCAACGCGCGTGCCTTCGCCCACAACGTCGCGCGCGAGTACGAGCGCAACGGCGAGCGGTACCAGCTCCTGCGCTGGGCACAGACCGCGTTCCGGGACCTTCGAGTGGTCCCGCCCGGCACCGGCATCGTGCACCAGGTCAACCTCGAATTCCTGGCGACCGTCGTCGACGACCGCGCCGGCGTGGCATTCCCCGACACCCTGGTCGGCACCGACTCGCACACCACGATGGTCAACGGCCTCGGGGTGCTGGGCTACGGGGTCGGGGGGATCGAGGCAGAGGCGGTGCTCCTCGGGCAGCCGCTCTACCAGCCGATGCCGCGGATCGTGGGCGTGCGGCTCCACGGCGGGCTCCCGCGCGGATCCACCGCAACCGATCTCGTGCTCGTCGTGACCGAGATGCTCCGTGCGTACGGGGTCGTCGGCGCCTTCGTCGAGTTCGCGGGCGATGGTCTCGCCGGACTCGCGCTTGCCGATCGGGCGACGATCTCCAACATGAGCCCCGAGTTCGGGGCGACGGCGACGATGTTCCCGATCGACGACGAGACGCTGGCCTACCTGCGGCTGACCGGCCGCACCGAGGCGCGGATCGGGCTCGTGGAGCGCTATGCCAAGGAGCAGGGCCTGTGGCGGGAGGCCGGCCGATCGCCCGAGTTCGACGACCTGCTCGAGCTCGATCTCGGCACCGTCGTACCCTCCGTCGCCGGGCCTCGCCGGCCGCAGGACCGCGTGCCGCTGGATGGGCTCCGGGAGAACTTCCGCTCGAGCTATCCGGACGGCCTGCGCGCGCTCGGCGAGGATGGCGTGGCGGCGATCCGGCCGGACGGCGGGCAGGTGGAGGAAAGCTCTGCCGACTCGTTTCCGGCCTCGGATCCCCCGTCGTCGTTCGTGCCAGCCGATGCACGCGAGGTGACCGCGCCGACCGCAGCCGCGCCTCCGCCACGCGATCGCGCGTACGAGCGGTACGCCGTGGGCGATGGCGAGGAGACCATCGCGTCCGGCTCGGTGGCCATCGCCGCCATCACGTCGTGCACCAACACGTCCAACCCGACGGTCATGGTCGGCGCGGGATTGCTCGCACGGAATGCCGTCGCCCGCGGCATGACCGTCTCGCCGACGGTCAAGACGTCGCTCGCGCCCGGCTCCAAGGCCGTCACCGGCTATCTCGAGGCGGCCGGACTGATGGCGCCGCTCGAGGCGCTGGGGTTCGCGCTCGCGGGCTACGGCTGCACGACCTGCATCGGTAACTCCGGCCCGCTCGACGAGGACGTGGCGAAGGCGGTGGAGGAGCACGACCTCGTCGTCGCCGCGGTCCTGTCGGGCAACCGCAACTTCGAGGGCCGGATCCACCCCCTCGCGCGGGCCAGCTATCTCGCCTCGCCGCCGCTCGTCGTCGCCTTCGCCCTGGCCGGCAGGGTGGACATCGACCTGACCCGCGAGCCGGTCGGCCGCGATGCCGACGGGCGGCCGGTGCAGCTCGACGAGCTGTGGCCATCATCCGAGGAGATCCGGTCGGTCATCGGCTCGTCGATCGATCCCGAGCTCTTCCGGCGAACCTACGCGGTGGTGTTCGAGGGCGACGAGCGCTGGCAGGCGCTGCCGATCCCCTCGGGCGACCGGTACGCCTGGGACCCCGCGTCGACGTACATCGCCCGGCCGCCGTTCCTCGAGGGGCTCGGGCCGCAGCCCGCCGAGGCTCGCGACATCGTGGGCGCCCGGGCGCTGGCCGTGCTCGGGGACTCCGTCACGACCGACCACATCTCGCCGGCCGGGTCGATCGCCGCCGCGTCACCGGCCGGTCAGTGGCTCCAGGGGCACGGCGTGGGGCCGCTGGAGTTCAACTCGTACGGCGCCCGGCGCGGACATCACGAGGTCATGATGCGCGGCACGTTCGGCAACATCCGGCTGCGCAATGCCCTGACACCGGAGCGCGAGGGGCCCTACACCGTCCATCTTCCCGATGGCGAGCAGCAGTTCATCTTCGACGCCGCGATGCGCTACCGGGAAGAGGGCGTGCCGCTCGTGATCCTGGCTGGTCGCGAGTACGGCTCGGGCTCATCGCGCGACTGGGCGGCCAAGGGCACGACGCTCCTCGGGGTTCGAGCGGTCATCGCGGAAAGCTACGAGCGGATCCACCGGTCGAACCTGGTCGGGATGGGTGTGCTGCCCCTCCAGTTCTCCCCCGGCGAGAGCGTGGCATCGCTCGGGCTGACGGGTCGCGAGACATTCACCATCGAGGGGCTGGCGGAGGGCCTTACGCCGAAGCAGCGGTTGGTGGTCGTCGCGCGCGCGGAAGAGGATGGTCGGGAGCGACGGTTCGACGTCGTGGCGAGGCTCGACGGCCCCATCGAGGTCGAGTACCTGCGAGAAGGCGGGATCCTGCCGGCTGTGGTCAGGCGACTGGCCGTCTCATCGCCTCAGGCGGGCTGATCCGCCCGTGCCCCGTTCAGACGCCAGAGGGCAGGGCGAAGTTGCGGACGGGGTCCGCCGTATTCACCGATCAGAAGATCACCTGGGCGCACTGCACCACGACGAAGATCACGACGATGATCGCGACGATGAACCCCAGCAGAAACCGGCCCACGCTCTCCTCCCATTTGATCGTGCCTGCGCAGATGCTCGGTTCGCGCGAGATGCAGGCGTGCGTCGCATGCGGCGCGGCGCATGGAAACGCGCTTGCAGTCGTGGACGGCTGGTGGGCGGTACTCGAGAAGGGATCAGTCCTCAGCTCATCGCTTTCTTCACGAGCGCGCCGATCCTTGCCTCGTCGGCGGCGGTCAACTTCGTCAGAGCGAAGGACGTCGGCCACATGGTGCCTTCGTCGAGGTTCGCGTCGTCGTTGAAGCCGAACGTCGCGTACCGCGACTTGAACTTATCCGCGCTTGTGAAGTAGCAGACAACCTTGCCCTCCTTGGCATAGGCGGGCATCCCGTACCAGGTTTTCGGCGAGAGGGCTGGCGCGCTGGCTTTGATGATTTCGTGGAGCCGCTTGGCAATGGCCCGATCCGGTCCCGGCATCTCGGCGATCTTCGCGAGGACGTCGCTTTCCCCTTCTTCCTTGGTCTTGTTCGCGCGCGCTTCCGCCTTCAGCTCCCTGGCGCGCTCCTTCATCGCGCCCCGTTCCTCGTCCGTCCATCCCTTCGACGTCTTGTCGGTCGGGGTGGTGCTCTTGGCGGACTTCTGCGTGTCCTTCATGGCGGGTTTCCTCCTCTGCGAGTCCTGATGGGGACGACCCTCATGCTAGGGAGCCGCCGCGGCGGCGGCTCATCCGAAGCTCATTCGACCGCCATCGAACCCGCACCCGGTCGGGCGGGAGTCCATCCGGATACAGAAACAGGGCCCCGGAGGGCCCTGCACTGTTGGGGATCACGATGGTGGGCGATACTGGATTCGAACCAGTGACCTCGCGGATGTGAACCGCGCGCTCTAACCGACTGAGCCAATCGCCCCGTGAAGCGTGCCCGCGGGCCGGCCGATCATACCCGAAGGCCCGGCCAGCGAGCCACGATCTCCTCGCCCGTCATGCCCTCCACGACGATCAGCTTCTGGCGGCCCGCGGCGCCCGCGACAAGCCGCACCGAACGGCGAGCCAACCCCAGCTCCTCCGCCAGCAGCCGGACGAGCGCCTGGTTGGCGGCCCCTTCGACGGCCGGGGCGGTCACGCGGACCCGCAGCGCGCCCTCGACGACCCCCTCCACAGCGTCGGACGAGGCGCGGGGGGTGAGTCTGACGGCGAACCTGACCTCGTTCCCGGCCAGGACTACAGCACGCGCATGAGTGCGAACAGGATGAGCAGGACGACTGTGGCCGAGAAGTCGATCATCCCGGTCCTGGGAAGCATGCGTCGGACCGGCGCGAGCAGCGGCTCGGTTGTCTGGATGATGAAGGCGGACGCCTGATTGCGGCCCCCCGGATCGATCCACGAGATGAGAACCCGGGCAAAGACAAGCACGAACAGGGCCAGCAGCAACAGCTCGACGAAGTTCCTGAGGAACACGTCCACGGCGCGAAGTCTAGCAGCGGACGCCGCGCACCCCAGCAGAATGGCCCTGGGTCGGGCGCCACGGTCGGCCCGTCGGTCAGCCCGGCGGCCGCTCCCCGAAGAGGGCCCGGCCGATGCGCACGATCGTCGCCCCTTCCTCGATCGCCACGTCGAAGTCGTCGCTCATCCCCATCGACAGCTCGTGCCCAAGGCCGGCGTCGCGGCCGCGAAGGCTCCGTGACAGCTCGCTGAGCGCGCGGAACGTGGGCCGGGCGTCCTCGGGATCGGTGGTCATCCTCCCCACCGTCATCAACCCCTCGATCCGCAGGTCACCCAGCGAGGCCAGCTCGGTCAGGGCTGCCTGAACGTCGGCCGGGCGAAAGCCCGCCTTCGCGGGATCGGCGTCGACATTGACCTGGACCAGCACGCGCAACGGCGACCGGCCCAGCTCCGCGCTCAGGGCCGCGAGCCGGCGAGCGAGGCCCACCGAATCGACGGTCTGGATCGTCTCGAACAGCTCGACCGCGCGGCGCGCCTTGTTCGACTGCAGCGGTCCCACGAGGTGCCACCGAACACCGGGCACCTCCCGGAACTTCGCGACCGCGTCCTGGACGCGGTTCTCGCCGAGCTGCTCCAGGCCGCCTGCGACCGCGGCCCGCAGCCGGTCAACGGGCACGGTCTTCGAGACAGCCAGCAGCTGCACGTCGGTCGGCGGGCGTCGCGCGCGCGCGCACGCGCGCGCGATCCGGTCGAGGACGGCTGCCCGGGCCGACGCGAATGCGGCGACCTCGCCCGCGTCGGGAGCCGGGGCCCTCAGGGGCGTTCTCGTCACTCGCGGTGCGAGGACCTACTTGCGGCGGAGGAAGCTCGGGATCTCCAGGTCGTCCGCGTTGTAGCCGGACCGCTTGGACGCCGCCGGCTGGATCAGAGGCCGCTCGACGCGCGGCGCGACCGTGGTCGCCGCGTCGCGACGGCGCGGGTCGTCGTGCGAACCACCGCCGAGCTCCGTGCGCTGGCGCTCGAGCTCGGTCAGATAGTCGCGATCGCGTGTCGTGCGCGCCCCGGCGTAGACGTCGCCCGACTGCTCGGATCCCTCGCGCCGGGCGTCCGAGCGGCGGACCTTGCCGTCGAAGCCGGTGGCGATGACGGTGATCTGCACCTCGTCGCCGAGCCGGTCGTTGAAGCTGGTGCCGAAGATGATGTTCGCCTCGGGGTCCGCGGCGGCGCGGATCTCCTCGGCCGCCTCGGTGACTTCGTGGAGGCTCAGGTCCTGGCCGCCGGTGATGTTGAACAGGATGCCCTGGGCGCCCGCGATGTTGACCTCGAGGAGCGGGCTGGCGATGGCCATCCGCGCGGCCTCGACGGCCCGGTTCTCGCCGCTCGCGCGGCCGATCCCCATGAGCGCCGACCCGGCGTCGCGCATGATCGCGCGAACATCGGCGAAGTCGAGGTTGATGAGGCCGGGCATGGTGATGATGTCGCTGATGCCCTGGACGCCCTGACGGAGGACGTCGTCGACGACGCGGAACGCGTCGAGGATCGAGGTGTTCTTCTGGACGACGTCCTTGAGCCGGTCGTTGGGGATCGTGATCAGGGTGTCGACCTTGGACTTGAGCTCCTCGGCTGCCTTCTCGGCGACCAGCTTGCGCCGGTTGCCCTCGAACGCGAAGGGCTTGGTGACGACGCCGATGGTCAGCGCCCCCGCCTCCTTGGCGAGCTGGGCCACGACCGGGGCGGCCCCCGATCCCGTCCCCCCGCCGAGGCCGGCGGTGATGAAGACCATGTCCGAGTCGGCAAGGGCCTGTGCGATCTTGTCCGAGTCCTCCTCGGCCGAGCGCTGCCCGATGTTTGAATCGCCACCCGCGCCGAGCCCGCGGGTGATCTTGTCGCCGATCCGGATCTTGTGCGGGGCGTCCGACTGGAGCAGCGCCTGGGCATCCGTGTTGCACGCGATGAACTCGACGCCCATCATCTCCGCCCGGATCATCCGGTTGACGGCGTTGCTCCCTCCAC
>Ga0136621_1000116_pt1 | contig 27812 bp, 26 predicted proteins | sample AntDryUQ445A2306_FD_104673 | JGI IMG/M metagenome (GOLD analysis project Ga0136621, IMG submission 104673) | Polar desert sand microbial communities from Dry Valleys, Antarctica - metaG UQ445A (23.06) | ecosystem: Environmental > Terrestrial > Soil > Desert | place: Antarctica: Dry Valley...
GCGCCGCCCGGTCCAGGGAACGCCGTCGAGCTCGCCGCGACGCCCGTGTTCGACCGCCTCTGGCAGGAGTACCCTCATGCGACGCTCGAGGCTTCGGGTGGAGCGGTCGGGCTGCCGCCGGGGCAGATGGGCAACTCGGAGGTCGGGCACCTCACGATCGGCTCGGGGCGCATCCTCCTCCAGGACCTCCCGCGGGTCGGCAAGGCGATCGACGATGGCTCCTTCTACGAGAGCCCGGTGCTCCTCGGCGCTTTCCAGCGGGCACGGAGTCGCGGCGGGAGCGTCCACCTACTGGGCCTCGTCTCCTACGGTGGCGTCCACTCGCACATCGACCATCTGAGGGCGCTGCTCGAGCTCGCCCGCAGGCAGGGAATGGAGGAGCACACGTTCGTCCACGCCTTCACGGACGGTCGCGACGTCTCGCCAACCGCCGCGGAGAGTGACCTGGCCGAGTTGCCCGCCGAGCGGATCGCCACGGTCGCCGGCCGGTACTACGCGATGGATCGCGACGCGCGGTGGGAGCGCACCGACCGGGCTCTCCGGGCGATCACCGATGGAGGTGCCGCGACTGTCGAGCGCCCAGTCGATGCAGTGCGCGCAAGCTACGCCGCCGGCGTCACCGACGAGTTCGTGGAGCCCGTCGCGCTTTTGGGCCGGCCGCGCCTCCGTGCGGGCGACACCGCGGTCTTCTTCAACTTCCGCCCCGATCGCGCCCGTCAGCTGAGCGAGCGCCTGCTCGCTCTCGGCGTCGACCTGACCACGATGACGCGCTACCGGCAGGATCTCGTCTGCCCGGTCGTGTTCGAGCAGCAGGAGGTCACGTGCACGATGGCGCAGGTCCTCTCGGAGCGCGGCCTGCACCAGCTGCACGTCGCCGAGACGGAGAAGTACGCCCACGTGACCTATTTCTTCAACGGGGGACGCGAGGACGAATGGCCTGGCGAGACGAGGATCCTCGTGCCGTCTCCGCGCCACGTGCCGAGCTACGACCTCGAGCCAGCCATGTCGGCCGAGCAGGTCGCGCGCCGCTTCGCCGAGGAGATCGGCGAGGGCTACCGGTTCGCGATCGTCAACTTCGCGAACCCCGACATGGTGGGGCACACCGGCGTGATCCCGGCGGCCGTCGAGGCCGTGGAGACCGTCGATCGGTGTCTCGCCACGGTGCTCGCGGCGGTCGAGCGGTCGGGCGGCGTCGCGCTCGTGACGGCGGACCATGGGAACGCAGAGCAGTTGCTCGAGGCCGACGGAGTCAGTCCGCACACGGCGCACACCACGAATCCAGTGCCCCTCGTGCTGACCAAAAAAGGGTTTGCGCTCGCTTCACGCGGCGAGCTTTCAGACCTGACGCCGACGGCGCTCACGCTTCTCGGTCTCGATATTCCGCCCGAGATGACAGGTAAATGTCTGGTGAAGTGAGAGTGCCGAACTGGTTTGGAATTCGTGACCCCGGGTATACTTCAGGTCTTGTCGCTCGCCCAGCCTGATTTCGGGGTTCTGCGGAAGGCGCAGCGGGGTGACGAACGCGCCTTCTCGCTCATCGTCCGTGCGTATGAGACGCCGGTGTACAACTACGTGATGCGTCTCGTCGGCGGCGACCGCTCGCTGGCCGAGGACCTTACACAGGAGGTCTTCCTCCGCGTTTACCAGGGCCTCCCGAGCTTCTCCCTGCGCTCGAAGTTCACGACCTGGCTCTTCCAGGTGACCAAGAACCGCGTCCTCGACGAGCTCCGCGCGAGCGAGCGCCGTCCGCGCTCGGTCGTCGCCATCGAGGACATGCGTCCGCTCGAGGTCGTCGACGCGCCGTTCGAGCGTGTCGAGACGATGGATGCGGTCTGGCGCGGAATCGAGAATTTGAACGTGGATCTCAAGATGGCGCTCCTCCTGCGCGACATCGTCGGCCTCTCCTATACGGAGATCGCGGACGCGCTCGAGATCACCCTTGCCACGGTCAAGTGGCGCATCTACAAGGCACGAGAGGAAGTCCAGCTCGCGCTTGCCCGCGAGGGGATCACGTTCGGCACCCAGGACGAGGTGCCCGCCGTGACCTCCGCCTAGTTCGTTACGCCGGCTCGTTCGGGTCTTCCTCGCCCGCGAGCAGGATCGAGCCGTCCATCACGTCACGCAGGTGGCGCTTCTGGATCGCAACCTGCGATTTTGCGAGCTCACGCACCCCTTGGTGGCCGGCCTTCTTGCTCATCTTGCGGAGCACCGACCAGTGGCCGACCTCGCTCGCTTCGGCCATGGTCAGGAACTCGAAGCCGTCGAGCGCGTCGGCGTCGCGATCGAGATAGGTCGACATCATGTCGGCGGCCTTGCTCTTGACGGTGCGCGCCTCCTTCATGATCGCCGTCTTCTTGCCCTGGAACCCCCCGGCGAGCTCGGATGCCAGCTTCTCCGCTCGGGCGGCCTCTTTCCACATCGTCTTCAGTTTTTTCTCGAGCTCGACGCTGCCCTCTTTCTCGACGAGCTTCGAGACCTTCTCGGTCGCGTCCTGTGCCGCCATCGCGAGCCCGATCACCTCGCCGAGCTTGGTCTCCAGATTCGTGAGTTCCGCCATCAGTCGCCTCCCGGTTGTCGTGGGTCTACATGCCATGTTCGAGCCGTAGTGCGAGCGGCTCGGGCAAACCGTGCTCGCGGAGCTCCCGCTGGGTTCGCTCGATTGGATATGCGACGCGATGGAACTTTGCAAACCTCCGCTCGAGATCGAGTAGCAGAAGGGCGGCCCGGGGGTCGTCGTCGCGCGGCTGGCCCACCGAGCCGGGGTTGAGCAGCCAGCGCCCTTCGAGCTCGGCTTCGAAGCCTCCGGGCGCGATCCCGCCGGCGACGCCTCGCCCCTCCGGGCGGATCGCGAGCGGGACGTGGCTGTGCCCCACGAGTACGAGCGGGGCGCTCGTCGCTTCGAGCGCGTCGTGGGCCGCCTGAGCGCTTAAGACGTACTCCCAAACCGGGTCGCGCGGGCTCGCGTGAAAGAGCTGCGCAGCGCCGTGCGGCGCCTCCGCGCTCGACGGAAGGCTCTCGAGGATGGAGCGATTCTCCGGCGAGAGCACGCTGCGCGTCCACCGGACGCCGGCCTCGGCGTCGGGCGAGAACTCGGCCAGGTCGATCCTTCCGAGGACGCCCAGATCGTGGTTCCCCACGAGGCAGATAGACGTCTGCTCCATGGCCAGGGCGACGCATTCGTTCGGCCTGGGGCCGTAGCCGACGAGGTCGCCGAGGCACCAGATCTCCTCCGGCGAGTGGGGCTCGAGCGCGGAGAGAACCGACTCGAGGGCGTGCAGGTTACCGTGGATGTCTGAGATGACGGCGACGCGCATCGTCTGGCCCCTTCGGATCGCGGCAACGGCGGTCGTGGCCGTCGGTTGGAGTATCGCGGCTCTGCTCCTGTGGCGTACGAGCGTGCCCGCGGGGCTGCGCCTCCCGCAGGTCGACGCACGCGCGTACTTCAGCGCTGCCGAGCTCGAGCGAGCCTCGGACTTCGAGACGTTCCTGCGGATCGAGTGGCCCCTCGCGACGCTCGTTCTCTTCGCTTGCCTCGTCTTCATGGCGCTGCGGGGCCCGCGGCTTGCGCGCTCGACCGGCCTCGGTCCGATCGGCACGGGGATCGTTCTCGCAGTCGTGACCGTGACGCTGGCCGCCGCCGCCTCGCTCCCGTTCGCCCTCGCGGGGCAGTGGTGGGATCGTCGCCATGGCCTCTCGCGCTCGAGCTACGGCGACGCACTGCTCGAGCTGTGGCTGACGCTCCTCGTCGAGGTGGCTTTCACGTTGCTCGTGATCTCCGTCGTGATGGCGCTCGCCCGCCGGTTCGCGCGGACGTGGTGGATCGGAGCGGGGGTGTTCTTCGTCGTGCTCGGGGTGGCCCTCTCGCTCGTCCTGCCGGCCCTCTCCTCCCTCGAGCTCGAGCCGCTGCGCAGGCCTCGCGTTGCTGCCGACGCACGGGTGCTCGCACGGATCACCGGCGCGGAGGACATCCCCGTCAGCGTCGAGGAGGTTCACGAGGAGACGACGCGCGCGAATGCCTATGCCTTCGGACTCGGTCCGACCCGACGGGTCGTTCTCTGGGACACGTTGCTGGATGGGCGCTTCTCGCGCGGCGAGATCCGGGTCGTGCTCGCTCACGAGTTCGGCCACCACACCCGCGAGCACCTGGCGAAGGGTCTGTCGTGGTTTGCGCTCTTCACCTTCCCGGGCATGCTCGTGCTCGCGCTCCTGACCCGCAGGCGGGGCGGCCTCGCCAACGCGGAGGTCGTGCCCTATGCGCTCCTCGTGCTCTCGGCGATTCAGCTCGCGAGCCTTCCGGTCGAGAACGTCCTCTCCCGGCGCTACGAGGCCGAGTCGGACTGGGTTGCCCTCGAGGCAACGCGTGACCCTGCCGCGGCGCGGGGCCTCTTCAGGCGTTTCTCGACCACGGGTCTCGGCGACCCCGATCCGCCGACGTGGTCGTACGTTCTGCTCGAGACACATCCCACGCTGATGCAGCGCATCGCGATGGCCAACGCGTGGGGCAGAGCCGAGGGCGGGGGCCGCTAGGCCCTAGTGGTCGCCGGGCGGGGTCTCCGGGAGGTTCCGGATCCCCTCGCTCGTCGACCACTTCGACCATGAATCCTGCATCGCATCGAGGAGCTCGCGCATGAAGCGGGGCGACATGTTCACACGCGAGACGACCACGCCGGGCATCACGCCGCCCTCGTCCGCCGGCTCGTGATCGATCCGGGCGAAGGTGATCGTGAACTCGTACTGCGAGAAGGTGATGTTGGCGAAGTTCGAGTAGACGCCGGCGAGGTGCTCGGGGTCGAGATGGATGTTGAGCTGGCGACCCTGCTCGCCGTTCATGGCCTCGTCGTCCACGCGTCTACGATACTAGACGCGTGCCCGAGACTCCCCAAGCGCACGCGAGACCTGTGAGCAAGGCGCCTCTGGATGCAAGCGCCGTCGCTCGTCTCGCCTCGAGGCTCGGGGCCGAGCTCGAGGCCGAGATCGAGCTCGAGCGCCCGACCGACGCGGCGCACGGCGACTACGCGACCAATGCCGCGCTCCGACTCGCGCCGAGCCGCCGGCGCCCGCCGCGCGAGCTGGCTCGGGAGATCGCCGCCGCCGCCGAGCGGTTGCCGGAGGTCGAGCGCGCCGAGGTTGCGGGCCCCGGGTTCGTGAACCTGTGGCTCGAGCCCTCCTGGTTCGGCGAGGCGCTCGACCGGATCCTGAGCGAGGGCGAGGCATACGGCTCCCGCTCCACGCGCTCGCCCGAGCGCGTTCTGGTCGAGCTCGTCTCGGCCAACCCCACCGGCCCGCTCGTCGTCGCCTCGGCTCGGAACGGCGCCTACGGCGACTGCGTCGCACGCCTGCTCGAGTTCGCAGGGCACGAGGTCGAGCGAGAGTTCTACGTCAACGACGCCGGCACGCAGGTCGAGCGCTTCCTCGCCTCGGCCGAGGCCGTGCGCCGGGGCGAGGAGCCTGCCGAGGACGGCTACACGGGCGGGTACATGGCCGAGGTCGCGACGCAGGCCGAGCCGGTCGAGTTCATGCTCGAGTCGATCCGGCGAACGCTCGCACGCTTCCGGATCGAGATCGACCGCTGGGTTCGGCAGTCGGAGATGGAGGACGGGATCCCGGCGGCGCTCGAGGCGCTCGAGACCTACGAGCACGAGGGAGCGGTGTGGGTGCGCTCCTCAGCGCACGGCGACGACAAGGATCGCGTGATCATCCGCTCCGCGGAGCGCGGCGGAAAGCCGGCCTACGTGGCCTGGGACGCGGCGTACATGCGCGACAAGTTCGAGCGCGGCTACGACCGGCTCATCTACGTGCTCGGAGCCGACCACCACGGCTACGTCGGGCGACTCAAGGGCCTTGCCGGCGCGTTCGGCTACGACCCCGAGCGTCTCGAGATCCTGATCTACCAACTCGTGCAGCTCGTGGAGGGAGGGCGCGCGAAGAAGATGTCGAAACGGCGTGGCGACACCGTCTTCCACGACGAGCTCCTGGACGCGATCGGAGTCGATGCGGCTCGCTGGTTCCTCGTCGATCGCGGCCCGGATCAGACGATCGAGATCGACGTCGATCTCGCGGCGGAGCGCTCGCAGAAGAACCCTGTCTACTACGTGCAGTACGTCTCCGCGCGGATCGCGGGCATCATCAGAAACGCGGGCGACGCGGCCGTCTCGGCCGACCCGCCCGCTCTGCTCGCGTCCGAGGAGCGAAACCTCGTCAAGCGGCTCCTCGAGTTTCCGGCGCTGGTCGCCGAGGCGACCGAGCGCAGAGCGCCGCAGGCGATTCCGACTTACGCAATCCGCGTCGCGGATGACTTTCACCGCTTCTACCACGCCCACCGGGTGCTCGAGAGCGACGCGCAGGCCTTCCGGCTTGCGCTCTGCAGCGGGACGCAGACCGTGATCGCCCGCTGCCTCAAGCTGATCGGCGTCGACGCTCCCGACCGTATGTAGGGAGGGCGGGCGTTAGGATTCCCGCGTGAGCGAGGGTGCGCCAGTTCCGGTTCCGGGGCGGCATGGTTCAGGGGCGCTGTCCAGCGTCCCCGACCGCAACCTCGCCCTCGAGCTCGTACGCGTGACCGAGGCGGCTGCGATGGCCGCTGCGCGCTGGATCGGGCGCGGCGACAAGGAGAGTGCCGACCAGGCGGCGGTCGACGCGATGCGTGTGATGCTCGAGACGGTCTCGATGGCGGGCGTCGTCGTGATCGGCGAGGGCGAGAAAGACGCAGCGCCGATGCTGTACAACGGCGAGGAGGTCGGCAACGGCCAGGGGCCCGCCGTGGACGTTGCCGTCGACCCGCTCGAGGGGACCCGTCTGACCTCCCTCGGCCAGCCGAACGCGATCGCGGTGATCGCCGTGGCCGAGCGGGGCACGATGTTCTTTCCGGGGGCCGCCGTCTACATGGACAAGATCGCGTGCGGACCCGAGGCGGCTGGCGCGATTGCGATCGGCGCACCGGCTGCCGAGAACGTCCGCGGCGTCGCGGAGGCCAAGGGCATCGAGCCGGGCGAGGTCTCGGTGGTCGTGCTCGACCGCGAACGGCACCTCGAGCTGATCGCCGAGCTGCGGGAGGTCGGCGCGAAGGTGAGCTTGATCCCCGACGGCGACGTCGCCCCCGCGATCGCCGCTGCCCGCGGCGGCACGGGGGTGGACCTGCTGATGGGCATCGGCGGTACGCCCGAGGGCGTCATCTCGGCGGCGGCTCTGAAGTGCGTTGGAGGCGTCCTGCAGGGGCGGCTCTGGCCGCGGAACGACGCCGAGCGCGCGCAGCTCGTCGAGGCCGGATTCGACCTCGACCAGGTCCTCACGACCGATGAGCTCGTCTCGGGCGAGGACGTCTTCGTGGCGGCGACGGGCGTCACCACGGGTGCCCTACTTCGCGGCGTGCGCTACACGAAGGAAGGCGCCCAGACCGACTCGATCGTCATGCGCTCGCGCTCGGGCACGGTGCGCCGAATCGAGGCTCAGCACGCCTTCGAGAAGCTGTCGCAGCTCTCGGGCGCCTACCGCTGACGTCAGCCTAGGCCACGCCCGCCGTCTCCATCTCCGGCGCATAGAGGCCGGAGCGGGCTGCTCCGTTCAGCTTCGCCCGGCGGAGGAAGGCCTGCTGTGCCGCCTCCACGTTCCCGGTCTCCCCGCCCCACGCCTTCAGCGCCGGTGCCTGGAGCGCGCGCCCGTACGAGAAGCTGAGTTCCCACGGATGGTCGCCATGCGCGTTCATGGCGTTCAGGTGCGCCGTCGCGAGCTCGTCGGTCTGGCCTCCGGAGAGGAAGACGATCCCGGGCACGGCGGCCGGAACGGTCTCGCGGAAGCAGCGGAGCGTCGCCGCGGCAACCTGCTCGACGCTCGCCTGCTCGGACGCGTCCTTGCCGGAGAGCACCATGTTCGGCTTCAGGAGCATCCCTTCCAGCTCGACTCGCTGGTCGAAGAGCTCGCCGAAAACCGCCTTCAGCGTCCGGGCAGTGGCCTCGTAGCAACGCTCGATCGTGTGGTCACCGTCCATCAGTACTTCCGGCTCGACGATCGGGACGATGCCGGCTTCCTGGCTGAGCGCGGCGTAGCGCGCGAGCGCGTGCGCATTCACGGAAATTCCGTAGTCGCTCGGGGTCTCGTCCCCGATCTCGATCACCGCGCGCCACTTGCTGAAACGGGCACCGAGCTGTCCGTACTCGGCGAGGTGCTCACGCAGGCCGTCGAGGCCCTCGGTGACTGTCTCGCCGGGCGCGCCCGCGAGCGGCTTCGCGCCCTTGTCCACTTTGATCCCGGGAACGATCCCCTGGTTCGAGAGAAGCTCGGCGAAGGGCGTGCCGTCTGCCGAGGACTGCCGGAGCGTCTCGTCGAAGAGGATCACGCCGCTGATGAACTCGGAGGCACCCGGGGTGGTGAAGAGCAGGTCGCGGTAGGCGCGCCGGTTCTCCTCGGTCGACTCGACCTCGATCGAGGAGAACCGCTTCTCGATCGTGCCGGAGCTCTCGTCCGCCGCCAGGATGCCTTTCCCTTCGGCAACCAGCTCCTTGGCGGTCGATCTCAGGTCTTCTAGGTCCATGACCGTCTCCTCTCGGTCGCTTGCTCGGCCTCCATTATCCCCGAACCACGGAGGAAGCCGTCGTTCTCGTCATGCAGGAACCCATGGCTCCCCGTGGGCTTATCACGAACCCATGGTTCCTCCGTGGGCTCCTTTGACGACTCGTCTTCGTCGGACACCGGACTGGCTCCCGCCGGGCGGAGCCCGGCTCCGCCGCCGACAGAGGCTCGTTGACGGCGCTGAAGCTGGAAGTGACGATCTGGGCTCGGGGAGCTTGTGGCTCAGAGCCACAAGCTCCGCAGTCTGGCTCGACTCGTTCCCAGGTCAGGCGTCAGTAACGCATTCTTGCCCGCGGAAGCTTGTGGCTCAGAGCCACAAGCCGCCGGGAAGAGGCGATATCCTTTCGAGCACGCGGACGTAGCTCAGTTGGTAGAGCATCAGCTTCCCAAGCTGAGGGTCGTGGGTTCGAGCCCCATCGTCCGCTCCTAAAAGCCCCGCTCAGGCGGGGTTTTCTACCTTCAGCCCGCCCTTGCCACCGGCCCGGACCGCTCGGGCACCTCGCACGCGACGAGCTCCTCGCCGTCCCCGGTGTGGGACCGGGAAGCCGAGCGCTCGGCGGCGTCGTGCTCGCGACGCTGCGCGGGGTAGCCCGGCTCAGTCTCTAGTGATCGCCCCCGCGACCGCGACCGCGACCGTCTCCACCATCGTTGTTCCGGTGCCCGGCGAATCGCGGCAGGTTGGGACACGGAGGTGGGTTGGCCGGCCCCGTGTACGTGATGCAGAGGTTCTCCTCGAACGTGTTCGACCCCGGAGCCGAGAAATCCCGAATGTCGGCGCCCACCGGGGTGATGGTCGCGTTGGCCGCTGAGACCTCCATCGGCGGGTTGCCAACGATCACGTTCTTCCGAATCAGGTTTCCCGTGGGAGTTGACGTGCCGATCGGGAACAGCGCGAGGCCGTTGATGTTCCCGCCGATCCCGTTTTCCTCGATGATGTTCCCACTGCTGGAACCGACGAGCCCGACGCCGAAATCATTCGGGATCGCGGCCTGGGCGGGGATCGGAGGCGTGCCCGCGCCCGGTGCGATGGAGCCGTTCCCGGCGAACTCGCTTCGGCGGACGCGATTGTTGTTGCTATTGGTACACAGACGCCGCCACACGGACGGGCCTCGGAGTTGGCCGAGGTTCTCGCCGCGACGACTTCTTCGACGAGTGTGTCGTTGACGAAACCCAGGAAGATGCCGCTGAAGCAATTCTGGTACGAGACGAGCTTCCGCACCACGGACTTGTCGACACGGTCGGCTGAGGTTCCAAGGAGAGCGATACCGTGCCGCCTCATCCCCTGTACCAGCCCAGGGCGATCACGACCTCGTCGAACGTGCTTTGGATGCCGTCAGCTGGCTGCGCAGGGAAGTTCGAGTCCGTTATGCAGTTCGAGCGCGGCGGGTTGTTGGCCGGCCCGGTCATCGTGAATCCGTTGAGATCCAGTTTGATGCCAGGCTTCCCGAATTTGATGCACGGGCCGTTGTCCTCCTGTAAGCACCGGACATCGGCCGTCAATTTGGTGTCCTCGTTGATCGTCAATGTGGAGCGGATGTCACCAGAGATCCCGCTTTGCGCGGCGTCACCGCGCGTTGTGACGGTGCCGAGCAGCAACGCAGACACAAGCGCCAGCAGCGTCAAGACAACCCACTTCGAGTAGGGCAACGCTCCTCTCGATCTACGCGGCCAGGCCTCGGCGAGCCTCTGCCGGGTCTCGGTCAGGTGCTGAGGCATGACCTTCACGTCTGCGAGCACCGGCATGAAGTTCGTGTCGCTCAGCCAGCGGGGTACGACGTGCAAGTGGACGTGGTCGGTGACGCCGGCGCCGGCGGCTCGGCCCAGGTTCCAGCCGAGGTTGAAGCCGTGCGGCCCGTACGTCTCGAGCAGGGCGCGCTGACCCTCTGCCGCGAGGAGATGGATCTCGAGGACTTCGGTCTCCGTCAGCTCGTCGAACTCGCCGACGTGGCGCGAAGGCGCTACGAGGAGGTGGCCGGAGGCGTAGGGGTACTTGTTCATCATGACGAGAGCGCTCGAGGCGCGTGCCACGACGAGGCCCGCTTCGTCCACCGACCCGGCGGCGCTGCAGAAGATGCAGCCGTCCTCTTCGTCGGCCTGCTGGACGTACTCGAGGCGCCACGGGGCCCACAGCGGTCTCATCGTGCGCTCGCGGCGATGCGGAGCTCGGGGTCGCAGACCACGGCGTGAGTGTATGTATGTGCTTCGTGAGCTCTCGGACGCTAGCGGCGCTTGCTGCCGTGCTCGTGCTCGGCGCCGCCGGTTCGGCGGGGGCACAGGTCGGCGTGATCCCGCTGCGCGAGAACCTGCTCGAGAACGGTGGCTTCGAGCGTGGAAGCCGTGGCTGGACCGCCTTCGCGGGCGCGCGGCGCACGACCGTCGAGGCGCCTGCGAGGCAGGGAACGGCGTCCCTCGCGGTGACCCTTCGCCGTGGGCGGGGCGGCGGCGTTCTCGCCGCGGTCGAGCCCGAGGCGCTGGCGGCTGCCGGTCTCGTCAGCCCGGTGACGGCGACGCTCCAGGGCACGCTCAGGGCGACGGCCTGGATTCGCGCTTCGCCTCGCAGCGTGGGGCGCCTCGTGCGCGTGCAGCTGAACGAGACCGGCGGAGCCTTTGACCAGGAGGAGCTCGGCGATGCGCTGGTGGAGCGGCGGCTGACGCGCACCTGGCAGCGGGTCGCCGTGCTCGGCTCGGTTCGCCGTCTCGATCGCACGGGGGTCGTGGCGCTCGTCAGCGTTCCCCACGCTCGCGGGGGCGACGTGGTGTACGTGGACGACTTTCGCGTCGCGGGCGAACCGCCAGACCGCGTTCCGGTGAACGCGACGGAGGAGCGCTGGAGTCCGTGGGCCTATGCCGCCGTGTGGGCTGCCGTCCTGGGGGCCGGCGCATTGACGCTCCTCCTGCGCCGCAAACCGAACCCGCCGGCGGGCCGTAGTGGAAACCGACGTACTCCGCCGCGTACGTGAACGTCCACATGAACGACGGCATCGACCCCGTGAACACGGAACCCGGCGACTTGGAACGGGAGCGACTGGGCGATCGTGCGCTACGTGGACGAGGCTTCTTTCGCGGACGGCGGCTTCATCGCCCGCGTCTCGCGGGCCGAGATCCGGGCGGAAGGACCGCGGAGACCCGTTCGCCGTCTACCTGCGCGTGGCGATCAGTGGCTCGGCCGGGCTTCGTCCCAGCGTTCTCTGCCGCGCGCGGCTCGCCGGCCGGGGTCTCCCCGTCCGCGAGGCGCGGTTCCTCAGTCGGTCGGCCAGCTGCCGGTGGCTCCTTCCCCGAAGTGGACGGGGAGCGAAGCTCCAGGGTTCGATCGAGCTACGGGTCGGGAGCTCAACGGCCCGCCGCAGCTTCTCCGCAACCGTTCGCTAGCCGCTCAGAGCTCGGCTGGAAGCGGTGCAGCCTCTCGCGCCACGAGCGGAGTCCGGCGGACGTTCGTCGGGATCGCTCGCTCGAGCATCAGAGCGCCCGCTCCGGCGAGAACGCAGATCGCCGCTGCCACGATCCAGAGACCGCTCGGCGAGAGCGCGAGCGCAAATCCGCCGGCCGCAGGGCCGATCGTGAATCCGACCTGCCACGAGAAGGCGGAGGAGGCCATGTAGCGCCCGAGCAGGCGATGGTCTGCGAGGTCGGCGACGAGCGGTGCCTGGACTGTCCCGTGGAGGCATTCGCCGATCGCGAAGACAGCGGCCGCGAACGCGAGCATCGCCGCCGCCGCGGCCCCTGCGAAGAACACCCCGCCGACCGGTACGAGCAGCCAGGCGAGCGCCCAGACGAGCCCGAGCAGGGCCAGGGTCTTCATCCGCCGCCGACCCTCGAGCAGCTTCGCGAGTGGAAGCTGTGCGAGGACGATCACGAGCGTGTTCACGAAGAAGACGAGGCCGATCCCGAGCTCGCTGACCGACGCCTCGTTCTTTGCGTAGACCGGGAGCGTCTCGAGCTGGGCCATCCCCGCGGCGATGAAGACGACGTTCAACGCGAGCACACCCACGAACACGCGGTGGCGTAGCACGTCGAGGTAGCTTCCCGGCCTGCCGTCTGCGTGGCCCGTCTCCCGGCGTGGCTCGGGCACGAAGGCGAGCGCACCGATGTAGGCGAGAAAGGTCGCCGCGTCGACGAGGAAGAGGACGGTGAACGTTCCCGGGCTGGACGTGGTCGCGATCAGTCCGCCGACGAGCCCCCCGAGGCCGATCCCGAGGTTCATCATCACCCGTTGCATCGCGAAGGCCGCCGGGCGACGCTCCTGCGGGGTTAGCCCGGCGATCAGGGTCGACTGGCTCGGCCAGAAGGCTCCGTTGCCGATGCCGGCGATCGCGCTCGCGAGGAAGCCGTGCCAGGACTCGTGCACCAGCGGATACGCGCCGAAGCCGAGAGCCATCAGGACGAGCGCGGCCGTGAGCGTTCGGCGCCCGCCGACGCGGTCGACGAGAGCTCCGGCGAGCGGTCCCGCCAGCAATCCGACCGCCGCATTCGTCGCCACGATCAGCCCGGCCGTGCCAAGCGAGAAGCCGCGGACGTTGTGGAGGTAGATGAAGAGGAACGGGAAGGCGATCCCGTTCCCGAAGGCGTTGACGAGTGCGCCGAGCTGCAGGATCTGAACCGGCCGCGGAAGCCGCGGGTTCAGGCTGCGGAAGTAAGCCGCCAGCGGGCGCACCGTCGGAAACTACCTTCGTGGCGGCCTGCGCTCGAAGGCGATGGGCGGGCTCCAGCTCGCGGGCGTCCAGATGAGCTCGAAGTGCGCCTGGCAGGAATCGAACCTGCGACCTCGCGCTCCGGAGGCGCGCGCTCTATCCCCTGAGCTACAGGCGCGGAGCGGTCAGTCTAGCTCCCTTGCAGAGGCCGGCCCGTGGCGATCGTGGCCAGGGACAGGTGTCCTTGCCCTACGCTTGCCGCATGCAGGTAGCCGCCCGCGTCGTCGAGCTACGGTTGGCGGAGACGTTCGTGATCGCGCGGGACGCGCGCGACACAGCCGAGGTGGTGCAGGTCGAGGTCACGCACGACGGCCTGACCGGCTACGGAGAGGCAGCGCCGATCGATCGCTACGGCGAGTCCGTCGAGTCGGCCCTCGAGTTTCTGAACGGCTCCGCCGAGCTGCTCGGAGACGACCCGTTCGCGCTCGAGGAGATCGGCGACCGGCTGGCCGGCCGCCCGGGCGAGCAGGCGGCGAAGTCGGCGCTCGACGCGGCTCTCCACGATCTGTGCGGCAAGCTGACCGGGCTCCCCGTGTGGCGCCTGCTCGGCCTCGCACGCGCGGGCCCGCCGACCTCGTGGACGGTCTGGCTCGGTGATCCCGACGACATGGCCCGGCGCGCGGCGCGCGCTGCAGGCCGCTTTCGGCGGCTGAAGCTCAAGCTCGGCGGCCGGGACGGGCTCGACGTCGAGCGCGTCCGCGCGGTGCGCGCCGTCAGCGAGGTGCCTCTGCAGGTGGACGTCAACGAGTACTGGTCGCTCGAGGAGGCGATCGAGGCGCTGCCGCAGCTCGCAGCCCTCGGCGTCGAGTACTGCGAGCAGCCGCTCCCGGCCGGCGATCCGGGCGGGCCGGAGCTGAAGCGCCGCTCGCCTCTGCGGATCTACCTCGACGAGGACTGCCACACGCTCGCCGACGTCGGGCCCTGCGGGGAGCGGGCGCACGGAATCACGATCAAGCTCGCGAAGTCCGGCGGGATTCGCGAGGCCGTTCGCATGGCGCATGCGGCCCGCGGGGCCGGCATGGGCGTGATGCTCGGGTGCATGCTCGAGTCGGGCCTCGGCATCGCGGCCGGTTGTCAGATCGCCTCGCTCTGCGACCATGTGGATCTCGACGGAAACCTCCTCCTCGCCGAGGATCCGTGGCCCGGTGTCGAGCTCGTCGACGGCGTCCAGACTCCCTCTACGAGACCGGGCCTTGGGGTCGAGCAAGCGCTATCTCGTACTGGCTGAGGGTCGCTCGGACGACCCGCACTACGGGAAAACCGCGCGCGGGGTGATCCACTACGGGCGCGACCCTGTGGTCGCGATCCTCGACTCCACTCACGCGGGGGAGACCTACGAGGGCATCCCGATCGTCGGGAGTCTCGACGACGCGCTCCCCTTCGGCCCGACGACCGCGCTCGTGGGGGTCGCAACGCAGGGCGGCCGCTTTCCGCCTGCCTGGCGCGAGCTCCTGAAGAGCTGCATCGCCGGGGGCCTCGACGTCGAGAACGGGTTGCACGAGTTCCTGAGCGAAGATCGGGAGCTGAGCGGCCTCGCGCGCCACCACGGGGTCGAGCTGCGCGATCTGCGCAAGCCGCCTCTCGGTCTGAGCGTTCCGACCGGGGAGAACATGCGGCTGCCCGCGAAGACCGTCCTCACCGTCGGCTCGGACTGCGCCATCGGCAAGAAGACGGTGGCGGTCGAGCTCGACCGGGAGGCGAGGCGGCGGGGTCTCGAGTCCATCTTCGTGCCGACCGGGCAGACGGGGATCGCGATCGCAGGGTGGGGGATCGCCGTCGACGCGGTCGTCTCCGACTTCCTCGCGGGGGCAGCGGAGCGACTCGTCGTGGAAGGGGCCCGTCGAGGCGGCGAGCTGCTCTTCGTCGAGGGGCAGGGCTCGATCGTGCACCCCGCCTACTCCGGGGTGACGCTCGGCCTCCTGCATGGGAGCGCGCCGCATGCGCTCGTCCTCTGCCACCTGGCGGGTGCCACCGAGACCGAGGGCTTTCCGGGGCATCCGCTGCCGGGCCTGCCCGAGCTGATTTCACTCTACGAGCGCGCGTCGCTTCCCGCCCGCAGGGCATGGGTGGCCGCGATCGCGCTGAACACCCGTGAGCTCGACGAAGCCTCGGCCCGCCTCGCGATCACCGAGACGCAGGCCGAGACCGGCATGCCGACGGACGACCCCGTGCGTTTCGGGGCGGGAAAGCTACTCGACGCCGTGCTCGGTGTGATACGACGAAGGGCGTGACCGACCCCCGCGTCGAGAGGCTGGCAGAGCTGCTCGTCGGCTACTCCCTCGGGGTGCAGGCCGGTCAGCTCGTCCGCATCGACGGATCGAGCGAGGCTGCGCCGCTGATCGTCGCCGCACACCGGGCTGCCCTCCGTCGCGGCGCGCACGCCTACGCCCAGGTCAGCCTGGACGGGATCGCCGAGCTCCACGTCGACCGGGCCACGGAGGAGCAGCTCACGCACGTCTCGCAGGTGGAGCGAAGCGAGATGGAGCGGCTCGACGGTCTGCTGACCATCTGGTCCGAGTCCAACACGCGCTCCTTCACACGCGCCGAGCCCGACCGGCAAGGGCGCTACATCGCCGCTCGGCGGGAGTTGAGCAGCATTCGCGGCGAGCGGATGGCTCGCGGCGAGATGACCTGGTGCGGAACGCTCTACCCGACAGAAGCGCACGCGCAGGACGCCGAGATGTCGCTGCGCGAGTACGAGGACTTCGTGTACCGGGCCTGCCACGTCGCCGAGGGAGACGATCCGGCCGTCCATTGGAAGTCCGTGGCCGCCGATCTCGACGCGCGTGCCCGCGAGCTCTCGAGCGTGCGTGAGCTTCGGATCGTCGGTCCCGACACGGACCTCCGGCTGCTCGTCGAGGGGCGCACGTGGCTCGCGGCAAAAGGGGAGCGCAACATGCCGGACGGCGAGGTCTTCACGAGCCCGGTCGAGAAGGGGACCGAAGGCACCATCCGGTACGCCCTGCCGGCCATCTTCAACGGCCGCGAGGTCGAGGACGTCCGCCTCCGGTTCGAGGGCGGCCGGGTGACCGCCGCGGAAGCCTCGCACGGCGGGGAGTACCTGAGTGCGCTCCTCGACATGGACGGCGGCTCGCGGATTCTGGGCGAGGTGGCGTTCGGGCTCAACTACGAGATCGACCGCTTCACGCGCAACATCCTGTTCGACGAGAAGATCGGCGGAACGATGCACCTTGCACTCGGCAGCGCCTTCAAGAGCGCGGGTGGCGAGAACGTCTCGGGACTGCACTGGGACATGATCTGCGACCTGCGCGCAGACGGCGAGGTGTATGCAGACGGCGAGCTGGTGTGGCGCGCCGGGGCGTTCACGACACCGGCGCCCGGTTCGACGAGGTCAGATGCGCGATAGCCGGATCGAACGGCTCGGCGAGGTGCTCGTCGATTACTCCACCCGGGTCGCCGAAGGGGAGCTGGTGGTCATCGACGCCCACGGGGCCGCGGCACCGCTCGTTCGAGAGGTCTACAAGAACGTCCTGCGCGCCGGTGGCCTTCCGCTCGTACGTCTTCGCCTGGAGGAGCTGAACGACACGCTGCTCTCGGAGGGGAGTGACGAGCAGATCGACTGGGTCAACCCGTCGTCGTGGGACATCGTCGAAGGGGCGGACGTTCTGATCGGGCTCGAGGCATACACCAACACCAAGCGCCTCTCGAACGTCGAGCCGGCACGGCAGGCGCGGCTCGGCCGGGCACACAAGGCCGTCTCCGATCGCTTCCTCGAGCGCGCAGCGGCGGGAGAGCTCCGCTGGGTCGGGACGGTGCTGCCGACGAACGCGGCGGCGCAGGACGCGCGGCGCTCGCTCTCCGAGTACGAGGACTTCGTCTACGGGGCAGGCTTTCTCGACCGGGACGACCCCGTAGCGGAGTGGCGTGCCTTCGGCGAAGAGCTGAGGCGAGTTTCGGGGTTTCTGTCCGAGAGAGGTCAACTCCGCGTCGTGGGCGACGACACCGACCTGAAACTCGATTGCACCGGCCGCACCTGGATAGCTGCGGCGGGTGACGTGAACTTCCCTGACGGAGAGGTCTTCACCGGGCCGATCGAGACAAGCGTCGAAGGGACGATTCGCTTCACCTACCCGGCTTCGTTCCATGGCCGCGAGGTGCAGGACGTGCGGCTCCGCTTCGAGGGCGGCGAAGTGGTGGAGGCTACGGCGAGGAGGGGAGAGAGCTTCCTGCGCGAGATGATCGCCATGGACGACGGCGCACGACGGGTTGGCGAGTTCGCGTTCGGCATGAACGAAGCCGTCGCAGAGTTCACGGGTCACCCGCTCTTCGACGAGAAGATCGGTGGCACGGTGCACCTGGCGCTCGGGAAGTCGTACCCCGAGACGGGTGGTCGCAACGAGTCGGGCCTTCACTGGGATCTCGTCTGCGACCTCCGCGCCCGGAGCGAGGTGTACGCGGACGGGGAGCTGGTCTACCGAGACGGCAAGTTTCTCGGCGGCGTGATCGGCTGATCTGCTCCGGATCGCAGGAAGCCCGGATCGGCATCCGGGGAGCTCGACAGAACGGCGCAGAGCGCCGTCGCGGCCCATCCTCGAGCTACGGGTGGAGAGCGCCAAGCTGCGCCCTTAGCTGGTCGATCTCGACGGTTGAGCATCGCGCTTGACCGGAACACACGTTCGTGCTATCGTGGCGAACACATGTTCGGTCGGCTTCTCCTCGTCTCGGTTCTCGTGCTCGCTCTCTGGGCAGTGCTCGCGCGGGGCTCGGAGGGCGCCGGGGAGCCGCAGGTCTACGTTGTGAAGGCGCACGACACGCTCTGGTCGATCGCCGAGGCGCACTACCGGGGCGACCCGAGGGAGGGAGTTTGGAGGCTCCGGGAGCGGAACCGGCTCGTCGGCACTCTCCTCCGGCCGGGGCAGCGACTGCTCGTTCCCTGACGGGCGATCGGAAGCATCCGCGCCCGTTCCGCACCAAGCCTTTCGCGCGGTCGTTTGGGGGCGGGGCGGTTACGCTCGACCTGTGGATCTCGATCTCGTGTTCCTCGGCACGTCCGGCTCGATGCCGACTGCGCGCCGCGCTCCCACGGCACTTCTCGTGCGCCGCGGTGGCGAGCGGCTTCTCTTCGACTGCGCCGAGGGAACGCAGCGCCAGCTGCTCCGCTCCGAGATCGGCCTCGTCGAGCTGCGCGAGATCTTCTTGACGCACTACCACGCCGACCACTATCTCGGCCTGCCGGGCATGCTGAAGACGTTCGCCCTCCGCGGTCGCGAGCTGCCCTTGACGATCTATGGTCCACGAGGCCTGAACGACATCTTCGGGAGCCTCCGGCGCATCTTCGGGCGGCTGACCTACGGCGTCGATCTCCGTGAGCTCGAGCCCGGAGACGAGCTCGACCGCGGCGACTACCGGCTCGTGACCTTTCCTGTCGCCCACGGCGTCTCGGCGGTCGGCTACGCGCTCGTCGAAGACGAGCGGCCCGGCCGCTTCGACGTCGCGACCGGCGATGCGATGGGTGTTCCCGCAGGCCCCGAGCGTGGACTGCTCCAGCGCGGCGAGCGGGTGACGCTCGCCGACGGGCGCACCGTCGGGCCGGAGCAGGTGCTCGGGCCCGCCCGGCCCGGACGGAAGCTCGTGATCAGCTCGGACACGGCCCCGTCCCCTTCCGTCGCGCGGGCAGCCCGTGACGCAGACGTGCTCGTTCACGAGGCGACGTTCGCCAGCGAGGAGGGCGAGCGCGCGCGGGAGACGGCGCACTCGACGGCCGCCCAGGCGGCCGAGCTCGCGCGTGGCGCGAACGTCGGCTTGCTCGCGCTCACCCACCTCTCGAGCCGCTACTTCGGGCCGGAGCTCGCGCGCGAGGCGAGGGCGATCTTTCCGCGGACAGAGGTGCCGAGGGACTTCGATATCATCGACGTTCGCTTTCGGGAGCGTGGTGGGCCCGAGTTGATCAAGGGAGGAGCGCTCCGAGAGGAGTCGTCGGGATGACGCGGATGGTCCAAGTGGCGGTGGCCGGCGACGTCGCCGAGGCAGAGGAGCTGCAGACGATCCTGCGCGCGGCAGGCATCGAGGCCGAGCTCGAGACGGCCGTCGAACACCACGAGCGGGAGACGGAGGACGCGCCCCAGAAGGTCCTCGTTCCCGAGTCGGCCGTCGAGGCGGCACAGCACGCCATCGAGGCGATGACGGATCCCGACGAGCTGGTCTCCGACGCCTGATTGGCGCGCCCGGCGCCTGACTTCGGTCGCCTCGCGGCCACATACGACGAGGTTCGCCCGCAGGACCGCAACTGGTGGGAGTTGTTCGAGCTCGTCGTCCGGGAGGGGGATCTTCGGGGTCGGCGCGTGCTCGACGTCGGTTGCGGCACGGGGCGCTTCGCCGCCGCTCTCGCGGCCGAGGCGCGCGTCTGGGGCGTCGATCCTTCTCCTGAGATGCTCGAGCAGGCTCGCCGGAACGTCCCGGCGAGCGTCGGGCTGAAGCGGGGCTGCGCGGAGGCGCTGCCGTTCAAGGAGCGCTGGTTCGAGCGGGCGGCGATGATCCTCGTCGCACATCTCGTCGAGCGCCCGACGGCCTTCGCCGAGATCCACCGGGTGCTCGTCCCAGGCGGTCGTCTCGTTCTCTCGAGCTTCGATCCGGCCTCGCTCGGCGGCTACTACCTGACTGCGTTCTTCCCGTCGATCGAGGCCGCCAACCGCGAACGCTTCCCTACGGCCGAGACGCTCTCGCTGGAGCTGCGGCGTGCCGGCTTCACGCGGCCGCGCCTCGCGCGCTTCAGCGGCTCGGCGACGATCGAGCGCACGGCGGCGATTCGCCGTATCCGCGACCGCCACCTCTGGTCCTTCGACGTCGTCGGGGACGACGAGTACGCGCAGGGGCTCGAGCGTGCCGAGCGCGAGCTGCCCGCGACCGTGGAGTACGGGATCGAGCTCCTGATCGTCTCGGCGGAGCGGGGATGAGCTACCGCTGGGCCATTCTGACCCTCGGCGTGGTCGCGCAGGCCGCCTTCTCCGCCACCCAGCAGGGACTCGCCGTTCTCGCTCCGGCCCTGCGCGAGCGCTTCGACCTCTCGCTTCAGGGCGTCGGCGCCGTGCTCGCCGCGTCGAGCGCCGGCACGGTCGCGACGCTGCTCGCGTGGGGCCTCGTCACCGACCGTCTCGGTGAGCGCGCGGTGATCGGGGTCGGGCTCGGCGTGACCGGCGTCGCCTTTGGAGTCGCTGCCCTCTCCTCCGGGCTCGGCCTGCTCGTCGCGATGCTTGTCGCTGCGGGCATGTTCGGGGCGAGTGTGAGCGCCGCGAGCGGGCGCGCGGTGATGGGGTGGTTCGAGCCGCGGCAGCGCGGGCTTGCGCTCGGAATTCGTCAGACCGCTGTTCCGGTGGGCGCCGCGGCCGCGGCCCTCGGCCTGCCGATCCTGCTCGGCGTCTCAGGGCTGCGCGCCGCACTCGCCGCGCTGGCGGCCGCCTGTCTCGGCGCTGCCGCGGCCGGCGTGCTCGGTCTGCGCGAGCCGCCGGGAACCGGGAGTCGAGTGGCGAACGACGCAGGGCGGCGGGGCCCCCTGCGCGACGCGAGGTTGTGGCGTCTCGCCGCGGGCAGCGTCTGCCTCGTCTGCGTGCAGATCGCGATCACCAGCTTCATCGTCCTCTTCTTGATCGACGAGCGCGGCTTCTCGACGCGGGGGGCGGCAGCCATGCTCGCCGCGATCCAGCTCGGCGGCGGAGCACTGCGCATCCTGCTCGGGATCCGCTCCGACCGGGTCCGGGCACGGGTGGCGCCGCTCCGGCAGTTGAGCATCGGGATGGCGGTCGCCGTCGGCCTCGCGGCCGGCGCGATCTCGCTGGGGGATAGCGTGCTCGTCCCCGCGTTTCTCCTCGCCGGCGCGCTCGCGGTCGGCTGGAACGGGCTGTCGTTCACCGCCACCGCAGAGCTCGCCGGCCGCGCCCGCAGCGGCGCGGCGCTCGGCCTGCAGCAGACCGCGCTCGCGGCGGGCTGCGCCGTCATGCCGGTCGGCTTCGCGGCCCTCGTTGCCGCCAGCTCGTGGCAGCTCGGCTTCGCGCTCCTCGCCGTTCTCCCGCTCCTGGCGTCCCGCATCCTCAGGCCGCTCGGCGAGCTCGAGCACGTCACACCGTGAGGCGTCGCCCGATCGATATGGATGCCTACGTTCGCTCTGCGCAGAGCGACGGCTGCTTCATCTGCGACATCGTCGCGGGCAGGCCGCGGCACCGACACCACGTCGTCTACGAGGACGACGGCGCGATCGCCTTCCTCAACCGCTTCCCGGTCCTGCTCGGCTACACGATCGTCGCCCCGCGCCGCCACCGGGAGCACGTCACCGGCGATTTCGGCGAGGAGGACTACCTTGCCCTGCAGCGAGTCGTGCGCCGCGTGGGCGAGGCACTCAGGCGTGTGGTGCCGATGGAGCGGCTGTACGTGGTGAGCCTGGGGAGCCAGCAGGGCAACCGGCACGTGCACTGGCACCTCGCACCGCTTCCTCCCGGGGTTCCCTACGAGGAGCAGCAACTTGCCGCGCTCGCGCTCGAGCGGGGTGTGCTCGACCTGACGGAGGCGGAGCTCAGCTCGCTGGCCGAGCGCCTGCGGCGCGAGCTCGACGCGGCTTGAACTCGAACTGCGTCGAGCCGAGCACGTTGCTCGCCAGGACATCGAAGATGCAGGTCCCCGCGCGCCCAGGGACCTTCGGGCGGGAGGGTAGCGAGCCTCGCCAGACCTGGTGTGGGAAGAGCGTCAGGCGCCGGAGCGTCCGGCCGTCGCGCCGGAGCTCGGCGAGCAGCTGGTACTCCTTCGCGATCAGGGTGACCCGGAACTCGCCGGGACCACACGCGTACACGGTGAGCGACCCGTGGCCGCCTATGTCACCCGTGGCGTTCACACCGCTCCGAGCGCTGGTGAGACGGGCGGGGGCGTCCGCCTGCCAGAGCACGAGCCCGGCCTGCTCGAGCCCTACCTGCCGGATACGCGCGACCGGTCTTCCCACGAGCTCGTAGACGGTCGAGGCCACGACATATGTCTCGGGAATCGGCTTGCCGGTCACCCTCATCAGGCGCCCGTCGGGATAGGCATCGACGCGCCTCTGGGGCAGGGGGCCGGGAACCGGGGCGCCGGGCAGGAAGTAGACGCTGCGGAGGTCGCGGTTCCAGAAGAGATGTGTCCAGACGGCGTTCCAGTAGAAATCGCCGTTGTAGAGGTACGCCGCTCGCGTGGGTACCGCCTCGTCGATCCAGTCGCGCTCCGGGCCGATCAGCTGCCGCTGCTGGAGCGATGCCTGCTGTGCGACATGTCGGCTGGCGGCGACAGAGGCGCCCGCGAGCGCGGCCGCAACGAGCGCCGGGAGGACGAGCGCAAGGCGGTTCGGGCAGAGCGCGAAGAGCGCGAGCGACACCGCCACGCCCCCGTAGACGACGAGCTCGAGCAGCTCGGGGTGATTGAACTTCACCCAGTAGAGAGTCACGAGCGAGAACGCGTCGGGAAGCGCTTCCTGGGAGATGAGCTTCTCGAGCGGCCAGACGAGGACCGGCACGGCGGCGGCGAGGACGATCAAGGACGTTCGAAGCCGCGGTCGCTCGGCGCCGCGCCCGAGCCAGAGGGCAAAGCCGATGAAGAGGAGCGGCGCGACGGCGAGCAGGTCCCGCTCGGCGAGGCGTCCTACCTGGCGCGAGGCGAAGATCCCGACCTCCACGACCAGCCAGAGAGCGAGCGCGGAGGAAACCGCGAGAAACGCCCGGACGTGCTCGTTCGGCTCGCGGCCGCGCACGGCGTCGACGAGCAGGACGAGGAGAGCGCACAGGGGGAAGACGCCGGTGAAAAAGAGCGCGTCGCCCGCGTGGTAGAGCACGAAGCGAGCGGCTTCCGAGGCGTCGTAGGGCGTCTGGCCGGCTGCCTGGTAGGCCGCGAGGAGCTGCGTCCAGGGGCCGCCGCCGCGGAGCTGCCAGCCCGCCCACGCGAGCCCGATCGCAAAGAGGGCCGCGAGGCCGGGGCCGAAGCTCCGCAGGATCTTCGCGCTCCGGTCGAAGAGCGCCTTCAGGCCGATCGCCGTGACGAGCGCTGGAATCAGGACGACCGCCTGCAGACGCGTAGCGCAGGCGAGGGAGAACGCGCCCACGACGAGCGCCTGCGCTGCCGCGGTCGGCCGCACGAGCGCGCGGGCGATCGTCCAGGCCGCCAGCGCCATCACGGGATAGAAGGCGACCTCGGTCATCACGAGCCCCGAGTACGCGAGCCCGGGCACGCCGAGCGTGAGGGCAGAGGCAAGAAGCGCCCACGCCGGCTTCATCAGGAGGCGACTCCAGAGATAGACCGGCACGGCGGCCAGCGACATGACAACTCCCTGCAGCGGTTTCAGCAGTGCGTAGCCGAGCTCGACGTCGCCGAGCGCGAGCGGAAGGCCCGCGATCGCGGGATAGACGAAGCTATAGAACGGCGTCGGTCCCCCGAGAATCGCGAGCTCGCCGGTGCGGTAGAGGCTCTGGCCGAGAACGCCGTAGACCATCTCGTCGGGCGCGATCCACGGACTCGGGATGCCCCAAGCACCCCAGAGCCGCAGCGCAGCCGAGGTCACGACGAGCCCGGCGAGCGCGGTCCACGAGGGGATCTTCGGCAGCCGGCGCACGGCCGGGATCATGGCATGACTCTCCCCGCTCGACCCGGCTCATCACAGTCCGCCCGCCGTCCGGGCTCTGCGATAGGCTCGCCAGGACGCTAGACCCTTTAACTCGGTCCTGTGAGGCCGGAAAGGAGCTCGATGCAGGACTACGCCCGCCCGCGGCCTCACCTACCTCCGTACGGCTCTTGACCCAAGCTTCGGTGACGGCCGGCAAGGTGCTCCTCGACGCGGACGCGATCGAGCGGACGCTCGTCCGAATCGCGCACGAGATCATCGAGCGAAACCCGGAGCTCGACTCCGTCGCGCTCGTCGGAATCCAGACCCGGGGAGTGCCACTCGCCCACCGGCTGCACCGTCTCGTAGCCGAGCGTGCCGGCACGGAGCTCTCCCTCGGCTCGGTCGACATCACGTTCTACCGCGACGACGTCCACGTCCGCGGCGGCGAGGCGCCGCAGCACCCACAGCCGCTCGTCCGTGCCACGAAGCTGGACTTTCCACTCGAGGGGCGTACCTGCATCCTCGTCGACGACGTCCTCTACACGGGCAGGACGATCCGGGCCGCCGTCGAGGCGCTCTTCGACTACGGCAGGCCGGCGCGCGTCCAGCTCGCCTGCCTCGTCGACCGGGGGCACCGCGAGCTGCCGATCCGGCCCGACTACGTGGGAAAGAACCTGCCGACCTCGCGCGACGAGCGCATCCAGGTCGAGCTGATGGAGGTCGACGAGGTCGACCGGGTCCTGCTGAAGCCCGCGAGCGAAGAGGAGTCGAAGTGAGAAAGGGCCTCCACCTGATGGGCGAGGAGCTTCGCCCGCCGAGCAACCGGGCCAGGCGGCATCTGCTCTCGATCGCAGATCTCGATCGGGACGACATCGAGCGGCTGCTCGCAACGGCGCGGAGCTTCGCGCGCTCGCTCGAGCGGGAGCTGAAGAAGCTCCCGACTCTCCGCGGTCGCACCGTCGTCAACGTCTTCTACGAGTCCTCGACACGGACCTCGTCGAGCTTCGAGCTTGCCGCGAAGCGCCTGTCCGCCGACACGATGTCGATCAAGGCCGCCGGCTCCGCCGTCGACAAGGGAGAGTCGTTGAAGGATACGGCGCTCACGCTTGACGCCTACGACCCGGATGTGATCGTGCTCCGGCACCCGCAGATCGGAGCGCCGCAACTGGTCGCGCGGCTCACCGAAGCCCACGTCGTCAACGCCGGCGACGGCAAGCACCAGCACCCGACACAGGCACTGCTCGACCTCTACACGCTGCAGGAGGCGTTCGACCGGCTCGACGGGCTGCACGTCGCGATCGTCGGTGACGTTCTCCACTCCCGCGTCGCCCGGTCCCTGATCGAGGCGCTCGGGCGCGTCGGCGCCCACGTGACGCTCGTGGCACCGCCGACCCTCCTTCCCCGCGGAATCGACGCGATGGGGTGCGAGGTCTCGTCCGACATCCAGGCGATCGGCGCAGCGGACGTCGTCTACTGCCTGCGGATGCAGCGCGAGCGGATGCAGGCCGGGGCGAGCTACATCCCGAGCCTGCGCGAGTACGCGGCGTGCTTCGGCATCACCCCGGAGCGGCTCCGCCCCGGCCAGAAGGTCATGCACCCCGGGCCGATGAATCGCGGCGTCGAGATCGACCCGCGGGTCGCCGACGGCGACACGCTGATCGAGACCCAGGTGCGCGCCGGCCTCGTCGTCCGGATGGCGGTGCTGTACGACCTGCTAACGCACGGCCCCGTGGTCGTACCGGTGAGTCAGCTGGAAGGAGTCGCCTGATGGCGCGGCAGTTGCTCTGCACGAAGGATTCCCCCAGGGACGACCTGATCATTCGCGGAGCGCGTGTGCTCGATCCCGTCGGCAGTATCGACGCGGCGCTCGACGTCGTCGTCGATCGCGGACTCGTCTCGCGGCTTGACCAGCCGGGCGCGGCCGCGTCGCGGAACGGGCACCGTGTGATCGAGGCCGAGGGACACCTGCTCGCCCCCGCCTTCATCGACCCTCACGTCCACCTGCGAACTCCGGGACGTGAGGACGAGGAGACGATCGCCTCCGGAACGCGCGCCGCCGCAGCAGGCGGCTATTGCGCAATCCTGGCGATGCCGAACACCGACCCCGTGACCGACTGCGCTGCCGTCCTCGGCACTCTCCTCGAGACGGCCCGTGCCGAGGCCGAGGTTCCCGTCGGGTTTCTCGCGGCGATCTCGCGCGAGCAAGCCGGCGCCACGCTGACGGAGATGGCCGAGCTTGCCGGCGCGGGCGCGGTGGGCTTCTCCGACGACGGCAGGCCGGTTGCAGATGCGGGGCTGATGCGCCGGGCCCTGCAATACAGCGCGCTGACGGGCCGGCTGCTCGCGGTGCACTGCGAGGAGCCGGCCCTGTCGCGCGACGGTCAGATGCACGAGGGAGCCGTCTCCGCCGAGCTCGGCTTCACCGGCTACCCCTCGGTGGCGGAGAGCCTGATGGTCGAGCGCGACCTCGCCCTCGCGCGGTACGAGGAGCGCCCGCTGCACCTTCTGCACCTCTCGGCGCGCGAATCGGTCGAGGCTCTGCGTGCCGCCCGCGCGGCCGGCGTGGCCGCGAGCGCCGAGGTGACGCCCCACCACCTCTGTCTCACCGACGAGGCGGTTCGCTCGCTCGACACGAACGTGAAGATGAACCCGCCGCTTCGGGGCGAGAGCGATCGGACGGCGCTCCTGGAGGCTCTCCGAGACGGCACGATCGGCGCTGTGGCGACTGACCACGCCCCGCACGCGCGGCAGGAGAAGGAGGTTCCGTTCGAAGCCGCACCCTTCGGCGTCACGGGCCTGGAGACGGCCTTCGCGGCGCTCTACACCGACCTCGTCGCAGCCGGCCTGCTCCCGCTTGCCACGCTCCTCGAGCGCATGTCGGCCGGGCCGGCCCGAGCCTATGGCCTCGCACCCCCGCGAATCGCCCCCGGGGAGCCCGCGAACCTCGTGCTCCTCGACCTCGATGAGCACTGGCGCGTCGAGGAAAGGGACTTCAGGTCGCTCTCGGGGAACTCGTGGCTGCTCGGCCGGACTCTGCAGGGGCGAGTTCGCCTGACGGTCGCCGACGGCAGGCTCGCCTACGCGGCATGACCGGTCGGCTCGTCCTCGAGGACGGCAGCGTCTGGCCCGGCGAGTCGGTTGGAGCTCCGGGCTTCGCGTTCGGCGAGGCTGTTTTCACGACCGCGATGACGGGGTACCAAGAGGTCGTTACCGACCCCAGCTATGCGGAGCAGATCGTCTGCTTCACGGCGCCGATGATCGGGAACTACGGCGTGGCGCCGGAACGATGCGAATCGGCCCGGCCCTACGCGCGCGCGGTCGTGATGCGCGAGGCGCGGGGACCGGCCTGGACGGACTGGCTGCACGACCGCGACGTCGTCGCGCTCTCCGGCCTCGACACCCGCTCGCTCGTGCTGCGGATACGCGAGGCCGGCTCGATGCGAGCTCTGGCGGTGGCCGGCAAGTGCTCGCTCGCCGAAGCGATCGCGGCGGTCCGCGACCAGCCTGCCATGACCGGACGAGCGCTCGCACCGGCCGTCTCGACGCCCAAGCCGTTCCGCTTCTCGGCCTCGGGAAGCGTCCGAGTCGCGGTGCTCGACCTCGGCTGCAAGCGCTCGATCCTCGCGCGGCTCGCCGCGAGCGGGGCTCGAGTCACCGTCTACCCGCACGACACGTCTGCGGAAGAGCTCCTCGGCGAGGCTGACGGCGTCGTCCTCTCGAACGGGCCCGGCGACCCCGCGCCGCTCGACGCGCAGGTCGCCACGGTGCGGGCGCTGCTCGGGAAGGTGCCCGTTCTCGGCATCTGCCTGGGCCACCAGTTGCTCGCCCGAGCGACTGGCCGGGAGACCTTCAAGCTTCGCTTCGGGCACCGCGGCGCGAACCATCCGGTGCTCGAGCGCCGGAGTGGCCGTGTGCTCGTCACCTGCCAGAATCACGGATTCGCCGTAACGCCGGCGGACGAGCACGCCGAGACATACGTCTCCCTCTACGAC
>Ga0136621_1000117_pt1 | contig 27787 bp, 30 predicted proteins | sample AntDryUQ445A2306_FD_104673 | JGI IMG/M metagenome (GOLD analysis project Ga0136621, IMG submission 104673) | Polar desert sand microbial communities from Dry Valleys, Antarctica - metaG UQ445A (23.06) | ecosystem: Environmental > Terrestrial > Soil > Desert | place: Antarctica: Dry Valley...
CAGGCGGGGATGAGCGAGCTCGGCCGCCAGGTCGGCCTCCTCGCACCAGATGGCGAAGGTTTGGTCGAAGGCACCTGGGACGACCCGGGCGGGAACCTCTATGTGAGCCCGATCGCCTTCAACGTGATTCCTTTTGCGGGATCAGAGACTGAAGAGGGATACACGGACGAGGAGTGGAAGCTCGTCAATGAGACCCGCAAGATTCTCGAGGACGATCAAATCCTGGTGGAGCCAACCTGTGTCCGCGTGCCGGTGATGGTCGGCCATGGCGTCTCCGCTTCGATGTTCTTCGGCCGGTCGATGAGCCGTGAGGAGGCAATCGACATTCTTCGGCACGCCCCGGGGCTCGAGCTCTGGACAGAGCGGGTGCCGACTCCTCTTGATGCCACTGGCCGAGACGTCGTGCTGGCAGGACGCGTGCGTCCAACCCTCGGCGAGACCGGCGGAATCAATCTGTGGGTGGTGGGCGACAACCTCCGCAAGGGAGCGGCGCTCAACGCGGTCCAGATCGCGGAGTTGATCAGCTAGCGGCCGTCAAGGGGTTCGGTTGAGTCCAGGGCCGAGGCGAATGATCACCGGGTCCGGAGCGAGCGGGAGCGCGGCGGTGACGGACAGGAGGGTCGTTGTGGTCGCGACCGGCGCGGAAGTGGTGGCAACTGGGGCTGCAGTGGTGGGGATTACCACCGGGCGCGGAACCGTGGTCGGTGGTGCGGTGGTCGGCGGGACGGTGGTGGGAGGCGCGGCGGGAGCGGAAGGAAGTGTGCAGAAAACGACCGCGACCCACAACTGACCGGTGGCATCCACCGACACTCCGGTACCCATGACACTCCAGGAACTCTGGGTGATGACCGACCAGTGTCCCGGGCTGCCGGCCCAGCCTTGCATGATCGCGCCGACGTTTGGTCCATAAGCCATCACCTCCCCGGCCGCGCTGCACGTTCCGAGCACCGAAGCCAGGTTCGAGTGGACGAGGACTTGGCCGACGGCGATCCGATCGGAAGCGGCCTGGGCAAAGGCATCGACCGCCCCGTTCAGCTGTAGCGAGGTTGATCGCACCGCATTGATGGCGGCTCCGAGGTCGTCCGCTCGAGCTGGCAGCGCCGCCAGCAAGACGAGGGCGACCGCGAAAAGAAAGACTCCGCGTCGCATAGGGGATTGGCGACCTTACGTCTCGATCCGCCAGCGCTGCCAATCCAGAAGGACATTGATTCGGAGGGCGCGAAATCATTCTTTGGGTCTATTCAGACGCGAAAAACCGGGTCAATCGGAGTAGAGGGCGCCGCGCAGCTCCTGGGCAGTAAACGGTTTGAGCAGGCCGACGTCGGCGCCAGCTCGATTGGCGAGAAATCGGTCGGCGCTGCGGTCGAGCAGGAGCACCAGCCGGGTCGGCGCAATCTGACCCATCGCCATTGCCTGGCGCAACCGGCGGACGACTGCCATCCCGCCCATGCTTCCTACCTGCATGTCGATTACGACCACTTCTGGAGGATGCTTCTCAGCCGCCTCGACGACGAGCCGGGGATCGGCATGATGAATCGACCAGTCGATCGACGGGAGGCCAGCCGCTACATCGTTGCGAACCCAAAGCGAGTCGGCGACCAACAGCAGTTGCACGGCCGTCAATGTAGACCCGGAAGTTCGGGTCCCTTCGACCTCTAAGCTGATGCCATCGGGACGTAGCGCAGTTTGGCAGCGCGCAGCGTTCGGGACGCTGAGGCCGCCGGTTCGAATCCGGCCGTCCCGACTCAAGAAGGTGTTGGTCAGAGGCTTGCGAGTGGGCCTTGGGCTAGCACCTCGGTCGTTTCATCGCACGTATCGCACAGCCAGAATCTGGAACGCGGCCGGAATGTCCATGCTCTTCGCTAGGTGAAGATTTCAGGGGGCATATTCCTTCTCCCGAAGTCTCGTGACGATCGCTCGACCACCCTGGGTGACTTACAGGAATATCCGGGATTGCCGGTTCTGTGCGGAGACTGGGCTCGGAGCGACTGATCGGATCGTAGTGTTATGCGCTGATGAACTTCGGAGCCCGTCGGATCGTCTAATCGTGGAAATGTCCACACATTGGGTGGGTCGACTCCTCTTGTTGCTGGTGCTCGCCGGAGCGTGCACCGCCTCGGGCGTCGACGCACCGGTGTCCACGGTCGGACCTCAGACGACGACACCGGTGACTCAAACGTCATTGCCTACGACCGCGTCAACGTCTTCTACGATGGCGACCGCGGCCACGGTCACGACATTGTCTCTGCCGGCCGAGGGTCCGATCTTCGATGACAAGACCGGAACGCTGCTTCTGTTCGACGACGGCCTCGACGGCGTTACCGCGGTGGACCCGGATCGGCGTCTGGCCGGGCGGAGTGTGGTCGAGGGTCAGCGGGCTGGCGACGAACCCTTCAGCATGATCCGAGTCGGGGACAGCCTGGTAGTGGGCTGGTCTGACATCTACGCAGTCGATCTCGCCAGTCGGCAACCGACATCGCTGGGCCTGGCAACAATCTTCGTTCCGGCAGCCGAGCCGGAACGGGTGTGGATGATCGACTACCCAGCCGGCAGAATCGGCGGTGGCCAACCCGAGGTCTGGCAGGTCAATGTCTCCGGGGAACGGATAACTGAACCTGTCGCATTGCTGGGAGACGGCTACCCAGCAATGGGCTTCATGGGTGGCCTGGTCCTCGAGGTTGGGAACCGGCTCGACCTGTGGGACGCCTCGACCGGGAAGGTCACACCTCTCGAGGAAGGCGGGCCGGGTGTTGTCTCCGACGTGCGGGGTGCGTATCTGGCTTGGTGTCCCGGGCTGTGTTTACGGCTAATGGTGACGGACACCTCGACTCTTACTTCCGAAGAGTTCGTTCCGCCCGAGGGGTATGCAAGGTTCGTGGGTCAATACTTTGCCCGCTTCTCGCCCGACGGGCGATATCTGGCTGCCATGGTCGGCGGAAATGGTTCATCGGAAGGTGAGGCGGTATGGATCGTCGACCTTCAGTCCGGGAGAGGAAGCGTGATCTCCGACCCAGACACCACCATCGATTACCTCGCCTGGGCACCCGACGGAACCCAGCTGTTCGCCTCCTCCTACTCGTACAGCCAGACCCACACGGTCATCTGGCGATACCAGCTCTCCGACCCGGACCTCACTGCCGTCGTTTTGCCCTTCGGAGGAGCCTTGACCCCGGTCGTCGCCGACAGCGACCTGGCTGACGTCTACCTCGGAGATGAACCCTCATCAGATACATGCCCCGTTCCCCGAGGCCAGACCAGCGGTATTTGCACCTTTAGTTTCTGACCCTCACCGCATGATCTGAGCCGACCAGACTCATCGCAATGCACCCCAGCTCATCCGATCCGCCCGAATGCTTTGCCAAGGAGAACACATGCGGAGGATGCTGATTGTGGTGGCAGCTGCGGTGCTGGCCGCGGCGTGTGAGCCCGGGTCGTCGCCCATGACACAGGTCGTGACGGATGTGCCGATGTCTGGCACGTCCAAAGGTGGTGATCCGTTTGGGGAACCCTCCTCCATCTGGGCGGGGTCATGGTTTCAGCCGGATACCACGCTTGGTCGGAGCGAGTTACTTCCCAGGTTGTTCGTCGCACACGACGAGGTCTTGGTTGTCTTTGAGCAGAACCGTGGAACGACTGTCGCAGGCGAACGGTATGACCCCGTCACCGGGACGGCGACTCGGATTGCCTCTAGCGGGTTGGAGTGGAGGGCGAACGCCGCCATGGTGTGGACCGGCGATGAGCTTCTGGTCGTGGGCGGGAACAACGGTCCTGGGATCAAACGGATCCGCGCTGCCTACAACCCCGCCGAAGACTCGTGGCGTCCGCTTCCTGATCCGCCTCGACGGCTGGATGCGTGAGACGACGCCATCACAGGACCGGCCACGTGGAGCGGCACTGAGATGCTCATCTATCGAGAGGGCCTTGCTTTCAATCCAACAACTGACGAATGGTCCTCGATCTCGTTGCCACCGGGTCCAATACGATCATTCGAGGTCACGGCCTGACCGGAAGCGACCTTGTCGTTTGGGGAGGATGCGATGCCTCCATCGGCCAATGCGACGACATTGGCGAGGGCATCCTCAACGACGGTGTCGGCTACGACCCTGCTAGGGATCGCTGGCGGGAACTTGCCGGAAGCCCGTTGGCGACTGGGGTTCACCCTCAAGCGGTGTGGACGGGCAACGAAATGCTGGTTTACGCCGGGACCGCGTCACCAGAGGCCGGTCCCACCGTTGCCGCCTATAACTCAGCCACAGATTCGTGGCGTGCCCTCACTAATGCTCCACTTGCTCCTAGACGCTATGCCACGGCAAGTTGGACAAGGGCAGTATTTCGTGCTGTGGGGTGGGAGCACGCTTGGTGATGAGGTCGAATTCGGAGATGGAGCCGCATATCACCCTGAGACAGGCCAATGGTTTGCATTGCCACCTGCACCCGAGGGAGCGGAGCGAGACCGCCACGCCATGGTCTGGATCCACGGCCAGCTCTACATCAGCGGCGGCTTCCAGACCACCGGACCACTCGTCTTCAAACCAGAGCTGACAGGGTGAAGACACCGGACGAGCTTCCCGGGCTTCCGATGTTGGGTGATCATCCCAAGATGTACTAGTCGAGAGCGTCGAGCTCGATGAATGAGCGGCGACGCCGAACCACGTGCACCACGATGCGCGACCGGCGATCAATGCCGACCAGAGCCGGCCTCCTCCTGGATCCTGCTTCGACGTGTCCTATCGACCATCTGATCTGCTCGAAAACGATCCCTATGAGAAAGGGCCCCGCTCGGCACTTCGGCGCTCGGTTACGAAGTGCTGCAACGCGGTGGGAGTACAGATTCGAAGAGGGACTCCTCACTCTCTTAGAACGGGGCGCGAGCTCATTGGGGCCGCGGCTCACCCAGTCCGGTCGAGATCATCCCGCGACCCAAGCAACCAATGCCGCAGGTCTTGCTCGCCCTTTGCGGCTATTCGGCCGTGCAGCCATCCCTAGGGGAACCTGAACCGTGTGGGCGGTGTAGTAAGAGGTGATTGAGTCTCGCCTGGAAAGGACGTGGAGCCGATGCCATCGAGGAGTAGCACCGCGGGCAGGCCCCGTGTGATGGTCGTGGTGGGCGTAGCAATCGTCGCAATGCTCGTGGTCGGAATCAGTGAGCCTGCGGTTGCGAAGGGTCCCCAGTCTGCCACCGTTACCGGCCCTGGGATCGACCGACCGATCGAGCTGATGGACACCGCCGATTCCGACCTGGTGAGCCAGCTCATGGAACAGACCGGGATCTGGTACGCAACCGGCGATCATCCATTGCCGCTAGAGGAGCCGACGGGTGAGCTGGGGCCCGCCTATACGTTGACCTGGATCAACTCCGGCCCTCCAGGTGAAAGCGTGGGTGAGCGCACAATCCGTCAGCTGATCTATCTGGAAGCCCAGAACGGCCCAGTTATCCATACCCCCGCCCAAGAAGGCCTCGAGGGTTGGGGACCCGGGGTGATCGGCTGGTTCGCAGCGCCCAACGGGCTGCGGGACACGTTGGCCGAGTTGGGTGTGCCCATCGCTGAGGCCTCGTCGTTTGGTGAGGCACCTCCCTCTGAGATATCCGCCGTCACAGCGCCAGCTGAACGCCAGTCCAAAGACAACATCTGGTACCTCGCCGCGGTGGGTCTCGCTCTCGTCGTCGGGCTGGTGTGGCGCGTATGGCACCCAGCGTACGCTCGGCAGGGATACCGCCATGTCAAGCCCAGCTCCTGAGTCGAAACAGATCACCCAATCAGGAGCAATAACCTGCCCACCTCCAAGCCGTCCAGATCGGCCCTTCCTGCTCGGCCTCTGGGCAAACCGATTGCCGGTTCCAGAGCGCATCTGAACGAGCAAAGGGCTGGGCCGGCGCGGCTGATATGTGCGGTCAGGACGCCGGTTCTTCTTGATCGGCGCGGTCGTCTTGACTGATACTCAGCTCGGAATTCCGGCCCAAAGCGAGGGAGTCATGTCGGAGCACCCCAACCTCGCGCGTTATTGGCGTGCGTACGAAGCGTTCACCAAGGGCGACGCAGACACGATCCGCGAGATGCTGGCCGATGACCTTGTCTGGCACGTGCCGGGAAGGCATCGGTTGTCCGGCGACCACAACGAGGCCGAGACGATGGCGCTGTTGGAAGTAGTCGTCCCGGAGTTCTCCGCAACGGGGGAGCCGGTGATTACGACCTTCAGTATCGGGGTGGAAGGAATCGTGGCGACTGACGAGTGGGTATTCACTCGGGTTCACTGGAACCACTGGCGTGACGGCAAGCGCTTCGACCAGTAGGGCGTGGAGGTCTATCGGATAAACGCCGAGGGTCAGATCGCGGAGTTCTGGGCGTAAATGCGGGATACCGCCGCGTTTGACGAATTCTTTGCCTAAGAGAGCCTCAGAATGTGGGCCGCGTCAAGAGCCAATGCAGCCAGCTGACCGCGTCCGAGGCCTGCAAGCCGCCGATGCAAGGGGGATTGCAGTAAGGCCTGCCGCAACTAGACGCGGTCAACCAGCCCTCGAGCTCGGAAAGACGTTGGGCTTGCCTCCGCGAGCGGGCCGGCATAGGCAAGCGGATCAGCCCCCACTCGTTACGGCACACGTTCATTACCGCAGCCCTCGACGCGGGCGTCCCACTCAGAGACGTCCAAGAAGCGGCGTCGCACGCCGACCTCCCGGACCACGATGCGTTATGACCGAGCCCGAGGATCGCTCCTATCTGCCGGTTAGGGGGCGGATGCGGCCAGGCAATTCGGTCGTTCTTGAGCGTTGTTGGTGAGCGGGTGGCTGTCCGCGGGCCAAGCCTGGCGAAGGTCCTGGCACGTAGCTGCTGCATCAGGCCTGCGCCGGCTGGGGCTTCTTCCCTTACCGTATTGTCGTCTGCGGGACTACGGTTGAGCTCGGGGAGAGCCTTCAGGGAGAAGCAGTGGTCGAAGCTTACGTTCTCATCCAAACCGAGATCGCGAAACAGACACGGGTAGCCGCGGAGCTCGGCCGTATCCCTGGCGTTGGCACCGCCGACGTCCTTACCGGCCCCTACGACGTGATTGTGCGGGTGGAGGCGGCAGACGTTGATGCTCTCGGGAAGCTTGTCGTTAACAAAATCCAGGCCGTTGAGGGAGTCACCCGCACCCTGACGTGCCCCGTAGTCCATTTCTAGGGAGGGGTTGAATCCGCCTCCGGTTAGCCGCTGCCTTGTGCCAGGAGACCGGACACGCTGGGGACGGGCCTACTGCAACCGAAAGATCGCCGAGGGCAAAACCCGGCAAAGAAGCGCTGCCGGCGTTGAAACGGCGGATCTCCGACACCGTCTACTGGAGCCTGATCGCCGAGGCTGTCAGTGAGCGGCGGGACCATTTGGAAATGGAGCGAGGCGCGGTCCATCAGCTGGTCCTTCGGCGGAGAGTTACCGGCTCGCCGGGCCGACCGGCTGGGGCTGGGGGCGTGTCTGGCACACCAACCGAGGTCACCAGCATGGGCGCGGTTGTCGTGTGGAAGTAGCGGGCCACGAGATCGTCAATGAAGGTCAGCCCGGTCGCACCCAGGCCCAGGGCGAACGCGGAGAGGGCGAGACGGCCGCTGACGATGCCGGCTTCGAGTTGAGCCGCTCGATAACCGCGGGAGCCGAGGACGTCGAGGATCGGGTCGAGCGCTGCGTTGTGGAACACGGTGTACGCCGAGTCGCCGCCGAGCGGCTGGTCGAGGCACAGCAATCTGCCTATCTCCCGGGGCGAGTCGTCGCCTGTGATGAACTCCACATCGCCATGCTCCCACCGGTAGGCACCGGGTCGCACACCGTCGACGGCATGGACGTTCACATAGTGCTCGAGCAATGTGCCTCGCGGAGCCGCGTCGAGGGGGACCGCTCTGGTGGCCGCGGCCAACGGCCAGACCAGCGCGTTGTGGGCGACCGGTTCGTGGCGCATGACCCGGGTGGATCCCCGACGCAGGATGACCGCTTCGATGGGCTCTTTGGGACCTGAGGGCGGCGGATCGATGTGGGCTGGCATCTCGGAGCTCACGGCAATGGCCGCCTGGCGCCAGCGGGTGACGTCGTCAGCGGTGAGAGTGCTTTCCGCCTGAGCTTCGACCAGCAGCGGTAGGCGCATCGGGCGGGGCGCCACCGGAGCGACATTGACCGAAAGGGGTGCGGGGTCGCGGTTTGAGATCGGCCCGGGTTCGACGTCGCCAGATTCGTATCCCAGCGTCACAACGGCAAGGGGAACTTCCTCTACCCCATCTATACCGACCAACCGGGAAACTGTCTCGTCGGCGAACCCGCTGAGGATGCGGACGCCAAGGCCGTGGGCGTCAGCAGCGGCCACCAGGTTGGCAAGCATGGTGCCGGCGTCCCAGTAGAGGTGACGCCAGCCCCGCTCGCCGTATTTCCAGGCGGTGCGCCACACGAGACCGGTGAGCACTAACGCCGCCGGCGCCGTGACCGACAGCGCCGCCCGGAAGTCTCCCCGCCGCAGTTCCGTCAGCCCGAATTCCAGGGGAGCGAAGTGGTGCATTCCGGCTGGTACACCATCTACACCGGGTCCGGCGATCACATACACCTCGACGGGATGGAGGTTTCCGGCTGACATGGCAGCCCGGAAGAAGATCCGCCCGCGAGCCGATCCAGCCGTGACCCGAGTCACGCCGGCAGCGAGGTAGAGAAGGGTTGCCAGCAGCGACCCGTCCAGCGCTGACCGGTTGCCCCGCTCGCCGCCCAGCACCCTCACTGCCGGCAAGGTCGAGTCGACCAGCTCCCGCGACAGCGGAGAGATCGGGAGGTCTCGATACTTCTTGAACGGAGTCGGGGCGTTGTCAGGGTCGAGCCTCCGATAGCTCACCAGCCGTTGCGGGTGGGCGGCTGGAGTACCGTGCTTGGTCGAATGGTGGATGGCGTCGGCCGCTGCCCGTGGGTACATCGTCATCTCCGCGTCGGCTGAACTTGGTTTGGCAGATCTCTACCCCATCATCACATCGCGGATCGAGGGAGCAAGCTATGCCAACAACAATGATGGTGACCGCAGCAGCCACCGTGAGCCTCACCGGCCCGCTCGCGTTACAAGGACGCCAGGCTGCCCGCGGCCTCCAGCTGTGGGCGTCGGCGGATCAGATCCGGTTGCAGACCGTCGACGACGCCGGCTCGGCAACCACAGCCTGCAACTCCTACAGGCGCTGGCTCGGCGATCGGGTCGACGTGCTACTCGGTCCCTACGGGAGTGGCCTGGTGCGCCAGGTAGGGCCCATCGTCTCTGGGCAGGGGGCCTTGCTCTGGAACCACGGCGGTTCCGCCGACGACTTGATCCGCCCTCTTGTAGTGCCCGTTTCGGTTCCCGCTTCGACCTACTTCCGAGGGGCGGTGGACCTCGCCTATCGGAGAGGATTACCGCGGGTGGTCTTTACCCAAGGGAGGGGCCGCTTCGCCTCCGCCGTGGTCGCCGGAGCTCGCCAACGGGCGACAGAACTCGGTCTAGCCATTCGCGACGTGCATCTCGCTGACTTGGCGACCGCCGGGTCATTGACCGAGGCCGCGGTGCTGATCGTCGGGACCTTCACCGAGGATCTGGCCGCCGTCGAACAGATCCGCGCCGGTCCCGAACCAGGCCTGCTCGGCTGCGTGGCTGCCGGCCTACTCGAATTCGGGAATCGGCTGGGACCGACCGCCGAAGGGGTAGTCGGTCCTGTGCAATGGATCTCTGACGCCGCCACCCCCCAGGTGGGCCCTGCCGGAGCCGACTTCTCGCACCGCTACCAGTCGAAATACGGAGAGCCGCCCGATTACGTAGCGGCTCAGGCCGCCGCCGCCGGATATCTCGCCGCCGAGGCTTACCGGCGAAGATACCAACACCACGAGCTCAAGCGGTGGAAGACCACAACACTGCTCGGTAACTTCGCCCTCGACCAGTCGTGGCGCCAGGTAGGGCACTCCCCCATCACCATAGAGTGGCGACGCGGTCGCCAAGAGCGCGCCACGTAGGGCGTTCCTCACACCCTGGACTTGCCGTACTTATCCCGAAGCAGCGTCAACCCCTCGATGGTGAAAGCGCCCAGCCGATCGAGCATCTCGGCGGTGGCTTCCACACCATGTTCACCGCTGTGGAGCCGAGGAGCGAGCCCGGACCGGCCAAGCTCCGAACGGTCTCACCGGCCACGCCGACGCTGCGGAACAAGACTTCGGCTGCAGTAACACTCACTGTGCCGCCCGCTCATGATCGGCACGAATGTATGGGCTTGGATTCGGGCCTGACTATCGCGGCGTCAAGGGCCTGGCGAAGCTGAGTTCGTGCCCGTCGGGGTCGGTCAAGTGGAAGAACCGCTCGCCCCATTCAGCATCGCGTGGCGGCGCCTCTGGAGTTAGTCCGAATTCCAAGGCCTTCCGGTAGAGCCCATCGACATCAGAGACATAGAGGATAAGTCGCCCCCACCCGGACGTTGACCGCCCTCCTAGTCGGGCCATGAGGTTGAGGAACCCCTCGCCAATGGCGAAGCTGGAGAAACTGGCCTCGGGTCCGCCATCGATGAGAACGAAGCCAAGCGACGTGTAGAAACCAATGGAGCCGGCCATGTCGTGAGTCACAAGAGTGACGGCGCCGATCGACTCGATGTCCGATCGCCCATAGGTCTCACGGTAGCTCATGAGTTGCGACGCTACCCGGATGCAAGCCGAGCAACAGAGAACCGACCTCAGCAGGGCGACTGGGCAGGCAATCGTTTTCCGTCGTGATGGAACTCCACCACGCGGGGCCCCATCTCAGATCAGATCACCCGGTATGGCGCCATAACGCACCAACCGGCGAGTGCGCTGGAACGGCATGTAGGTGAGCGGCTAGCGGTGGCAGGAGCATTGCGGTTTCCTCCGCATCGGCGATCGACCAACCCGGAGCCGAGGCATATTGTCGAGTATCTACCTTTGACCTCGCGTCAATCGTATTTCCCCCGACAGTACGACGGCGAGTCAGAGCCCAGGTCTAGCCCACATCCGATAACCACACGACGCAAGTCCCGAGCCGAGGGCCAGGCTACCGAGGACGGCCACGAACCAGAGTGCCGGTGATGCAAGTTGAGCGACCCCAAACCCCACCAAGTGGGCCGGTGCGCCCACCCCGATCAGGATTCCTGACCATCGGGGGAAGACTCTCGAGGTAGCAATCGAAATGCCCAATATCACATAGCCGGCCATGAAACCAGCGGCGGCGAACCCGTTGAAGACCACAACCGGCATATAGAGAATGATCTGGTCGAGGGTTCCGGGTGCCTCAGCGGCCAGAACCGGGGGCGATGAAGCCGAACTGGCTAGAAACCGCAACCAGAGTGGTGCCTGCGAACGTCACCAAGAACCCGATCAACCCCAACCGCCCCATCCGTTGCGATTCGGTACCGTAAAGGGCCGGGAGACCAAGAAGTATCAGCACGTAGGAGACGACGTAAACGGCGTGTGATCCGACCAGCCTCGCCTCGGTCTCAAGAATGGTGACCGGGGTCTCTTGGGAGGGGTGCAATAACGTCGCCACGGCGAACAACAAGCCACCAGCGGCCAAGGCCATCCCAACCCCGCGAACCAGACCAGCCGAAGGTGGTCCTCGGCTGCCGAGAGCGACCTGCTCTTCCAACCTCCATCCTCCAGCTCGCCGCCAAACCCCAACAGGGTCTACCAATCATATAGCCGAGTTGGCGGCCTCGTTCTTGTGCCGAACACGTGCTCCCTGATTCGCCAGGCGCGACGGACCGAGCAGCGTCTGGAACATGGCCGCCGCGTTCTGAACGGACGCGAGGTTCTCCGGGTCGCCATTGACCCGAACCTACGCCCGTTCTCGCGGGCCAGACAGGTCATAGCTCGACATCCGGTGGCGGCTTTTCTGATCATGGTCTACGGGGTCAACATTGGTGTGGCGTTTCCCCCATTTCTGACCCGACGGGATCTACTGCCGTTCGATCTGGCGCTCTATGACTCCCTCGGTCACATCCTCGGGTCGGCACTGCCGGCATTCCTGGTAGTCGCAGCCGTGCGCGGTCGGGCAGGTGTACACGACCTGGCCAAACGGAGCCTGCGCTGGCGGGTCGGTATCCGCTGGTATGTGTTGGCGCTGCTCGGTGTGCCGATCGCAACGGTGCTGGCCGCCACCGCGCTGCTCGGCCCGGCTCCACTGGACGCGTTGGCGGACAAGTGGCCGCTGCTCTTCACCCAGGTCTTGCCGCAGCTCCTGTTGCTGATCCTGTTCTTCAACCTGGCGGAGGAGATCGGCTGGACGGGATTCCTGTTCGCTCGGCTGCAAGACCGATACCGGCCTTTGAAAGCGAGCGCCATCGTCGCTGTTCCAGTGCTCACCGAAGCTCACGATTGCGGATCATTTCGCACCCTCGTGCGGACCAAACGCGGACCAGGCTCTGCATTCCGAACGGATGCACGGGCTCCGATCCGTAATCAAGCAGCCTGGTCTCCAATGAGCCAAGCGTGCTCGATTGACTCTTGGAGGTCGACGGTTATTCGGCGTTGGGCCACCGAGACCGATGGGATGTGGCGACATGCCAGAAACAAGCTCCATTGAACAGCGGAGGCGGGCGGTGGGGTTGGGGGGTACGGTTACCATCGACGTGTGGGGACCGAGGCTCAGACGACGAGACGATGCCAACCGCTGCTAGCAACGTAGCCAGACAGGTCGGCGACAGCATGCCGCTGGAGATACTCGCCCGCGCCGGCTTGATCGCCTACGGGCTTATCCACATCCTGGTCGGGTGGTTGGCTCTGCTGATGGCATGGGGTGGGTCCACCGCAGCGAGCTCCGACCTCTCCGGGGCGCTGCAAACCGTGGCTAAGCAGCCCTTCGGCAACATCATGCTGTGGCTGGTTGCCGGGTGCTTGGTGGCGCTGGCGCTCTGGCAGGTCAGTGAGTCCATCTGGGGTCATCGCAACCGAGAGGGCGCCAAGCGCGAGCGAGTCGTCAGCGGGACCAAAGCGCTGGTCTACGCCGCGCTGGGGGTCAGCGCTGCCAGAGTCGCACTCGGCTCGAGGTCATCAAGTTCGGGGCAACAGCAGGAGGCCACGTCGGGTCTGCTTACGCTGCCCGCCGGACGAGTGATGGTCGTCGTAGCCGGGATCATCATCATCGGTGTTGGCGTAGCCCACGTAGTCAAGGGCGTCAAGAAGTCCTTCCTCAAGGAGATCGCCACTTTGTCGATGTCGCCAGTCGCAGGCCAAGATGTGACACGGTTGGGCCAGATCGGGTACATCGCCAAGGGCGTTGCCGTCGGGGCTGTGGGGGGTCTGCTCACGTACGCGACCGTGACCTTCGACCCACAGAGGCAGGGCCTGGACGGTGCGCTGCATGCGATCCTGGCGCAGCCGTCCGGGAAGTTCCTGCTCACGGTCTTGGCTCTCGGTTTCGTTGCCTTCGGACTGTTCGCCATGCTCCAGTCGCGCTACCGCCCGATGTAGCCCAGCTGCCCAGCCGAGCGTTAGCCGTGGTGATTCAGCGAGCCTTAAAAAGCCCGCGCTTCTATAAAGGCTCTTCGTATTCGGGTTGACCTCAGGGGTGCCGGCTGTTCGTGGGCTGGTTCCCGGTGCACCTTTCGGCACAGTCAGCGAGGCGGGGTCTCCGTTCGCAACCTTTGTGAAAGCAACTGGCCCGTTCTGTTCCATTTCATCACGGCTGGTCAGCGAGGATGCGCGGTTGGGATACTGGCTTCGACAGAACCAGCTGAGCGTTGTCGGTATTGACTCTTCCAGAGGCGTCGGGCCAATGCCGAAGGCTTTTTCGAATTTGCTGCTGTCGACAATGAAGGGCTTGTGGAACTCGTAGAGCATTTCCACGATCTCACGAAGCGTCGGGTTGAAAACACCCATGGCTCGCAAGAGCCAGTCGGGTGCCACCCGCACCCTGACCTCCTTGCCAAGCTGCGTCCCGATTAAACCGATGATCTCGCGAGTCGACCTGGCCGGGGCGTTGGGGACATGCCATACCTGGCCGAGCGCCTCTCCCCTGGTACCCAAAGTCACAAGGGTCCGACCGATGTCGGGAAGATACGAATAGGTGTGGGGCTGATCTGAATCACCGATCACCCGCGCCGCCTTGCCTGCCAAGGCGGCGCCAATCACAAGGTCGCCGAAGGGTGACTGGGTGGTTCCCCTTGGACCGAAATAATCCGAACCACGCCCGATCGCCACCTGCAAATCACCAGCCGCGTGCATCGCCAGCAGGTCAGCGGCCATGGCCGCCCGTACCTGGCCCTTCTTGGTCTTCGCTGCGTATGGAAGGTCCTCGGCGAGGGCCTTGCCGTTGGGATCGCCATACATATAGAGGTTCTCAAATGAGACGTACCTCGACCCGGTGGCCTTAGCAATCGCGGCCACTGCTCGTTGCAAAGGCGGAAAGAGCTCGCCCCACCGGTGGTAGGTCGGCAGGGACCACCGCGTCGGCGGAGCCGGCCACCACCAAGACAGGGACCTCTACCTGGCGGACGGCCTCCAGGGTCTCGAACCGGTCCCGCAGGAGGAGGCGGGCAGGGACGAGCGGGTAGTGGACGGCGGCAACGTCTGCCAACGGCGTAAAGGGCGATCTCAGGACGAGGGCTGACGGTGGCGACTCGACCGCCAAGCGGGCCGCCACCGCCGCCCCGAGAGACTCCCCGAAGAACACCAATGGTTTCCCGCCGGAGAGATCCGCCAGCGTGGCAGCCGCCGCGGCGGCGTCGGTCGCCAACCCCTCCTCAGACGGCGCCCCGGGATTCCCGCCATATCCCCGGTAGTCGAAGAGGAGGACCGACAACCCTCGATCGGCCAGGGCGCGGGCCAGCAAAACCCGATGTGCCCGGTTCCCGGCATTCCCGTTGAAGACCAGCACCGCTGCCCGCGGTTGAACGGCGGGGAGAAACCACCCAGTCAGGACGAGCCCGTCGGTAGTGGCAACGGGAACAGACCGGGCGGTGGGAAGGATGGCGGCCACCGGCGGCACTTCCTGCTCGGGGAAGTAGATGAGACGCCGTTGCAGGATCCACAAGCCCGCCAACCCCAAGACCGCCACCGCCCCCAGCACCGCCACGGTTGCCAGCATCCGCCTCCTCCGGTGAACCACCTCCACCCCATTCGTCGCTATCCCATGGTCGCGCAACGCCCGGCGAGGACGGTATCGGCCCGACACGGAAACATGCGAAAGGTGAGCCCGGGGCACCGCGACAACGCTTGATATCGCCTGATACGAGCGATATCGCCCGCTGGGCAGACCCGCACCTAACGGCACTTCGTGCTCGGTTATCTGTTGGGGCATGCGGGGGCGTGGATTTGTTTCGCGAGGTGCTGACCGTCACTCGCTGGAATATCGCAGAGTGTCGTGAGAGCGCCTGGCGGATGCAGCGTTTGTCTCGGCGTCGTCGCCGAAGGACGTTTACTGCGAGATGCGCAGGTTCGTGCAGCGTTCGGGGCTTCTCACCCGGCGGGTGGAGGAGTCTGTTATGTCTATTACCAACACTGTTCTCGTCCCCGATGTCGTTGATCGGGGGTTTGATCCCTTTCGGGCTCGTGCCGCGGTGAGCGGTTTCTTGGCTGGCTATACCGGCCAGACCTTCGATGCTTACTCGCTCGATCTTCGCCAGTGGGTTCGTTGGTGTGCCAACCATGACCTGGACCTGTTCGAGGTTCGACGAGCCCACATCGAGTTGTTCGCCCGCTGGCTTGAGGAAGGAGGTAAGGCCAGGGCGACGGTGGCTCGCCGGTTGTCGACCATCACCGGCTTCTACCGGTACTGCACTGAAGAAGGACTCGTCGCTGCATCTCCGGCGGCCCATGTGCGGCGGCCGAAGGTCTCGTACGAGTCGAACGCGATTGGACTCGACCGTAACGAGCTGGGCATGTTCTTGGTCCAAGCCGGACTAGCCGGTGGCAGGGACCATGCCCTTGCCTGCCTGCTCGCCCTTAACGGGCTGCGCATTTCAGAAGCGCTTGGAGCCGACATCGAACACCTGGCGGTGGAGCGGGGGCATCGCACCCTCACCATCACTAGGAAAGGAGGAAAGATCGTCACCATCCCCCTGGCACCACGGACCGCCCGGTCCATCGACCTGTGCATCGGGGAACGCAGCCAAGGGCCGATCCTCTTGAACCGAGAGGCAAGCGCCCGGCTTGATCGGCACGCCGCCACCCGCATCGTCAAACGGCTCGCCCGCCAAGCCGGGATCGGCAAGAGGATCAGCCCCCACTCATTAAGGCATTCGTTCATCACCGCCGCCCTCGACGCCGGAGTCGCCCTCCGCGACGTCCAAGAGGCCGCCTCCCACGCCGACCCCAGAACGACCATGCGTTACGACCGGGCCAGAGGATCCCTCGACCGGCACCCCACCTACATCGTCGCCACCTACCTCGCCGGAGCAAACAGATAACTAAACGTTACGGGCGCTACCCACCATCAGTGGCGCCCGTAACGCAACCCACACCGATCTGCCGGTTACTGAGTGCGGCGGTGTCGCCACCACCGGCTGTCGTTCAGTCGTTATGCGCTCGGTCGGGTTTAGTTTGCCGAGAGGGATCAGGGCAGACAAGACGGGTGCTCGTCTGCCGTAGAGTTGCAGTAGCAGTCACCGACTCTGGCGCCTATCGACCGATGCTTTCTTCGAGACGTCCCCCTCATAGAGCCTCGTGCCTGCATCCAGATCGAGCACCGCCGGCCTCGGATTGTTGCGCGGCCACGATCGTCATAGGGAGTACCGAGGAAGGCAATTGGAGCCTCAAGGGGTGGCGATGGGGAAGCCCAGAGCAGCGATCGCGAATTCAATAGCGCCCAGAACCATCCCGCCGAGCGCCAAGAAGGTGGGAAGTTTCTCCTGGCGGCCAAGCCGTCCAAGGGCAGCCATGCCGAAAACCAAAGCAATAGCGCCCAGCATGACGCCAAGAAACGTGGTCAAGTCTGATCGCTTCCAACTGACGAACACTGAAACAGCGCAAGGGGCACTCCAACGAGAGAGCAGGCGAAAGGCCCACCACGCATTCGTGCGTCCTATTTGAGACCGTGTCCTTGGCTCATCATTTGGCCTGTGCAGTGAAGGTAGCAACGACTCCTCGTGATCGGTTGCGGCGGCGGGCCCGACGATCATCCTCCATCGATCTGGTCCACTTTTCTCGCTTATCCACCAGGGGAATCCCGGGTGCAACTTGCTGTTTGTGGGGATCTGGACTGGCCGGTCCTATCGTCGGATTGCGATGCGAACGTGGTCCCATGCCGCCTCTATCCCGCGGAGGGTATTTGGCGTGGCGATGGTGGTGTGGCTGGTTTCGGGATGTGGTGCCGGGTCGGTGCCGGTGGAGGCAACACCGGAAACGACAGCGGGGTCTTCTGGTTTGGTGGGCAACACGGTGGGACTTCGAATCGATGATGTCGACTATGAGCTGGGGTGGGACGTCGAGGGGTGTATCAGCCTTCAGGTGTGGCTCGAAGGTGAGCTGCACGTCCCGGAAAAGGTTTGCGAGCACGTCGACGGACAGTGGTACCGCGACGTGAACTGCCTGCAGCGAGAGGTGCCGGAACCGTCGTCGACCACCATGCCAGACGCAGCGGCGTCGATGTCTCTCCCCCCGTGTCTGTTGGAAGTGCCAACAGTGTTCTTCGGTCACCTCGGGCCGGGACCGGATCTGCTCTGCCTGCCCGAAAAGACCGACAGGCAGATCGGCCCGGCGTCCTTCGCCCCGGTGTCAGCCGAGGGTCTCTTTCTGATCCCTGGGATGCAGCGGCCGCTATTCGCCTACCGGTCCGATGGCAAAGCCTGGGGCGAACCGCTGATCGGTCAGCCTGGGGACTGGGAGTACCAGCTGTGCGACGCCGCCGGGCCCTGGGAGGCGCCGGTGCCACACCTGACTGGTATACCGCTGGTCTTCGACATCGAAGCCTCGCTCTTCGACGCCGAGCCGTTGGGTATCGGCTTTTCCTTCGACGGCCGGCAAGCGGCGTTGGACGTCAACACCGGCACCGATTCCCGGTTCTTCTTTGGCTGGGCCCAGGTCTACACCGACACCACCGAGGTGCAGCTGACGGCATTCACCCAGGCGGGCTTCGTGGCGACCGATTTGGGCACATTCCGATTGCCCGATGAGATCATCGCCGAACTCTCCTCGGGGTGGTCATGTAATCATCAGCCGGCCCTAGTAATCGGGGTAGATGCGGGCGTCCTCGACCACGACCCGGCGGCCCTGTCATTGTCTTGGCTTCCGGTTCCCGAGGCGGCGGCGCTCCAGCCGATCATGGGAGAGGTCGCCGACCGCCAACCGGGTGAACCATGCCCCAACGACGGAATGCTGCTTCCACCGGCGGAGCGGGCCACCGCCGACCGGGCGGTGCTGGCAACCATTTCGATGACCTTCGACAACTCGTGGCTCGACCTCTCCGGGCAGGCATTTTGGACCGTTCACCAGGCCGGCCTGGCCTCGGGCGCGATCGTCCACCAGATCGACCCGATCAACCCACCCACCATCACATGGGAAAGCTGGGTCGCTGCCGGAGCGGAAATGCGGATCTGGATCGACTCGCCCACCGCCGAACTCAACAACACCCACCCAGGGATGGTGGTCCTCGAGATCCCACCACTACCCCCCGCCAGCTCGCCCATCCACCTCGAATTGACGATCGGTCCCGGACAGCTCGTCCCCCCAACACTCGACATGACGACCGTCACGCTCCGATGGAAGTAACCAACCTGACCACACCGAGCACCCGATATGGGTGACAAAGCTCCGACCGTCTAGTGCACCAGAACGGCACTTCCGCGTTCGGGTTGGCCTCCATTGCTGGTCGCAATGCTCTGTAGCTCGGGTGAAGCGGCTTGAGCAGCGCGGTTCCGCCGAGTGTCGACAACCTCCGTCGGCACTACAGCCAAATGCCATAGGATGGAGCCGAGCCGCACGCCAGATCGTTGACAAGAGAAAAGGACTTGTGTGTGCTCCGCGAGCCCGGACCCAGGACGCCAATGACTGACCCGACGGAACCTACCGCTGATCCCGCACCTGACGTTGGGAACGTAGCGATCGGAGGCTGGCAGCCTTTGGGGGGAGCGACCATCCGCGCCGTGCCCTCAATGTCCGATCAGTGTTTTCGCCTAGCGAAGTACCTCCGCGATCTGTCGCGCCAGCACCCGAACGACATCTCGCTGCCAGCTGGGACGGTCCTGATCGCCATCGCGGCACTCGAGTCGTATGTCAACGAGTTGGCCGATATGGCATTAAGGGACGCCAACCGGCGCGACTTCGACGCCCTGCGTGACAACCTGATCAAGAAGCTTCAGTTGCTCAACGAGCGAGGCAAGATTCTTGGCCAACTCGAATCAGACGTAGAGGAAGACATCGCCCTGCTATTTGGGCTTCGTGGCAAGCTCATGCACTATCGCGCTGATCCAGAGCATCCGGTCGACACGAACACTTCGCTTCAGAGATTGGTGGCTCGTTTTCCAAAGGCGGCTACGTCCGACGCCGACGTGTCGACTGAGCAGCTCCTAACGCCCCACTTCGCCGAGTGGGCCGTGGATCGCGTCAGCGGAGCGATTAGGGGGCTATATCAGTGCGGGTGGGAGCCACCTCGCCCACGTTGGCTTGAACTCGTCGACCCCGGTCGGCTGGAGAAGTAGTAACCATTGCGTCTTTCGCTTCGATCTGTCCTCCATTAGCCCACCTATTGTCGAATCCTTTGGGGCGGCGTCGAATAGCGCAGATCACCAGATCCCGGGCGGTACCGCACATGTCAGAGACCGTACGAGATCGGCACGTCGCGGCGTTCCGCTACTCCGAGACTTCTGCGTAGCTGAAGACTCCAGTGAGCCGTTGACCGTCGACCGTTCGCTCAAGACAACTGCCCTCCCACCCCTCGGGCAACTCGACCAAAGCGAGGACATCGCAGGATGTGGCGTAGAGATGTGGGCTGGCATCGGGCCGCAAGCGAGCGAGGATCTGGTATTCGTTCACCGGGACCGTGTAGATCACGTCGCCCGTTTCAAGGGACGCGACCTCGCGTAGCGCTTCGGTGTAGATGTCGCCGGGAGTGATCTCTCGCGCGTCCGCCATCAGGGCCTGCTCTAATGGAGCGCTTGGATTCTGACTCGAACACGCTGCTGCCACAAGCAACACCAAGAGCGCCATGCAAATCATCTTCATGTCCACACTGTCATTCTCCCACGTGCTTCGCAGCCCGTCACCAGCGCCGATCGACAGATACGGCACAAGAACGCACAGTCCGCCGAGTGCCCGGGATCGGCACCTAGGAGTGCGCTCTCGGCCATTGACGCTTTTGGTTGCGACGCGCCGTCATCTGGTGTACCCCTCTACAGCCGGTCGAAGCCTTCTCGTCCCGATCTGGTCAGGCAAACCGAGCGATCAGGTACATGGCATGTGACCACAAAAGAGGCGTTGCCACTGGTCCCCAGCGCTCAACCCACACCGGGTAGTACGAAGGGTCGTTGAGGCTGGCCGGTACCTGCTCGGGCAGTTGACTCTTGTTGTCGGTTTGCTGCTCGACCCATCCCAGCAACTCGGCGGCCCGTTCGCTGCGCCCCAGCCGTCGATGGTGCCAGGCCAGCCAGGCCGTGAGTAGCACCCATTCGCCTCCGCCGTAATAGGTGTCTTCCTGGTAGCGGTGGACTCCCCCTCCGTTCATGAGTTCCCGCTCGATTCGTCCCAGAGTCATCTCCATCCGGGGGTGGTCCGCTTCGACAAGGGCGTACGGTGTTGCCAGCCCCACCAATGAGGCGTCGACGTCTCGCCGGCCGATCGACTTGACGAAGGCGCCATCGTGTAGCGATTCTGCGTCCAAGAATGCCTGCAAAGCCTGGAGGTCCTCTTCGTGATCGGCGGAGGTGATCTCCTGATGGGAGCTGAGTCCGGCGCCGATGGCGGCAAGCGTGTAAGGGTGGACGCTCTCGGGGAATTCCTCCCAGCAGTCATAACACGGCAACCTCCAAAGCCCGGACAGGTAGCAAGCGGTCAGGTCACTTGCCTCCTTTGTGGGACCGTCCAGCGTCGAATTCGTGCGTAGCGAGTGGTCGCCCAGCGCCCATAGCCAGGTTCCGAAACCGTCCAGTTGGAAGTTGGGCCAGTCGTGGTCATCTGACAGTTCACCGTCAAGTCCATAGCGGGTATGGAGGACATCGTTTTGTTTCAAGGTTTGGCCACGCCGGGTCCGCGCCACCGCCCGCTCTACGAGATCAGCCCGTTTGTTGACGGCCGCCGCCGCCCACTGATGAAAACGACGGGCGCTTTCATGGTTCCCGACGAGGTCCATGGCGTGGGCGATAAACGACCCGTCCCGGAACCACGAGTAGCGGTAGGTGGGGAATTCCAGGCACGCCGGATAGGCCCCCGTTGGCGCCTGGGCATTCAGGATGATTTCGATGCTCCGCCCGGCGAGATCGGTCACGCGTGGCCCCTCTCCAAATCGAAGAAAATCAACGCCCAATACTGGAGTGACCCGACTTCCACCAATAGGCCTCCTTCGGATTCCTTCCCGTTGATCAGCTGCGCTCTGGACGACCGGGAATCCGGGTCAACCCAAAAGGCTGCGCCTAACGAACGTCTGGAGCGAATGCGGATCCATGCATCCTCGATGGGCCGTGGTGGTGCGTGCGGCTGGTCCCAACGGCCTGGTGTCACACCCCGAAAGTTGACGACGACGACTACCAGCCAGCTTCCAGTGCGGTGAACCTGGGTCCAGACATCCTCAGGGGCTTCGATGTCGACCTCTTCCTGCTCGAGATCTATTTCGAACAGGAGGTCTCCGTATCGGACCGCCACGTCCCAGTAGCGGCGTAGGGAGGTTGCGAGCTGAGGATCGAGCGCTTCGTGCTTCGGGAAGTAGGGGTCGGCCAGTAGGCGAGCTTCCTCGCCCAGTTCGATCCTGGCGCCACCGGAGGCGAGGATCACCGCGTTGGCAAGAAGAACGTTGGCCGGCCTGGCAGCCGGGATGTAGGCCGCCACCACCACGGGCTTCCCTCGCATGCTGCGTCGCACGAAGGTCACTGCTTCCGCGAGGTCGGAGTAGAGCGGGGTGTCGGGCCACAGCTCCATGTAGTAGAAATCTTCAGGGCTGGCGGCTAGCTCTTCCATCGGCCAGTTCTTCACCGCGTTAAATGTCACCGTCGCCGCGGGTTGCCGACGCTTCAAGTTGGCCACCATCCCGGCGAAGGCGGCCGGCAGGTCGACTTCATGTCGGTTGACGTTGAAAGCCCGCCGCGGCTCCCCATACTGATCGAGGTGGATCCCGTCGAAGCCGAGTTGGGTCAGGGCAAGGTCGCATTGCCCGAGCAGATGCAGCGCCCACGGGCCTTTCGGGGTGGGGTCCATGTAACCAAGGAAGCCTTCAAACACCAAGGGCCTGTCGTCTGCATCAAACAGCGCCCAGTCACTGTGACCTTTTTGAAACTCGAGTGAGGCGGCATAGACCGCGGCATATGCCATCGATGCCATACCGTGCTCCCTTGCTAAGTGCACCATGCGTTTCACTGTGTCGAGCGATAGCCGCCGACCCAGCGGGTCGTCGTACTCGGTCGTGGGAGCGACGAGCTCGTCGTGGCGGTATTGCCAGTCGTAGAACTGGAGTGCGTTCACATGGAACGGCAGGAGAGCGCCAACCACCTCGCTGACACTGCGATCGACGGCGAAGTCCGTTACGAATCCATAGCGGGGCCGTCGGGTCCAATGTTCGAGAACATCGAACGCGGTGGAGGACTCCAGCAACGGATTCCCATCTGGCTCCAACACTTCCAGGTCGACGCCATAACTGCGGGGTGATTCCGGGAGAGGAGCCCACACGAGTACTGCAGATCCATCCTGTCCGATAGTTCCTTCCAGGTGAGCGATTTCGCGGTCGAGGTGGGAGACCACAGCTCTGAACCGCCTGCCCTCCCGACCGGGGGCTGATATCCCGAGCCGCACCGCCTGGCCGGGCCGATAGGTGCCTTGATCGGGCGTGATCAAAGTTCCGTTCATCCTTTGAGACCGGTGGTCGAGATACCCCGGACGAAATACCGCTGGAAGATGGCAAAAACCACCACGACTGGAATCAGGGCGAAGATCGAGGCGGCGAAGACTTGCCCCCACTGGGTCAGATGCTGGGATTGAAAAAGGGCGATGCCTATCGGCAAGGTGCGCTTGGTGGTCTCCCGGATTGCGACATGTGCCCAGGGGAACTCGTCCCAAGCGTATAGGAAGGTGAATATCGCCACCACCGCCAGCCCAGGGCGTGAAAGCGGCAAGACGATCCGCCACATGATCTTCCACCTGCTCGCCCCATCGATCAAGGCCGCCTCTTCGAGCTCGCGGGGAATCCCCTCGAAAAAGCCCCGGAGCAGAAAGGTTTGCATCGAAACATTCATCGCCACGTAGACCACGATCAGACCAACCAACGAGTCGAGCAACTTGAGGTTCTTGGCGACCAGAAACTGGGGAATGATCAGCATCACTGGCGGAACCATCATTCCCAGCAGCAGCACATAGAAAATCTGTTCCTTGGCGGGGAACTCGAGGCGGGCGAAGGCATAGGCGAGAAGCGACGACAGAAACAGGGTGAGCGCAACTGCCGAGAGCGCCACCATCATCGAGTTGAGAAAATAGATCCCGAACAAGTCCTTGCCCAGAGCCTCCGTGTAGTTGGCGGTGGTTACCTCTTCGGGGATGAGCTTGGGAGGGATGTCAAAGATGTAGGCCTGCGGTTTGAGGGAGGTGGCGATCATGAACCAGAAGGGCACAACCACGAATCCGCATCCCAGAACAAGCAAGAGATATGTGAATGCCTTCCCTCGCCGCCGGTTGCTTTGGATGGATGAGTTCACAGCTCCACCCTCCTTCGGAGAAGCCGGATCTGCACCACACTGACCATGAATACGAAAGCCGCCAGCAGATAGCTGATTGCGGCGCCATACCCGAAGTCGAGCCTGGTGAAGGTCGCCTCGTACATCAGGGTGAGTACGAAATGGGTTCGGTCGAGCGGGTTGCCACCATCGGTGATCAGCAGGTTGGAGATGTAGGCGTTGAGACCTCCGATCACCAGTACCACCACCAAAAAGACCAGAACCGGTCGCAGAAGCGGGAGAGTGATGTGTCGAAAGCGAGCGACAGGAGTGGCGCCATCTACTGAAGCGACGTCCAGCAAATCTTGGGGTATCGCTTGCAGGCCGGCGAGGGCGATGATCGCGGTCCACCCCACCCCTTTCCAGATTCCGAGCAGGTGAATGGGGACGAAGGTGAGAATCGGATCGGCCAGCCACAGGACATTCTGCTGAATAACCCCCAACACGTCCCGGAGGAGCCAATTCACCAGGCCACCTTGCCCGACGAACATGTACTCGAACAGAAGCGTCACTATGACCCAGGGAGTGATTACCGGCAGGTAGTACAGGACCCGGAAGAACGCGCGACCCCTTATCGCCTGATTGAGCAGCAATGCCATTGCCACCCCGACCACGATCTGACCGGGGACCGTCACCAGCGTGTAGACCAGCGTGTTGACTACGGCCCGTCGGAACACCGGGTCTGCGATCGCCCTCGCGTAATTGCCAAGACCGACCGGTTCGGAGCGCGTCGGGTCAACGATGTTCCAGTCGTAGAAACTGATGCGGGCCGAGTAGACCATCGGGCCAAGCAGAAACGTGCCGTAGACGGCAAGACCAGGTATCAGAAAAAGCGCCGCTCGTCCAAGCCTCCGCAGCGAGAGGCCAGTGCTCCGCCCCCGCATCGCGGGAGCGGAGCCTGCGGACGTTGCTGTCACTGGCTCAACAAAGTGTTGATCTCCTCGGCAGCCTGGTCGAGTGCTTCCTGCGGTGTCTGTTCTGCACGGAGAACACGTTGGAAGGCGTTGTTGATGGCATTGTCCATGTCCGACCATCTCGGATGGGGAACCCGGGCCTGGGCGGTTTCCAGCTGCTGCATGAAGATGTCGAAGTATGGGGGCAAAGCCGCATCGCCGGCAAGCGCAGACAGGGTCGGGATGACACCAACCTCGGCCATCGTGAGCTGGGTTTCTTCAGAGAGGAGATGGGCGGCCCACTGCAGGCCTGCCTCCTGCTGATCGGTATCGGCGAAGACCACGAGATCCTCGCCCCCGACCACCGAAGAGGTCGATCCATCCGGCCCGGTAGGCATCAGCGAGAAGTTCACCTCGAAATCGGGGTAAGACCCCTCGTAGATATCGACCATCCATGGACCGTCGGTAATCATGGCGTACAAACCGGTGGCGTGGCCGTCGGAGGTGCCGATTCCTCCTCCGAGCAGGTTGGGGGAGAGGCATCCCTGGTTGTAGAGATCAGAGAAGAGCTGCATGGCAGCCACAGACGCCTCTCCGTTCACATACCCGGAGGCGGTGGTGACGCCTTCATCGACCACCTGGCCGCCTATCGAGTAAAAGACCGGAGCCGGGGCCCAAAAGTATGTACCACCGAGGGCGTAACCGTATTGCTCCTCACCTGATGACAACTGGCAGGACACATCGGCCAATTCGGCCAGCGTCTGCGGTGGCCCGGTAAGACCGGCGGCGTCGAACAACTCCCGGTTCCACAACAGGACCTGGGTGTTGGTGTTTTGGGGGAGGCCGTAGTAGTGCCCCTGCCAGTGGTTAGTGGCGAGCGGCCCGGGGAACACGCTGGCCGCGATCTCATCGAAGCCGGGCATGGTCCCGTCAAGTTGGAGCAGGGCGCCCAGTTCCGCGAACTCGGGTACCCAGATGATGTCCAGCCGCGCGGTGTCGGGTGCCTCTCCACCGGCGATGGCGGTCAGCAAGGCAGCCTTGAAATCGTCGTAGGCGTATCGAGTGGTCTCGACCGTGATGCCCGGATTGGATTCTTCGAATGCCGCCACGACGTGCTCCAATTGAGCGGTTTCCGGGTCGCTCATGGTGTGCCAGTAGCTGATGGTGACCGCCTCTGGAGCAGCCGTCGTGACCGGTGCTGCCGTTGTTGCCGGCGCCGCGGTCGTCGCGGGCGCCGCCGTGGTCGTGGTCGTGGTGGTCTCCGCGGCCTGGCCGCAGGCGGCAACCAATAGGGCCAGTGTCAGCAACACGGCGAGAGCTTGAGGTGTCTTGCTCCTCATCTTCCGTCCTCCTCGATTGGTTATGTCGGTGGCCTGGTGCCGAGGCGTCATGAGACGTTCTCCCTCGACCACAACAGGTCGGCTTGGGTGTGGGTTGGCATTTCAAAGAGCTCACCGAGAACGAGGCTGGCCGCCCCCCTCGCCCAGGCGGCGTCGGGCAACGGCTCGACGACCAAGCGATAGGTCCCGCGCAGCCCTTCGAAGACTCTGGCCTCGAGTTCCTCGCGCAGCGGATCGAGCAAAACATCGCCGGCCCGGATCCCTTCGCCGGAGACGATCATCAAAGCGGGGGCAAACAGGTTCACCAGGTTGGCGAGAGCCCGGCCGAGCATCTTCCCCGCCACCCGAAAAAGTGGACGCAAAGCGGGGGTGTCTGGGATCAGCCGGTACAGCTCGTCGGCGTCGGCGGGATGGGTTGGTGATCCAAGAAGGGTCCGGGCGGCGGCGACCAGAGCCGGTTCGGCGACAGTCGCCTCCAGACATCCAATGTTTCCGCAGACACACGGCCGGTCGCTCCCGTCGACCACGGTGTGGCCAAACTCCCCGGCGCCTCCACGGGCTCCTCGGTACAGACGCCCGTCAGCGACGATGCCGAGCCCGACGCCGCGACCCAGGGTGACGAGTACGAAGTCGGAAACGTCATGCCCTGCACCGAACCAGCGCTCGGCCAGGGCCAGGGTGTTGACATCGTTCTCGATCAAAACCGGTACGCCGAGAGCCCGTTCCGCCAGCTCGGCCAGGCGGACATCGTGCCAACCAAGAAATGGGGAATAGCGGCAGATACCGGCCCGGCCGTCCACTACACCGGCGAGACCGATTCCGACTCCGAGGATCTTTGCTCGCTGGGTGCCAGCCCGTTCGATCAAAAGGTCGAGAAGCCGGGAGATGGTTGACACAACAGCGTCAGGGTCGATGTCGGTGAGTGGCAAATCGGCCTCGGCGATAGCGCCCCCTTCCAGGTCGGTTACAGCACCAACGATGTGGTCTTCCATCACCTTCATACCGACCGCGAGGTACGAGTTGGGCGCAAGATGAAGGAGGGTGGCGGGTCTGCCACCGGTCGATGGCGCCTGAGCGCCTTCCTCGACCACCCCATGAGCCATCAACTCAATCGTGATCGTTCCGACCGTGACCTGTGTCAGACCGGTGGATCTAGCGACAGCCGCCCTACTGATCGGTCCTTCCTGACGAATCAGCTGAAGCACAAGCGCCCGGTTGATGGCCCGGATCAACTGGCGGTCAGCCGCATCTGCCATGCCACTTAAGATAGTGACTTTAGGAAGTAGCCGTCAAAAGGGCAGCTTTGGGCAGGGAATCCTGGTTTGAATACCCGGCTCGGCCCTACTTGGTGCAGTAACTGTTCGAAGATGCGCTTTTGCACGGCTCTCAGTCTCCGCCGGCCTAGCCAGCCGCCCTAATCACCCATTACCAAGCAATAACGCTCATTTCACCGAGTGCCCAATAACGGCACATCCAGGATCGGTTATCTCACGCTCGTGTGACTCTCAACCGCCGGCAGGGTTCCAGCCTCGCGACCACATCGCGTCAACATGACAATGAAAACGACCGAGAGCCGACGCGAAACGATGGGAGACGAAATGGCCTCCTCACAGGCACTTCGTCCCGTGGCCCTTGTCAGCGGTGTGCACGAGAAAACCTTCGGAAACCTTCACACGGCAGAGGTGCCGCATCTGTCATCGAGCGCGTGCTGGGGTTCCATCTACTGATATTGCGTATTACGATATTGAGATGTGGAG
>Ga0136621_1000118_pt1 | contig 27761 bp, 31 predicted proteins | sample AntDryUQ445A2306_FD_104673 | JGI IMG/M metagenome (GOLD analysis project Ga0136621, IMG submission 104673) | Polar desert sand microbial communities from Dry Valleys, Antarctica - metaG UQ445A (23.06) | ecosystem: Environmental > Terrestrial > Soil > Desert | place: Antarctica: Dry Valley...
ACCCGGCCGAGCGCGGAGAGCGGGCCGCTGCTCGCCTCCCTCGAGCGCCTCTTCGATTCCTCCGAGGAGCAGATCGTTCGCGAGCTGCGCCCGCTCGGCGAGCACGATTCGGTGGCCCTGGTGCAGGCCGCTTCGCCCGGCGTCGCGGTCGCGCAGGCGATCGACATCTGGCGCCGCGTCGGCGGTTCGCCCTACTGGCTGCTTGCGCTCGCGCGATCGCGCCAGACGGACCCGGCCGAGGTCCTCTCGGAGCGGCTGCGGCGCCTGTCGGCGGACGCCGCCGCGCTCCTCTCGCTGCTCGCGGTTGCCGGACGGCCGATGGCCGCCTACGTCGCGGGCCGGGTCCTCCGATGGCCGGACACGCGGATCGGGGCGGCGGTCCGCGAGCTCACGAGCGCCGGCCTCGCCGTCGAGCGAGTCGACGGCGTGCGCCCTGCGCACGACCTGGCCCGCGAGGCCGTCGTCCGCCAGCTGCCGCCCGACGCGCGGCGCGAGCTGCACGAGCGTCTGGCGGTCGGGCTCGAGGCGACGGCTGGCGGGGACCTGCAGCGGCTTCATGCGGCGCTGCGCCATCGGATCGAGGCGGGGCTGCCGCTGGTGGACCTCGCGCTCCGCATCGGCAAGTCCGATCGCCGTAGGTGGCTGGACCGAGATGCGATCGTCGAGCTGGGACGCATCGCGGACGAGGCGGACCCTGCCGACCCGCGGCTGACGCTCGCGGTCGCGCGGCTGGCAACGGAGATCGGAGCATCCGATGTCGCCTTCGACAGGTGGTCCGACCTCGCGTCAAGGGGACCGGTCGCTCACCGGGCCGAGGCGACACTGGCCGCCGCTCGCGAGGCCTTCCGGCTGCGCCGGCCGGACGACATCGAGAGCCTCGTCGCCGGGCCCGACGCGCCACCCTGGGATGCCATGGCGGCCGTGGAGGTCGGCGCGCTCCGGGCATCCAGCCGCCTGTGGCTCGAGTCCCGGTTTCCCGAAGGCCGTTTGCTCGCAACCGAGGTGGCCGCGCGTGCCCGCGAGCTGGCCGTCGACGGTGCGCCGGGCGATGCGGTCACCGTCCGTCGAGCGCGCTGGGCGGCGCTGCGGATTGCGTTCGACGCCAACCTCCAGGCCGGTGACTGGATGCCCCTGCGCGCGCTCGCCGGCGACATGATGGATCTGAGCCTCGAGATGGACGATCGCACCCGCATCGAGGCGCTGATCTACGAGCGGCTGATCCTGCGCGTGATCGGCGAGCACCAGGCTGCCGCGGACCGCGCCCGTGAGGCGCTTGGGATCGCGCGGCGGGCCGTCATCCCGGACCAGATGATCGAGGCCGGCCACTTTCTCGCCCTGTCGCTCCTGGAGCTCGGGCGGGTCGCGGAGGCGGAGGCTGTGGCGCTCGAGGCGGCCGAGCTTGCGGCGCGAGCGATGGACTACCCCAAGCTGCGCGCGCGGCCCGTCACGCTGCTCCACGTCATCCGCCTCACTCGCGGGCCGTGGCGCGAGGCGCTCGGCGAGCTGGAGGCGGACGCGGCGGCCCAGACGAACCCTCATTACCGCCTCGCGCACCGGCATGCCGCGGCATTCGGCACTTCCTGCGTGCAGGGCGAGCGTGGCGGCGAACGGGTCGCGGGTCTGATCGCCGCCTCCCTCGCGGATGCTGAGGCGGCCCGCTGTCCGCGCTGCCTGCGCGACACGCGGTACATCGCCGCAGTCGTGTTGGCACGCATCGGGCGCGGCGCGGAATCGCAGCAGCTGCTGGGATCCGCGGTCGCCGAGGGACCGCCCTATCCGGCCGAGCCGGCCGCCGCCGTGATGCGAACGTGGGCTGAAGCGCTGTCCACCGCCGATCTCCAGACGCGCGTCGAGCGGCTGCGCGTCGCGATCCCGGAGATCCGCCGCATCCGCGGCGAGGTCGATGGGCTATGGGCGCAGGTGGACCTGGCCCGCGCCCTGCGCATGGCCGCGCCGGCGGAGGCTGCGGCGATCCTGCGCGACGTCGGCGCGGCCGCGGACGGGATGGGAGCGTCGACCGTCGTCCACGTGGCAGACCAGCTGCTGCGCGGCCTGGGCCAGCGGACGTGGCGGCGCGACGCGTCGGGCCACGGCGTCGGGGAGTTGACGGACCGCGAGCGGGAGGTCGCGCGCCTCGTGGCCGGCGGCGCAAGCAACGCCGAGATCGCCGACGAGCTGTACGTGTCCGTCAAGACGGTCGAACGACACGTGTCGAACGTGCTCGCCAAGCTCGACGCCCGGAACCGGACCGAGCTGGCCCAGCGGTGGACCGCACGCGAAGTCTGAGGGTATCCCCCGATGATCGCCCTGCCCGCCTCGGCCTAGCGTCGCTTCATCCATCGGGACGAAGGACGAGGTGAGGTGGTCATGGCGGTCGCGGTGCTGCTGCTCGAGGCCGATCCCGGCGAGATCCACGTCTCGCCGATGACCGCGCCGCAGCTGGGCCGCCTCGGCGTGACCCACATCAGGGTCGTGGGCGATGAGCACGGGTACGGCCTGATCGTCGAGGGTTGGGCATTCGACCCCGCCGTCATCGATCAGGTCGGCGAGCTGCTCGGCCACGCGATCCGCCGACTCCTTCGCCCGGTCATGGAGGTCGCGATCAGCGACGTCATCGAGGGCCGGTCATTCGACCCGTCCCACCTGGATGAGCTCCGGGCAACCGCACCGGCATCCAGCGCCCCCGGGCGATCTGCAGCAGGAGGAACGAGATGAGGAAATCGGTCATGGCATTGGCCCTTGCAGCGGCGGCCCTCGCCGGCTCGGTGAGCGCCGGCCTCGCATCTGCGAGCGCCTCGGAGCTGCCCCCGAACTGGCACGTCCACGATGGGCAGACAAGCCTCGGGCCACAGCACAAGGGCATCGGGTTCTTTCCCACCATCTTCGGGGTGAGCACGTCGGTGTACCTCACCGATCCGGCCGCCTGCCCGAACGCCACCGACAAGGGGCTCCTGCCGAGTGCCGGCAACAGCCAGAGCGGCAATCTTCGTGCGGGCGTGTGCATGACCAGCACCGCGATCGTCCACCTTCGGACCGTGCCCCTGGGCACGTCCGGGCCTGCAGGCTGGAGTTGGCTGACGACCCCCACCGAGCCGGGATACATCACCTACTACCGGGTTACAAGCAAGTAGCGGTCAGCTCGCTTGGGCGGCGGTCGTGTGCCGCCGCCCATCAGCGTCGCGACGTCGACCGGATCCTGAGCTTCGACGCCGGGTTCGACGGGCTCGTGGGAATCACTCGATCGGTCGAGTAGCCGCGTAACCCAAGCCCGTGCGAGGGGCCGTCAGCGAGGCTTGGTCAGCACGGGATGGAGCCAGTCAGCTGCCCGGATTGATGCAGCGGTCCCATGGCCTGCATCCAGTTGATGAATCGCGGCCACGCGTCGGTGTCGAGCTTGGGGCGGGCGGCCTCGGCGGCCTTGCGGTCGCCTCCCGGATTCGCGGACCGTCGTGACGTAGGCCTCGAGCCCGGCCGTGGCGGCGTCCAGCTCCGCCATCGCGGCTGCACCCGGCGCCCAACCCGCTCCGCGTGCCATCCAGGAGCGCGCGGCGCCCAGGTGGCTGAGCACCTGCCGGCTCGCCGCGTCGACGGCCGACCGGTCGCCGCGCTCGATCGCCTGCTCCATCGCGTCCCAGGCCTCGGACGTCGGCGGTATCTGGGTTGCCGAACCCCAGGAAGAACTCGTCGATCGCGCTGCACAGCGCGGCCTGGTACTCGACGGGGCCGACGGATGGCGACGGCGACGGGGATGGCGACGGCGACGGCGACGGCGCGACCGTCAAGACGAGGAGGCCGACCAGGGGGATCCCGATGCGAGTGTTCATGACACCTCGTCGTTGCTGCCTGTCCTGCCTGACACTGGGCGCTCCAGTGGCGGCAATAGTGGCGGTGCGACGCGGACCAGGTCGTGGACATCCGGCGCCAGCCTCGGGAGACATTCGTCGCCACGCGGCGCGACGAACGTACTCGATCACCCGAGGGGTAGAAAGCCAGTTGGCTTGACAGGCTTTGTTGATATGGCTATATAGGCCAGATGAAGACCGCGACGATTACCGAAGTCAAAAACGGGCTGAGCGCGCTCATCGATCGGGTCCGTTCGGGCGAGACCATCCTCGTCACCGACCGAGGGCTTCCCGTCGCTCGCATCGAGCCGGTCACGCCGGCTTCGGAGCCAACCGGACGCCTTCGGCGACTCGAGCGCGCCGGGCACGTCCGGGTCGGCGCCCAGCCTCCGCCTCTCGACCTGCTTCGCGAGCCGGCGCCCCCGAGCGGCAGCAGCGCCCTCGAAGCGTTGCTCGAAGAGCGACGCTCCAACCGGTGAGGTTCTGGGACAGCTCGGCGCTCGTTCCCCTCCTCGTGGCCGAGCCATCGAGCTTGGCGGCCTCGGCCGCGTTCGAGGACGACCCGGAGCTGCTCGTGTGGTGGGGATCCACAGTGGAGTGCGTATCCGCCCTCGCCCGGCTCGAACGCGAGAACCACCTGGACAGCGCGGGTATGGCCGGGGCGATGCGGCGCCTGGCGGCGCTCGGGGACTCGTGGCGCGAGATCCAACCGGTCTCCCGGGTGCGCAACACGGCCGGTCGAATGCTGAGGGTTCACGACCTGCGCGCCGCCGATGCACTCCAGCTGGCCGCGGCCGTGGCGGCGGCCGAGGACCAGCCGGCGTCGCTGTCGTTCGTCACCCTCGACACCCGCCTGGCGCAGGCCGCACAGCGCGAAGGGTTCGTGGTCATTCAGCCCGGGATGGGTTGAGGTATTCCCTCGACTGACCGGGTACGCTGGTCGGCCAAGCCTGCGTGCGCAGGCAAAGACGGAGGCGACGACATGCAGAAGGGCAATTTCTCGAACCCGACGGAGAGCCGCGACCTGTCTGGGATGGGCACGGTGGATATCGTCAAGATGGACGACCTCACCGTGTCGCGGAGCACGTTCCAGCCGGGCTGGCGCTGGTCCGAGCACGTGAAGCCGATCGTCGGCGGCGACAGCTGCCAGACGCTCCACCACGATTTCGTGACGTCAGGGCGGCTGCATGTCCGGATGAACGACGGGACGGAGGACGAGTTCGGTGCCGGCGACGTGTGGGTCATCGAGCCGGGCCACGACGCCTGGGTCGTCGGCGACGAGCCGGTCGTCACGTATGGCTTCTCGCCGGGCGCCATCAACTACGGCAAGCGCACGAGCTGACCCGAGTCCCCGGGCCGGCGCCCCATCATCGCTTCATTCATGAACCCGGGTGGTATGGGACACGGCCCAGGCGACTACATGGGTGCTGGAGCTCAGGTTCGAGGTCGAACCGGTTTCATTCAGCATCCAAGGGGCAGATCTGGAACGGCCCGCGCTTCCGCGACCACACGGGTTCGTATCTGAAACAGATGGGCCCGGCGCCCGAGGCGAACCGGGGCGGTCACCGCCGTCGGCGGACCTCGAGCAGGACGATGACGAAGTAGCCGGAGGCGATCACCGCGAGGAACGGGAGCTGCTGGAACGCGAACACCTGCTCGGTTGCGGCGGCGATCAGCGGTTCACACGCGGCCCTCGTCTCCGGGGTCCCGACGAGTCGGGCGCACGGCACCATCGGGAGCCGCCACGGGTAGAGGAGCAACAGCCCCAGCACGAAGAGCGTCCACAGCGCTGCCGCGCCGCCGACCCGCGCGAGAAACGCTCGATCCATCCGCATCGGCGCCGATCCTGCGTCACTGACAGCGCTGCGACAAGCCCGCTACCGAAGGGCGCCGGTTCCGTCACGGTTCCCGGACGGCAACCCCGTAGCGCTGCTGGTCGCGATCGAACGTGGCCAGCGGCACCGCGTCGGCGGCCAGGGTTGCCGCGATGATCATTGCGTCCCCGATCGGCCGTCCCGGCAGGCTGCGCGCTCTGACGAGCATCTCCACGACAAGCTCGGTCCTGATGCCGAGCACCCGGACGTTCTCGCGCTGGATGAGGCCGATGAGGCTGTCGATGATGTCGCGCTGCGCGACCTCGTACTGCGTGCGCAACACGTGGGCGCACTCGGCCAGGGCGACGGCGGAGATGCCGACCTCGGTGTCGACGTCGTCGATCAGCCGCGCAGCGCGACGCGCCTGTGCCGGTGGCGAGCCGACGAGATAGCGGACGATCGGTCACCGCGATGCCGTTCGGCCGGCCGCCGCCGCCGGCGAAGCCGGCCGTCGAGCCGCTCGATCGCGCGGCCCGCGTGAGCGTCACCATGCCCACGGGTGCGCCGGTCGACGGGTTCGCCATCGAGTGCTCCATGGACGGTGGAGCCACCTGGACAATCGCGAAGCAGGTCGCCGGCAACCTGCCGGACGCCCACTTGAGCGGGCTGACCAACGGCACCGAGTACGTGTGTCGCGTGTCGGCGAGCAACGACAGCGGCATCGGCGATTTCTCGCCGCCGTCGGACGCCTTCCGGCCCTGCTCGGACTTCATCGACTGCAACCCCGCGGCCGTGCCCTTGTCGGTCCTGCTCACGGTCGTGCTCGTCACCGCGGGGGCCTACGGGCTGTGGCGCTTCATCGCCGGGCGGCGGGTCTGGGTCGTGGCGCAGATCGACAACTTCGCGTCGATCAGCCTGGGCCACCGCCCCCGGGTCGGGATGGCGTTCGTGCGTCGAGGCCCGTACCAGGGTTCGGCGGGCGTGGCCACCGCGGAGCCAGCCGGCGCCGACGTGCGCATCCTCTACGCGGGTGGCGAGAACTTCGTCGTGGACGCAGCGGGAGTGCGGGTCAGGGCGAAAGCCGGGCGGCTGGTCCGGGTGAGCGATCGGCAGGGCAACAGCCACAACGTGGTGCTGCGCGCCCTCGACGACCCGCCACCGCAGTAGCAACCTTTGACGTGGAGAGGATCCGCAATGTCACTTGGGTCAGTCTGGTCGGAGTCCGGACGGTCGGTTCTAGTGTGCGATCCTTGGCCATGCCCGTCCGCACGGTGATCGAACAGGGCCCGAAGGGGAAGCGGTCGGTGGCCTTCGGCATCGACTGGCCAGGCTGGAGTCGGGGCGCGAGGAGCGCCGAGCTCGCCCTGGAGACGCTCGAGTCCTATCGGGAGCGCTACCGGCCGGTCGCAGGTCTCGCCGGGATGGCTCGCGAGTTCGACACGGCCGGGCCCCTCGAAATCGTGGAGAACAGGATCGGCACCGGTTCGACCGACTTCTGGGGCATCTCCTTCTCGCCCTCTGCGACCGAGCAGGGGCCGATGGGCGAGGCGGAGATTGAGCGCGCGGTCACGCTATTGCGGGCCTGCTATGGGGGTACTTCGACGGCGTCGCGGCACGAGTCTCGCCCGAGATGCACAAGGGCCCGCGCGGGGGTGGACGCGACCGCGACGGGATCGTCCGGCACACGATCCGCACCGAAAGCGAGGACTTCGCGAAGAAGGTCGGGCTGCGGATAGCAGAGGGTGCGGCGCCTACCCCGGATGGACTGCGGCAGCATCGGGAGGCCTACGTCGCGGCGATGCGCGCCTATAACGCTGGGGAGGTCAAGCGGCGAATGCGGTCGTGGACTCTGCCATTCCTCATCCGACATTCTGCCTTCCACACCCTCGACCATGCGTGGGAGATGGAGGACAAGGACCTCTCGGCCCAGGACGAAGTCTGACCCACGCCAGTCTTGGGTCCGCCGCTCCGGCCCTCGCTCCCCACCTGCGACCAAGTCGGCGCCCAGCGCCGTGGCAACTGACCGATGCCCCTTGCCTCAGGTCTGCGTTATCGGCGAGTACTCCGCGGCGTCCATGCCGAAGGTCCAGGCCACCGCCTCGTGGGCCGTGCTCGTACGGGGCGGCACGCGGAGGAAGTAGGTCTTCCGCGAGCCATCCGGCTCCGGCGTCGAGTTGAGGACCTCGACCACGACGCGGTGGACCAGCGTCGCGCCGCCCTCGCGTTGGACCATTCGGCCGCCGCAAGTGAAGCCCAACGCCGGTAGGAAATCGCTTGACTCGGGCCTGCGCTTCGTGCTCGATCTCTGAGGCCAAAGCGGCAGGGCCGATCACTCGTCATCCTCCTCGGCGGCTTCGGCCTGCCAGAGGAGATCGTCGAACTGCTGGGCGCGGTTCCACATCGCCGCAGACGATGGTCGTACCCAGGACGACGTCGTGACAACTGTGTCACGGATCGTTGCGCGCGGGCAACGCTTGCTCAGCTCGGCGCGGCCACCTCCAGGCCGTGTCGCCGCGCTGCCTCCGCGAGTCGGTTGTCGTAGGTCACGAACGCGTCGACGGGTCCGACCTCCATCGCCGTCGCGAGGTGGATCGCGTCGAGCGTTCGCAGCGCCGCTGGCGACAGTTCGCCGGCACGCTGGAGGATCGCGCGCGTCATCGGCACGAGGTCGATCAGGTCGAACGCGCGATCAGCCAGGGCTCGGAGATCGGATGAGCCGCCCGCTCGGAGGATGGCCCGGCGGATCTCGGTCACGGCGAGCTCGCTCGCGACGCGGACCCGGCTGGCCCGGATGAAGTCATCGAAGGCCTCCCATCCGGGCTCGGCGAGGAGCCGTCGGGCGATCGCCGACGAGTCCAGGTACACGATGTCGCTCAGCGCTGCTCCTCGTCGCGCATCTCGACCAAGATCTCGGTGAGCGAGCGCTGGCTGGCGGCGAGAGGCAGGGGCGGCCCGAGGTCGAGCAGGTCACCGCGGGCCTTGACGATCTGGCCGGCCGCCACGAGTCGGTCGTATCCGCTCGAGCCGGCCGGCGCGAGCGGCGTGAGCCGAGCGACCGGCCGCCCGTGCTCGGTCACCTCGAGCGTCTCGCCCGACTTGACCCGATCGACGTACACGGACAGGTTCTGGCGCAGCTCGCGGATGCCGACCCGCGCCTTCGGGTGCTCGATCTCGCTCATGTAGCACAGTGTAGCACATGGGCAAGCGGCGGCGGCAACGGCCGGGCCCTACGCGCCGGGCCGCTTGACCGCCTTCCCGCTGGCGTCCCGCATCCGCATCGTGTTCGACGCTGCGAAGTGGCGTTGCTTGCGCGCCATCTCGGGCATCGGTGCGGAGAAGGCGACGGACTCGTCGGCGAGCGCCGACGCGACCCCGAGCATCTGGGCATCGCCCGCGGCGTACTCACTCACCCTGCTCGCCACGCTCGCGAGGGCATGCCGCGCCGCGTCGAACTGCCCGGCGCGGTTGAGCCGGACGGCCTCCTGGCGGGCTCGGGCGGCGAAGACCTCGGCCACCGCGCGATCGACATCGCTGTCCCGTTCCTGCCGGTCGTTCGCGACGTGCTCGTCGTAGGCCCACGCCACGGCGACGGGCGCCAGAGCCGGCTGGGACGTGCGGAACACCTCGTCGCGGTCCGCGATCCCGACGAGCGCCCCGATCTCGCGACCAACCTCGCCGTACGGGAACGTCAGCCGCAGCACGAGCCGCACCACCTGCCCGGATACGAGGTCGCCGACGTGGACGTGCGTCCGGCTCCCCCGCCGGGTGACCCGGAACGGTGTCATCGACTCGATCTCGACCGACTCGGGCGCCGTGATCTCGAGCACGACGTCGCGGGCGACGATCTCGAGCGCCTCACCGACCTCGCCGGTGATGTGGTCGTGGATCTCCGGCAGACTGCCGATGAAGTAGAAGTGGCCGCCGCCGGCGTCTGCCATCGACTGGAGCAGCGACTCGTCGAAGTCCTCCCCCACCCCGAACGTCGTCGTCGCGACACCCCGCGCGCGGAGCTCGCCCGCGTGGTGTGCGAGTTCGCCCGGCTCGGTCATCCCGACGTTGGCCAGGCCATCGGTCAGCAGCAGGCAGCGGTTGATGCCGTCGGCCATGAGCCGCTCGGCGACCTGGCCGCAGCCGGCCAGCCAGCCACCGCCCAGATCGGTCGAGCCACGCGGGTCGATGCCTGCGAGGGCGGCCGAGGCGTTCGCCCGCGCCGCGCCCGACGCGTGCGCGCTCGGCGCGACGACGTCGACGTGGTCGTCGTACACGACGACGCTGAACCGGTCGTCCGACTCGAGACGCGCGAGCGCCTCCCCGACCGCCTGCTTGGCGAGGTCGAGCTTGCCGCGGCCGGCCATCGAGCCGGACCGGTCGACGACGAACGCGAGATTGACCGGCGGCCGGCGCTTGTTCGGATCGGGCTGGGCGGTGGGGGCCGTCAGCTCGACGAGCAGGAAGCGGCTGGAGCGGCCACCGGCCCGGATGCGCCGGCGGTCGGTGCGGACGGTGAACTGGGATTGGCTGGACATCGGTCCCTCCTTCGGGATGTGTGGGGGCGTCTCGTGGGGTTTGGGGGGTTGGGTCAGGTCTCGTCGGCGAGCAGCTCGCGGGCGATCCGGATGAGCCGCTCCACCTGCTTCGAGGTGGGGCGGTCGAGGGGTCGGCGGACGTGGAGCTCGACGTCGGGGGCGAGGTTGTGGCGCTCCCAGGTCGACCGATCCGGTTCGGGCGGAGCGGGTGGTCCGGGCGCGGGCATCTCGGCCAGCGAGAATGCCATCGCCGCGGCTGGCGGCGGCGGAGGCGGCGAAAGGTCCCGTGCGGGCCCGGCCACGAGGTCGCGGATGTACTCGGCTGCCGAGTCCTCCGGCGGGGCCCCAGCCCCGTCGGAGGACGTGTCGGCCATCGCGATGACCTCGTCGTCCGGCATCTCCTCGAGCCGCCGCCGGATCTCCGCGAGCGGGAGATGCTCACGCTGGAGGCGCCGGATCACCCGCAGTCGAGCGAGGTGCGCGTCGCCGTAGCGGCCACCCGGTCCCGCGCCCGGGGAGGGCAGCAAGCCCTGACCGATGTAGTAGCGGACGGTCCGCGGCGTGACGTCGGCCAAGCGCGAAAGGTCGGTCAGCGAGTAGGTCGCCTCGGTGGGCATGGGGGGATTGTGACAGTCTTACGTTGCACTGTCAATACCCCGTTTCCAGGAGCGTCGGAATGGCGCGAACGGCGGCCGCAGTCAAGGGCCGTGTCGCCGGGCGCCCGGACACGGTCGGTACCCCTGGTACCGGTTTCACCACATCCGAGCACGGCCTGACGCAAACGGGGCCTTGGCCGCGCTCAGGAATGTGCAATCCGGTACTCCTGGTTCCGGACCGGCTGCGGCGGGGCGCGTTCCGGCTGGGAGACGGCTAACCCTGGCTAGCCGACCGCGCGCTGGATGGCCGCGACGTCGCCGCCGCTGATCACGAGCCGGCCGTCCATGGTGAGGTACACGAGATCGACGTTCGCGCCGGCGTCGGCAATCCGCCGGAGCAACGCGCCGCCCGTACCCGGGCGGTCCTCGACGGAGGCGATGACCACGTCGCGCTCATCGCGGACCTCGAGGCCCGCTGCGCTGAGCGCCTCGCGAGCACCCGCCGCGTCCTCGACCAGGACGTGAAGGATTCCTTCGCTGCCGGACGGGAACCCGCACACGCCGTCGATGTTGATCCCGGCGTTGCCCAGCGCCTCGCCCGCATCTGCGAGGGTCCCGGGGCGATTGACCAGGACGACCGTCAGATCCTTCGGCATCTCGTGCCTCCCTTCAACTGGAGCGACGTAGACGCATCGATGATGACATGCTTGTCGAGGCCCAGCGGCCGAAATGGCCGGCCTCGTCCGGCCGCTCCTGGACATGGAGGCGCGCCTCCCGATGGAGCCGGGGCGCGTTCCGCAAGGGCCGCATCGGCCCGGAGAAGGCGACTACTGGCGGCCGGGCGCCCGCTCGGAGGGGCTGCCCGTCGTCTCGCGGCAGTTGGACGCGCCGGACGTTCCCGCGTGAGGACCGGGGTTGCCACCCTCGGCGTGCGTGGACTCCTTGACGTGGTCGCGGCCGAAGTACGAGAAGCCGGGCATCGACTCCTCCCCGGCGGGGGCGACGCAGTGGGCGGCAGACGCGGTCGCCGGGAAGACGGCAAGCGACATCGTGAGCGCGAAGCCGACGAGCAGCCTCTTCGGGAGCTTCATGAACGACTACCTCTTGTACGTCACCGTCCGGGGGAGACGGCCTATTCCCGTGGTTCGCAGTGCCCACCGTCTTCGGTTCACTCCGGTGACCTTGCAGAATCGAATACCGTTGGGACCGCCGCGGACGAGGCGGCAACGCCGCAGACGGGCAGGATCACGGCCGCGACAGAGGAGAAGCGATGCCGATGCCGCATCGCACGTTCGCCCAGGTGGCGAAGCGAAGGCTCGTCGGCAAGGAAGGCCGGGAGCGGATCCGCGAGGTGCAGGCGCTCCTCGCCGAGCTGCCCGACTACCGCAACGGTCCGTACGCGGACCTGCGCAAGTGGCTCACCGAGGAGATCGCGGACACGCGCGTGCGCGCGAGCCAGGTCCACCGTGATTCGATCGCGGTCCGACGGGAGGGCGCCGCGCAGGTCGCGCTCGTGGGGCCGCCGAACGTGGGCAAGTCGTCGCTGCTCCAGGCCCTGTCGGACATCCAGATCAAGACGGGCGACTATGCCTTCACCACGACCCGGCCGGTGCCTGCGCTCACGCGCATCGGCGGCGTCCTCGTCCAGCTGGTCGAGATCCCCGGGCTGATCGAAGGCGCGTCCGAGGACCGTGGCGGGGGCCGCGCGCTGCTCGGCGTCCTGCGTTCGGCCGATGCGATCGTCTACTGCGCGCGGGCGACCTCCGATCCAGCCGAGCTCGCGGTCGTGCGGGCCGAGGTGGAAGCGGCCGGGATCGACAAGCCCTCGATCGTCGCCGCAACCCGGGCCGACGACGTCGAGGACCACGCCCTTGCCCGCCTCGTGGCAGCCTTTCCCGACCTCCAGGTGGTGCCGGTCAGCGTGCTCGACGAGGCGACGCTCGATGACTTCCGCGATGCCGTGTGGCGCCTCACCGGCCTGATCCGGGTCCGCCTTCGCCACGACGGCGACATCGATCCCGAGCCGCTGGCGCTCCACCCGCCGGCGAGCGTCGAGGACGTGGCCGACACCGTGCACCACGAGCTGGCCGTTCGGCTCACGGGCGCCCGCGTGTGGGGCCCGTCGGCGCGGTTCGACGGGCAGCGGGTGGGTCGCGACCACGAGGTGCAGGACGGCGACGTCGTCGAGATCCTGGACTGACGTTTGCCGACCAACCGCTTGACCGCACCCTCTCCCACTCCGAGGATCGACCCCAGGAGGTGACGCGATGGTCAAGATCTGGAGCGAGCTGCCCGGGGCGCGGACGCGCGAGGTTGTCGCGGATGTGGCGACGATCGCGTGGATTGCCCTGTGGGGCTCGCTCGCGTGGCAGCTCTACTCCTTCCTCGCCGAGCTGGCCGAGGCGGGCCGGCTTGTCCGGAGCGGCGGCGAGGGCCTCCAGGCCGCGGGTCGCAGCGTCGGCGATGGCCTGAACGGGCTCCCCATCGTTGGAGAGGCCGCGGGGGACGCGGTGCGCGGCGGGTTCGAGGGTGCCGGCGCACCGATCGTCGCCGCCGGTCGTGATCTCGAGACGCTCGTCATCGTCGTGGCGGCGACGCTGGGACTCGTCGTCCTCCTGATCCCGCTGATCCCGTGGCTCTCGCGGTACATCCCGTGGCGGCTCGAGCGCGTCCAGCGCCTGCGGGCGGCGCACGCGGCGATCCGGCGCCCGCGGGCCGGCGATCGCCTCGCGGACGACGGCCTCGACCGGGTCCTCGCCGGGCGTGCGCTGAACCGCCTCGACTGGCCGACGCTCATGGACTACACGCCGGATCCGATCGGCGACTGGACGTCCGGGCGGTTCGACCGGCTGGCGCGCGCCGAGTACGAGGAAGCCGGCCTTCGAACGAGATCCGTGGCTGCGGCTCGGTGACCGGCCTTCGACGCGGGCCTGAGACCATCGCTCACCGTTGACGGCTCCGTCGCCGGGCGCATACTTCGGCCCGGCTCTCGGAGGGACGCAATGACTGGCGAGACGGAGCTCAGGCGCGCATCCGACTCCTTCCTCAAGCAGGTCGAACGCCTGCACGAGCTCGAGGAGGAGAAGCGGCTGGCGACGCCCGGCACACCCGAGATGCTTCGACTATCGCGTCACATCGAGCGGCTCGCGGGCGAGATGCTGGGCGCCGCGGGCCGTCAGAGTGACGCGGCCGAGCTGGCCGCGGGGCGCCAGCCCCCCGGGCTCCGCCCGATCGTCGACATTCCGCCCCGGCCCATCCCGCAGATCATCGCCGAGTGGCGGAACGCCGAGCGCACGTTCGAGGCCGCCGAGCCCGACTCCCCGGAACAGGAAGTTGCGCGGACGGACATCGAGCTGTTGCGGGAGGAGTACCGGCGGGCCTACGAGCTGCGCCGCGACTGACGAGATCGGCGCCCCATCAGTGCAGGGCCGGCATCGCCTCGAGCAGCCGGACGTCGAAGTCGTCAGGGTGACAGCCGAGATCGAGCGCGATCCGCTCGCGCGACCGCGGCTCGAGGTCCTCGTGTGAGAACGCCACGGTCCAGGTCGCGGGAAGCTCCCGGACGGTGATGTGCCACGCGTCGCCGGCCACCCACTCGGCGACCACGGTGTAGGAGGCTCGCTCGCTGCGTGGTTGCGGCTCGGAAGGCATGCCAGCGCACCTGTTCGGTCCGTGGGCAGGCGGCTGCCGCCCGCGGTAGGTCACATGCTGAGCGGGACAGGTTGCAGCGACGCTGCGATTGCGGCGTTCGACGCGCCGTTTGGGAGCAGGTTCCGCGGGCACGGGTCCCGGGCGGGGCGAGCGGCCCCCTGGTCGCCCGCCCCTCGCCCGAGGCCCTCGTCTCGTTCCCACGGACCGTCGGGCCGTCCCGCGACGCCCCGGCGACTGCGCGATCGCTCGCGCATCCCTCGGCACGGAACGTGCCACGGGCTGCCGCCTCGCGCATCACGCAAACGCCGTAGCCCGTACGCTCACCTCCCGCCCACTCCGCGGCGGCCGACCCACGGAGCACCACCGGTGAAGCTCGGTCTCCAGATCTCGTCGTTCACCTGGCCGGGCGGGACCGCCGAGATCGGCCCTACGCTGGCCCGGATCGTCCGCACGGCCGACGACGTGGGCTTCGATTCGATCTGGGTGATGGACCACTTCTTCCAGATCCGCGGCGTGGGCCCGGTGACCGACCCGATGCTCGAGGGTTACACGACGCTGGGGTTCATGGCCGCGAGCTCGCAGCGCGCGCGGCTGGGGCTCATGGTCGGCGGGGTCCACTACCGGCAGCCCGCCCTGTGGGTGAAGGCGACGACCAGCCTCGACGTGCTGTCCGGCGGGCGGGCGTGGCTGGGGATCGGTGCGGCCTGGAACCGCGAGGAATCGGAGGGCCTGGGGTTCCGCTTCCCGCCCCTCGGCGAGCGCTTCGAGCTGCTCGAGGAGACGCTCCAGGTGGCCCACGCGATGTGGTCCGGTGAGCAGGGATCGGGGGCCGGGCTGCAGGGCCGGCACGTGACGGCGACGCGCCTGCTCAACTCACCGCAGTCGATCACGCGGCCCCGGCCACCGATCATGGTGGGGGGTGGTGGCGAGCGGAAGACCCTGCGCCTCGTGGCGCAGTACGCGGACGCGACGAACGTCTTCGGCGGCTCCGCGGCGATCCACCACAAGTACGAGGTGCTTGCCCGGCACTGCGAGGACGTGGGCCGGAGCTACGACGAGATCGAGCGCACGACCCTGCAATCCGTGCGGATCTCGGCCGACGGCGCGCCCGGCACCGAGTCGCCGGCCCAGGTCGTCGACCGGTTCGGCGAGCTCGCGGACGCCGGTGCGCAGCACGTGATCTTCTCCGTCCGGGATGTCTGGCAGACCGACAGGCTCGAGCTGATCGGGCGGGATGTCGCGCCACATCTGCGCTCCCTGTGAGCAGGCGCGCATACTCCCCGGGGGTATGCGCCGTCGTGCTACGATTGAGGCCATGAGCGACGACACCACCCGGCCCGACGCACGCCCGGGTGACGCCGCGCCCTTCGGCGGGCTGACGATCGATTTCGGGGCGGACGGCGACGCGGCGGCGAACGGGAACGGCTCCACGGAGCCGGCCGGAGGCGGCTTCGGCGGCTTCGGGCCCATCGCGATCGTGGACGAGGCGGCGGGCGCCCCGGCTGCCGCGATGCGCCAGCCCGGCGGTCCCGGCGAGGGCCAGGGCGAACCGGGCCGCACCGAGTCGAAGCTGATCATCGTTGGCTCGGGCCCCGCGGGGTTGACCGCCGCGATCTACGCGGCGCGCGCCAACCTCGAGCCGATCGTCATCGCCGGATCGGCCCCGGGCGGTCAGCTGATGCTGACCTCGGACGTCGAGAACTACCCGGGCTTCCCCGACGGCATCCAGGGCCCGGACCTGATGGCCGCCATGCGCGCCCAGGCCGAGCGGTTCGGGACCACCATGATCGACGTCGACATCGAACGGGTCGACTTCTCCACCCGACCCTTCCGCATCTGGGCCCGCGGCGTCGAATACCGGGGCGAGTCGGTGGTGATCGCCACGGGCGCCTCGGCCCTCTGGCTGGGGCTCGAGTCGGAGACGCGCCTCCGCGGCCGCGGCGTGTCGGCCTGCGCGACGTGCGACGGCTTCTTCTTCCGGGACCGCGAGATCGCGGTCGTCGGCGGCGGCGACACGGCCTTCGAGGAGGCCACGTACCTGACCCGCTTCGCGTCGAAGGTCCACCTGCTCCATCGTCGCGACACGTTCCGGGCCAGCAAGATCATGGTCGATCGCGCCTTCGCGAACCCGAAGATCGAGGTTCATCCGAACACCGCGGTCGAGGAGGTCATGGGCGAGGCAAAGGTCACGGGGCTGAAGCTCCGGGACATGTCCTCGGGCGACACTCGCGAGGTCCCGATGGAGGGGCTGTTCATCGCGATCGGCTACCGCCCCAACACCGAGGTCTTCCGCGACTGGCTCGAGGTCGATCCGGCGGGCTACCTGGTCGTCCACGACGAGACGGGGTCGCAGGTCGAGGGCGTGTTCATCGCGGGAGACGTGCACGACCACCGCTACCGGCAGGCCGTCACGGCGGCGGCCGACGGCTGCAAGGCCGCGATCGACGCGGAGCGCTGGCTCGAGTCCCAGGGCATCGCCGAGGCGGCGACCTCCACCTCCTGGTGACGGCGGCCGCGCCGCGGCGCTTCAGGATCCTCTCCCGGCTTGGGATCGAGCCGACGGTCCAGGCGCTCGTACGAGCCGAGCTGGATGCGGCGATCGGCGCGGCCGAGGCCCGCGACGCCGGCCCCGTCGCGGCCCTGGATGCCGGCTGCGGTCGCGTGTCGGCGCTCCGGCCGTTCCGATCCCGGATCGGGCGCCTCGTCGGCGCCGACGTCCACAAGCCGCCCGGCGGCGCGCTCGCCTATCTCGACGAGTTCGTCCGCGCCGACCTGTGCGACTCGGACAGCGCGTTCGCGCCGGGCTCGTTCGACCTCGTGCTCTCGAGCTTCACGGTCGAGCACTTCGCCAACCCTGCCGCGGCCTTCGCCAACTTCCATCGCTGGCTGCGCCCCGGCGGGGTGCTCCTCGCCACCACGGTCAATCGCCGCCACCCGTTCGTGGCTTCGTACCTCTCGCTGCCCGATGGCCTGCGCGGCCGGCTCCAGCGCCGGGTCAAGGCCAGCGCCGCCGACGCGCACCCGCTCGTGGGAGCCTGCAACGACCCCGAGACGCTGCGGCTCGCGCTGGAGGCCGCCGGGTTCACATCCGTCCGGGTCGCCCCGGTCTCGCATCTCGCGCGGGCCTGGGGCCGCTCCCTGCCGGGGTTCGCGCTCGGCCTCATCGGCGACCTCCTCGCGCGCGCCGCACCGTCGCGCCGGTCCACGCTGATCGCGGTCGCCGCCGTGCCGCGGGACCGGGCTCAGGCGCGCGGAGGCGCCACCGGTCGCGGCGCGGGCCCTTCGACGACCTCGAAGCTGCTCGTGTTCGCGAGGACCTCGACCTTCGCGTCGTGGAACCGGAGGCTGAGCGCGCCCGAGCCCACCCGCAGCCCGTGGAGGCTGACCTCCGGAAGCCACGGCGGCAGCGCGGGGTGGACGTAGAGCTTCGACCCCTCGGCGTCGGACGTGGCATGGATCCCACACAGCACCGCGATGAACCGGAAGATCGCGCCCGCCGCCCAGGCCTGCGGAACATTGGCGCCGAGATACTGGACGGGGAAGCTGCCCGTCTGGCGCGGAAGGCCCGCGAACAGCTCGGGCAGGCGAGTCGCGACGAACCGACCCGCGGCGTCGAACATGCCGCTCGCGACCTTGGCGGCCTCGTCGTCGTAGCCGTAGCGGCGGAACCCGCCGCTGATGAGCGCGTTGTCGTGCGGCCAGACGCTGCCCGTGTGGTAGCTGAACGGGTTGTAGGCGGGGTGGTCAGTGGACAGCGTCCGGATCCCCCAACCGGACCACATGTCGTCGGCCATCAGGCGCGCTACCACCCGGCCGGCGCGCTCCGCCGGGACGATCCCAGAGGCCAGCAGGTGGCCGGCGTTCGAGGCCACGGTCTCGATGGGCTGCTTGCGCCCGTTGAGCCCCAGGTAGTAGGTCCCCTCCGCCTCCCACCAGAACGTGTCGTTGAAGCGCTGGTAGAGGGTCGTCGCCTCGGCGCGCAGCTTCCGTGCCCGGCGCCGGTGGCCCAGGAGGTCGTGGATGTCGGCCAGCCGGAGCTTGGCGTCGTACACGTAGCCCTGGAGCTCGCACACGGCGAGCGGCAGGGGCGCCAGGGAGCCATCCCGCTCCGGGATCGCGTCGCCGGCGTCCTTCCAGCCCTGGTTGTAGTAGCCATGGGTGGAGCGGGTCGCGTACTCCTGGAAGCCGTCGCGGTCGCGATCGCCGTGCCGGTCGATCCAGGCCATCGCCGCGTCCGCGTGCGGCAGGTACCGCTCCAGCAGGGCCCGGTCGCTGGTCCAGTGGTACAGGTACGACAGCACGATCACGAAGAGGCTCGTGGCGTCGTGCGTCCCGTAGTACGGGGTGAACGGCAGGATCCCCAGCTGGGCCAGCTCCCCGTGGCGGATCTCATGGGGGATCTTGCCCGGCTCCATGTCCCGCTCCGGATCGTCCTCGGTCGCCTGGAGCGCCGCGAGCCGGCGCAAGGCGCCGGCCGCAAGCTCGGGATATCCGGAGATGCCCTGCATCGAGACGACCAGCGAGTCCCGCCCGAACAGGGTCACGAACCAGGGCACCCCGGCAGCGGGGATGAAGACCCCACGCCCGAACATCGGGTCCTCGAGCCGGAGCGCCTCCATGTCGGACGCGGCCTGGGCCCAGGCGGCACGCACGACGGCGTTCGGGGTCTCGATCCGGATCGTCGGCAGGCGCGGCCCCGCGGGCTCCGGCAGGCGCTCGAGCGCATTGCAGCCCAGCACGGCGGGGCGCTTTCGCGAGGACGTGACCGGGAGCCATTTCAGGCACGTGTGCCAGACGCCCTTGGCCGGGATCGCGGTCACGAACACGAGCCGCCCGTTGGCGAACTGGGGCACGGAATCGGAGCGGTCCACCGCCACGATCAGCTCGCGCCGGAAGTCGCGATTGGCGTACACGGTCCGCAGCTCGCGGCGCGACCGGTACCAGCGGCTGTTCAGGGATCCACGCCTGACAAGCTGGCGCTGCTTGACGTCGAAGATGTCAGCGAAGTCCGACTCGAACGCGATCTCGACGGTCAGGTGCACCGTCCGGCGGCCGTAGTTGATGAGGTCCAGGTCCTCGTGGACGCCGCCCGACACGGTCCTATCGAGGCGGACCGACAGGCTGTGTCGCGGGATGGGGCCCTCGGTGTCGAGGAGCGCCTCGTTCGTGAACTCGTAGCGGGCCGAGAAGAACTCGATCGGCGACGAGTTGAGCAGGACGGGGCGCAGGCCGTTGAGCCACAGCCCGTACCCGGACAGGAACCTGGTGTCGCGGGCGAAAAAGCCCTCGTCCCGGTCCGCCCGGATGGTCGCATCGGGCTGCGAGACTACGACCCGGTCGTCACGATTGATCGTGACGGTGGACGGTCCCACGAGGACGGCAAGCGGCACGGTCGGCCGATCCTACGACGTTCGCGCGGCGGAGATCACGCGGGCTGGTGCCGGGCCTCGAGGGCCGCCTCCAGCCGGTCGCCCGCGGGCAGCACGAAGTGGCAGGCAAGGAGCGCGATGAAGGCGACGGAGATCGTCAGGATGGGCAGGATCATGACCGTGCTGACGATCGCCAATACGCCGGCCAGCAGGCCGAACGCGCCGAGCCGGACGGGGTGCGCCACCAGCAGGAGCGCGGCCAGCCGGGTCGCCGCTCGCACCCCGCGGTGCCGGCCAGGATCCGCCAGCAGCGCCCAGAAGGCCAGCGCGCCGGTCCACAGGACGAACAGTCCCCAGACCGCCATCGTGAACAGCGTCCAGCCCACGATCCCCGGGTTGACCAGGCCGAGCAGGACGTTCACCACGAGCACGAGCGCCACCAGCGCCGCAACCAGCGCCCCGCCGATCGCTGCCAGCGGCCGCCGCCGCGCCTCGCGCACTCCGTCCCAGACCTCCACGGAGCCGCCCCGGACGATCCCCCCGGCAACCCGGAACAGCGCCAGAGTGGGCAGCCCGAGGACGCCCGTGAGCACGAGCACCGCCGGAGCCCGGACGCTCGCGAGGAAGAGCACCGCAAACACGACCCCCCACACCGCGTTGACGGGCACGAGGCGGACGGAGTGGTAGTAGAAGTCGCCCGCCGCCAACCGCAGCGCGCCGCGCAGGGTGGGCGCTACCGGCAGCGACGCCGGCTCAGCCCTTGACACCGGCCGCCGCGATGCCCTCGACGAAGTAGCGCTGGAAGAAGAGGTAGAGCAGGAGGATCGGCAGGGTGGCTATCACCACCACGGCCATGAGCTCCGGCCATCTCGTCGCATACGTGTCCTGGAACAGGACGAGCCCGATCGGGAGCGTGGCGTTGTTCCGCTCGGTCAGGATGATCAGCGGCCAGAAAAAGCCGTTCCAGCTGCCCTGGAACTGGAGGATCGCGACGGCCGCCAGGGCCGGTGTGGCCAGCGGCAGCATGATCCGCCAGAAGGTGGTGAAGAAGCCCGCCCCATCGAGCTTGGCCGCTTCCTCGAGCGCCACAGGGATCGACATGAAGTACTGGCGCAGCAGGAAGATCGACGGCGCGGCGACCGCCAGGACGACCACGACGCCCACGTACTGCAGGTCCCCCCCGAGCAGGCCCACGCTCCTGAGGAGCTGGTAGACCGGCACGAGGCGAAGAGGGTCCGGGATCATCATGGTCGCGAGAACCAGCAGGAACAGGAACTCGCGGCCCGGAAAGCGCAGCCGCGCGAACGCGTAGCCGGCCATGCTGCCGAGGATGAGGTTCGAGACCGTGACCGCGATGGCGATACCGAGGCTGTTCGCGAACAGCACAGGGATCCCCGGGTCGAGCTCGGTGAAGGCGTTCTCCCAGCCTCGCAGGCTGACGGGGTTCGGGAAGAACGTCAGGCGGACCGAGTCGGCCTGTGTCTTGAAGGAGGTGATCACCGTCCAGGTGAACGGCAGGAACATCAGAAGCGCATAGCCGATCAGCACGACGTAGGCCAGCTTGCGCCGCCAGCCCGAGGAACGGTCGCCGACCGGGGCGACCCCCGGCTCAGTGAGCGCGACCTGGGGCCGCATCGCCTGGGTGGCAGCCGCGCCACCAGGAGTGGTCGTCATCGGTCGCCTCCTACCAGCTCGGCGCCTGGCCGAAGAGCCGGCGCTGGATCAGCGTCGCGCCGAAGATGATGACGAACAGGATGATGCCGACGGCCGCCGCGTACCCGAAATGGAACTCGCGGATGGCTTCTCGGTACAGGTACAGCACCATCGTCGTGAGGGAGTTGGCCGGCTCGCCCCCGGAGCCGCCGGCGATGATCGCCTGGTCGAACAGCTGAAGGGCACCGATGACCGAGACGGTCGCCACGAAGTAGTGACCGGGCTTGAGGAGAGGGAACGTGATCTTCCAGAAGGCCTGCCACGGCCCAGCACCGTCGATCGCGGCCGCCTCGTACACCTCGCGGCTGATCGTCTGCAGGAACGACAGGTAGAACAGCATCATCGTGCCCGATGTCGTCCACGCGTTGAGCAGGATGATCGAGTTCAGCGCGGTGGAGCTGTTGCCCACCCAGTTGTGAGTTGGCCCGAATCCCAGGAGCTCGAACAGCGGGTTCAGGCCGAGCAGCGAGCGCACCTCGTTGAACAACCCGCCGGGGCTCATGATGAAGATGAACAGCACCGTGATCGCGGCCGAGCTCGCGATCGCCGGGAAATAGAAGGCCGCCCGGAAGAACGTCTGGCCGCGGATCTTCTGGTTGACAACGACCGCGAGGAAGAGACCCAGGGCCATCTGGAGCGGGACCACGAGCGCGGCGTAGTAGATGGTGTTCGTGACCGACCGCTGGAAGACCCTGTCGCTCAGGATCTCCTGGTAGTTGGCGATCCCGATTATCTCGCGAGGCCGGGTCGTCCATTCCCAGAAGCTGATGTACAGCGCGTAGAGGATCGACCCGATGTTGAGGACGAGGAACAGCGCAATCGGGATCGCGATAAGGGCGTAGGCGGCGAACAGCTCGGATCGGCGCTCGCTCCCACCGCCCAATGATGGGCGGCGAACTCTGCCCGCGGCGGCCATGCCTCTCCTCCCAGCGGAAAGTCGGTGAGGGCCCGTGGGCACGGGCCCTCACCGCGTGGGCTACTGGAGGTTGGAGTCGATCGCTTCCTTGGTCGCGTCGGCGACCTCCTGCGCGCCGCCGTCGCCCTCGAGGGCGGCGGTGAACGCGTTGTTGAACGCGTCGTTGATCTCGCTGAAGCCGGGGATGAAGCTCCAAGGCCGAGCGTACTCGGCGCCCTGGATGAGGATCTCCTTGCCTGCCGCGCCCTCGACGTCCTTGCGCGACGGGTTGGCCACGCCACCCTCTGTCCAGGTGGTCATGCCGTCCTTGCCGGTGAGGTATGAGAGAAGGACCCACGAGGCGTCCTTGTTCTTCGAGTCGGCGCCGATCGAATACGAGACGGTGAACGCGAGCGTGGCCTTGCCGCCGGCGCCTTCGGGCATCTCAGCCCACGCGTACTTGACCTCGGGGAAGGTGTCCTTCATGTACGGGTCGACCCAGCCGCCCTCGAAGATGATCGCCGACTTCTCCTCGCCGAGCGCCTGGCCGCACCAGTCGACGCCGAGGTCGCTGGGCCGCTGGCCCTGGCCGTTCTTGAACAGGTTCAGGTACCACTCGATCCCGGCGATGGATTCGGCGCTGTCGATCGCGGCCGCGGTCTTGTCCTCGTTGAAGAGGCTGCCGCCGTTCTGGTAGACGAACGCGAGCGCCCGGTCCATCGTGGAGCTCAGGCATAGCGGTGATTCGACGCCGGCTGCCTTGAGCTTGTCCGCGGCGGCCACGAGCTCCTCGTGCGTCGTCGGGGGCTCGACCGCAGCGTCGGTGAGCATGGTCTCGTTGTAGGCCATGGCCAGCGTGTTGCCGTCCTTGGGCAGGCCGTAGATCTTGCCGTCCGGGCCCTTGAACGCGTTGAGATAGCCCTCGTAGAACTGGCTGGCGTCGAAGCTCGACTTGGCGATGTAGTCGTCGAGCGGCTCGAGCAGGTCGTCATCGATCCACGTCGGCGCAAGCGATGAGTCGACGTAGAAGAGGTCCGGCGGCTCACCGGCGCTGAACTTCGCGGCCATCGCGGCCGGGTACTCGCCGGCGACGGGCTCGAACTTGACCGTGATCTTGGGATAGGCGGCCTGGAAGTCCTCGAGCAGCTGCTCGAGGATCGGCGCCTCGACGGCGCCCGCGCTCCAACCGCTCAGGACGAGGTCGCCCTCGATGGCGTTCGGGTCGAACCCCGTCCCGCCCGTGGTGGCGGGGCTGCCGGTGGCGGCCGGGCTGCCGGTGGCGGCCGCGCTTCCGGATGGAGCTCCGGGGCTGGCGGTCGACCCGCTGCTGCACGCTGAAACTACGAGGACGGCCGCAACGGCCATCGCCCACAAAGAACGACGCATTGTTCTCCTCCGTGATCCGGATCGGCGGCATCAGCCGCGGCAACCGGTCCACTCTCTCGGGACAGGGTACAGGCGGCAGTCAAACCCGTGGCGCGACCAAGGTCAGCCGGGGCGGCCCGGGGGCGTCGCGCCGAGGCGCAGCTCGGGCAGCACCTCCTTGCCGAAGACCTCGATGAACTCGGCCTGGTTGCGGCCGACGTTGTGGAGATGGACCTCGTCGAAGCCCATGTCGACGTAGTGCTGGATGTGCTCCACGTGCTTGCCCAGATCCGCGGTCATCAGCACCCGGTTCGTGAAGTCCCCGGGCTTGACCATCTTCGCCATCGCGGCGAAGTCCTCCGGGTTCTTGATGTCCTGCTTGGGAAATGGCATGCCGCCGTTGGGCCACTCGCGGACGGCGTTGTCGATCGCCTCCTCGTCCGTGCGCGCCCAGCTGACGTGGATCTGGAGCATCTTGGGCGACCCCGTCGGGTCCTTGCCCGCCTCGCGGGCGCCCTCCTCGTACTTGCCCCAGAGCATCGCGATCTTCTCGTCCGCCGCGCCCACGGTGATGATGCCGTCGGCGAACCTGCCGGTCTTCTTCGCGTTGAGGGGACCAGCCGTCGCCACGTAGACCGGCACCGGCGTCTCGGGGCGGGTGTAGAGCTTCGCGCTCTCGAGCGTGAAGTGCTCCCCCTTGTGCTTCACGACCTCGCCCGTGAACAGCTTGTTGATGATCTCGACGGCCTCGAACATCATCGCCGAGCGGATCCCGATCTCCGGCCACTCGCCGCCCACGACGTGCTCATTGAGGGCCTCGCCGGCGCCCAGCCCCAGCCAGAACCGGCCCGGAAACATGGCGCCCAGGGTCGCTGCCGCGTGCGCGATCACCGCCGGGTGGTACCGGAAGCCGGGGCAGGTCACCGCGGTCCCGAAGCGCAGGCTCGTCCGGACGCCCAGTGCGCCCATGAACGCCCACGCGAAGGCCGACTGGCCCTGCTGCGGCGTCCACGGATGGAAGTGCTCGGACACCATGAAGCCCGCGTTGAACCCGGCCGCCTCGGCCCGCGGGCACCAGTCGAGCAGCTCGGTGGGGTGGAACTGCTCGAGCATCGCCGCATACCCGATCGTGGTCATCGTGCCTCCGTCCCAGGGGATGCGAGCGTAATCCAGCACTGCGGCCGGCGGCGTGAAGGCGCGGTGCGGATGTTGCGGACGCAACCAACGCGTTCCCATGGTAGCGTGGCCCGATGGTGACTGACGCGGTGCACGGCACGCCCTGATGGCGTTCCGTGGGAGCCGGAGGGGTGGCGGCGGCCCATGGGGCGGCTTCGATGGCGAGGCCGTCGCGCGCGTGCCGAAGGAGCGCCGCGGCCGGACGATCCGCCGGATCGTGGCCTTCTTCGGCCCCTATCGCGGACGGGTCGGGATCGTGCTCGTCGCGATCCTCGCCACGAGCCTTATCGGGCTGGTCAACCCGATCCTGCTGAAGCTGCTCATCGACGACGCGATCCCGCGGCTGGACTTCGGGCTTCTCAACCTCTTCGTCGGCCTGATGATCGTGCTGCCGATCGTCAGCGGGCTGATCGGCGTCGGGCAGAGCTACCTCAACAACGTCATCGGCCAGAGCGTCATGCAGGACCTGCGCATGGCGCTGTACGCCCATCTCCAGAAGATGCCGCTGCGGTTCTTCACCGAGACGCGCACGGGCGAGATCCAGAGCCGCCTGGCGAACGACGTGGGCGGCGTGCAGTCGGTCGTCACGGACACCGCCGCGAGCGTCACGAGCAATGTCGCCGTCGCCCTCAGCACGATCGTCGCTATGTTCATCATCGACTGGCGGCTGTCGGTGCTCAGCCTGGGTCTCACCCCCTTCTTCCTGTATCTCACGTACCGGGTCGGCAAGGTCAACCGGGAGGTCCGCGGCGAGACCCAGAAGTCGCTGGCCGAGATGTCGGCGGTGACCGAGGAGACGCTCTCCGTGTCCGGCATGCTGCTGTCGAAGACCTTCGGGCAGCAGGCGGCCGCGAACGATCGGTTCGGGAAGCTCAATCGCGTCCTGGCGAACCTCCAGATCCGGCAGGCGATGGTCGGGCGCTGGTTCTTCATGGTCATCGGCACGATCTTCTCGATCACGCCGGCGTTCGTGTACTGGCTGGCCGGATACCTCGCGATCCAGGGCGACCCGTCGGCGCCCACGATCGGCGACATCGTCGCGTTCACCACCCTCCAGTCGCGGCTCTTCTTCCCGCTCGGCCAGCTGCTCAACGTGCAGGTCGAGATCCAGGGCGCGCTTGCGCTCTTCGACCGGATCTTCGAGTACCTCGAGATGGATCCCGAGATCGTGGATGCGCCCGATGCCGTGGCGCTCGACCCCAGGACCGTCCACGGCAGCGTCCGCTTCCGCGAGGTGACGTTCCGCTATCCGACGGAGGCGGTGCCGGCCCGGCGCGAGCCTCAGCTGGCGGCAGTCGAGGTGGAAGCGGTGCCGGGCATCGGCCCCATCCCGATCGTGCCCCCGTTCGAGCTCGACCGGATCGACTTCGAGGTGAAGCCGGGCCAGCTCGTGGCGCTCGTGGGGCCGTCCGGCAGCGGCAAGACGACCACCACCTACCTCATCCCCCGGCTGTACGACGTCGTCTCCGGGGCGGTCGAGATCGACGGCCACGACGTCCGCAAGCTCACGCTCGCGAGCCTTGGCGAGACCGTCGGCTTCGTGACCCAGGAGACGTACCTGTTCCACGCCAGCATCCGGGACAACCTGCGCTACGCGCGGCCGGATGCGACCGATGCCGATCTCGAGGCGGCCACCCGCGCCGCCGCGATCTACGACCGGATCGCGGAGCTCCCGGACGGGTTCGACACGTTCGTCGGCGAGCGGGGCTACAAGCTCTCGGGCGGCGAGAAGCAGCGCGTCGCGATCGCCCGCGTGCTGCTCAAGGACCCGCGGATCCTGATCCTCGACGAGGCGACGTCCGCGCTCGACACGGTCAGCGAGCGGCTCATCCAGGCGGCGGTCGAGCGCCTGATGGAGGGCCGCACGACGATCGCCATCGCCCACCGGCTCTCGACGATCCTGCGCGCCGACCAGATCCTGGTCTACGACCGTGGCCGGATCGTCGAGCGGGGCACGCACCGGGAGCTCATCGCGCGGAGCGGCCTCTACGCGCGGCTGTACCACGAGCAGTTCGAGTCGACCCGGCCGCCCACCGCCGATGAGCTCGACGGGCACGCGGATCCGGCCCCCGCGTCGGGCCTTCCGGGAGCGGTCGCGTGACCCGCGAACGTCGCGCCGAGCTGCGCCATCGAGGCGGGCTCAGCTTCAGCGTCGTCACCGGCACGGGCCGGATGCTGACGTTCGGCGATGCAGCCGAGGCCAACGAGTTGTCGCCGGTGGAGACCGTGACGGCGGCGATCGCCGCCTGCTCCGCGATGGACGTGATCGCCATCCTCGAGAAGAAGCGCCTGGCGATCGACGAGTACACGGTCGGGGTCGAGGCCGTCCAGCGCGACGGCTACCCGCAGGTGCTGATCCGGGTCGAGATCGTCCACGAGGTGGCCGGGCCGCAGGTGAGGGAGGCGGCCGTTCGGCGCGCGATCGAGCTGTCGGCGCTCAAGTACTGCCCCGTGAACGCGATGCTGTCCGCCGGCGACACGGAGGTCCACCACCGGTATCGAGTCCGCGCCGCTGTCGGCGGCCCGGTGAGCGCCGAGGGGGAGGTGGCCGTGACGGGACCCTACCGCCGGCCGGACCCGATCGCCTGAACGTCCGGCGGCGTCAGCGGTAGCTGATCGACCCGGCGCCCGACCCCGTGGCCGGCACCCGCCCGCGCGCCCAGACCCGCGTGACGACGTTGGGGACCCACCAGCGCAGGAAGTAGAGCCGGCACCCGAGGCAGTAGCCGGTCACGCCGAGCACCGCCTGCAGCCCGGCCACCGCGAGCGCGAGGGCCCAACCGATGATCGCCGCGTCGGCGGCGAACGCGACCA
>Ga0136621_1000119_pt1 | contig 27738 bp, 34 predicted proteins | sample AntDryUQ445A2306_FD_104673 | JGI IMG/M metagenome (GOLD analysis project Ga0136621, IMG submission 104673) | Polar desert sand microbial communities from Dry Valleys, Antarctica - metaG UQ445A (23.06) | ecosystem: Environmental > Terrestrial > Soil > Desert | place: Antarctica: Dry Valley...
GCTCGATACTGGTCGGGCGCCGGCGATGCGTCGGCGTCGTCCGGCAGGAGCTGGACCAGCGCCCCGCGGCGGCCCCGGCGGGCTTCGGCCATTGCGGCGCGCACGACCAGGCGGTATGTCCACGCCTCAAACCGATCCGGGTCGCGCAGGCGCGGCAGCTCGTCCCAGATCGTCACGAGCGTCTGCTGCACGGCGTCCTCCGCGAGATGGTGGTCGCGCAGGATGCGCCACGCGATCCCGAACAGCCGGTTGGAGCTCGAGCGCGCGAGCGCCTCGAACGCCTGCTGGTCGCCCTGTGCCGCACGCTCGACAAGCTCTCGTGTCAACGGTTCCATCCTGCGGGGAGCGACGGACCTCGGCGCTCAACTGGTATGAGCGAACGTTGCGCCGGGTTCTTCAAAGTTTTCACGTCGTATCAATGACCGCCCAGGACGGCCACGAGCAGCTCGAAGCCGTCGTCGGTGCCGGGCCACCGCCGGCGGAGTGCCTCGTCACCCAGCTCCCTGCGGACGTAGCGCAGCACGAGGACTGCGACCACCACGTCGTCGAGCGGTCCGAGCACCGGGATGAACTCCGGGATCAGGTCGATGGGGTTGATCAGCCACACGAGCAGGATCAGGAGCGCGAGCCGAACGCGCTTCGGCACGGCCGGGTCGAGCACGAGGCCGCGGACGAGACGGGCGATGTCCGGCACCGCGCGAACCAGCTCCGTCGCCTTCACGTTCCTTGGCCGCAGCGCGAACAGGAGGCCGACGGTGAGCGCCCAGAGCACGACGAAGCCAAGGACGAGCCGGATCGCGACGTCGATGGCCACCTCCCGACCTTACGCGCATGTTCGGTGGTACTGGCGGCAACCCCAAAGTACGGCTATGCGCCGGCGCCGAGCCACCTCTACGCTCCGCCCAGCAGCAGGCCGGACTCCACCCCTGACGACCGCAGGGGCCCGGAGCGGCCCGATGGTGCGCACAGCGAGGCAACCACTCCATGGTCTCGATGACCGTCAATGAACTGGGCCCGATGCTCACCGCGGCCGAGGTCGCCGACATGCTTCACCTGCACGTGAACACCGTGAAGCGCCTGGGTGACCGGGGCGAGCTGCCCTTCTACCGCGTCTGCAAGCGGGGCGATCGACGCTTCCGGCTCGATGACGTGATGAGGTTCCTCGCGCAGAACCGCTGACCCGGCGCCGGCTCAGACCGTCCGGAGCGCCTCGCCGAAGATCTCGAGGCCCTCGCTGACCTCGGCCGGCGTAACGTTGAGCGGCGCGATCCAGCGGATGACCTGGTGCTCCAGACCGCACGTCAGGACCAGCAGCCCCAGCTCCAGCGAGCGCGTCATGATGGCCTCGGCGAGCGCCCCGTCGGGCGCGCCCGTTGCCGGGTCGACCAGCTCGACGCCGATCATCAGCCCGGGGCCGCGTACGTCGCCGATCCGCTCGTCCTCGGCCTTCAGTGCCCGGAGGCCGCCCGTCAGCTGCTCACCGCGCCGCGCGGCATTGTGGAGCAGACGCTCGTCCCTGATGGTCTCGAGCACGGCGATGCCGGCGGCGCAGGCGACCGGGTTGCCACCGTACGTCGACCCGTGGGCACCCTTGCCCCAACGTTCCTGGAGCTGGCGCGACGTCGCCAGCGCGGAGAGCGGGAGCCCGTTGGCCAGCGCCTTGGCCATCGCGACGGCGTCGGGGACGATCCCGGCGTGCTCGAAGCCCCACATCGTGCCGGTCCGCCCGTAGCCGGATTGGACCTCGTCGGCGATGAGCACGATGCCGTGCTCGTCGCAGAACGCGCGCAACCCGCGAAGGAACGCGGGTGGGGCCGGGAAATAGCCGCCCTCGCCCTGGACCGGCTCGATCACGATGCCCGCCACGGCCGACGCCGGCACGGTCGTGGACGTCAGTCGGTGGAGCTGCTCGAGGCAGGCACTGGTCGCGGCGTCATCGTCGCCGCTGAAGTCGCGATGGGCGCGAGGGAAAGGCGTGATGTAGACCGACGGCAGGAGCGGTTCGTAGCCGGCCCGGTAGTTCAGGCTCGAGGTCGTCACCGACGCCGCCCCGAACGTGCGGCCGTGGAAGCCGCCCTCGAACGCGATCAGCGCGGGCCGGCCGGTGACCCGCCGCGCGAGCTTGAGCGCGGCCTCGATCGCTTCCGACCCGGAGTTGAGGAAGAAGACAGTGTCGATGGGATCGGGCAGCGTCGCGGCGACCATCTCCGCGAGCTGCACCACCGGCTCCGTGTAGCCGATGGCACCCGTCGGGCCGATCAGCCGGTCGACCTGAGCGTGGATCGCTGCGCTGACCCGCGGGTGTGCGTGCCCCAGGATCGTGCAGGCGATGCCGTTGGCGAAGTCGAGATGCGCCCGGCCGGAAGTGTCGTACAGGCGGTGACCCTCGCCGTGGCTCCAGCTCTGGTCGTAGTAGCGCCCGAGAACGGGGCTCAGGCTCCCTGCGCGCTCGGCAAAGTCGGCGATGGCCGTGGGGGCTTCATCCATCGCCGGAGTATAGGTGTGGGTCCCGGCGGCGCCCGAAAGGGTGCCCGGGATTCGTGCCCTCCTGTCGCCCGGGCGACCATCTGTCTCGGGTCCGCCTCACGGTGTGCCGTGCGACCGTGCGCAGGTCGAACGACGGGATCCGGGTCCGCCGCCCGACCGCGCGCTTACCATTCCCTCGGGGGTCCCGCCGCGCAGAGGTATGCCCGTGGTCGATTTCGCCCTGACCGACGAGAACCGGCTCGTCGTCGAGAGCGCCCGGGCGTTCGCCGAGGCGGAGATCCTGCCGTACATCAAGGGCTGGGACGAGCAGGGCGAGGTGCACCGCGAGGTGTTCGCCCGGATGGGCGCGCAGGGCTTCCTGGGTGCGCCGATCCCCGAGCGCTACGGCGGAGGCGGGATGGACTACATCTCGTTCGCGCTGCTGTGCGAGGAGCTCGAGCGGGCCGACACGGCGTTTCGCGTCGTCCAGAGCGTCCACGTCGGGCTCAACTCGCTGGCCCTGCTGCAGTGGGGAACCGAGGAGCAGCGCCAGCGCTGGCTCGTGCCCCAGGCTCGCGGCGAGAAGCTCGCGACGTTCGGGCTCACCGAGCCGGGCGCCGGCACCGACGCCGCCAGCCTTGCCGCAACCGCCCGCCGTGACGGGGACGCCTACCGGCTAAACGGCCAGAAGATCTGGATCAGCCTCGCCGATCTTGCCGATCACTTCCTGGTGTTCGCCTCGGTCGATCGCTCGAAGGGCTGGCGGGGCGTGACGGCGTTCATGCTGGAGCGGGGGATGGCCGGCCTCTCGACGGGCACGCTGCACGGCAAGCTGGGCATCCGCGCGGGCAACACGGGGCTGATCAACCTGGACGACGTCGTCGCCCCGGTCGAGCACCGCATCGGGGACGAGGGGGAGGGTTTTCTGGTCGCGATGAGCGCGATCGACCAGGGCCGGTACACCGTCGCCGCGGGCGCAGTCGGGCTCGCGCGAGCCTGCCTGGACGCCCCGCTCCGGTCCGCCAACGAGCGGCGGACGTTCGGCCAGGAGATCGGCCGGCACCAGCTGGTCCAGCAGATGCTGGCCAAGATGGCGGCCGGGATCGACACCGGGCGGCTCCTCGTGTGGCGCGCCGGATGGCTGAAGAACCAGGGGCTGCGCAACACGCGAGAGACGTCGCTCGCGAAGTGGCAGGCGACGGACCATGCGGTCCAGGCGGCGCTGGATGCGATCCAGATCCACGGCGCCAACGGCTACTCGAACGAGTTCCCCGTCGAGCGCTACCTGCGCAACTCGAAGGCCGCGGTCATCTACGAGGGCACGAGCCAGCTCCACACGGTCATCCAGGCCGAGTATGCGCTGGGCTACCGCGAGGACCGCCCGATCCGCTGCGAGCCGTGGCCGGCCGACGGGTGGGAGCGACCTTCTCCGGCGGCGGCGGAGCCTACGCCGCCACGAGCCTGACTCGGCCGGGAGTCAGATTCCGCTCCTCCACGCTCGCCCGCAGGTCCAGATCGCGCGAATCGGCCGTTCGGGAACCTCGAGCGTGCTCGCCCGGTGGGCGCTTGACTCCGGGGGGAGTCAGGCCGGCCGACCCTGACCAGCGGCGGGACCGGCCGGCGCCGACGAGCGGCGTCTAGGGCACGGGCGAGGCCGATTGCGCGGCAGCGCCGCCGGCCGCCGCCACGCCTCCTGCGGCCGGCTCCGGCTTCGGCGACGCGTGGCTCGCCGCGCGGCCCCGCGCCGTCACGATCAGCACGACCGCGAACAGGATGATGCCGGCCGCGGCGACAGTGCGCGGCGTGATCGACTCGTTGGCGAGCCAGGCCCCCAGGACGAACGCCACGACGGGGTTGACGTAGGCGTACGTGCCGATCTTCGCCAGCGGCGCGTGGCGCAGCAGCCAGACGTAGCAGGAGTAACCGACGATCGATCCCGCGACGGCGAGGTAAGCGAGCGCGATGAGCGACTGGCTCGACACGGCGGCTGGATCGAACCGCGCGAAGTCGCCGACGATGAGCCCGATGACGGCCGTGGCGACGCTTCCGGCCAGCATCTGGATCGCAATGGCCCGGATAGGGTCGGACGGCTCCGCGGCCCTGTGAGCCGAGAAGATCGAGCCGCCCGCCCACAGGATCGGCGAGCCGAGTAGCGCGATCAGCCCGAAGGCGTCGAGCCCGCCCGTCGCCTCCCATGGCCCGGCCAGGATGGCCACGCCGATCAGCCCTATCACGATCCCGATCGCGACGGGGCGGGTGATCGCCTGCCCCACGAAGATCCGGCCGAGCACCACCAGCCACGCGGGGAGCAGGGCGATCAGCAGCGCGGCGATCCCCGACGGCACGGTCTGCTCGGCGAACGCGACCAGACCCATGCCGCCGCCCAGCAGGAGCGTGCCGACGATCGCCGAATCGCGCACCTCGCGGAGCGACGGCCGCGATCGAGGGTTGCGCGCGATGGACCACGCGAGCATCGCGCCGCCCGCCAGTGCGAAACGGATCGCGCCCATGACGTACGGCGGGATCGTCTCGATCGCGAACAGGATGCCCACGTAGGTGGATCCCCACACCACGTACAGCGTCAGGAGGGCGATCCATACCAGCGGTCCAGCGGCCAACCGTGTTGGATTAGTGGAGTGGTCCAAAGTGCCGCCAGTGTAGCGGCCGCCCCGGGATCGTGCCCGCTACGCCGCGCGGGTGGCGGAGTCCGGTCGGCAGACCTTGCATGCCCGGTATCCGGCCGCCTCGGAGGCCCGCGCCGACCGGAACAGCTGGCGATGTCGGTCGCTGACCCGTCGTGCGTGACGGCACGTCGGCAGGCAGTAGATCCGGGTCGTGTCCGAGCCGAAGTAGCGGATCCCGGCCCGCGCGAGCCGCTCCAGCTCGTCGGGGTCGAGGCCCTCCGCGGCGAGGATCTCGCGCTTCACCTGCGGCCCGCCCAGCGAGTATTTGCCGAGCAGGCCATCGCTCCGCACCACGCGGTGGCACGGGACGACGAGCGGCACTGGGTTGTGGGCGAGGGCCGTCCCGACGGCGCGCACGGCCCGCGGTCGACCGATCTCGGCGGCGATCCAGCTATACGGCCGCACCTCTCCGCGGGGAATCTCGAGGGCCTTGAGCCAGACCGCCTGCTCGAACGCCGTCCGGCCGCGCAGGTCGAGCGGAAGCCGGACCCGCCGGTCGCCGGCGAGCCGCCGCACGATCGCCCGCCGAAGGTGGCCCGGCACCGCGTCGACGCGCCGGAGCGGGCGGCCGACGGCGGCCGCGAACCGGCGCTCGAACGTCGCGTCGTCCGGCGCCCGGTCGAGCGTCGAGACGCCCAGGCCGTTCCAGGCGACGTGGACGTCACCGATCGGGGTGGGAACCGTCGCGTAGTCGTCGGCGAGGCCGACCGCTGCGAGCGTGGCCGGCGCCAGGCTGGCGGGTGCGGCCACCGTGAGGGCGGCGATGGCCGCCTCCACGTCGGCCACGCTGATCGTTCGAGCGTTCATGCGGTCATCTCCTCGCGATCGCGGCGCGCGGCCTGTTCGGCTGCGACGCGGAGCTGCGCAAGTCCCCGATGGACTTGCGCCTTGAGGGTTCCCTCCGGTCGGCCGAGCACGTCCGCCATCTCGTCGTAGGACAGCCCGTCGACATGGCGCAGGACGACAGGCGTGCGGTATCGATCCGGGAGGGCGGCGACCAGCGCCGCCCACTCCCGGGCGCTGTCACGACGGAGCGCGGCATCGTGCGGGCTGCCACGGGGGTCGCGCGAGCGCAGCTCGGGTGGAGTGCGTTCGGGATCCACCGTCGAGGACCCCTCATCGAGCGGGACCAGCAGGGGTCGATGCCGTCGCGCCCGGTTCCGACACAGGTTGACGAGGATCGTCGCGAGCCACGGTCGGAGGTGGAGCTCCCGGACCCGCTGCGACTCGTATCCGGCGATCGCCCGATAGGCGCGCACCAGCGCGTCCTGCGCCACCTCCTCGGCGTCCCGCGGATCGCCGAGCAGCCGGAGCGCGATCGAGTAGAGCCGATCCTGGTGCGACCGGACGAGCCGCTCGAATGCAGCGTCGAGGTCGGTGGCCAGCGCGGCCGGCAAGGTGTCGTCCATACCCTCCTGAACAGCGTCTCCGGCTGATCGGTTGCAGTGGCGCCACCTGGACGGTGCGCCGTCCCGGCGAGTCGCGCAAGCGGGCCCCTACCCGGGGATGGAGGGCCGCCCGTGCGACAATTCGGCGACGATGCGGCTCGACGACCGGTTCGATGATCTCGTGACCAGTCTCGGCGGGTTCTACCGTTCGTGGCTCATCTACCTGGGGATCGACCTGGGCCTGTTCGCCCGGTTGAGCGATGCCGGCCATGCCGGGCTCTCCGCCGCCGAGCTCGCCGAATCGAGCGGGACCAGCGTCGACGCGATCGAGGTCTGGGCGTGGGCCGCGGATGCGCACGACCTGGCCGACTTCGAGGGCGGCCGGCTGGTGGTCCACAAGGACGTCGCGGCGATCCTGCTCGACGACCGCCTCCCCGAGTTCCTGGGCGGGCAGTTCAGCCACGCCGTCGTTGCCAGCCTCGACTGGGATCGCATGACGGACTTCTTCCGGACGGGCGAACCGGCCCGCGATCGGCCGGATCGCTACCGCGCGGCAATCGAGCGACTCACGGTCCAGGACGTGGCGGTGTTCTTCCAGGAGGCCCTGGCGGCGCTGCCCGAGCTGGTGTCCGAGCTGATGCGCGGCGGGCGCGTCCTCGACGTGCACAGCGGGGGCGGTCGGTGGCTGATCGCGATGGCGAAGCGCTTCCCCGAGCTGATGCTGGTGGGCGTCGAGTTCGAGCCGGACTCGGTGGCCCGGGCGCGAGCCAACGTCGAGACGGCCGCCCTGACCGAGCGGATCACGATCGAGCAGGGCGACGTCCTCGATCCCGGCCATCGCGGCGAGTTCGACCTGGCCTACTTCCAATACGCGCTGCACTCGCTGCCGGACCCACCGCGCGCACTGCGCGCCGCATGGGAGGCGCTCCACCCGGGCGGCCGGCTGCTCGTCCTCGACTGGCCCCTGCCCTCGACCATCACCGAGTTCCGGACGCGGCACGGCGAGCTCATCGCCGGCGTCCAGCTCGACGAGGTCTTCCAGGGCACCCGGCTGGCAACGCGCGAACAGTTCGTGACCTGGTTCGAGAACGCGGGCCTGGGCACGCCGCAGACGATCGATCTGCCCTCTGGCGCGTCGCTGTTCGCCGCGAGCCGCGAACGGGGCGAGGGTAGCCCGGACCCGACCCGATAGCCACCGATGCCACTGCCCCCGGGGCTGGACCGCGACGCGCTGCACTTTCTCGAGATCCATGAGACGCGCGTCCACGCGCTGCCGGGGCGGGAGGTCCGGGACCTGGGCGACGCGCTCGTGCTCCACGATCCAATCGACCGCGAGCCGTTCTGGAACCGCGCCGCAGCCATCCGTTGGCCCTACGAGCCGGCCGCGTTCGACCGGCGCCTTGCCGAGACGCTGGCGCTGTTCGCGGTGCTCGACAGGATCCCGCATGTCTGGCCCCGCCCGGCGTTCAACGAGCCGCCGGACCTGGTTGACCGGCTGCTCGCGAACGGCTGGGAGGATCTCGGGGGCGGCTATCTCATGGTGCTGACGGACCCCGAGCCCGCCAGGGCCGCCGCGGCCGAAGGCGAGCGGGCGCCGGGCATCTCGATCGATCGCGTCGGCGGTCCCCAGGACGGGTCGGCGCGACGCCTCGCGGCGGAGGTGGCGCTCGTCCTCGCCGAGGCATTCGGGGTGGAGCCGGCGCGTGAGGCAACGATTGAGCTGGAGACGCTCGCCATGTGGGACCGTCCCTGGACCGTCGCATACATCGCCCGGGTCGATGGCGAGCCCACGGCGGTCGCCAAGCTGACCACCATCGACGGCGCGAGCTACCTCTCGTCGATCGGCACCCGGCCCGCGTTCCGGGGCCGCGGCCTCGCCCGGCTCGTCACCGCGGCCGCGGCTGCTGATGGCGTCGCGGCCGGGTCGCGCTGGACGTACCTGGGCGTGTACGCGGGGAACGTGCCCGCCCTGCGGCTCTACCGCGGGCTCGGGTTCGAGCCGATCGCCGATCCGGTGCCGGACCTCCTGCTCCGGTGAGCGCCGAGGAAGTTCCGACCGGCCTCGACGCCCTGCTGGATCGGGTCCGGGTCGCGCTTGGAGCGCACCGGCACCTCCTCGGTTGGGCGACCGTCGACCTCGATCTAGCCCAGCACGACCTGGGCTCGAGCGGCGGATCAGCGGAACCCGTGCGCGCCGAGGACGCCCCGGACGACGCCCTGCTCGGCGCGCGGTGCCGGGTCATTCACCCGCCGGGTGCGGACCCGCTGGTCCTGCTCACGCCATCGACCGAGGGTCGGCTCGCGGCGTCGCTGGCCCGTCACGGCGAGGGCCTGGCCGTCCACTACCTGATCGCGGGCCCCGATGCCGCCGATCGCCTGGCGGCCGGCGGCCTCGGGATGAGCTCGGAGGCGGATGGACCTCTGGGCCGCCAGCGGCTCGTCCTCGGCGGACCACGCTGGGGACCGCACATCGTCGTCGCCGGCCTGGAGCCCCCTCCCGTCCCGCCTCGAGCGGCTACCATCGGGCGATGACCGAGGCAGGCAATATCGTCGTCCGCCCCGCCGCGCCCGAGGATGCGGAGCGGATCGCCGCGCTCCTCACCGAGGAGGGCTATCCGACGGGACCCAGCGACGTCGTGGCCCGACTCGAGCGCTTCGCTTCGCCCTTCTCGCAGGTGGTCGTGGCCGACCACGATGGCGAGCTGCTCGGCTTCGTCGCATTCCACGCGCTGCCCCGGTTCGAGCACGACGATCGGATCGTCCGGATCCTCGCGCTGGTCGTGGACCCGGGGGCTCGCGAACGCGGTGTCGGCCACCGGTTGATGGCCGACTGCGAGCGCGCGGCGCGCGAGCTCGATGCGGCGTTCGTGGAGGTGACGGCGGGCCATCACCGGCCCGAGGCGCTCCACATGTACGAGTCGCTGGGCTACGACTCGGCGGTCACGGCCTACCTGCGGAAGCGGGTCTGATGACGTCCGCCACCCCGGCCCGGGCCACGGCCGGTGGTGGTGACGGATCCCGCCACGATGTCGTCATCCGCGTCCGCGACCTGCGCAAGTCGTATGGCGCGACGCGCGCCGTCGACGGCGTCAGCTTCGACGTGCGCGGGGGCGAGGTGTTCGGGTTGCTCGGGCCCAACGGCGCGGGCAAGACCACGACGGTGGAGATCCTCGAGGGCCTGCGGCGCCAGGACGACGGCGAGGCGATGGTGCTCGGGATCGACGTCGCACGCAATCCGGATGCGCTGAAGGAACGGATCGGCGTCTCGCTCCAGACAGCGGCGCTGTACCCCAAGCTGACCGTCATCGAGGTGCTCGACCTGTTCGCCAGCTTCTACCGCCGGGGTCGCCCGGCGCGCGAGCTGATCGAGCTCATGGACCTGGGCGAGAAGCGCTCGACCCAGACACGCCAGCTCTCGGGCGGTCAGCGCCAGCGGCTTGCCGTCGCCCTCGCGCTGGTCAACGATCCCGAGCTGGTCTTCCTCGACGAGCCGACGACCGGCATGGACCCGGCCGCGCGGCGGTCGCTCTGGAACGTCGTCGAAGGCCTCAAGTCGGACGGTCGAACGGTGGTGCTCACGACCCACTACATGGAGGAGGCCGAGGTGCTGTGCGACCGCCTCGCGATCATGGACCATGGCAAGGTCCTCGAGGCGGGAACGGTCACCCAGCTGGTCGACAGCCGGTTCCACGAGCGCGCCGTCCGGTTCGAGCGGATCGAGGCGATCGACGATGCTCGAATGGCCTCGTTCCCGGGCGTGTCCGAGGTCAAATCCGAGGACGGCGAGGTCCTGCTGTACACCCGGGACGTGCCGGCCACGATCGGGGCGGTCCTCGACGCGGCGGAGTCAGCCGGGGTCGAGCCGGCGAACCTTGCGGTACGCCGGGCGACGCTCGAGGACGTCTTCCTCGAGCTGACCGGCCGCGCGCTGCGCGACTGACCGGAGATGCGAGCGCTCCTTCATCTGACCGTCGCCAACATCCGGAGCTTCGTCCGCGACCGGGCGACGATCTTCTGGACGCTCGCCTTCCCGCTGATCTTCGTCCTGCTGTTCGGCTCGATCTTCGGCGGTGGAGGTGGTGGCGACCGGACGATCGGCTGGGTCGACAACGACGGCTCGCCCCAGGCCGCGCAGCTCCGCGCGGCGTTCGACGCACGCGACGACGTCGAGCTGGTCACGGGCGCCGAGGAGGAGATCCTGGGCCGCATGCGCCAGGGCGACGTCGACGCCGTCGTCGTCGTGCCCACGGGCTACGGGCGCCAGGTGGAGGCCAACACGGCCAGCCCCGGCGCGCCGGCGCGCATCGCCGTCTACACGGACCCGAGCCAGTCGGGCGCGACGGGTGCCACCTTCCAGCTCGTCGGCGCGGTGCTTGGCGAGATCAACCTCGCGATCGCCGGCCGCGGCCCCGCCGTCGTCCCCGAGCCGCGCACGATCCAGACACAGGACCTGACGTTCATCAGCTACATCGTGCCGAGCATCCTGGGCATGGCGCTCATGCAGCTCGGGGTATTCAGCGCGATCCCGCTGGTCGCCGACCGCGAGAAGCTGATCCTCAAGCGGCTCCAGGCGACGCCGCTCCGGCGGTGGCAGCTGGTCGGCAGCAACGTCGTCATGCGGCTGCTCATCGGGATCGCGCAGGCGGCGATCATCATGGGCGTCGGCTCGGTGCTGTACGGCGTCCAGATGGCCGGCAGCTTCCTCATCCTCGGAGCCCTCGTCGTGCTCGGGACGCTCTCGTTCGTGGCGCTCGGCTACGTGATCGCCTCGTTCGCGACGACCGAGGAGTCGGCCAACGGCATGGCCAGCGTGGTCCAGTTCCCGCTGATGTTCCTGTCGGGCACGTTCTTCCCGCTCGACGACATGCCCGAATTCCTCAGGACGATCGCCATGGTCCTGCCGCTCACGTACCTGTCCGACGCGCTCCGCCAGGTGATGGTCAACGGCACGCCGTTCGCGCCGCTGTGGGTCTGCTTCGCGGTCCTCGCCGGGTTCCTCGTGGTCTGCTTCGGGATTGCCGCGCGCTTCTTCCGCTGGCAGTAGCGGGGCAGGGCATCAGGCTCGCTCGCCCCAACGTTCGCGGTGGACCACGTCCGCGAGCGCTCGCCGACCGCCCGCCCGCGGAGGCGCTCTGAGCGCCGCCGGGTCTGCCGGGTAGCCGAACGACAGCAGGAACTCGCAGTGGTGCGACTCCGGGTAGCCCAGCACGCGCCTGGCGAGAAGGGGCTCGTAGACCGTCGCCGGCACGCTGCCGACGCCCAGCTCCCATGCGGCGAGAGTCATGTTGCCGGCTGCCTGTCCGAGATCGAAGAAGACCGAGAGCGGAGCGTCGGGTACGCGAGGGTCGGGCGTGACGAGGGCGACCGCGGCGGCCGCCCCGGCGAGATGGCCGGCCCACGGCCCCACCGCGGCAAGCTCGCCGAGCGTCGCACGCGAGGTCACGACGATGAAGTCCCAGCGCTGCTGGTTCTTCGAGCTCGCGGCGCGGCGACCGGCGTCGAGGATCCGTTCGAGGACGTCGGGCTCCAGCCGGCGATCCGCGAAGCGGCGAACCACGCGCTTGGACGCGATCGCCCGCGAGACGGGGAGGCGAGGCCCGGTCAAGGAGCGAGCGCGAGCGGGTTGAAGGGCTCGTCGAGCGTGGGCGCGGTGGCATCCGGCAAAGCTCGAATCGCACGCGGCGTGGCGATACCAGCCAGCGAGCGGATCCGTCCGGGCTCGGCTGCGATCGCCCGGACGGGTCCCTCGAGGACCCCGATCCGGGTGGCTGGAACGCCGGCCGCGATATCGCCCGCCGTCTCCGGCTCCAGCGGGCCGCCAAGCGCCCTGGCGAGGAACCGCGCAACGGCGCGCCGGTAGTCGGGCGACTCGTACAGCCAGCTGTGATGACCGCCCCGGATGATCAGCGATTCGACCCGCGTGGCGTCGGTGACGCCGGCGCGGGCCTCGCGGGCTGCGCGTTCCAGGCGCGCCAGGTGGGCCACCGGGACGACGGCATCGTGGTCACCGTGGATCAGCAGTGCGGGGCCCCCGTAGCGGGCGATGGCCCTGGTCGCGCTGATCGACTCCACGGTGTGGCCGCGGGGCCGCAGGAAGACTCGGGTCGTCAGCCAGGCCAGTGGATAGGCCACCAGATCGGGGATCGGGAGGTTGGCCAGACGGAACGTCTGGCGGGTGAGCCGCCACGGGTCGGCAGGTGTGGCGGTCGCCACCAGCGCCGCGACGCGCGGGTCCGCGGCCGCCGCGAGGATCGCGCCGATACCGCCCATCGAGTGACCGGCGATCGCGCCCACCGTGACCTCCGGGCGGGCGAGGAGGGCCTCGAGCGCCGCCCGCGCGTCCAAGCCAAATTCGCCGGCCGAGACCGGCAGCTCCTCGGGTGGGTTGGCGCCGTGCCCGCGCACGTCGACCGTGAGCACGTGGAAGCCCGCGGCGTGCAGGACGAGCACCAGCGGGAGGGTCCGATCGCGGGCCGATTCCCAGCCGTGGACGAGGGCCACGCCCGGGCCGCGGCTCCCGCCGCGCGCGGGGATGAACCACGCCGCGAGGCTCGACTGCGGGGCTGGCACCGTCAGGGACTCGAACGGCAGGCCGAGCTCGGACGGCGCGATGCGCGGCGGTTCGGGTCGCGGGAAGCCGGCCCGGACGCGGTAGACCAGCGCGAACCGATAGGCGAGCGCGAGCGGCGCGGCCGCGATGGCGGCGGCAAGACCTGCGCGTCGCACGGAGGACATCGCCGTCAACGGTAGCGAAGGACTGACCTTCTCGCGCCGGCGGCCACCGGACTGCCGATCGCTACACTGGCCGGGTGCCGAAGCGCGACCCTCACGGCGTCCTCGGCGTCCAGCCGGGCGCCTCGCTGACGTCGATCAAGGCAGCCTGGCGCCGCCTCGCGCGCGAGCACCACCCCGACCTGACGGGGGACGATCCGGCGGCTTCAAGGATCGCGACCCGGCAGATGGCCGAGATCAACGATGCCTACGAGTCGCTCCGCCGCGCTGCCGTGGCCGGCTCCCCGGAACGGCCCGGACCGGCGCCCGACGAACGCCGAGCCTCGAGCTTCGGCAACGCCGGCGGAGCGCGCGGCGGTCCCCCCCGACCGCGGCCAACGCGGCCGGTGACCGGGCGGCTCGATACGACGGAGACCTTCCGGCCGCGCAACGCAACAACCGGCCGGAGGCGCGAAGATGCGGGCGGCACTGTCCCCGGCGGCCACGCACCGCGCCGCAAGCCGGGGACGGATCGCGAGCCACCGCGCGCCTCGCAGCCGACCGGGCCACTGGTGCGCGGCCGGATCCATCGTTTCCGCGCGCCGCCGCCCCCAGGCATCGATGACGCCCGTGCCGTCCTGCTGGAGTTCGGCAAGTTTCGCGGGCATACCCTGGGCGAGGTTGCGGCGTTCGAGCCGTCGTACGTGGACTGGCTGGCGAAGACGATCACCCGGGATCGCGATCTCGTCGCGGCGGCACGGGTCCTTCGCGCGGACCTGGACGGCCGCGGGGTCACGCGTCCCGAGCGCTCGCGGTCAGCCGCGACAGGGCGTTGACTTGCGACACCTCGTACCGAAGTCCTGAAACGGTGCGTCCGTGCGCCCGACCATCGGGCCGACGCGGTCGGGACGAGGGTGCCATTGCTCCTCCGCAATCGGAGCCCATACGGTACGCAACAGCCGGAACAGAGCCACCGGGGAGTCACCTGGGGCGTCGGTCACGGATCGGGAAGCGGCCCTCGTCGCTGAGGACGGTCGGAGGCGAGGATCTCGAAACCCGGTCACGAGCCGAGTAACCACGGATCATCGGCCAGCAGGCCCGGTCAAGTTCCGGCCGGAATCATCGCTCCTGCCGCCTTTCTCGCCTCCCAGTCAATTGACGGGAGGCGAGCGTCGTACCTGGCGTCTCGGCGGGGAGGCGCGCTTCCGGGCCCCGGCCTAGGCTGTGAGCGTGCCTCCGTCGCTCTCGAGCCGCCGATTCGTGGCCGCACTGGTCGGGCTGCTGACAGCGCTCACGCTCGGGGCGTGCTCGAGTGGCGGCGCGAGCACGTTCGACCCCCAGGCGCCGTGCAACGCCGACGGGCAGCGGCCCGGGGCCTACCCTGAGCTCGAGGCCGTGCTGCCGGCCGCGTTCGAGGGCGCAGCCCCGAAGCGCCTCGACTCAGGTCGCAACTGCTCCGAGGGGGCGCTCGGAACGCTGGTCGGCCATGGGGTCGAGGAGCTCCGTTTCGCGGGTGCGCTGTGGGAGACGGGCTCGCGCAGCGGGGTCACAGTGGCGGTCTTCACGGCACCCGGGTTGACGGCCTCGCAGGTGGCCGAGTTCTACGAGGCCGGGGCGCGCGCCGCGCGCAAGACTGAGAACGTGACGACCAGCCCGATCAGGGTGGGTGGCGTCGAGGGACACCGTCTCGACACGCTCAACGACGAGTCATTCCAGACCATCGTCGTGCTCGATTCGAGGGACGGGGAGATCGTGCATGCCGTGCTGGTCGCGTCGGACGTCCGCGAGATACAGACGCTGGAGGCACACGAAGCGGTGGTCAGACGAGCCGTTGGGCTCGTGATCCCCCGGTGAGCCCCGCCAAAGGCGCAACGCGACCGTCACGTCGCCGGCCCCTGCAGCACTCCCCGTGGGGCCCTGGCTGCCGAAGACTGCAGCCATGCTTGGGACACTCGCGCGAATCGTGCTCATGCGCATCCTCCCCCGGCGGGTCATTCCGATCCTGACGGCTTGGGAGGTGCTGCGCCTCATCCGGGGCCGGCAGGGTCGCAGCGGTCAGCCCGGCCAGCCCGGCCAGTCGGCCATCGAGCGCACCACAGCCGGACCGCGCCGACCCTGAGCCCTCGGGGGCCCGTGCTAGAGTCGGGCGCATGAGCGACCGACCGGACGGCGGCCGCCCGGCCGCCCCGGGGGACGCCCGCGACGACCCCGCCGCGGATGAGTGGAGCGAGCGCCGGGCCGCGTGGCAACGCAGCCGTCTGGATCCCGCGCTCCAGCGAAGTGGCGAGCGCCTGGCGCGATTCTCGACGATCAGCGACGTCGAGATCGAGCGCCTGTACGCACCCTGGTCGTGGCGGCCCGGGGGGTCTGGCGGGTCCGGCGACCGCGGCGAACATTCGGGCGGTGGCGGCCCCACCGAGGTCGACCACCGCGGCGATCGGCTCGCGACCGGCCGGTGGGACGAGTTCGACCCCGCGCGCGACGTCGGCCTGCCCGGGGATCCTCCGTTCACCCGCGGTATCCACCCGACCGGCTATCGGACCCGGCTGTGGACCATGCGCATGTTCGCGGGGTTCGGCGCCGCAGAGGACACGAACGCCCGGTTCAAGGAGCTGCTCGCTGCCGGCCAGACCGGGATGTCGATCGCGTACGACATGCCCACGCTCTACGGGTACGACACGGACCAGCCTGAGGCTGAGGGCGAGTTCGGGACCTGCGGCGTCGCCGTGTCGAGCCTCGCGGACATGGAGGTCCTGCTCGAGGATCTTCCGCTCGAGCGCGTCTCGACCTCGATGACGATCAACTCGCCAGCGGGCCCGATCTGGGCGATGTACATGGTCGCGGCCGAGAAGTCCGGCGTGCCTCGCGCTGTGCTCGAGGGAACGACGCAGAACGACATCCTCAAGGAGTTCGTGGCGCAGAAGGAGTATCTCTTTCCGCCGGAGCCGTCGATGCGCCTGGTGACCGACACGATCGAGTACGGCGCCCGTGAGCTGCCCAAGTGGAACACGATCTCGATCAGCGGCTACCACATCCGGGAGGCCGGCTCGACCGCCGTCCAGGAGCTTGCCTTCACGATCGCGGACGGGATGGCCTACGTCGAGGCGGCGCTCGATCGGGGCATGCGGGTCGACGACTTCGCACCGCGGCTCTCGTTCTTCTTCAATGCCCACAACGATTTCTTCGAGGAGATCGCCAAGTACCGCGCCGCCCGCCGGATCTGGTGGAAGCTGATGACGCAGCGCTACCGGGCCGAGAACGAGCGCTCGACCTGGATGCGCTTCCACACCCAGACGGCCGGCGTGTCGCTGACGCCGCAGCAACCGCTCAACAACCTCACCCGGGTTGCGCTGCAGGCGCTTGCTGCGGTGCTCGGCGGAACCCAGTCGCTCCACACCGACGCGTATGACGAGGCACTGGCCGTCCCGACGGCCGAGGCGGCGCTGCTGGCCCTTCGCCAGCAGCAGGTCATCGCCGAGGAGACCGGCGTCGCGAACACGGTCGACCCGCTCGGCGGGTCGTGGTTCGTGGAGGCCCTAACCAACGAGACCGAGCGAGCGGTGTGGCGCTATCTCGACGAGATCGATCGCCGGGGCGGCATGGTCCGCGCGGTGACCGAGGGCTACCCGCAACGTGAGATCGCCGATTCGGCGTACCACTTCCAGCAGGAGTTCGAGGCGGGCGAGCGACGGATCGTGGGGGTCAACGCCTACGTGGACGAGCGGGAACACCCGACCGTGCCCGTGCTGGCGGTGCCCCCAGGTTCGCTGGAGCGGCACCTCGCCCGACTCGAGCGAACGCGCCGCGAGCGGGACGCGACAGCCGTCGATGCGGCGCTCACCGGGCTGCGCGAGGCCGCCGCGAGGCCGGGCACCAGCGAGACCAATCTCATGCCGCATTTCGTCCGCGCCGCCGAGGCCTACGCGACGCTCGGCGAGATGTGCGCCGTTCTGCGTGGCGTGTTCGGCGAGTACCGGGAGCCCGTCTCGGTCTGATGGGCCGCGTCGAGGCCTATCCGGACGGGACGTTCTGGTAGGCGCAGCTGAAGACCACCGACCGGGGCGTCGACGGGTCGTAGCCCGGTGGACCGGTCCCGAGTGGCTGGGGCGGGCTCCGCCCCGCGGGTACGATGCCTCCATGTACCTCGACGCGCTGTCGTTCCTGGAGGACGAGCGGGACGCCTTCCGCCCGTTCGAGGTGCTCGACGAGCTGACCGACGACCAGCTCGAGCTGCCCGTGGAGAGCCTCCACGGGTGGTCAGGTCGCAACCTCATGATCCACCTGCTGGTGTGGCAGGAGGTCCTCCTCGCGGCGGCGAAGGAGCTCGCGGTGAGCGAGAGCAGCCCTACGCTCGACCGGGCGGACGCCGACTGGGCCGCGCGCGCCGACGCGGTGAACGACGATCTCCACGCCCCGTGGGCGGACCGCCCGACGGCCGAGCTGCGAGCCCGCTTCCAGGTGGTCCCGGGGGAGCTGCGCGGCTACCTGACAGTCGTCCCGGAGAGCCGCTGGATCAAGCATGCCACGCGGCTCCGGTCGATCGTGAGGAAGTCCCTCGAGCACTACGACGACCACCGTTCCGATCTCGATGCCGTCCTGACCGCGTCCGGCCGATGACTCTCGACGAGGCACTCAAGGCGGCCGCGGCATCGCTCGCCGACGTGAAGCGGCACGAGGAGCCCGGCCGGACGGAATGGCTCGTCCACGACCGACCGTTCGCCGCTGTCGCCGGCCCGATCGCCGAGTTCCGCCTCCAGCCGCTCGTGGCGAAGGCAGCGCTGGGGACGCCGGACACCTCTCCGTCGCGCCGCGGACCCGATTGGATCGCGTTCCAGCCCGTGGACCTCGACCGGTTCGCGCTCGATCGCGCGACGGCCTGGCTCGCCAGCGCGTACCGCCACGTCGGGGCGCGCCGGAACTAGCTGTGGTTCCCATGGAGGTTGGCCACCAGCGAGCCATGCCGATCCCGCAGCGTCCTGAGAGGTGATCCTCAACCACGCTGAGCGGTTCGCACATGAATGAGCGCGGCCGCACACTCAGACTGCAGACTGGGCATGGGTTCGCGCTCAGCTGTGGCGAAACCGCTCACTGACAACGAATATGCGTGCTCGAACGGTGCGGGCTCGGCGCTCGGATGACCGGGGCCGGGCTTCTCGCCTGGAAGGACGTCAGGCGTTCTCGGTGGCGGGAGCTGGGGCGGGCGCCGTGTACTGCGGCAGGCCGAACTGCTGCTCCAGCTGCTCCATCGGTCGGAAGCCCACGACGCCCATCGGCTGCTCGCCCGGCCGGAAGAAGGCGATCGTGGGGATGCTCATGATGTTGAACGCCTGCGAAAGGCGCGGGTTCGCGTCCACGTCGACCTTCACGACGTCGACGGCGCCATCGTATTTCTGGGCGATCTTCTCCATCTCCGGAGCGACCATCTTGCACGGCCCGCACCACGCGGCCCAGAAGTCGACGACGACCGGCTTGTCGTTCTTGAGGACGAGCTCCTCGAAGTTCGCGTCGGTCGCGACCCTGATCTCCGCCATGTGGTCGGATCCTTTCTCCGCCCGCCTCGCGGGCTGGTTGCCGCCCTAGCGGGCGATCGTCTGGATGAGTCGGTACGCCTCGAGGACCCGGGGATCCGCGAGACGATAGAGGACGGTGCTGCCATCGCGCCGGCTGGTGACCAGCCCGGCGCTGCGGAGCACCGCGAGATGCTGGCTCATGTTGGGCACCTGGCAGCTCACACGGGTGGCGAGGTCCCGGACGGACAGCTCGCCATCGGCCAGAGACTCGAGCACGCACAGGCGCTTGGGGTCCGCGAGGGCCCGCCCGACGGTCGCGTATCGCTGCCGCTCGGCCTCGCTCGAGGTCATCTGCTCCAACATGCCGGTATTCTCGCAGCACTTGCGCAAGTTCGCAAGTGTCACCGGCCGATGGACTGCGATACTGCCGCGATGACCGAACGCGAGGGCGGCCCGGCGACACCGCCGGAGGAGGCGGTGGCGCCCGAGGCCGAGACGTCCGAGGCCGAGGTCGCGGCGCCCGGGCTCGCGCCGTCGGAGCTGGCGGCGCCGGAGCCCGGCCCGCCGTCCCCGTGGGCCGAGCTGCCGACGACGCCCGGGCGGGTCGTGTCGCGTGCCCTCGACGTGCTGACCGAGGCGGGTGCCGACCTCCGGCGGGCGTCGTTCTACATCGGGCTCGTTTTCGCAGGGCTGACGGCTCCGCTGGCCATCCTCCTCTGGCGCTTGACGCTCCTGCCGGCGGGCGCCTTCCCCGAGCCACCGATCCTCACGTCGCGGCCGCTCGACACATGGCTGGCTGTCGTCAGCTTCATCGCAGTCGCCGGCGTTGTTGTCACCGGCATCGAGAGTCGCGGGGTCGGGATCGCGCTGCTCGCCGCTCGGCTGGGGCGGCGTCCACTCCCGCTCCGGGACGCGGTGCAGCGCACCAGGACCGTGTTCTGGCGCCTGTTCTGGCTGAACCTTCTCATCAACGTGCCGCTGTTCTTCGTCCAGGGGTTCTTCGAGGGAGTGGCTGCCCGGCTGTTCGGCGGCGAGACGGAGGTCTCGGTCGTGGCGGCTGCGCTGGTCACCGTCGTCCTCTTCTCGCCGATCGCCTATGTCCAGGCCGGCGTGGTCCTCGGCGACGTTGGCCCGTTCCAGGCCGTCCGGCGCTCGATCGGCATGTTCGCCGCCCGCCGTCGAACCGCGCTGATGGTCGCGCTGTTCGAGTTCGGGTCCCAGTTCGTGACGCTCTTCGGGCTGACCGCCGGCCTGGACCTGGTCCTGCGCTTCGCCGGCCTGGCGGACCTGGGGGCATCCGGCGATGCGGCGACCGCGGCCCTCGTAGGGATCCTCATCGTCGCGATCGTGTTCGCGGCGGGCACCCTGATCTTCACGGTTGCCACGATCTCGGCGGCGCCCCAGGTCGTCGCGTTCCTCGCGCTGACCCGCGCCGACCAGGGCCTGACGCGGCTGCGCGCCGACGACCGGCGGTTCCGCTGGATGACCCGCCCCATGGTCGCGGCCATGGCTGCTGGTGCGCTGGCGCTCGTCGGCGCGCTGTCGACCCTCCGCTGAGGCCGCGCTCAGTCCACCCCGAGCTCGTCCAGCCGTTCGTCGCCGATGCCAAGGTGGTGGGCAAGCTCGTGCACGACCGTGTGGCGGACCTGTGCCGCCAGCTCGCGCGGATCGGGGAAGTCCTCCTCGAGCGGCAGGCGGAAGAGGCTGATCTTGTTCGGGACGGGGCTGGAATCGGCGCCCCATTCGGTTCGGGGCACTCCCTCGTAGAGCCCGTACAGCGTGTCGTCGGGGCCCAGCTCATTCTCCAGGCGCTGCCGCGCGTCGGGCTCGTCCTCGATCACGACCGCAACCTCGTCGAGCGCCCGGTCGAAGGGCGGCGGGATGCGCGCAAGCGCGGCGTCCACGAGCTCTTCGAATCGACGATGGCGGCGCAGCGGCTGGAGCACGGCGCTGCGCGCACCGCGGCGGCGCTTGGGCATTGGCTCGTATCCTAGCGGCCCGATGCTGCCATCCCTCGAGCTCGACCTGGCGGGCGTCCCCGAGCCGGACCGGGAGGTCGAGCCGGATGGCTACGTCGTGCTCGTCGAACCCAGCGACCGGATCCACTTCCTCGACTGGGGCGGCCCGGGTCCATCTGTGGGCGGGACGATCCCCGGCGTGCTGCTGATCCATGGGCTCGCCCAGACGGCGTGGGTCTGGGCGCCGGTCGCACGGCGCCTGAGGATGCTCCGGCGAACCGTGGCGATGGACCTGCGGGGCCACGGGCTCTCGGACGCGCCGACCCGGGGCTACGACGAGACGACCCTCGTCGAGGACGCCGTCGCGGTCGCGGACGGCGCAGGCATGCTCGACCAACCGGTCGCGCTGGCCGGTCACGGGTTCGGCGCCGCGGTGGCTGCGTGGATGGCGGCGGGGCTGGGGGACCGCTGCGCGGGCGTCGTCCTCGTCGACGGGGGCTGGGAGGACCTGCGCGCGGCGACGGGCCTGGAGCCCGACGAGTTCACCCGGGGTCTCGACGAGCCGCCCGAGGTGCTGCGATCGATGGCCGCCTTCCTCGCCGACCGGGCGGCGTGGGATCCGGCCACCTGGGACGCCGACCAGGAGCGGGCCGCCCGCGCGACCGTTGTCGAGACGCAGGCCGGCAGGGTCGTGCCCTCGACCCGGCCGCACGCCCTGACCGGCGTCGTCCGGGCGCTGTTCGACTACCGTGCCACGGAGGTGCTCGCGGGGATCGAGGCGCCGGTCGTGGTGCTCGCATCGGCTGAGGACGAGCTCGGGACTCGCGGCCCCGCGCTCGCGGCCGCGCAACTAGCCCGGGCCGCCGGGGGGCGCCAACCGATGCGCGTGGCCTCCTTCCCGGCCGACGGGCACAACCTCATGCGCTACCGACCGGGCGAGGTGACGGCGGCGATCCTCGCCGTTGCGACCGCCGCCGACCCTGATGCCCGGTCCGGTCCGGCGTAGGATCCGGCCATGACGCGCGCACACGACCTTCCCGAGTACGTCCGCAGGCTGGTCGACGAGATCGAGACCGAGATCGGCGAGGACGATGGCGGGGCGTTCGCGATCGAGGGCGGCCCGACCTCCGATGATGCCCAGGGCGCCGGCGGCAATGGCCCGGTCGAGGTGGCCGTTCGCCAGATCCTGGCCGAGATCGGCGAGGACCCCGACCGCGACGGGCTGCGCCGCACGCCTGAACGGGTGCATCGGATGTACACCGAGCTCACTGCCGGCTACCACGTCGACCCCGACCGGCTGATCAACGGGGCCGTCTTTGACGTCGACTACTCCGAGATGGTGGTCGTCAAGGACATCCCTTTCTACTCGTTGTGCGAGCACCACCTGCTGCCGTTCTTCGGCTCCGCCGCCGTCGCCTACATCCCGCGTGGCCGGGTCATCGGGCTCTCGAAGATCCCGCGAATCGTCGAGACGTACGCCCGCCGGCTGCAGGTCCAGGAGCGGCTGACCCAGCAGGTGGCCGATTTCCTGATGGAGCGGCTGGCGCCCCAGGGGGTTGGCGTGGTGCTCGAGGCGACCCACCTGTGCGCGGTCATGCGCGGGGTCCGGAAGCCCGGCACGATCATGACCACGTCCGCCGTGCTGGGCCTGTTCCGCTCGCGTGATCGGACTCGCGCCGAGTTCCTCGCGCACCTCGAGCGCCGGGCGCCGCCCAGCTGATGGGCGGCCGAGTCCGTTTCCGGGCAACGCTCCAGGCGACCGACAGCGGTGCCTGGGTGGAGCTGCCCGACGCCGCCGTCGCCGGCCTCGAGGCAAGGGGCCGGACGTCGGTCGTCGCCGACATCGACGGCCACTGCTACGTCGGACAGGTGATGCCCTACACCTTTGCTGATCGCGGCACGCGGATGGTGCTCGGGGTGACCAAGGGGATCCGGGCTGCGACCGGCAAGCAGACCGGCGACACCCTGGAGATCGAGCTGGATCGGGACGAACGATCGCGCTCGGCCCACGTTCCGATCCCGTCGGAGCTGTCCGCTGCGCTTGCCGCCGACGACGCGGCTGCGGCGGCGTTCGAACGCCTCGCGCCGTCGCATCGCCGCGAGTACGCCGAGCACGTCGCCCAGGCCAAGCGCCCCGAGACACGCCAGCGACGCGCGGCGCAGGTGGTCGAGCGGCTCAGCGCGAACCGCTGAACGGACCGGCCCTACAATCCGGCCATGCCAGACCGCCCGATCAAGGTGCTCATCGCGAAGCCCGGTCTCGACGGCCACGACCGGGGCGCGAAGGTGCTCGCGCGCGGGTTGCGCGACGAGGGGTTCGAGGTCGTCTACACGGGACTGCGCCAGACGCCCGAGATGGTCGCCACCGCGGCGCTCCAGGAGGATGTCGACGTCGTCGGCCTCTCGATCCTCTCGGGGGCACACATGACGCTCCTGCCGAAGATCACCCGGCTCCTGCGCGACGCGGGACTGGGCGAGGTCCTGGTGACGGCCGGCGGGATCATCCCCGACGAGGACATCCCCGCCCTGCGTGAGGCGGGCGTGGCCGAGGTGTTCGGGCCGGGCACCACGATCGCGCAGGTCGCGGAGTACCTGCGGGCCAACGTCCGCTCCCGCGACGCGGGTGGCTGAGGAGGGCCCGGCGGCCGTCCCCGATCCAGCAGCCCGCGCCGCCGAGCTGTCCGATGCCGCCGTCCGCGGCGACCGTCGCGCGCTGGCGCGATTGCTCACGGCGGTCGAGAACCGCAGCCCGGTGGCCGAGGCGGCATTCCGGCTGCTCTTTCCCAGGGCCGGTCGGGCGCATCTGGTCGGGATCACCGGGCCGCCCGGCGCGGGCAAGTCCACGCTGGTGGCCGCGCTCATCGGCGAGGTCCGCGCGGTCGGACGGTCGGTCGCGGTCATCGCGGTCGATCCCTCATCGCCGATCACCGGCGGAGCGCTGCTGGGCGATCGGGTCCGGATGCAGGCCTACGCGAGCGATCGGGACGTCTTCATCAGGTCGATGGCATCGCGCGGACACGCCGGCGGGCTGGCGTCGACCTCGGCCGCCGCCGCGGCGGTCCTCGACGCCTGCGGCTTCGACCTGGTGCTGATCGAGACCGTCGGGACCGGCCAGGCAGAGGTCGAGGTCGCGGCGGCCGCCGACACCACGGTCGTCCTGGAGGCGCCCGAGATGGGCGACGAGGTCCAGGCGATCAAGGCCGGCCTCCTCGAGGTGGCCGATCTCGTCGTGGTCAACAAGGGTGACCGGCCGGGCGCCCAGCGGACGGCATCGCAGCTCCGCGCGATGCTCGTGGCGGGCGCGCCTCGCGACGGGTCCCCGGAGCGGCCACGGCCCAAGCGACCCGAGGTGCTGATCACCACCGCCTCGACCGGGGCGGGCGTTCCCGAGCTGGTCGTGGCGCTCGAGCGGCATCGGGCCGCGAGTCGTGGCGAGGGGGCTCCCGCGGCGCGGCTCGCGCGTGCCGAGGCGCAGGTCTGGGCGATCGTCGCGGACCGTCTGCGCGCCTCGCTCCACGACGACGACAATGCCGCGGCGACCCACGACGCCCTGCTCGAGGTCGCCGAGCACCGGCTCGACCCGTACACCGCAGCCGATCGGCTGCTCGGCCGGCTGCTGGGCGGCAATGGCTGAGCCGCGCGCCAGCGGGTAGGCTGCCCGGATGGCGATCGACACGGTCTTCGTCGCGGGCGCGGGGCTGATGGGCCACGGGATCGCCCAGGTCCTGGCCTCGATCGGCAGACGGGTTATCCTCTACGAGCCGGAGCGCAGCCGGGCCGACGCGGGCCGCGATCGGATTGCGGGCAACCTCGAACGGTCGGTCGCGAAGGGCCGGCTGAGCGCAGAAGCGCGCGACGCCACGCTCGCTCGGATCGAGTCGACCGACGATCCCACCCTGGTGGCGGCGGCCGATCTGGTCGTCGAGGCCGTGTTCGAGGACGTCGCCGTCAAGACCGATCTCTGGGGCCGGCTCGACGGCTCAGCGCCCGGGGACACGATCTTTGCCTCGAACACCAGCTCGATCTCGATCGACCGGCTGGCCGCGGCGGTCTCCGAGCCGCGGCGCGAGCGGTTCGTCGGGATGCACTTCTTCAGCCCGGTGCCGGTGATGCCGCTGGTCGAGCTCATCCGCGGATCGGCAACCTCGGACGGGACGGAGGCCGCCGTGCGGGCGCTGGCGTCCGAGATGGGCAAGCAGGTCATCGTGTCGGCCGATCGTCCGGGTTTCATCGTCAACAGGATCCTCATGCCGTTCCTGGCCGAGGCCATGCGCGGTCTCGAGGAGGGACTCGGCACCGCCGAGGACATCGACGCCGGCGCGCGGGTGGGGCTCAACCACCCGATGGGGCCCCTGGAGCTCGCGGACTTCATCGGCCTCGACGTGTGCCTGGGGATCATGCGGGTGCTCCACGACGGCTTCGGAAAGGAGCAGTTCGCGCCGCCGCGCATCCTCGCCGAGCTCGTCGAGGCCGGCCACCTGGGACAGAAGACGGGCCGCGGGTTCCACACCTACCCCCGCTGATCGTCGCCTCCATCCGGGGTGCCAGCGTCAGGGGTCGGGGGCGCCGCCTCCGGCCTGGGTGCCGATGACCGCGCGCACCGTCCGGCCGATGGCCTCGAGCTCGAACGGCTTGGCCAGCAGCGCCAGACCGCGCGTCTCGGCGAACGCCCGGAGCTCCGGGTTGAGGACGTCGCCGCTCATGAACACGAAGCGGGTGGCGAGCTCGGGCCGGATCGACCGGATGGCCTCGTAGACCTCCGTGCCGCTCATCCCGGCCATGCGGTGGTCGCACAGCACCGCGTCGAGCGGCGCGGCGCGAATGGCTCGATCGCCTCGGGGCCGGTCTCGGTGAGCACGGGCTCGTAGCCGGCAAGCGTGAGCGCCTTGGCCAGGAAACGACGGATCGAGGGCTCGTCGTCGAGGACGAGCACCCGTGGGCGTGTGGCGGGCTCGGCGGGCAGTGGCGGTTCGGCAGGTGTCGTCTGGAGCGCGGCGGGCGGGCCGTCCGGCGCCGAGTCCACGAGCGGCAGCTCGATCACGAAGGTGGCGCCGGGTCCGTCGCGCAGCTCGTGGCGCAGCCGCCCGCCGTGCGCGCTCACCAGCCCGAACGAGACCGCCAGCTCAAGCCCCGTGCCCTCACCGGGCTCCTTTGTCGTGAAGAACGGCATGAACAACCGATCGTGGTGCTCGGGCGCCACCCCCGGGCCGTCGTCGGAGATGCGCAGGCGGACCACCGGCGGCCGGTGGACGCTGTCGACGTCCGCGCTGATCCGGAGATGCCCGCCCATGCCACCGGAGCGGATCGACTGGACCGCGTTCAGCGTGAGGTTGAGCAGGACCTGCTGCAGCTGGGCCCGGTCGAGGGGCACGAGCGGCGCATCGTCCGGGATGTCCACGAGGACCTCGACCCGGCTCGAGGTGATGAGATACGACTGCAGGTCGAGGATGCTCGTGATGAGCGCTCTGAGCGACGTCGGGTGGCGCTCCGGGGGCCGCTGGCGGGCGAAGTCCAGCAGGTTCTGGACGATGCGCCGGGTCCGGTCAGCCTCCTGGACGAGGAGGTCGGCGTCGTGTTGGAGGTCCTCCGGCAGGCGCGGATCGCGCCGGATGAGCTGGCTGAACGCGATGATCGCCGCGAGGGGGTTGCTCAGCTCATGTGCGACACCCGACACGAGCTGGCCGAGCGCCTCCATCTTCTGGGCCTGGACGAGCTCGTGCTGAAGCCGCTCGGGCCCGGCCGAGGCGATGAGATCCGGGGAGTTGGGCCAGACGCCCGGTTCGGTGGTCGGCGGGTCCACGTTTTGTATCCTACCGTCGCCTCTGCCGCCGACTGCCCGCACCCCTGGAGGATCGCCCTGAGCTGGCCACTGACCGACGAGGAGCGGCTCCTGCGCGACACGGCGCGGGAGTTCGCGCAGCGAGAGGTCGCGCCCTCGGCCAGCGAGCGGGACGAGGCCGAGCGGTTCGATCGCGCCATCTTCCGGCGGATGGGCGAGCTTGGTCTGACCGCGGCCCCCATCCCGGAAGCCGACGGCGGGGCCGGGTTCTCGTACGTCGGCTGGACGCTGGTGATGGAAGAGCTGGGGGCGGCCGACATGGCCTCCGCGGTGACGCTCTCGGTCCACCTCCTCTCGCAGCTCCCGGTGCTCGCGTGGGGCACGCCCGAGCAACGAGGCAGGTGGCTGGCACCGATGCTGACCGGCGAGGCGCTCGGGGCGTTCGCGCTCACCGAGCCCCAGGCCGGCTCCGACGCGGCGCAGATCCGACTCCGCGCCGAGCCGGTCGACGGCGGCTACCGCCTCACCGGCTCGAAGATCTGGATCTCCAACGCGCCCGAGGCGGAGCGCTACCTCGTGTTCGCGGTCGTGGATCCGTCCGCCGGTTCGCGCGGGATGGCGGCGTTCCTGGTGGAGAAGGGGAGCGCGGGGTTCCGGTTCGGCGCCCACGAGCGGAAGATGGGGATCCGCTCCTGCCCGGCCGCCGAGCTCGTGTTCGACGGATGCCTCGTCCCCGCCGAGAACCGCCTGGGCGAGGAGGGTGACGGCTACCGGATCGCGCTGTCGGCGCTGGCCGAGGGCAGGATCTCGATCGCGGCGGCGTGCGTGGGGCTGGCGCGATCGGCCCTAGAGCAGGCAGCCGCGTACCTGCTGGAGCGGCGGGCGTTCGGCGGGCCGCTCGCGGAGCAGCAGGGCCTGCGGTTCATGCTCGCGGAGATGGCACGGGACGTGGAGGCGGCACGCGCGCTCACCCGTCAGGCGGCGGCGATGAAGGATCGGGGCGAACCGATCGGGGAGGCGTCGTCACTCGCGAAGTGGACCGCCTCCGACACGGCGATGCGGGTGACGACCGACGCGGTGCAGCTGTTCGGCGGTGCCGGCTACTCGCGCGAAACGGGCGTGGAGCGGCTGATGCGCGACGCGAAGGGCGCCCAGATCTACGAGGGCACGAACCAGATCCACCGGCTCATCGTCGCGGACGAGGTGTTGAAGCGGGCCGGCCCCGGCTGACCACTCCTGGCC
>Ga0136621_1000120_pt1 | contig 27707 bp, 23 predicted proteins | sample AntDryUQ445A2306_FD_104673 | JGI IMG/M metagenome (GOLD analysis project Ga0136621, IMG submission 104673) | Polar desert sand microbial communities from Dry Valleys, Antarctica - metaG UQ445A (23.06) | ecosystem: Environmental > Terrestrial > Soil > Desert | place: Antarctica: Dry Valley...
CTCGTACCCCGCGTCGACGTGCCGGACGACGCCCATCCCGGGATCGGTGGTGAGCACGCGCTCCAGCTTCTGCGCGGCGAGATGGGTGCCGTCGGCCACGACCACCATCCCGGCGTGCTGCGAGTAGCCGATACCCACGCCGCCGCCATGATGGATCGACACCCACGTCGCACCGGCGGCGGTGTTGACCAGGGCGTTGAGGAGCGGCCAGTCGGCGATTGCATCGGAGCCGTCCGCCATCGCCTCGGTCTCCCTGTTCGGCGACGCGACCGAGCCCGCGTCGAGGTGGTCGCGCCCGATCACGATCGGCGCGCGGAGCTCGCCGGTCGCGACCAGCCGGTTGAACTCGAGCCCGGCCCGGGCCCGCTCGCCGTAGCCCAGCCAGCAGATCCGCGCCGGCAGGCCCTGGAACGGCACCCGGGCCTGGGCCATCTCGATCCAGCGCCGGAGCCCAACGTCGTGGGGGAACAGCTCAAGGACGGCGCGGTCAGTGCGCTCGATATCGGCGGGATCACCGGACAGCGCAGCCCAGCGGAAGGGCCCGCGACCCTCGCAGAACTGGGGCCGGATGAACGCCGGCACGAACCCCGGGTACGCGAACGCGTCCTCTACGCCGGCCTCGCGGGCCATCGCCCGGAGGTTGTTGCCGTAGTCGAACACGACTGCGCCGGCGGCCCGGAACGCGAGCATCGCGCGGACGTGGTCGGCCATCGACCGCATCGACCGGCGCACGTACTCCTCCGGAAGCGTGGTGCGTAGCTCGAGCGCGTCGCCCAGCGCGATCTCGGCCGGCACGTACCCGGCCAGCGCATCGTGCGCCGAGGTCTGGTCGGTCACTACATCGAAGCGCTCACCCGCCGCAGCCCACGCGGGCTCGATCTCCGCCGCGTTGCCCACGAGCGCGATCGCCTCGGCTCTGCCCCCGGTGGCGGCGGCCCGGGCCCACGCCAGCGCCTCCGCGGGATCCGCTGTCTGGCGGTCGACGTAGCCGTAGTCGAGCCGCCTCCGCACACGCGACTCGTCGACCTCGATCGCGAGGCAGACGCCGTCGTTCATCGTGACCGCGAGCGGCTGCGCGCCACCCATCCCGCCGAGCCCCGCGGTCAGGACCACGCGCCCCCGGAGGGTCCCGCCGAAGTGCTGGCGGGCGAGCTCCGCGAACGTCTCGTAGGTGCCCTGGAGGATCCCCTGGCTGCCGATGTAGATCCAAGAGCCCGCGGTCATCTGGCCGTACATCGTCAGGCCCTCGCGCTCCAGGCGGCGGAACACGTCCCAGGTCGCCCATCGCCCCACGAGGTTGGAGTTCGCGATGAGCACCCGGGGTGCCCATGCGTGGGTCCGGAAGACGGCCACCGGCTTGCCCGACTGGACCAGCAGCGTCTCGTCGTCAGCCAGGCGCCGGAGCTCGCGAACGATCGCATCGAAGGCCGCCCAGCTCCGCGCGGCGCGCCCCGTGCCCCCGTACACCACGAGCCGGTCGGGGTCCTCGGCGACCTCGGGGTCCAGGTTGTTCATGAGCATCCGGAGCGCGGCTTCCTGCTGCCAGCCGCGACAGGTCAGCTCGAGGCCGCGCGGGGAGCGGACGGGACGCGGCCCCGGCGCGTCGGGTCGGCAGGCCGACGGCGTCGTGCTCACGGCCCCCTCAGCGCGCCCATCGCCTGCTCCCCCAGCCGCCGATCCCCGATCGAGTACGCCGAGACCACCGAACGCTCGCCCTCGAGCCATGCGTGGTACGTGCGCCCGCCGCCCCCGCACGAGCCGATGTGAACGGTGCGCCCCGCGATCCCGGCGCCGGCGATGAGGGCGCAGGGGTCGGCGAGCGCGGCGCAGCCGAGGTGGCAGCCGGGGTAGAACCACAGGCGGCGGCGACGAGCCAGACCGAGGCGAGGGCCGCCATTGCCCGGGGCTTCACAGGTCGCGCCGGACAACCGGATAGCGCTCGTCGTCGACGGCGATCGCGAACCCGGCGCGCTCCCAGAAGCCCGGCCATGCCGCGCTCGTCCCGTTCTCGTCGATCCCCCGCTCCGGGTACGCCTCCACCGCTGCGAAGCCGCGCTCGGCGAGATCGTCGCAGACGGCCTGGACGAGCCGGACGGCGTGGCCCTGCCGGCGCGCCTCGGCCGTGCTCGCGATGCACGTGATGACCGCCGGAAGCGGCGCGTCCGGGAGTTGCGGGTACAGCTCGCGCAGCCGCAGCGCACGCGGATAGGCCGACAGCGGCCCGAATTGCGACCACGCGACCGCGACGTCGTCGACCAGCAGCACCTTGCCGTAACTGCCGAAGACCCCGAGCCCCCTGGTCAGCAGATGCAGCTTGCGCGGCGCGTCGCGTCCGGCGGAGGGGCGGACGACGGGGGCCGGCGCGAACGGGTTGTCAGCGCGCGGCGCGTCCGTCGAGCGGAACGGGTTGGCCGGCCGGTCGCCCAACGCCGGCGCGAACGGGTTCGCGGCTTCGTCTGCCAGTTCGTCGAGGAACGGATTGCCCGTCTGCGGCCTGGTCGGCGGCGTCGGGTCGGTGTCTCGGGGCGCGAGCCACGCGGGGCGGGAGGCCCTGGACCCCCGGTCCGCGTCCTCCCAGTAGTCGCAGGTCCGGTGGTCGAACGACGGGTCAGCGCACGGCGGCACCAGGCCGAAGGTGGCCTCGTCGGTGACGTCGACGATCCGGATGTCGCCCACCCGCGGAGTCTAGGGCGTCAACGCTGGACCCAGCCGAGGACCACTGTCGTTTCGAGGGTTTCGGAGGTGTGGACGTCGCGCCCGATCTCGATCGGCCTCCCGGACGTTCCGCTGTACCAGATCGTCGGGCCGGCGCCGAGCATGCCGAGGATCACGTCGGGCGTCGACCCGCCCGAGTCTCGCACCGCGCTGACGCTCCAGGCGGTGGGATCGATCGGTCCCGGATGCACTATTGCAAGGGGTGCTTCGTGGCCCGGTCGGTCGATCCGAACGAGCTCGAGGCTTCGGCCGTCGACCGATCGCACCGCGAGCACACCCTCACCGTCAATGTCCCAATCCTTCCAGCGCCAGCCGTGTTCGCTTGTTCGGCTGTCCCACCAGACCGTGGCGTTCGGGTCATCGAAGCCGGCGTTGGCACCCGCGGGCGCCGAGATGACCTGTCCCGCCGCGGTGCCCTTGCCCATGTCGTCGAACTCCCCGACGCTCAAGAGCACGTGGCCTCGTCGATCAGACACGTCGACGTTGTAACCGGTCGAGAGCAGGTAGGGCCTCGGGAGCTCGGAGACCTCTTCGAATGTCCCGGTTGCCGTGTCGACCAGCCCTGCCCTTGATTCGCACGGCACCTCGCACAGGTGCGTTGCGAACATGGCGGAGCCGTCGGCGGTCCACAGCATCGACAGGCAGCACGCGAAGTCCAGGCGGATCCGCCGCTCCTCACCGGTGACCGGGTCGAACAGGATGAACGTGCGGGGTTCGCCCGACTGGGAGACGGCGAGCGTACCTGTCGGCGACCACGCGAAACCGCCATCGACAGGAAACCGCGCGACCTCGCCCCGGAGCGGGTCCCGCAGGTCGAGGACCGCTACCTGGTGGATGAGCTCCTGTCGGCCTCCGAGCTCGATCAATCGATCGGCCGGGAGAGCCAGATACCCGTTGGGGCCTACGGATCCGCTCCCGCTGCCGGCCGGCAGAAACAGGCGGGCAATCTCGCGACGGGCGCCGTCGGGCTTGACCACCGAAAGCCGCATCACGGCTGGTTGACCCGTGAAGTCGCCCGGCCCCGAGCCGATCCGGGGATCCCGAGGCAGCCACCGCACGTTCGCAACGAGGATGGACCCCACCTCGGCACCGAGCACCTCGGCCGTCGAGGCATCAGCCGGGACATCCACCTTGGTGGCCCAGAAAGTGGGCTGCGGATCGGAGGCAAGCAGGCTCGGGCGCGGCGGGTGCTCGGCAGTGCAGGCGGCCAGGGCCACGCACAGTCCTGACACGAGCACAGGCCAAGCGCGAGCGGATCGTGCCGTCATGTCGCGGCCGACGGCCGCCCGAAGCGTCGTGTGACGCTACGCGATGGCAACAAGGACCGCCAGCGCGCCTGAACGGACCAGCTCGCGTGCTGCGGCGATGTCGGGGCCGGGCTCGCGGTCGCGATCGAGGTGGCGGACGTGCGCGCGGACGAGGGCCAGCGCCTCCGCGGCACCCGCGCCGGGCCGCACGCCGTCCACCCGGGCCAGCCGCAGATCGAGCGCCTGGGCGGCCACCACCAGCTCGATCGCCAGGATGGTCTCGACATGCTCCAGCACCGTGCGGGCGTGGCGCGCCGAGATCGAGCCCATGGACACGTGGTCCTCCTGGTTGGCGCTCGTCGGGATCGTGTCCGCCGACGCGGGATGGGCCAGGACCTTGTTCTCCGACGCTAGGGCGGCGGCCGTGTACTGGAGGATCATCATCCCGGAGTCGAGCCCGGACGAGGACACGAGGAAGGGTGGCAGCCCGCCGTTGAGCCTGGGATCCACGAGGAGCGCGATCCGGCGCTCGCTGATCGACCCGAGCTCCGCGATCGCGAGCTTCGCGAAGTCGAGCGCCAGCGCGAGCGGCTCGCCGTGGAAGTTGCCGCCGCTGATCACGCGGCCGCCGCCGGTCGCGGCGGCATCGACGTCGGCCACGCCGCCGTCCGGGAACACAAGCGGGTTGTCCGTCGCGGAGTTGAGCTCGATGTCGAGCACGCGCCGCAGGTGGTCGAGCGCGTCGCGGACGGCCCCGTGGACCTGGGGCACGCAGCGCAGCGAGTAGGGGTCCTGCACCTTGTGGTCGCTGCCGTGATGCGCCGTCTGCAGACCGGAATCGCGGAGCAGGTGGCGGAGCTCCGCTGCGACCTCGATCTGGCCGGGATGCGGCCGCGCCAGCTGGTAGGCCGCGGCGAACGCGACGTCGGTCCCGAGGAGCGCCTCGACGCTCATCGCGGCGGCCACGCTCGCCGTCCGGCACAGGCGGTCCGCGTCGGCGAGCAGCAACGCACCGATCGCGCCCATCATCTGCGTGCCGTTGAGCAGCGCGAGGCCCTCCTTGGCCTGCAGCCGCAGCGGTTCCAGCCCCACCTCGCGGAGCCCCTTCAGCGCCGGCAGCACCTGGCCCCGCAGCTCGACCCGCCCCCGCCCGATGAGCGGGAGCGCGAGGTGGGCCAGCGGCGCGAGATCACCCGACGCGCCGACCGACCCCTGCGCCGGCACGACCGGGTGAACGCCGCGCTCGAGGAACGCCAGCAGCCCGTCCACGATCTCGGGGCGGCAGCCGCTATGGCCCAGCGCGAGGGTGTTCGCGCGCAGCAGGAGCATGGCCCGCACGATCTCGCGTGGAAACGGCGCGCCCACGCCCGCCGCATGGCTCATCAGCAGGTTCTCCTGCAGCCGCTCGCTGTCGGCGGCCGGGACGAACGTCGAGGCCAGGTCGCCGAAGCCGGTCGTGACCCCGTACACGACCTCGCCGCGTGCAACGAGCTCCTCGATCACCGCGCGGGCCTCGGCCATTCGCTGGCGGGCGTGGGTGTCGAGCTCCGCACGGCCACCGTGTCGAGCGACGGTTTCGACCTGGTCGATCGTGAGGTCTGCGCCGGTCAGGACGACCACCGCCGGGCCACCCGCGCCCGCGTGACGATCGGGGCTGGCGGGCAGGGCATCCGCCGGTCCGCGATGACTCGACCGGTCGGGCGGCTCGGTCACCCGCCGAGAATAGTCGGCTATGCTGCCCGCCGTGTTCGACTTCCTCAACGGACCCGTCCGAGAGGCGGTCACGCAAGTCTACAACGCGGTCGGCTACGTCGGCGTGGCCCTCTGGGTGGCCATCGAGAGCGTGATCATTCCGATCCCATCGGAGCTGGTCCTGCCTTTTGCCGGGTTCCTCGTGGGCGATGGGCAGAGCCTCGAGCCCCTTACCCGCCAGCCGTGGAGCCTTGTCCTGGTCACGCTCGCGGGAACGATCGGCGCGACGATCGGCGCGCTGGTGGCCTACGTGATCGGTGCGTGGGGCGGGCGACCGATCATCGAGCGCTGGGGACGCTGGCTGGGGATCACGCCCGCGGACCTGGATCGTACCGAGTCGTTCTTCGAGCGGCGCGGCGCGCTGGCGGCGTTCTTCGGCCGGATGATCCCGGTCGTCCGCTCGCTCGTCTCGTTCGCGGCCGGGATCGCCCGCATGCCCGTGGGCCCGTTCGTGCTGTTCACGTTCCTGGGGTCGCTGCCGTTCACATTCGTCCTCGTCTTCGCGGGCATGCAGCTGGGGGCCAACTGGGAGGAGATCGGGGCGTTGCTCAAGCGCTTCGAGTACGCGGTCCTGGCCGTGCTGGCCGCGGCCGTGCTGGCCTGGATCTGGTTCCGCATCGTCAAGCCGCGGCGGGCCACGCCCTCGGGCTAGGGATGTACGCTCCACCCCCATGAGCGAGAACCGCATCCACGCCGACAGCCCAACGGAGGCGCACCACGAGCCACCGGGCCCGGCCTCGACCCACGGCTCGGCCGGCGATGTGCCCGGCCACGAGCCGGAGGACCCCGCAGGTCACAACGAGGCTGCCGACGCGCTGGGGCCCATCGAGGTCCGGGCCTGGGCCGCCGGGGCGGCGGGAGTGCTGCTGGGGCTCGTGGTTGTCGCCTGCCTCGTCGTCGCGACCGGCGGGCTCGGCCTCTAGAACAACCCGATGATGTTGCCGTCGTCGTCGATGTCGATGTTCTCGCCGCCCGGCTTCGACGGCAGCCCGGGCATCGTCCGCATCTCGCCAAGCAGGGGCGTAACGAAACCGGCCCCCGCCGAGAGCCGGACGTCGCGGATCGGCACGCGAAAGCCGGTCGGCCGACCCTTCAGGGCCGGATCGTGGCTGAGCGAGTACTGGGTCTTGGCCATGCAGATCGGCAGCCGACCGTAGCCCAGCTCCTCGTAGAGCTTGAGCGCCTTGGCGGCGGCCGGGAGCACGTCGACGCCTGACGCGCCGTAGATCCGAACGGCGATCGTCTCGATCTTCTCGAGCAGCGGCGCCTCGTCGGGATAGAGGAACGTGAAGTCGGGTGCGCCCTCCTCGGCGGCGTCCCATACCGCCCGGGCGAGGTCCTCCGCTCCCCGGCCACCGTCGGTGAAATGGCGGGTGACGACCGCCGAGCGGGCGCCCGCAGCGAGCGCGACCTCCTGGATCGCGACCATCTCGGCCTCGGTGTCGGTCGGATAGGCGTTGATCGCCACGACCACCGGGACCTTGAACGCGAGGACGTTCTCGATCTGCTTGGCCAGGTTGGCCGCGCCCATCCGCACCGCCTCGACGTTCTCCTGGGTCAGCGCCGGATCGAGCGGCTTGCCGGCCACGATCCTGCCGACGCCGCCGTGCATCTTGAGCGCGCGGATCGTGGCCACGACGACCGCGGCGTCGGGGCGCAGACCGGAGGCCCGGCACTTGATGTTGAAGAACTTCTCGGCGCCCATGTCCGCCCCGAAGCCGGCTTCGGTGCATACGATCTCGTTCGTCGCAAGGGCGAGCCGGTCGGCGAGGACCGAGTTGTTGCCGTGGGCGATGTTCGCGAACGGCCCGCAGTGCACGAACGCCGGCCCGCCTTCGAGGGTCTGGAGCAGGTTCGGCTTGAGCGCATCCTTGAGCAGGACGGCCATGGCGCCGGCAACCTTGAGGTCTTCGGCGGTGATCGGCCGGCCGTCGCGGGTCGTCGCCATCACCATCCGGCCAAGCCGCTGCCGGAGATCGCGCAGGTTCGAGGCGAGGGCAAGGACAGCCATCACCTCGCTCGCCACGGTGATCTGCCACTCCGTCTCGCGCGGCACGCCGTTCTCTCGGCCGCCCAGGCCGATCACCGCGCGCCGGATCGCCCGGTCGCTGATGTCGACGACGCGGGGCCACAGGACCGACAGCGGATCGATCCCGAGCGCGTTGCCGTGGTGCAGATGGTTGTCGAGGAAGGCCGACCCGAGGTTGTGTGCCGCCCCGATCGCGTGCACGTCGCCGGTGAGGTGGAGGTTGAAGTCCTCCATCGGGATCACCTGGCTGTAGCCGCCACCCGCCGCGCCACCCTTGATCCCGAACACCGGCCCCAGCGACGGCTGCCGGATCGCCACGGCCGCCCGCCGCCCGATCGCGTTTAGGCCCTGGGTCAGCCCGATCGTCGTCGTCGTCTTGCCCTCGCCGAGCGGGGTGGGGCTGATCGCGGTCACGACGACGTACTTGCCGCGCGGGTTCAGCGCCTCCAGCCGTTCGATAGCGGCAAGCGAGACCTTCGCCTTGGTGGGTCCGTACAGCTCGATCTCGCCTTCACCGATGCCCAGATCGCGTGCCACCTCGTGGATGAGCCGCGGCTGCACGGACCGCGCGATGTCGAGGTCCGACGGGAACGCGGACGCGGTCATCGCGAGGCGCCCACCGAGCGGAGCGGTGCGGGTGCACCGCCGCGTCGCGCCGAGCCGGCCTGCTGCTGAGCCGCCCGAAGGAGATGGGTCAGCAGCAGCGCGTTGGTCACTGGACCCACACCGCCGGGCACCGGGGTGATCGCCGAGGCAACCGGCCGCGCGCTCTCCATGTCCACGTCGCCCACGATGCGGCCACCTACGACATTGATCCCGATGTCGACGACGACCGCTCCCCGCTTCAGCATGTCGCCCGTCACGAGGCCGGGCTTTCCCGCCGCGACCACCACGATCTCCGCCGAGCGGGTGACCGCCGCCAGGTCCTCCGTCCGCGAATGGCAGATCGTGACCGTCGCATGCTCACGCAGCAACAGGACCGCCGCCGGCTTGCCGACGACGTTCGACCTCCCGATGACGACGGCGCGCCGCCCCGCGATGGGGATGTCCGATCGCTTGAGGATCTCGACCGCGGCATGCGCCGTGGTCGGCAGGAAGCCGTCATAGCCCTGGGTCATCAGCCCGGCGTTCAGCGGATGGATGCCGTCGATGTCCTTGTCCGGGTCGAGCGTGTCGAGCACCGCCGACAGCGGGATTCGTTTCGGCAGCGGCATCTGGACGATGATCCCGTGAACTAGCGGGTCATCGTTGAGACGGCGGATGCGCTCGCGCAGCGCGGCGGTCGAGACGCGACCCGGGATCTCCACGAGCTCGCCGCTCACGCCCACGTTCCGGCAGCTCCGGAGGATCTGCTTGAGATAGACGATCGACGGCGCGTCGCGTCCCACGATCACCACCGCGATCCGCGGGGCGTGCCCGTGGCGCCGCTTGAACGAGGCGACGTCGTCGCGCACTGACGCCCGGATGTCGGCGGCGATCGGCGCTCCGTGGAGAAGTCGCGCGCTGCTCGGGCCGGCCACGCTCAGACCGGGCTGGCGACGGGCGCCGCGGCCAACGGCTCGCGGACCTCGCCTGACAGCACGACCTCGCGGGTCCGCTGGGCGAGCCGATCTATCTCGTGGAGCAGCGTGTCGACCCGCACCGTGGCCTCCCCGACGAACGGGTCGGACTCGTCGAGCGACGGCAGGTTCACGAGCACGTTCGCCGCGGCGCCCCGAGCGGCGGCGGCGGCGAGCATGGCCCCCACGTTGAGATCGCTCGATGCGTTCCGGTTGCTCCGGCCCGCAAGCGCCTCCGTGGCGAGCACCACCTCGAGGCACGCTTCGACGGTCTCCAGCGGCACCTCGGCCGCGCGCCTCGCCGCGTCCTGGAGCGCCTCCGTCCGGGCCCGACCGTCACCTTCGCCGTCCTTCGGGAGCTTGAGCGCCTGGGCGAACCGGGCGTAGGCGACCGCGTCCGAATCCGCGAGCTCGACGAACCGCTCGGCAAGGTAGCGACCGCGGTCGCGGAGCTCGACGTGAAGTGCCGCGTGCTCGGCGTACCTCGGCCGGTCCTGGCTCAGCGACGCGACCATCGCAACGAGCGCCGCGGCGAGACCTGCTGCGACCGCCGACGCGCTGCCGCCTCCCGGAACCGGATCAGCGGACGCGAGCCGTTGGAGGAAGTCGCGGACGGTGAGCGCCCCAAAGGACGAAGCGTCGGTGCCGTTCACCTGCCGATTGTAGGCAGCCCCCGGGCCGCCCGGGGGACGCGGCCTCAATCCGCCCGTAGCCGACCGCGTTCGCGAGACGTCGGGCCGGGGCGAGCGCGGTACCGGCGCGCTCGCCCCGCTCCGACGCGGGACCGCTGACCGGGGAGGACGGTCGCGGCGGGTCGTGCGCTCAGGCCGCGGTTCGGGCCGCTTCGTCGAGCCCCTCGATCGCCCACCGCCGGGTGCGATGCCGGAAGCTGAGGGTGATTCTCGCCAGTGGCGTGACGACCTCGAAGACGGTTCGAGGTCCGATCACCACGGGATAGGCGGAGGACTCCTCGCGAACTGCCGCGACGGCAACCACGGGCAGGACCCGTTCGCCCCAGGTGATCTCCCGGGGACGGCCATCGAACCAGTTGGTCCGGACTTCGACATTGACGGGCGCGACACGGATCATCGCCATCTCGCATGGCTCCTTTCGATGTGCCGTCGCGCCGTCGGTGGGGGCACCGGGGGGGACAGAACATCTGTTCGATTGCACCGACACTAGACCGAACAGGTGTTCGATGTCAAGCGTCGTCGGGCACAGCATCCGGCTCGTCCGTGTCATCTAGGCTGTCACGAGGGCCGGGCCCGTCACGTCTCGGCAGGGGAACTGCGAGATCGGCCGCGTGCACCCCGCGGCTTTCCACCGCACTGCCCATGTCGCGTTCGAATGGCGCCGGCAGCCCGGTCCCGAGCAGGCGGGCGCGCGTGACCGCACGCTCGCCGTAGCGGCGGCGCAGCCCATCCGCAGCTTCTACGGCGCGACGGCGCCGATCGTCGAGCGGCCCGAACAGCGGGAGCTGGTCGGGCGCGCCGAGGTTCGATGCCGTTACCCCCAGCAACCGCACGCGGATCCCGCGCACCTCCGGGGCGGCGAGCTCGAGCGCCGTCCGCCAGATCGGCTCGGTGAGGTCGGTCGGCTCATCTAGCGTGCGCTGTCGGGTGATCGTCCGGAACGACGAGTCCCGGACCTTGACCGCGATGGTGCCGGCCTTCACGCCGCTCGCGCGCAACCGGCCGGCGACGCCGTCGGCCATCGCGAGCAGGGTGCGCTCGATCGTCTCGCGATCGGAGGTGTCGACGTCGAACGTGTGCTCATGGCCGATCGACTTGGCTGCCTCGGGATCCTCGACCGGATCGGGATCGATGCCCCTGGCGCGATCGGCCAGCGAGGCACCGTGCTTCCCGAACCGGCGAATCAGGACATCCGCAGGGAGCCCGGCAAGGTCGCCGATCGTCATGACGCCGTAGTCGCGCAGCGCCGCCGCCGTCCGGGGGCCTACGCCCCACAGCCGGGAGATCGCCAGCGGCGCGAGGAACGCCGCCTCGTCTCCGGGGACCACCACGACGAGGCCGTCGGGCTTACGCAGGTCGCTCGCGATCTTGGCCACGAGCTTCGTCGACGCGACGCCCACGCTGATCGTCAGGCCCAGCTCGACGCGCACCGCCGACTTGATGGTCCTCCCCACGGACTGGCCATCACCGAACAGCGCGCGGGAGCCCGTGACATCGAGAAACGCCTCGTCGATCGAGAGCGGCTCCACGAGCGGTGTGTAGCGGCGCAGGATCGCCATGACCTCGCGGCTGACCCGTTGGTACTTCGCGCCGTCGACCGGAAGGAAGACGCCGTCCGGGCAGAGCCGGCCGGCGCGGCGCAGCGGCATCGCCGAGTGGACTCCGAACCGGCGCGCCTCGTAGCTCGCGGCACTCACCACACCACGATCGGTCGGGCCGCCACCGCCCACGATCACCGGCCGCCCGCGCAGCTCAGGCCGGTCGCGCTGCTCGACCGAGGCGAAGAACGCATCGAGGTCGACGTGGAGGATGGTCCGGCCAAGGGCGGCGTTCACCCCACGATGATGGCCCCGCCGTCCATCGGCGCGCCGCTATGCTCGGCCGGTGGAGCGCCGCCCCCTCGTTCCGGCCGCGCTCGCTGCCGTTGCCGCGCTTGCCACGGTGGCGGCCGTGTCGTGGCGGGCGGCCCAGGAGCATCGGGGGCTCGATCTCTCGGACCTGCGCTCCGTCGTTCTGGTCTCGGTCGCCGTCTGGATTGCCGCCGCCGTCATGACGCGACGCGCAGGTTGATCGCGGACCGTCAGCTCAGCCCTTGGGCTCGACGATGATCGTGACCTCCGGCGTCATCCCCTGGAAGACCTTGATCGCGACCTTGTAGGTGCCGAGCGACTTGAGCGGCTCGTCGAGCTCGATCTTGTGGCGATCGACCGTGATGCCGCGTCGCCCGAGGGCATCGGCGATGTCCTTGGGCGTGATCGAGCCGTAGAGCTTTCCGCCTTCGCCCACCTTGACGCCCATCGTGAGGGTGGTGCTGGCGATGCGGGTGGCGGCGATCTCGGCCTCCTCCCGCTCGCGCTGACGCTTCTCCTCGCGACTGGCGATGTCGTGCTGCCACGCGCGGTATGCGCCACCCGCGGCCGGGACGGCCAGCTTGCGAGGGATCAGGAAGTTCGTGGCGTAGCCGTCGGCGACGGTCTTCATCTCGCCGCTCTTGCCGAGCGTGCTGACGTCCTGGGTGAGAATGACCTTCACGCGAGCGTTTCCTCCCTGGTGATCCAGCGGCGCAGGCGCGGAGCGAGCCCGGTGCTCTCGACAGCGCCGCCGACGGCCGCAAGGGCTCCGGGCACACGCCGGATGACCCGCCGCACGGGCCCCGGCGTCAGCCGGCGGATCTGGCCAACGTCCGAGTCGAACGCCGCCTGGTCGATGCCGAGCTCCTCGAGCTTCTCCTCGATGAGCCAGCGCGGGATGCCATCGAGGAACACGTCGACGGCGAGCGCGATGACCACGAGGTCGTCCAAGCCACCGATGACCGGCACGTCGTCGGGCACGAGGTCGCGTCCGAGCATCAGGTAGCCGAGCGCGCCGCCGAGCAGCGCCTTGCGCGACGGGGGCACCCGGTCATCCAGCGCAAGCGACACGATCAGCCTGCCGTAGCTCGGCACGCGGCTGGCCACGGGCAGCAGGGCCAGCAGGCCGAAGGCGCGACGAGCCGCCCCGCCGGCGCTCCGGCCGCGCTTCGCCTCGACGTCCTCCCTGGTCTTGTCGGCCATCGATCCCCCACCTGCACCCGCGCTCGGCGCGACGCGACCGATCGGGGAGAGGGAAGTCTAGCAGCCGGTCAGCGCGGCCCCTTCCGGCCTGCTGGCAGGCCCACAGCCGCTGGCTTGACATCGAACGTACGTTCGGTATGATGCGTGAAAAGGAGGGCTGGGTGACGAAGCACGACGCAGAGCGGAAGGTCAAGATCCTCGATTTCATCGCCGCGACGCTGCGCGCTCGAGGCTATCCGCCCTCGGTCCGCGAGATCGCCCGAGCCGTCGGCCTTGCCTCCACGTCCGCGGTCCACCACCACCTCCAGATCCTCGAGCGCGAGGGGTACCTGGAGCGAGGCGCCGCGCAGTCGCGTGCCATCAGACTCACGCCGACCGCGGCGCTGCGTCTGGGCCTCTCGAGCGAGCTTGTGCCGCAGAGCACGGCGCCCGAGGCGCATGTCCTGCCGATCGTCGGCGAGATCGCCGCCGGCGGGCCGATCGAGGCGTACCAGGACGCGTCGGAGACGATGGCGGTCCCCGACGTCCTCGCGCCCAGCGGGGACGCCTACGTCCTCAAGGTCCGCGGTGACTCCATGATCGGCGCGCTCATCGCGGATGGGGACTTCGTGCTGATCCGCCCCCAGGCGACAGCCCGCAACGGCGACATCGTCGTCGCCCAGGTCGAGGAGAACGCGGTGACGCTCAAGACGTTCTTCAAGGAGAAGGACCGCGTCCGCCTGCAGCCGGCCAACCCGGCCTATCCGGCGCAGTACTACGACGATGTGCGGATTCAGGGCAAGCTCATCGGGGTCATCCGCCGCCTGGATTGACGGTCTGGTCGCAGAGCTTCCCCACAACCCGTCCACAGGGCGCACGCGGGCGGGTGAATCCTGTGGACGGAGTTCGTTCATAAGGCCCTTCCCGACGAGGGCCGTCGGCCTGACAGTCGAGCTGTCACAGCCCGTGTCCATCGTGGAGTCATGATCGAACGTCTGCCGCCGCAGTCACTCGACGCCGAGCAGTCGGTGCTCGGGGCCATCCTCATCGATCGCGATGTCGTGGTCGAGGTCGCCGAGTTCCTCCGACCGGAGGACTTCTACCGCCAGGCGCACGCCACCGTGTATCGCGCCATCGTCGACCTGTTCGAGCGCCGCGAGCCGATCGACATCGTGACGGTCGCGGAAGTCCTCGAGCGCAGCGACGAGCTGGAGGCGATCGGCGGCCGCGCGTACCTGTCCACGCTCTCGAACCACACGCCCACCGCCGTCCACGCCGTGCAGTACGCACGGATCGTGGAGCGCAAGGCGGTGCTGCGGAACCTCATCGCAGCGGCGGGCAAGATCGCGGGCATCGGCTACGAGGACCCGGCCGAGATCCAGGAGGCGATCGACCGCGCTGAGGCGGAGCTGTTCCAGGTCAGCAACCGCCGCGTGTCTGCCGGCTTTAGCCAGCTCAAGGACCTGCTCCATGAGGCATACGACAGGCTCGACTACCTGCACGCTCACCGCGGCGAGATCAGCGGCGTCCGGACCGGCTTCCAGGACCTCGACGCGCTCACGACTGGGCTCCAGAAGAGCGACCTCGTGATCGTTGCGGCGCGTCCGTCGGTTGGAAAGACGAGCTTCGCGCTGAACGTCGCGGAGCACGCCGCCGTCAAGGAGCGCCGCACCGTCGGCGTGTTCAGCCTCGAGATGAGCAAGGAGCAGCTCGTCCTCCGCCTGCTCTCGAGCGTCTCCAACATCGACTCGCAGCGGCTTCGGACGGGCTTCCTCGAAGAGCTCGACTTCGCCCGCATCGCCCCGGCGATGAACGCCCTCTCCGAAGCGCCCATCTACATCGATGACACGCCCAACATCTCGACGATGGAGCTCCGGACAAAGGCCCGGCGCCTGCAGGCCGAGGCCGGTTTGGACCTCGTCGTGGTGGATTACCTGCAGCTCATGCAGGCATCCACCCAGTCGCGCGACTCGAACCGGGTCCAGGAGGTCTCCGAGATCTCGCGCGGCCTCAAGGCGCTGGCCCGCGAGCTATCGGTGCCGGTGATCGCGTTGTCCCAGCTGTCGCGCCAGCCGGAAATGCGGGAATCGAAGGAGCCCCGGCTGTCGGACCTTCGCGAGTCCGGGGCCATCGAGCAGGACGCGGACCTGGTCATGTTCCTGTGGCGCGACAAGGAGCGCGGCCACGAGGATCAGGACGCGGACGGCGAGGTGATGAACCTCAAGCTCGCGAAGCACCGGAACGGTCCAACCGGTGAGATCCAGCTCTGGTTCAGGAAGCGGCAGACCCGGTTCGTGAGCTATGCGGGCGAGCGATTTGCGGAGGCGAGCTAGGGCCTCAGCCTTCGTACTCGAACCCGATCTTCAACTCCACCCGGTACTCGACGATCTCGCCGTTCTCCACGACCGCGCTCGATTTCACGACGTCGACCGTCTTGATGTTCCGCACGGTCCGAGAAGCGGTCGCCACCGCCTGACGTGCCGCATCGCTCCAGGACCGTGGGCTCGTGCCGACCATCTCCCGGATGATGATGATCCCGCTCATCCAATCACTCTCCCCTGACAAGTCGCATCCTGTCGTGGCCCATGGCCCTCCTCGCACACCATGAGGCCGGCCCTCCTCTGGCCGGCCTCGGGCGCGGACGGGCGGAGCGAGGTCGTCACACGGTGACGGGTGTCGCCTCCGAACCGGCACGGACCTTGTCGAAACAGGAGCTGCAATAGACGGGTCGATCGTTGCGCGGGGCAAACGGCACGACCGCCTGCCCTCCGCAGGCGCCGCATACCGCTGCGTGGAACTCGCGCGGGCCGCTGCCGGTGCGTGCCCGCTTGGCCGCCGCGCGGCACGAGGGACAGCGCTGCGGGTCGTTCTGAAGCCCCTTGCTGGCGAAGAAGGCCTGCTCACCCGATGAGAAGAGAAACTCCTCCGCACAGTCGCGACACGTCAGCGTCCGATCCTCGTACATCCTCCCGCTCCTCCCTGGCGCGCGGCACCGTGGCGGAATCCGGCCGGAGTTGGGGACCGATCAGAGCGCGCGCGGGAACGCAGGTGCGAGGTTCGCGTCGCTCCGGCCGGCATCCGGCCCGGAACTCATAGCGGCGAGAATACGGCGACAGTCAAGCCGGGAACAGAGCCGCGAAACCGATGCATGTCCTGAACGATCCGGTCATATTCTGTGGCCGAGGGTTGCAAACTTGGGCAAAGGAAATCCATTCGAGGTACCGAGGGTGACCAGGAATCAACCGGGGCGGAACCGTCGGCGGGCCGGGGGCGTCTCGACGCCCATGCCCATTGCACGCCGTCTGCCCATGCTCATCATCGGGGCCGCGCTGATCGCGGGTGCCTGCGCATCCGGATCTCCACCCTCGGCATCGCCGACGCCATCAGCGTCGACCGGGTCCACGCCGACCCCTTCCACAGCGCCGGGGGCGATCGAGCACCTGACGGGCCCCGCCGACGTGGTCCTCCGGTACGAGGAGGGCGGCGGCGGCATGATGCTCGAATGGACGCTCGCGCAGGCGCCGATCTTCACCCTGTACGGGGACGGAACGGTCATCTTTCGCGACCCGGCGAGGCAGGCCCCGGCCGATGCCGGCGGACGACTCGTCTATGACCCCCTGCGGACGGCAAAGCTGAGCGCGGAGCAGATGCAGTCGCTGCTCGCGTTCGCGATCTCGGAGGGGGGCCTCGCGGTGGCGAGGGACCGCTACGACAACCCGATGATCGCCGACGCGGGCAATGCGACGTTCACGATCAACGCGGGCGGACGGACCAAGCAGGTAACGGTGTATGCCCTGAGCGAGAGCGACACCAGCGCGCCCGACCAGGGCAGCCGGGCGCAATTCCTTGCCCTCGCCCAGCGTCTTCGGAACTTCGACGAGAACGGCAAGGTCCCCACGGCGGAATACGTCCCGACGGCGTGGCAGGTGAGCCTGATTGAAGGGGGAGCGCCCCTTCAGATGCATCCATGGCCCTGGCCTGAGCTGACACCAAAGGACTTTGTCGCCGGAGCGCAGGAGCCGACACTGCCCGGTTTCCCGCACCGGGTGATGACAGCGGACGAGATCGCCCTCCTCGATCTCGGCGAGCTCAAGGGCGGCCTCATGGGGTACTACGTCGAAGGGCCGGATGACAAGCCGTACAGCGTCGTCGTCAGGCCGCTCCTGCCCGACGAGGAGAGCTGAACCGGCGGCGCCCGGCGGCAGACGCTGGCTGACTCGCAGCTAAGCCGGAGTTGAGTCCAGCGCCCCACCATTGCCCCATGAGGCTGCCCGACCGCACGCCCGTTGACACTCGCTGGGAGCCGTCCGTATCGTTCAACCCATCCGAACCGGCCGCGACGGCCCAGGGACGCGCCGTCCGGGCATTGGTCCCCGTGGGTCCGGGTCGGCCGGCGGCTGGGCCGCCGACACTCGACGCAATCGTGGAGCGCCTTCCGGTGAGCGGGTACCCCATCCAGCCCGCCAAGGTGCAGCGTCCGGCATTGCGGGACCAGACCCTCGCCCGCGATCGGCTATTGGATTGGCTGCAGCTCAAGGTCCACCACCGGGTCGTCCACGTCATCGCCGAAGCGGGCTACGGGAAAACCACCCTCCTGGCCGACTTCTCGCGTCGAACCCGCCTGCGCATGCTGTGGTACCGGCTGGACGCCCAGGATCGCAGCTGGGTCGCCTTCCTCAGCTATCTCGTGGCCGCGGGGCGTGTACAGGACGAGGCGTTCGCTCCGGCTACGGGCGATCTGCTCCGGGAGCTCGGGACAGGCGGGCCATCGATGGATCCCGTCCTCGAGACCTTCATTCGCGAGCTACAGCCACTCGGCGAGGCCGGCGCGGTCGTCGTGCTCGACGACTTCCACGCTGTCGACGACGCACCGGACGTCCGGCACATCATCCGCGCCCTCCTGCAACACGCTCCCGAGCGCGTCAGCTTCGTCCTCGCGAGTCGCCGGGAGCCTGGTCTCCCCGTAGCCCGTCTGCGGGCGCTAGGCGAAGTGGCCGAGCTCCACACCGACGACCTCCGCTTCAGCGAAGAAGAGACCGAGCGACTGTTCCGTGACACCTACGGGCGGCCGCTTGAACCAGATGTCCTTACCGACCTGTCACAGCGAACCGAGGGCTGGGCCGCGTCCCTTCAGCTGGTCCACTCGGCAATCCAGGCGCGGTCCGCCGGCGAAATCCGGTCGTTCGTGCGCTCGCTCTCCGGTGCCGATGGGGATCTCCACGACTACCTCGCCGAAGAGGTCGTCGGCACCCTCCCGGACGATCTTCAGGGTTTCCTCATGCGAGTGGCGCTGTTGCAGGAGCTCGAGCCCAGCCTCATGGAGACCGCGTCTGGACGGACCGCATCCGACGTAGGCCGCCTGGCGCTGGAGGGTGAGCGCTGCGGTCTCCTCGTCCGCGGTCCCGATCGGCACACATCCAATCGTGGCATCCACCCGCTCGTCCGGCAGTTCCTGCGGCACCGTCTCGAGCGCGAGATGGGCGCCGACGGGGTCAGGTCGCTTCACCTCGCCATCGCGCGCGAACATTACGAACGGTGGACTGTCGCGTGCCATCACTTCGCGGAGGCAGGCGAGCCCGCGGAGGTTCATCGATGCCTCGAGGCCTCCGTTCGCGCAATCCTCGGCGCGGGCCCCTTCCAGCTCGCCGCCTCATACATCCGCGACTTCCCACCGACGGCGTGGACGGCACCCCTCGCGATGATCCAGTCGCGCGCAGAGTATCAAGCCGATCATCACACCGCCGCTGTTCGCCTCGCAGAACAGGCATTTGAGATCGATCGGAGTGCGCTGACGGCCCAAAACCTAAGCGCCGTCCACACCCTAACTGGCGATCTCGGTAAGGCCGTGGAAGCACTTGAGCACGTACCACGGGCGACAGGCGACCCAATCCTTCGCGACATAATGGCCGCTAGTGGGGATGTCCTTCAAATCAGCCTCCGCGGCGACATAGGTGACTTTGTCGACCGCGTGGAGCAGATGGCGGAGAGACAACGGACCGCCGGATTGTGTCACTACGAAGGCATCAGCCTACTCAACGGCGCGGCGAGCCTACGTGCACAGGGGCACGCTTCGAGAGCTCTGCAGTTCAGCACCCGCGCGGTGGAGGCCCTCATCAAGAGTGGGTCCGCGCGCGAACGGATCGTCGCTGAGGTCGCAAGTACTTGGGCACTTGCGCACTTGGGAGAGGCTACTCAGTTCGAGGCCGCGTACGAGGATGTCTTGCGGGCTCTCGAAACTCGAATTCAGGCAGATGCCTTGTCCGAGCTCGCGTCCATCGATGTCTGGTACGGGGACGGCCGACGGGCCAAAGAGATCCTCGACTTGGCGAGCCAAACCGTCCACGGCAACGCGGATCATGGGGAATTCACGCGCTTGGCGCGCTTGGAGTTATTGGCCCGGCAAGGCAATGTCCGGGAAGCCCAAGATGTGGCCGCGGGAATGACCCTCGGTGTGCTGAGCACCGAATCTGCGCATCTTGCCCATCAACTTGCTGTGAACGCGAACCTTGCGGTTCAACTGCGGAATCCTAACGCTCCGGCGCTAATAACCGAAGTCATTGCGCTCGCCCGGAGTCAACGCGCTTGGTTTTGGGTAAGGTACTGCGAGGTCCTTCGCGCCTTCTCGATGCAAGAGGAGCGTGTAACGATCCCCGCCTCTGTCGTTGAAGAGCCCGTCTACTTGTCGATTCTTGCAGAATTCGTCGCGAGTGCCCTTGATCGCGTAGGGCCCGCCGATATCGACATCATCGCGACGGAAGCGCGCTTGCGACCCACGCGATGGCGGTCAGCGTTGCGAACCACGGCCGCGCTGACCCGTGCAAGCGCCCGATGGCGCGCATCGCAGTTGCTCGACGACATCGGCCAGCCCAGCGACGTTCCATTGCTGCGAGAAGTCGCCAACTCAGCGAAGTCAGGATCGGCTTACCGGAGCCTGGGACGCCGTCTCTCGAGAAAGCTGGCGGATGTCGTCAAGGTGGAGGACCAGGGGAGGATAGCGGTCATCATTGGAGGAACACGCCACGAAGGCACGTCGATCCGGCGCAAGGTACTGGCTCTGCTGTGCTACCTCCTCACGCGATCTTCATTCTCGGCGACTCGTGACGAGGCACTGGAAGCTCTGTGGCCCGGCCTCGAACCTGTGGTTGCTGTTAACTCGCTGAACCAGACGGTCTACTTCCTTCGTCGAGTTATCGAACCGGGGTACTCCGAAAAGACTTCGCCCGGATTCGTGAATCTCGATTCCAACGTCATTTGGCTTGATGCCGACCTGATCCGGTCAAGATCGGCGGATTGCTGGCGGATCATTCGCGGAACCGGCGATCGACTCGGTCCCGCTGAAATTGAAAGCCTTGCCCAGACTTATCACGGACGATTCGCGATGGACTTCGCGTACGAGGAGTGGGCCATCTCCTACCGAGAGGCGCTCCACGCGGCCTACCTGCAGGTGCTTGAGAACGCGATTGCTGCGGACACCGGGTCCGGACACTTTGATCGTGGAATCTCGCTCGCGCGACGTGGCCTCCTCGTAGATCCAGCCGCCGACAACTTGGAGGCCTCACTCATTCGGCTCTACAAGATGTCAGGGGCTCACGCGGCGGCAGCCGAGCAATATGGTCACTACGCAGCGGTATTGAGACACGAACTCGGAATCGACCCACCCACGATTGAGGCAGTTTGAGCTAGATAGGTACAGTTCCGTATTGACCGTCATGGTCTGGCCTCCCTATAGTTCCGGCTACTTCCAGTACTTACGTACTAGGAGACGACAGACGCTCGGACGCGCAGAAGCACTACCTGAAATGGGCACTTAGGGTGGAGCGGAGCGATTAGTGCAACCGACCGACCTAACAGTCAGGTCGGTTTTCGTGTCTTTTGGACACGAGGGCCGCGAGGAGGATCGAGCGTGGGACCCCATTTCGCAGTTAAGCCGTGGCAAGCGGTAGACCAAGCATGAAAGCGCGACTCTTCCGTATCGTCAGCACCCTTTCGGCCATTTCCGCTCTGGTAGTCGCGGGGGGCGCGTCAGTCCAGGGCTTCTGAACAGATACGTTCGTCACCCCTTGAATCGCCTCCCGGAGACCGTAGACTCGCGGTAGGAATTGGCGACAGGGCGGAATGCCGAAGTATCTGAAGCTGTACATCCTTGGGCTCGTGGCGGCAAGTGCGATTGCACTGCTGGCCGCTAGCCTTGTTTTTGCTGGTCGACCTGGCTGGCCCCTAGGTATCCATCCGGACATTGGCCTTCCTGTCGGCACTTCTGCCGAACATCATGTGATCGCAGGTTTGTGCTTCTGGACAGCGGTGACCATCTTGGCGTCCTCACTACCCGTCCGGATGCCGCGAGGGACCGTTGTAGGCGTCGCGATCGCGCCCATCGTCGCCGCGATGGCGCTCGGAGGACCAGTGGCGGCTGGCGTGGTAGCAGCCGTCGGAACGACGGAGCTTCGCGAACTGCGCCGACGCATCCCTTGGTATGGGACGCTCGCGAACCACGCTGCCATCATGCTGCCTGCGGTAACCGGAGCCATCGCGTCCGAAGTCCTGGTTGACCGCGACGGCGGATCTCTGTTGAGTTTCGGCTCGACTCTGGTCGGCGCGGGTGTCATGTTCGCCCTGAACGTCACTATTACTGCCTCACTCGTCGCGATGCGGACGCAGCAGTCCGTTGCGGTCGTGTTCTTGGGCGATCTAAGGGGGTTCGGCGCGAACCTCGTAGCCCTCGCCCCGCTCGCTTGGCTCATGTCACGCGTCTACTTGCTGCCCGGCGGCGCCGGCTGGTGGGCAACCCTGCTGTTCGCGCTCCCTCTCTACACAACTCGGGGTGCGCACCACCGTTTCGTGGAGATGCGCGACATGTTCACCCAGACCATTGGCGCGCTTGCCGAAGCCGTGGACAAGCGCGATCCGTTCACGAGCAAGCACAGCCATCGGGTGAAGCAGATCGCCGTGGATATCGGGCGCGAGATGCGGGTCAACGAGGCCGAGCTGGAGGCGCTGGAGTGGGGCGGCCTGCTGCACGACGTCGGCAAGATCGGGGTGCCGGATGCGGTCCTGCTCAAGCAGGATCGGCTGGTTCGCGAGGAGCGGATGATCATGAACGCGCACCCGGTGCTCGGTGCGCAGATCATCGCCCCGGTCACCAAGCTCGCCCCGGAACTGCCGATCATTCGCCATCACCACGAGTGGTACAACGGCTCGGGCTACCCGGATCGGCTGATCGGCGACGAGATCCCGAAGCTGGCCCGCATCCTTCATGTGGCCGACGCGTTTGAGGCCATGACGGCCGCCCGGCCGTACCGCATGACGCCGCTCACGGCGGAGCAGGCGCTCGCCGAGCTCCGCAAGTTCGCCGGCATCCAGTTCGATCCGGTCGTGGTCGACGCGTTCGTCCGGACGGCCTGGGTCGATGGCGTGTCCGACCCGGGTGGCCAACTCGAGCGGCGCCCGATCCCGCTCATCGCGCAGGCGGCCAACCGCATGACCACCAACCCCGACACGAACCTCGCGACGACCGATCCGGCCTGACCGCCGGAGGCCCCGCGAGCACACCGTGGCACGGCATGATTCGGGCATGCCGATCATCCCCGGAGCGACCATGGTCGGCCGCCTGGCACCCAGGCGGGTGATGGCTCGGTGCTGATCGGCGGAATCGTCCTCGGGCTCATTCTCGGCCTTGCAGTCGGCGGCACCATCTGGAACCTCGGGCGGGTGCGCCTCCAGCGAGTGGCGTTCCTGTTCGGGGCGGTGATCGTCCGGTTCGCGACAGAGGCCGCGATCGGCGCGGGGATCGACCTCGCCGAGCTCCTCCGCCTGCCGCTGTTCGGCCTCGCCTACGCGATGCTGCTCTTCGGGCTGTGGTGGAACCGCGCACAGCCGGGGCTGAGCCTCGCGTTCGTCGGCATTCTCAGCAACGCGATCGCGATCGTCGCCAACGGCGGCCGGATGCCGATCTGGCGACCGAGCCTCGACGCCGCGGGCTTCGAGCCCGACCAGATCCGCTCGGCCTTCCACACGATCCTGCCGCCCGAGCTCAATGCCGACTTCCTGTTGCGGGCGGGACCGCTGGCCGACGTCATCCCGATCCCCTTCCCCATCGTCCAGAACGTCGCGTCGATCGGCGACCTGTTCCTCTCGGCGGGGCTTGCGTTCTTCCTGTTCGCCACGGTGGTCAGGTCGCCTCAGGAGCTCGACGAGGACGAGCTGGCGGCCGTTCGCGAGCGGCTCGAGGATCTGATGCGCGGCGAGGGAGCAGCACGGCGCGAGACCCGGGTCGGGCTGCGATCGGACCCGGCGCTGGCGCCCGGCCTCGCGCAGGCCGCCGCGCTCGAGCGGCCGCGCGTCCTGGGTGCCTCCGGCTCGGGACTTGCCGCACCGGCCCGGCAACCCGTCGACGTCGTGGGGACCTCGACGGTGGTCGCCCGCCCCGTGGTCCCGCCACTCGTCGAGCGCGCCAGACGACATCCGTACATCAGGCTCGCGGTCAACCCGTCGTTCTCGGCGCTTTGGGCCGGGCAGCTGGTCAGCCTCTTCGGAGACCGGATCCATCAGATCGCGCTGGCGTTCCTCGTGCTGAACACGACCGGATCCGCGCTGGCGACGGCCTCGGTGTTCATCGCGGCGACACTCCCGAACCTCCTGTTCAGCCCGTTGGCGGGAACGTTCGTCGACCGCTGGGATCATCGCGAGGTCCTGGTCGTGAGCGACCTGCTGCGGGCGGGCCTCGTGCTCCTCGTTCCGGTGGTGGCAGTCATCAACCTGGTGCTGGTCTATCCGCTGATCTTCCTGATCACCACGGTCTCGATCTTCTTCCGACCCGCGCGCGTCGCGGTCCTGCCGCGCATCGTGCGCGAGGACGAGCTGCTGCCCGCGAACTCGGCGATGTGGATCGGCGAGACGATGGCCGACGTCATCGGCTACCCGCTCGCTGGGTTGTTCGTGGCGTTCCTGGGTGCCGCCCTGCCGCTCGCCTTCTGGATCGACGCCGCGACGTACCTGGCGTCCGCCGCGCTGCTCTGGACGGTGGTCGTCCCGCCCGTGGCACGCGAGGCCCGCGAGCCCTCCGCGCGCCCGAGCTTCTTCGCCGAGATGGGCATGGGCTGGGGCTTCCTGCGCCGCGACACCGCGCTGTTCGCGAACACGCTGCAGGCGACCGTCGCCCAGTTCACGCTCGGCATCCTGCTCGCGCTGACGGCGGTCTACGCCAAGGAGTCTTTGGAGCCGGCGGGCTTTCAGCCGGAGGCCGTGTATGCGTTCCTGGAAACGAGCACAGGGGTCGGCAACCTGCTGGGCGGGGTGTTGATCGGGCTCATCGGCGCCCGCCTGGCGCGCGGCAGAACGGTGATCGTGGGCTATGCGGCGGCCGGCATCGCGATTGCCCTGCTGGGGCTGACGAACCAGCTCCCGCTCGCGCTGGGGTTCACGCTGGGCATCGGCGTGGCGAACATGGTGTTCGTGATCCCGAGCCAGACGATGTTCCAGGAGCGTACGCCGGCCGACCTGATCGGGCGCGTGGTGGGCTTCCGGTTCGCACTCGTCTTCGGCTCGATGACGCTCGCGATGGGCGTGGGTGGTGTCCTCGGCGAGGTCTTCGGCCCAGCTCCGGTGATCGCCGTGTTCGGGCTGCTCACGATGGGCGCCGGTCTGGCCGGATTGTTCTTCCCCGCCGTTCGGGACGCCTGAGCTCGGGTACACTGGCGCCCGCCGCGGGCCCCCGAAGATCGGTGCGCCCCGACAGGAGATCCACCCGACGATGACCGAGCGACGAGACGGCGTGCCCGACGATCCCGGAACGCCGGAGCCGGAGGAGACGCTGCCCGACCTGGGGGCGGACGAGCCGGTGGTCGAGTCCGACATCCTGGAGGACATCTCGGCGACCGAGCCGCTGCCCGCGGTCGTCCCTCCGATGCCCAGCGCGCCCGATCCACCGTCGCAGAGCCGGCGTCCGATGCGGCCCGACGAGCGCCGGGCCGCGCGCCGCCCCACCGCGGCGCCCGCGCCGCGACCATCTGAGCAGGCAGTCCACATCGAGGATCGGGCCTCGCGAGTCTTCGTGCTCGCCGCGATCGCGATCTTCACGCTGATCCTGCTCAACGCGCTGCTGGCCGGCCAGGGCGGCATGCTGGATCCGGATCCCAGCCCGACGCCGGTCCCGAGCGCCACGCCCAGCCCGCCGGCGAGTTCCAGCCCGTCCGCCTCGCCCTCGGCCTCGCCCTCGGGGAGCACGTCGCCGAGCCCGTCGCCGAGCCCGTCCGCCAGCGGTTCGTCGCCGGCCGGCTCGGCCGCGACGAGCCCCAGCCCGACATCGAGCGCCGCTCCGTCCTGAGGCGCCTGATCCGCCGAGCGTATCCTCGGGCCATGCCGGAGACGCCCGAGGAGGCGCGCGCCGCGATGATCGAGCGGCAGCTGCGCGCTCGTGGCATGCGCGACGAGAGGGTCCTTGCCGTGCTTGGCGAGCTGCCGCGGCATCGGTTCGTGCCACCGGGGCAGCGCGATCTGGCATACGCCGACGGCGCGCTGCCGATCGGCGCCGGCCAGACGATCAGCCAGCCGTATGTCGTCGCCCGGATGACCGAGCTGCTCGGCACCGAGCGGGACGACCGGATCCTGGAGATCGGCACGGGCTCGGGCTACCAGGCGGCGGTGCTGGCGAAGCTGGGCTGCCGCGTCGTGAGCTACGAACGCCAGCCCGAGCTGGCGGAATCGGCACGGCTGCTCTTCGCGGAGCTGGGGCTGGAATCGGCCATCGATGTTCGCGTCGGCGATGGCAGCTCGGGTGACCCGGCTGGCGGGCCGTGGGACGGGATCATCGTGACTGCCGCCGCGCCCGGGGTGCCGCCCGGCCTGCGCGAGCAGCTGGCGGACGGCGCCCGCCTGGTCATCCCGGTGGGCCGGCGGGAGCAGCAGGAGCTGCTCGTCGTGGAGCGGCGAGGCGACGAGTGGCTCGAACAATCGGACGGGAGCGTCGTCTTCGTGCCGCTCGTCGGTGAGGGCGGCTTCCCCGGCTGACCGAGCCTCGGAGACCGCTGGTACATCCAGCGGGTTGCACGGTGCGCGCACGCACCCCGAGACTGCGATCCGTGGTCGTGCTGTTCGGTTCTGCGGTCTTCGTCGCCGCGGGTCTCGTCTTTCTCGTGCAGCCCATGACGGCCAAGATGCTGCTCCCCACGTTCGGCGGCTCGCCACAGGTCTGGACTGCGGCGATGGTCTTCTTCCAGGGGGGCGCTGCTCGCGGGCTACGCGTGGGCGGACATCTCGGTCCGCAGGTTCGGCCGGCGTCAACCGCTGGTCCACATCGTCCTGCTGCTCCTGCCGGCGCTCGTCCTGCCGATCGGGCTGCGGGGCCTCGATGCCGCAGGGAGCCTGCCGCCGGCGGCTGCGGTCGTGGCCATCCTCCTTGTCAGCGTGGGCGCGCCCTATGTCGCGGTGTCCGCCACGAGCCCGCTGCTGCAGCGCTGGTTCTCGGGCGCGGGGCACGCCGCGGCGCGGGACCCGTACTTCCTGTACCCGGCGGGGAACGTCGGGAGCCTGCTGGGCCTGCTGGGCTATCCGCTCCTGATCGGGCCACGGCTCCCGGTGGCGGCGCAGGGCGTCGTCTGGTCGGCGGGCTACCTAGCGTTCGCCCTGCTCTGCGCGGCGTGCGCGATCGTGCTGGTGCGCAGCCCGCGCGTGGCTGCGCCACTCGACGAAGCGTCGGCTGAGGCGCCGGCGGAGGCCCTCTCATGGCGGCGCCGGCTCGGCTGGCTGGTGCGCGCGTTCGTCCCTTCGAGCCTGATGCTGGGCGTCACCACGTACAGCGCGACGGATGTCGCCGCCGTGCCGCTGCTCTGGGCGATCCCCCTGTCGCTCTATCTGGCCTCGTTCGTCGTGGCGTTCAGCCGACGCCAGGTGCTCGATGCGCGGCGCTGGGCGAGGGTCCTGCCGTTCACGACCGCGCTGGTCATCCTGACGATCGTCGGGGTGCTGCCCATCCCGATCTGGGCCCGGCTGGGGATCCATTACCTCGGCTTCTTCGTGGCGGCGATGGTCGCCCACAGCCAGCTCGCCGAGGACCGGCCGAGCCCGGCGCACATCACGACGTTCTATCTCGTCCTCGCGCTGGGCGGCGTCCTCGGTGGGCTCTTCAACGCGATCGTGGCGCCGGCCGTGTTCGACGCCGTGCTCGAGTACCCCCTCGTCCTCGTCCTGGCGCTGCTGCTGCGCCCGACGGTCACCGCGACCCGTGCGTCTGTCACCCCGAGCGCGGCCCGCCGGGCGGGGCTGCTCGACCTGGTCGTGCCGCTCGCGATCTACGTCGGGGTCCTTGTCACGCTCGTTGCGGCGGCCCGGCTGGCACCGGGCATCGACGGCCTCGCCGCAGTCGTCGTGGCCGTGGCGGTGGTTGGCTCGCTCCTGCTGGCCGGCCGGCCGGTCCGCCACGCGCTGGCCACCTGCGGTCTGCTGGCCATCACGTTCCTGAGCGGCCAGTCGGCCCTGTTCGCAGATCGGACCTTCTTCGGGCTCAACCGAGTGGTCGAGGATGGCGAGGGCCGTCACGTCTACTTGAGCGGCCGGACCATCCACGGCGTGGAGCGATGGGAGCCAGGGGGCGCCCGGGTGCCGCTGAGCTACTACCACCCGTCAGGTCCCGCCGGCCAGATCTTTGCCTCGCTGCCGAGCGGACCGACGGCTGGATCGACCGGGGC